>Ga0181579_10001353_pt1 | contig 20196 bp, 14 predicted proteins | sample 071ome_24_FD_132996 | JGI IMG/M metagenome (GOLD analysis project Ga0181579, IMG submission 132996) | Coastal salt marsh microbial communities from the Groves Creek Marsh, Skidaway Island, Georgia - 071402CT metaG (megahit assembly) | ecosystem: Environmental > Aquatic > Marine > Intertidal... | reverse complement strand
TTAAGGTTTCCGATGGAGCGTGTCGCGATGGGCCGGGTCGGCGATGGCGCGCAGGGCCTGGGCGCGTTCCCGCAGATTCTTGCCCCGAAGTTCCGCCCAGCCGTGCTCGGTCACGACGACATCGACATCGCTTCTAGCCGAGGTAACTGGCCCGGAGAGCTTGGGGACTATTCGGCTGAGCGTCCCTCCCCGCGCGGTACTTGGAAGCGCGACGATGGACCACCCGCCCTCGGCGCGGTGGCCGGCGCGCACGAGATCCGTATGCCCGCCGATGGCGCTGACGATCTGTCCATTGGTCTCCTCGGCGCCGATCTGGCCGCCAAGGTCGACCTCAAGCGCCGAGTTCACGCTGATGAACCGTTTAAGGCGATGTAGATCGCCGTCATGGGTGTGCCACGAAGGTCGGAGCTTGAAAGCCGGGTTTCGCTCAACGAAGCGATACAGTCTCTCGGTCCCCACCAGGTTCGCGGTGACCGACATCCCGACATCGACCTCCTTATACGCGTTGGTAATGACGCCAGCCTCCATGAGATCGGCCAAAAAGTCGCCGGCCATGCCGCTGTGAAATCCAAGGTCGCGTCGATCACCGATGACCCGAGCCACGGCCTCCGGTATCGCGCCCATGCCGATCTGGATCGTCGCGCGATCCTCGATATAGCGCGCGACATTTCGCCCGATCGCCTCGTCCACCGGCGAGACCCGGGCCGGGCCGGCCGCAAGCAACGCGCGCGAGGTCTCAACAATCGCGGTGATCTGGTTGAGGTCGGGACTGCCCTCGGCATGGACCCAGGGCACCTGATCATTCACCTCGGCGATCACCACCCGGGCCCGGGCCATCGCCGACCGGTTGTAGTCGTTCACGAGACCTAGGGAGTGCGAGCCGTCCGGGCCGGGCGGCGAGATATGCACCAAGGCAACGTCACAACCGATCACCCCATCGTCGATATAGCGCGAAATCTGGCCATAGTGGATCGGGCTGATATTCAGCACGCCGGCCTTGGCAAGCGCCCGCGAGGCGCCCATCGGACCAAAGCTTTCGAAGGTGATATGATCCGCGTGCTCGGCCTGAAACGTGTCGGACAGGCAGAGACCAAGAAACACACTGACCGGCCCGATCGACGCCCGTTGCGCGACCAGGGCCTCGGTCAGTGTCAGCGGCTCTCCCGCCGCCTGACCGACAATGATCCGGTCGCCGGGACGGATGAACTCCCGCAGATCCAGATCCCCGGCGACGATACGCCTCGGCCCGTTCATCCCGCCGACGCCTAGGTTTTAAGAACAATCTTGCCGGAATAGGCGCGCGAGAGCAGACCTTGCATCGCCGCGCCGGCTTCGGCGAGGGGAAAGACCTTGCCGATATGCGGCTTCACCTTGCCTTGGCGAAAGAGATCCGCCGCGTCCTGCACGAAACTGGCCCCATAGGCCGGGTCACGCTCTGTTTGCGCGCCATAAACCACGCCGATTACCGAGATGTTCTTCACCAGGATCAGATTGGCCGGCACCTGTTGAATGCGGCCCGCCGCGAAGCCGATGATCAGCATTCGCGCTTCCCAGTTCACCGCTCTTATCGCGGAGTCGAAGGCATCCCCGCCCACCGCGTCATAGACCACGTCGGCGCCGACGCCGTCGGTGATCTCGCGCACCCGGTCGCGGATGTTCTCCGTGCGATAGTCGATGGCGAAGTCGGCGCCATGATCAAGCGTGACCTGACACTTCTCCGGCCCGCCCGCCGCGGCGATCACCCGCGCGCCCATCTGTTTGCCGAGTTCGACCGCCGTCAGGCCGACACCGCCCGCGGCCCCGAGAACCACCAGGGTCTCGCCCGCCTTCAGCTGTCCCCGATGCTTTAGGGCGAAATTCGAGGTGCCGTAAACCGTGGGGAAGCCGGCGGCGGTAACGTCGTCCATGCCGTCCGGCACGGGCACCAGCCAGTCACCATGCACGCAGGCTTCCTCGGCGAAAGCGCCGCCGCCGCGCATGAAGGCCATGACCCTCTGGCCGATCGAGAGCGGGCGCTTCACGTTCGAGCCGATCTCCAGTATCTCCCCCGCGACCTCCATCCCCGGCACGAAAGGCGGGGAGAGCTTCGATTGATACTTGCCGGCGATCTGCAGCGTGTCGGCGAAATTCAAACCGGCGGCGCGCACGCGGATTCGCACTTCATCCGGTTCCGGTTTGGGAGGATCGATCTCTCCCAAGACCAGGTTTTCCGGGCCACCGAGCTCGTTGCACAATATCGCTTTCATGGTTCTGGTCCGCCTGTTCACGCCACGTCATCACGAGGAAAATTTATCGCCCCTAACCAGCACGACAAAGCGTTCGAGGCTAGTCATCCGCTTGCCGAAATTGGTCAAACATGCTCCATATCCGGCCTCTGATGAAGGAAGCGTCCGACATGCAAATCCGTCTCGACCGATATGGCCCGCATATAGCCATGATCACGATCGACAACCAGCCGCGCTTGAATGCGATGACTCGCGAGATGATGGCGGATCTCGGTCGGCTTTGGGACGAGTTGGAAGCTGACGACACCCGTTGCCTCATCCTGACCGGCGCGGGGACGCGAGCCTTCAACGTTGGCGCCGATATCAGCGGCGACCTCAGCGCCGACGTGGAAATGGCGGCGATCGTCAATCATGCGCTGCTGAAGACCGACACCTACACAAAGCCGATCATCGCCGCGATCAACGGCGATTGCGTCGGCGGCGGCGTGGAATTGATGCTTTCGACCGATATTCGCGCCTCGACGCCCGCCGCGCGCTTTGGCCTGCCGGAGGTGAAATGGTCGATCTATCCTTTTGGCGGCGCGACGGTGAAGCTGATCCAGCAAATCGGCCATGTTCATGCGATGGATCTTATCTTGAGCGGACGCTTGATCACCGCCGAGACGGCCGCCGGACTCAACCTGATCAATGAGGTGGTCGAGCAAGACGCTCTCATGGATTGGGCGCTTGGCAAGGCCGAGTCGATCGCGGCGAACAGCCCCTCGGCGGTCCAGGCCGTCAAAACCCAGATTAGCGCCACCATCGCCGCGCATGCCCAGGCACGGGAGCCCCTAGACCAGGAACTCGGCGACAAGGTCCGCGTCGGCCCCGATTTCACCGAGGGCGTGTCGGCCTTCCTTGAAAAACGCAAGCCGCGTTACTAAGAGAGACATCCTCGCCATGGCCAACAGACCGACCAGCCAGACGCTTGGCGACCTCCTCGACGAGCTGGCCCGCGCGCGCGGTGATGCCGAGGCGATCATCTGGCGCGACCGACGGATAAGCTATGCCGAATGGCGTGACCAGACCGACCGGTTCGCGCGCGGTTTGCTGTCGCTCGGGATCGAGCCGGGGGACCGTGTCGGATTGCTGGCGGCGAACCGGCCTGAATGGCTGATCGCCGCCTTCGCCATCCATAAGATCGGCGCGGTCGCCACCGCGATCAGCACTTTCTCGACACCGCGAGAGTTGGCCTGGATTCTGGAGCATTCCGGCGCCGTCGCCCTCGTCAGCGTTTCCGAGGTGCGGGGGCGGTCGTTTATCGGCTCCCTGCGTGAACTTTGTCCCGAAATCGCCGATGCCGTCCCAGGATCACTGAACGCCGTCGCCCTGCCGGAATTACGCTCGCTCATCGCCATTGACGGCGGGAGCGACGGCGCGGTCATCGGCTGGGACGACTTCATGACGCGCGGCGACTCGGTGAACGCCGAGCATCTGGCGGAGGTCCAGGCCACCGTGTCGCCGGGGGATATCTGCTTCATTCTCTATACATCCGGGTCCACCGCCGATCCCAAGGGCGTGACCCTGGCGCATGGACATCTCATCGCCAATGGCTTCGATATCGGCGAGCGGATGCATCTCGGCCCCGAGGACCGGCTGTGGTTCGCGGTCCCGCTATTCTGGTCGTTTGGGTCGGCCAACGCCCTGCCGGCCGTGATCAGCCATGGTGGCCGGCTTGTCCTGCATGAGAGCTTTGATGCCGGCGAGGCCTTGGATCTGATGGAGCACGAAGGCTGCACGGTGTTCTACGGCATGGCCAACATGGCCCGCGCGATCCGCGAGCATCCCACCTGGTCGCCCGAGCGGGTTGCCTCGATGCGAACCGGGTTGACCATCGGTCTGCCGGAGGACATCGAGTTCATCATAGAAACTCTTGGCGCGCCGGAGCTCTGCAATGTCTACGGTTCGACCGAGACCTACGGCAATTGCGCGGTTTGCGATGCCCATGACTCCCTGGAGCTACGCCTGCATAGCCAGGGGGAGCCCCTGCCCGGCATGACCATCCGCGCGGTCGATCCCGAGACCCGCGAGCCGCTCCCCAATGGCCAGGTCGGCGAGCTCGCGGTCGCGGGCTACGTGACACCGGGCTACTTCATGGCGCCCGAACAGACCGCCGGCACCTTCGACGCCGACGGGTACTTCCTCACTGGAGACCTCGGCATGCTTGGAGAGGACGGGCGCGTTCGCTACCGCGGCCGACTGAAGGAAATCATCAAGACCGGCGGCGTCAACGTGGCGCCGATCGAGGTCGAGGCGGTCCTGGCGCAACACCCCGCCGTCAAGCAGGCTCATGTGGTCGGCGTTCTCGATCCGGTCAAGGACGAGATCGTCGTGGCGGCGGTCGAACTGGAAGCCGAGGCCCGCGTCACGGTCGCCGATCTCGTGGCGCATTGCCGGGCCGAGCTCGCCTCCTACAAGGTGCCGGCGCATATCTCGATCCGCAACGCCGAGGCCTTCCCGCGAACCGCGACGGGCAAGATCCATAAGCCGGGCTTGAAACAGGAGTTCAGTCAGGGATTTGGGAGGGTCGATCAGGTCGACGAACCCGCGTCGGCCAGCTCGTCGGCAAGTTCATCCGATACGTCGTCAAAGGAAGCGTAGTTCAGCGAGTAGAGCCCGGCATACATGCCCTTCGCGGCGATCAACTCGTCGTGTGTTCCCTCCTCCCGCTTCTCGCCATCCTGAAGCACGATGATCCGGTCACAACCGCGGATCGTCGCCAGGCGGTGCGCGATCACCAGGCCGGTGCGGCCTTCCAGCAGTTTTGCCAGGGCCTGTTGGATCTGCATCTCGGTATAACTGTCGATGCTGGCCGTGGCCTCGTCCAGTATGAGGATCTTGGCGTCAGCGACAATGGCGCGCGCGAAACTCAGCAATTGACGCTGACCAAGAGACAGGTTGGCGCCGCGCTGTTCGAGGATCGTCTCATAACCCTGGGGAAGTTTTTCGATGAAGTCATGGGCGCCGACCGCCTTGGCCGCGTCGATGACCGCTTCGCGCGAGGCGTCGGTGCAGCGAAAGCGGATGTTGTCAAAGACGCTGCCGGTGAACAGGAACGGTTCCTGCAGCACCATGGCGACATGATGACCGAGGGATTCCTGGGTCACATCCCGCACCTCATGCCCGCCGACCCGGACCGATCCCTCCCAGATGTCGTAGAAGCGATGCACCAGGGCCGTCGCGCTGGTTTTGCCGGAGCCTGTCGGGCCGACCAGGGCCACGGTTTCGCCCGGGGCAACCCTGAAGGAAACATTCCGCAGGACCGGCTGATCCTTCACATAGCCGAAGGTGACGTTCTTGAACTCAATCGAGCCTTCGCATTCCTTCATGTCGATGGCGCCGGGCTTGTCCTCGACGGCGATGGGAACATCCAGCACCTCGAGAATGCGCTGACCGGAAACCATGGCGCGCTGCATGAAGCTGTATTGCAGGGTGAGCGAACGGATCGGATCGAAGAACCGTTGAATATAGAAGATAAACGCCACCATCACGCCGAGATCCAGGGCCCCGCCGAGCACCTGATTGCCGCCCACGACGATTACGATCGCCATGGCCCCGCCGGTCAGGGTGTCGACGATCGGGACATTGATTTGGGCGAATTTCGCGGCCCGCAGATGCGCCAGCATGTTCTGCCGGGCGCGGTCGTTATAGAGCGCGAAATTCACCTTCTCGCGGACCATGCCCTGGACCGTGCGCACCCCATGGATAGCCTCGGCCAGCGCGCCATTGGCGACGGAATTGGCCTCGCGCGCCTTCATGAAGGCCTCACGCGCTCGGGGCAGCCAGATGATCCGCATGACGAACAGGATCGGTACGATCGATAGGGTCAGGAGACCGAGATGAAGATCGAGGGACAGCAGAACCGCGACAATCCCGACCAGCAGCACCAGATCGCCGACCGCGAAGATCGAGGTCTCCAGGAACTCCTGAAGCGCGTTGACGTCGCTTTGCAGGCGCGACATCAGGCGCCCGACCTCCGTGCGATCCATGAAGGACAGGGACACCCTCTGGAGATGCGTGAACATCGCCCGACGTAGATCGATCAGGACTCGCTCGGCGGCCCGTCCGACGAGATTCTCCTGGAGGAAATTGGCGCCGAAATTCGTAACGACAACCGCCGCGAAAACCAAAACCACCAGTTCAAGCAGATCCCGGTCCCGTACGCCTTCGACCAGCGCGTTGTCGATGGCGTAGAGAATCACCAGCGGGATCGCCACCTGGGTTGCTGTATAGACAAGCACCGAAACGATCGCGATCCACAGCGAGACCCGATAGGGCCGGCAAAATCCCATGAAACGGCGGATCACTCGTCCGTCGAAGGCGCGCCCGAACATCTCCTCGTCCTGGCTGACCTGAGAGCCGACGACGGCTTTCGGCGGATGCTGGGTTTCCTCGGCCACGCTCATCACGCCTCTCCCGGCGTCGCGACCTGGACACCATGATCGTCACCCGGACGAGACTGCAAGCGGTAGAGGTCATGATAACGCCCGCCGAGCGCCATCAAGGCGTCGTGTGAGCCGCGTTCAACCACGCGCCCGGCCTCGACGAACAGGATCTCATTGGCGTGCATGAGCGAGCCCAGGCGATGCGAGATGGTCACCGTCGCGCGCTTTTCCTGCCCCTCGCGCAGGGCCATGCGGATACGCCGCTCGGTCGCCGCGTCGACCGCGGCCGTGGAATCATCGAACACCAGGATCGAGGGATCGGAGAGAATACCTCGCGCGATCGACAGGCGTTGGCGCTGGCCGCCCGAGAGAGACACACCACGCTCTCCGACCAGGGTCTCGTATCCCGCCGGCAGCTTGGCGACATAGTCATGCAATTGGGCCGAGCGATTGGCCCGCGCGATCCGCTCGCCATCGGACCATGGATCGCCATAGGCGATGTTGTTCTCGATCGAGGCGGTAAACAGGAAGGCATCCTGCTGAACCACACTGACGGCGGAGCGCAGCGATTCAAGCGAAACCTCGCGGATATCCTGGCCATCGATCGATACCCGCCCACCGGTGACGTCGTAGAAGCGCGGCACCAAATGGGCGATGGTCGACTTGCCGGAACCAGGCGGCCCGACAATGCCCAGGGTTTCGCCCGGCCCAACCGAGAAGCTGACCCCGTCCAAGACGCGCGTGTCCGAGGAGTCGGCGCCAAAGCTGAACCGCACATCCTCGAAGCGCAGGACACCTTTATCTAGTTTGAGATCCGGCGCCGCGGCCTGGTCCTTGATCCGGGGCTCGCGGTCGATCACCTCGAATAGCCGGGAGCCGCAGGTCGAGGCCCGGGCGAAGGAGTTCACCATCATCCCGATCTGCCGCACCGGCATCTGCAGGATCATCATGAAGGTCAACACCTCGGCCAACACGCCGACGGTGATCTCTCCGTCAAGCACCTGGAGCCCGCCGACCCACAGAACAAGAACCATCGAGGCGAAGAACGCGAAGGTCATGACGGTCGTGTTGGCGACCCGTACGGTGACCCGCCGGAGCGCCACCTTCAAGGTTTCCAGCGAGGCGACCTCGAACTGGTCCAGCTCAAACTTCTGCGCGCTGAAGGCTCGGACCACCCGGATTCCGGTGAGGTTTTCCTCCATCCGGCGGGTAATCACCGACAGTCGCTCCTGCATCAGCAGCCACATCCACCGAAGTTTGAGCCGCGCCACCGCCGAGCGCCAACTAACAAAGGGCACGAAGGACAGCGCCAGCAAGCCAAGCGTCAGATTGGTGCTCATCAGGAGATAGGCGCTGCCGCCGATCAGAACCGTCAGCAACAGGGTGCGGATTAGGCCGGTGCTGATGAACATCCGCACGCCCTCGAGATCCAGCATGCCTCGGGTGATCAGATCGCCGGTATGAACCTTGTCATGAAAGCTGAAGGACAGGCGCTGGACCTGTTCGTAAAAGGCCAGCCGCAACTCATAACCAATGCAATGACCAATGCCCTCGCCGTGATAGTTCTGCATCAGCGTGAATAGCCCCCGCATGATGCTGAAGAACAGCACCATCATGCCCGCCGTCCAGAGCGCCTCCTGGGCCATCTCCGGCGAGACGGTTCCCACCCCCAGCAGACCTTGAGCGCTATCCACGGCCTCGCCCACATAGCGTGGAATAAACAACTGAAAGAACGCGGCCGCGACCGTTGCGCCGGCCGCCGTCGCCATGCGCCAGCGATGCGCCAATCCCATGCGGGTGATGCGCCACAGAATACCGACCTCGAGCTTATTGCCTTCGGCGAATTGCTGCGCGCGCGGCGTGCCGCTCAGCCCTTCGTCTCCAATGGGTCCGGCGGCCGCAGCATCGGATGGAGCGGTCGTGCTGCTCACGATGATGGTCGTCCAAATACCGACGCGAATATCCCAGCCGTCTCGGCCGGGCGTGCCGGTCAAAGTGAAATGATTACCCGCTTAATACCGTCAATGACGATCAGCATCAAGGATAGTGGTCGCGCGCGGCGGCTTGCTCTTCTCCTCCCACCAGTCGTATCCCCGACGCAGGTCGGGGCCGAAGCCTGAGGGTTTTCAGCGTGACGGGTGGGTAATCACGATCCACGAGGTGTGAAAATGCTCCGCCACCCGTCGCCCGCCGCCGCTTCAGGCGTCGGCCCCGACCTGCGGCCGGGATACGAGATGGAGCGGCGGGGATACGAGATGTCCCCTAACCACCCACCGCGGCTTTTACGGCGACATCGAGCTTGTCGACCAGCTCTTCGATCTGCGCGTCCTCGATAATGAAGGGCGGCGCCACGAGGACATGGTCGCCGGAGCGACCGTCGACGGTTCCGCCCATGGGGTAGCAGATAAGCCCGGCCTCGAAGGCCGCCTTCTTGACCTTGGCGTTAACCCCAAGCGCCGGATTGAAAGGCGCCTTGGTGTCGCGGTCCGCGACAAACTCCAGCGCCTGAAACAGGCCCCTGCCTCTGATGTCGCCGACATGCGGGTTCTGGCCGAAGCGCTCGTTCAAGGCGGCGGTCAGCTTGACGCCTTGAGCCTTCACCCGTCCCAGCAACCCTCGGTTCAGCACCGCCGACACCACCGCCCGACCGGCGGCGCAGGCGACGGGATGCCCCAGATAAGTGTGCCCGTGCTGAAAAAAGCCCGAACCCTCGGCGATGGTCCGGTAGATCTCGGACGTGCAGAGCATGCCGCCGATCGGCTGATAGCCCGCGCCGAGGCCCTTGGCGATACAGACGATATCCGGCGCGATGCCGTCCTGCTCGCAGGCGAAGAGCGTACCGGTCCGGCCCATGCCGCACATCACCTCGTCGAGGATCAGCAGCACCCCATGGGTATCGCAAATCTCGCGGATACGCTTGAAATAGCCCGGCGCCGGAGTGAGCGCGCCCGCCGTCGCGCCGACCACGGGCTCAGCCATGAAGGCCATGACGTTGCCCGGACCGAGCCGCTGGATCTCGGCTTCCAGAAGATCGGCGGCGCGGCGACCGTATTCCTCCAGGCCCTCGCCCTCTTCCCGCAGGCGATATTCGTAGCAAGGGTCGATGTGGGTGACGTCGATCAGAAGCGGGCGAAATGGCTCGCGCCGCCATTCATTGCCGCCCGCCGAGAGCGCGCCCAGCGTGTTGCCGTGATAGCTCTGGCGCCGGGCGATCAAATGCCGGCGCTCGGGCTCGCCGCGCTCGACATGGTATTGTCGCGCCAACTTGATCGCCGCCTCCGTGGCTTCCGAGCCACCGGAAACCAGATAGACCCGGTCGAGATCGCCCGGCGCGTTGGCGATCAGCAAATCCGCGAGATCCTCCGCCGGTTGGCTGGTGAAGAACCCGCTATGAGCGAAGGCGATTTCGTCCAGCTGCGCCTTTATCGCCGCCGTTACCTCGGCGTCGTCATGACCGAGGCACGAGACCGCCGCCCCGCCGGAGCCGTCCAGATAGCGTTTACCCGCAGCATCGAAGATGTAGCACCCCTCGCCACCGACGGCGACCGGTGGCGCGGCCTTGGTGTGGCGCGGGAAGATATGTGACATCGCTTGCTCCATGCGGGGTGAACCGCGTCTCGGGTTAGGTGCCGAAAATAACCTTCGGCAACCATGTCGCCAATTCCGGGAACAGCGACAGGATGACCAGCATGGAAATCTGGATCGCCACGAAGGGGATGATCCCCCTGTAGATCATACCCGTCGTCACCTCTTTCGGCGCCACCCCGCGCAGATAGAACAGCGCGAATCCGAAGGGCGGTGTCAGGAACGAGGTCTGCAGATTGATGGCGATCATGATGCCCAGCCATACGGGATTGAGATCCATCATCAACAGGATCGGCGCGACGATCGGCACCACGACGAAAGTGATCTCGATGAAATCCAGGAAAAACCCGAGGATGAACATCACCAGCATGACCACGAATACGGCGCCGATGGTACCGCCGGGCAGCCCGCTCAGGATCTCGTGGACGATCTCGTCGCCGCCGAAGCCGCGGAACACCAGCGAGAACAGCTGGGCGCCGATGACGATACCGAAGACCATGGCGCTAATGCGGATGGTCTGCTGATTGACCTCGCGCAAGGTGCCGTCGCCATAAACACGAAGGAAGGCAACAAGTAGCCCCCAGGCCAGGCCGACACAGGCGGCCGCCGCGATCCAAATGGCGACCCATTCGGTACCGGTGATCACGTCTCGCGCGACCCTCAGATCGAAGTTTCCGACAAGGATCAGCAGAACAACCAGGGACAAGGCCGCCGTGTAGATCGGTTTCGGGTTATCGGGTCCCAGACGGTGGCCGCCCAGCAATGTCGCGCCGATCGCGCCCACGGCGGCGGCCTCGGTCGGCGTGGCGATGCCCGCGAGGATCGAACCGAGCACCGCGATGATCAGAACCGAGGGCGCGACCATGGCGTGCATGACCCGTCCGAAAAGGCTGCCATCCACGCCTTCCATCAATTCCTCGCGCGGGATCGCCGGCCCCGCCGCCGGCTTGAGCCAGCAGATCACCCCGGTATAGAGCGCGTATAGCCCGACCAAGGCGAGGCCCGGGATGAGCGCGCCGGCGAACAGGTCGCCGACCGAAACCGGGTCCGGCGACCAGTTGCCCAGGGCACGCTGAGCCTCTTGGTGGGCGTTTGAGATCTGGTCGCCCAAGACCACCAGCACGATCGACGGCGGAATGATCTGTCCGAGCGTCCCGGACGCGGCGATCACGCCGGTCGCGAGTTTCGGGTCATAGCCGCGCCGAAGCATGGTCGGAAGCGACAGCAGTCCCATGGTCACGACAGTCGCGCCGACAATACCCGTCGAGGCCGCGAGCAAGGCGCCGACGACGCAAACCGAAATGCCGAGCCCGCCGCGCATGGCGCCGAATAGCGCCCCCATCGTGTCCAGCAGCTCCTCGGCGACCTTGGAGCGTTCAAGCATCACCCCCATGAACACAAAGAGCGGTACCGCGATCAGCACCTCGTTGGTCATGACGCCGAAAATGCGGTTCGGCAGCACCCCGAAGAAGGACAGCGAAAATACGTCGAAGAAGTAACCGATCAGGCCGAAGGTCATCGACGCGCCGGCCAGGGTGAAAGCCACGGGAAAACCGAGCATCAGCGAGCCGCAGACGCCGACCACCATGATCGTGACCATAATCTCCTCGGGCGTCATAGGCCGTGCTCCAATCCCGAGTCGTCCCCGATGGGATCAGTCCCGATGCCCTTGATCGTGAACCAGGACTTTATCGCCAGGGAGACGCCCTGAATGGCGAGGCATCCGGCGAAGATAAGCATGCAGGTCTTCAACAGATAAACGCCCTGAATGCCGCTGACCTCGACCGAGCCCTCGCGCACCGCCCAGGCGGCGGCGACATAGGGCCAGGATACCCACCAGATCATCACGCAGACCGGCAGCAGAATGAAAATCACCCCGACAAGGTCGATCCAGGCCTTGGCGACCGGTCCGACATTCCCGTAGAGGATATCGACCCGCACATGGGCGTTGTGCAGCAATGTGTATCCGGCGGCGACCAGGAACACGATGGCGTGCATGTACCAAATGGACTCCTGCATCGTCAGGACGCTGAGCCCGAAAACATAACGCATGATCACGACAATGACCTGAACCAGCACCATGCCGAGCGCCAGCCAGGAAATCACCCGACCGATCGTCTCGTTAACGGTGTCAATTCCCCGCGCTATCGACGCGAGAGCCCGCATGGCCCACTCCCAAAAAAGAGAAAAATGAAATCAATACGAAACTAGACCGCGGTAACGCGAACGCCCGCGCCAGGCGAACCCGGCGCGGGCATCCTCGTCAGTGCGGCCAGGACTTAGCCCTTACCGTAGGTGAACGGCAGGGAACGCGCGTTCATGTAGCCCTGCAGACCGATCTTGGACCAGCCGATCGCGGTCTTGCGGAAGGCGCGATAGCTCTCCCAGATCTCCTTCGAGGTCGCGTCGGTATTGCCGACCTGCTCAACCACGTCGCCGGACACCCGGCCCAGTTCGGCCAGAAGATCATCGGGATACTTATGCATCTCGACGCCATGCTGGGTGATCAGCTTCTGCAACGCGCCCGGACTGGCGCCGTCGTATTCGGCCGTCTGGATGAAGCATTCGGCCTGCAGGATCGCCTCGATGATGGCTTGATCCTCGCTGGAGAGGCCGTCCCAGAACTTCTGGTTGACCGCGTAGCTGCCCATGGTTCCCGGCTCGTGGAAGCCCGGCCAATGGTAGTTCTTCACCACTTTGTAAAAGCCGAAGGCGAGATCATGCCAAGGGCCGACCCACTCGGCGCCGTCGATGGCGCCGGACTGCAGCGCCGGGAAGACTTCGCCACCCGGCAGGTTGACCACGGCCACGCCGAGCGCGCGCAACACCTCGCCGCCGAGACCCGGCATCCGGAACTTCACGCCCTTGAAGTCGTCCAGCTTGGTGATCTTCTTGTTGAGCCAGCCGCCCATCTGGGTGCCGGTGGACGGGCCGATGAACGGCTTCATGCCAAAATTCGCGTGCAACTTGTCCCAGAGTTGCTGGCCGCCACCATAGTGGATCCAGGCATACTGCTCCGCCGGGGTCATGCCGAAGGGCACAGCGGTAAAGAAGTTGAAGGCCTGGGCCTTGCTGGGGAAATAATACTCGGCCGAGAAATACATCTCGGCGTTGCCTTGGCTGACCGCGTCAAAGACACCGAAGGCGGGCACAAGCTCGCCGGCGTTGAACAGCTTGACGTTCACACGTCCGCCGGTAGCGGCGTTGATCCGCTTGGCGACCCGATTGGCGGAGGTGCCGAGACCCGGAAAGTTCTTCGGGAACGAGGTAACGAGTTTCAGCTCTTTCTTGCCTTGCGAGATCGCCGGCGCGGCGAGCCCCGTGGCGGCGGCCACACCGGCGGCACCGGCAATGGCGGCATTCTGAATAAAGGCGCGACGTTTCATGGAATAGATCCTCCCTCGATGCGTCTTGAGTAACGCATGTCCAAATCGCGCCTCGGGAGACAAGGCTTCGCAATCGGGCGAGTCATCCCACCCAGGGCACGACACTATTGGAAGCTTAGACGGCGCGAATGACACGCGCAATATGGCAAGCGCGCGCCGATCCCACTCCCCCACCCGTATCCCCGACGAAGGTCGGGGTCGACGCCTGTAGCGGCGGCGGGCGACGGGTGCTGGAGCACTTCGGCGAACGGTTGATCATGATCTACAACCCGCCACGCCGATCATTCTCAGGCGTCGCCCCCGACCTTCGTCGGGGATACGGAGATGGAGTGACGGGGATACGGCGCGAATTTTCCCTTCCACTAGCCGTATCTCCGACGCAGGTCGGGGCCGACGCCTGTAGCGGCGGTGGGTGACGGACGGTGGATCACTTCCGCGAACGGTTGATCATGATCGAATACCCGTAACGCGGAACATTCTCAGGCGTCGCCCCCGACCTTCGTCGGGGATACGCGGAGAGACGCCGTGCCCGTCGGTCTAAGCGAAGACCTTGAACTCGATCCCGCCGGGCTTGGCGATCTGCTCGACCAGGGCGATCTCCCAGGTGAGATAGTCGTTCATCGCCTTTTCGACCTCCGCCGGGTCCTCGCGGTCATAGGCGCGCAGATAAACGTCGTCGGTCGGCGAAAGCAGTCGGCTCATCCCGGCTTCCATGGTCATTCCCGCCGCTTCCCAAGCCGCGTTGCCTCCCTCTAGAACCACCGCGTCGAGGCCGGCGGCGATGAGATCGGCGGCGGCCAGATGCGCGACCTTGTCGTCCGGCGAGGTCAGGATCACCTGGCCCTCGGCCCCCGCCGCCGCGAGATCCTGGGCCAGACGCGCGCGAATCGCGAAATGCGCGCCCTCGGCGTGTTTCTCGCGATATCCGAGGCTACGCTGAAGATCCACCAGGGTAGCACCGCCGGCCATGGCGCTCTTGGCCTCCCCGGGCCCGATCGACGGCACCGCCGCTTCCAGACCAAAGCCCGGCGCTTCGCGGGAACCGGTCGTAATCGGCTGGTTGTCCAGCCCCGAGGCCAGGACATAGACCTCGCACCACGCGAGCTGCTCCAGCCAACTCGCCGTCATCAGCGCGCGCACCATCATGTCGTCGACCAGCACCACTCTTGCGTTCTGGGTCGCGACATAGATGTCGGTGGCTTGGACAAGCTGACCACCCGGGGCGTGTCGGGAATCGGCGATATGGCCGGCCTCGAACTCCTCGATCGTGCGCACGTCGAGAATGCTCAGGGTCCGGGTCGCCTGCTCGCCGCGCCATTGATCCAGGGTCGCGGCGTCGATGCGTTTCACGCCGATGCGCTTGGCGGCGGCCTCGGCCCGCTCCAGCGCCACCTTGTGGCCTTCGCTGGACACCTCGGGCGGGCGGCGCTCAAGGCCGTGCTCAAGCTCATAGCCGGCGAGATGCCAGCCCATGGTTCCGTTGCGCAGCGCCACCACCTTGTTCGGCACCCCCGCGTTGATCAAAGACTGGGCGCCGATAATGCTGCGAGTGCGACCGGCGCAGTTAACCACGACCGTGGTGTCCGGGCTCGGCGCCGCTTCCTGCACCCGGTGCACCAGTTCGGCGCCGGGCATGTCGATGCCGGTCGGGATGTTCATCACCCGAAACTCGTTCATCGGACGGGAGTCGAGAACGATCATGTCCTCGTCCCCGTCCATCATCGCCTTCAACTCCTCCGCCGAGACCGACGGCGTGCCGTAGGCATGCTCGACAAACTCGCCAAAAGCCTTGCTGGGCACGTTCAGGCCGCTGAACAGCTCCAGCCCGGCGGCGGCCCAGCCGTCCATGCCATCGGCCAGCACCGCGACGTCGGTATAGCCGAACTGGGCCAGTCGCGCCGCCGCGCGCTCGGCCAGGCCCTCGCCGGCGTCACAGAACACGACGGGCGTCGACTTACGCGGCACCAGGTCGGTCACCCGCAACTCCAACTGACTGAGCGGAATATTGGCGCAGAGCAGAATATGGCGGGCACCGAACACCCCCTCCTCGCGCACGTCGATCAGCGCCAATTCCTCGTTACCGTCGATCCGGGCCTTGAGGTCGGTCGCGGAAATAGCCTTGGTCATATGGGGGTCTCCAATCGAGTGGCGTTGCTATTGCGCGGAGGCGGACACTGGGACGCCGAAGGGCGCCGTTGTGCCGTCGGTCATGTCAAAGCTTACACGGCCCGACAAAAATTCGAAGCCCTTGCCGTAGAGATGCAGATGCATCACCGGCTGGGAGGTGTCGACATGGATGGAATGAACATCCTCGGCGGCGAGCGCCAGACCGGTACCAGCGCATACACTGAACTCATGGTCGAGTTCAATACGCCCGCGCCCCGGAACCGAGCCGTCGTCGAGACGCCGGTAGACCTTGTTGTGCTCAACGCCCTCGATCCCGGCGATCACCGTCCAAGTACAATGATCATGTGGCGGCGTTTCCTCGTCGGAACCGCTGGAATAAAGATAAAGCGCGAAGCCGCCATCCGCGTCTTGTGACAGCAAATGGGAATCGTCGTCCTCATTGCCCGTGGCCGGGAAATCCGTCCGGGGAAAAAGCTCCGCGCGCTCGGCAAGCGCGGCCAACCGTTCCTTCATGGCTTGCAACGCCATGCGATCCGGCCCTTCGTCGCCGGCGATGGATTTGATTTCCCGGAGAGTTTCCTTAACAGCGGCTTCACGTTGTTCCTGGATTGTCATGACATCACTCCGCGGCTTCCAGCGCTTCGCTGGCTTCCAGCCATGTGGCCTCGGCGGCGGCGATCTCGCGATCGACCGCTTCCTTCTTCAGGATCAGATCCTTCACCTCTTGGGTGGACTTCTCGTAGGTCGCCGGGTCTCCGAGGGTATCGATGAGTTTTTGACGTCGGACGGTCAGTTTTTCGAGCAGCTTCTCCGCCTCGCGCGCGGCCTTGCGGATATCGGCGTTCTCCTTGCGTCGCTCCGCGGCGGCCTTGCGGGCTTCCTTGCGGTCGACCCGGCTGTTGCCCTCGCCGGTCGAAGCATCGCTCGTCTTGGAGCCCTTGCCCGACGCCGCGCGGGAGCGCTCGCGCAGCCAGCCGGCATAGTCGGCCAAATCGCCGTCAAAGGGTTTGACGGTTCCGTCCGCGACCATCCAAAGCCGGTCGACGGTCAGCTCTAGCAAGCGGCGATCATGGCTGATCAGGATCACCGCGCCGTTATAGTCGTTCAGGGCCTGAACCAGCGCGTCACGGGCATCGATGTCCAAGTGGTTGGTCGGCTCGTCAAGGATCAGAACATGCGGGCTGTCATAAGTGATCAGCGCGATGGTCAGGCGCGCCTTCTCGCCACCCGAGAGATGCTTGACCTTGGTGGTCTGCTTGTCCTGCACCAGCCCGACACCGCCGAGCCTGGCCCGCACTCGGTCCTTCGGAGCGTTGGGCATCAGCCGAGCTAGATGATCCGTGGCGGTTTCCTCCAGATCCAGGTCATCGACCTGATGCTGGGCGAAGAAACCGACCTTCAGCTTGGCCGTGCGGTGGCTGTCACCGGACATCTTCTCCAGCCGCCCGGCGATAAGCTTGGCGAGGGTCGATTTGCCGTTGCCGTTCTGGCCGAGAAACCCGATACGATCGTCCGCGTCGAGCCGCAGGTCGATGCCGGTGAGAATCGGCTTGCCAGGTTCGTATCCCACCGACGCCTGATCAAAGGTCACAAGGGGTGGCGGCAGGATTTCAGGCTCGGGAAAGCGAAACACCGTGGTGGGCTCCGCCACGCCGGATGCTACCACATCCATGCGTTCCAACGCCTTCAGGCGGCTTTGCGCCTGGCGCGCCTTGCTGGCCTTGTAGCGGAAGCGGTCGACGAAGGCCTGCATGTGCTTGCGCTGGGCCGCCTGTTTGCGGGCCATCGCCTCCTGCAGGGCCAGACGCTCGGCCCGCACCCGCTCGAAGCGGTCATAGCCGCCGGTGTAATAGGTCAGCTTCAGGTTCTCGAGATGCAGGATCCCGGTCACCGCGCGGTTCAGCAGGTCGCGATCATGGCTGACCACGACCAGGGTCTTGGGATAGGCGCGCAGATGGCTCTCCAGCCACATCGCCGCTTCCAGATCCAAGTGGTTCGTCGGCTCATCCAGCAACAATAGCTCGGGCTCGGCGAACAGCAGCGCCGCGATAGCCACCCGCATGCGCCAACCACCGGAGAAGCTTGAAAGCGGCTGGTTCTGGGCCGCCTCGTCAAAGCCGAGCCCGGCCAGGATTGAGGCCGCCCGGGCCGGCGCCGCGTGGGCACCTATATCGGCGAGCCGGTTCTGGATCTCGGCGATACGCAGCGGATCGGTCTCAACCTCCGCCCGCTCCAACAGCTCGGCGCGTTCCTTATCGGCGGCCAGGGTAAAGTCGAGCGGCGTCTCGGTTCCGCTCGGCGCTTCCTGCTCGACCGTGCCGATGGCATTAGCGACCCCGGTGATGCCATCGATCGCGATCTCGCCGCTATCCACCTGCGCGGTTCCGGCGAGCAGGCGCAGCAAGGTCGACTTGCCCGAGCCGTTTCGCCCGACCAACCCGACCTTATGGCCCGCCGGCACGGTCGCGGTCGCGCCGTCGAACAACATCCGCCCGGCGACCCGATAGGTCATGTCCCTGATTCGAATCATGGCGCGTGATACCATCTCCGACGATCTCGCGCCAACCGAGGAGTTTAGCGCGTGGCCGGATGGTCGAGGGGGACCAAGACCCGTCGAGTTCCTGGATCCAGTCCGTAGCCATCCGATAGTTCGTACGGCCACGGGACCGTACGATCGCTACCACCCGTATCCCCGACGAAGGTCGGAGCCGACGCCTGAAACGTCTCAACGCGACGGGTGGCGGAGCGCTTTCACGACGGGTTGATCGTGATCGGATTCCCGTCACGTGGGCTATTCTCAGGCGTCGACCCCGACCAGCGTCGGGGATACGCGATAGAAGTTCAGGGTAAGCTCGGGAAGATCACATTCGCGGGGGATAACCAGTACCAACCCCTTCCCCGATGAACCTGATCGTGCTTGTCTTTCCCACGCTCGCCATCCCGGTCTCAAGGATTCCCGTGCTCCGGATTAACCAAGCCTTCTCCAGTATTCCGGCGCCGATGCGAGGGGTGATCTGCATGACCCTGGGCGCGTTGGTCCTGACCATAAATGACGGCATGGCGAAGTATCTGACCGAAAGCTATCCGGTCGGCCAGGTGATGGCCTTGCGGGGAGTTTCGATCGTGGCCTTGCTGGCGGTGTTCTACGTCGGGTCGGGCCGGACGACGGCGCTCAAGGTCAACCGCTGGAGCCATCAGCTTGGCCGAGCATCGCTGATGACACTCTCGACTATCTGCTTCGTTACCGGCCTCAGTCTGCTGCCGATCGCCGATGCCATCGCCATCGCCTTCGCCGGACCGTTGTTGACGGTGGCGCTGGCGATTCCGTTCCTGGGAGAGCGTGTCGGCTGGCGGCGCTGGATCGCGATCCTGGTCGGTTTCGCGGGCGTTCTGGTCATGGTTCAACCCACCGGTGACGCCTTCCGGGTCGCCGCGTTGGCACCGCTCGGCGCGGCGTTCTTCGGCGCCTGCCGCGACGTGGTGACAAGACGGATCAGCGGCACCGAAAGTTCCAGCGCGATCCTGATGATCAGCACCAGTTTCGTCACCCTTGCGGGCTTTCTCAGCTGGCCCCTGGGCTGGGCGCCAATTCAAGTCGAGCATCTCTGGATCTTCGCCATCTCCGGCATCTTCGTCGGCGGCGCGCAGTACCTGATGATCGAGGGATTCCGGCTCGGCGAAGTCGCGCTGATCGCGCCGTTCAAATACACGACGCTGATCTGGGCGGTAATCATCGGAGCGGTGTTCTGGGGCGATGTACCGGGAACCGGCGTCTGGATCGGCGCGGTGTTGGTGGTCGCGGGCGGGCTGTATTTGCTCAGAAGCGAGGGGAAGAAATAACTTTTCCTTCTACGCCACCGTATACCGCTTAACGAAATCCTCATTGATCGTCACGCCGAGGCCCGGTCGATCGGGGATCTCAACCATGCCGTTGACGGACACTGGCGCCTCCTCGGACAGTTCAAACAGCATCGGGTTGGCGCCGAGGGAGTATTCGATGATATGCGCCGCCGGAGACGCCGCGGAGACGTGCAGGCCGGCGTTGAACATCAAGGCGCCGCCCCAAAGATGCGGAGCCAGGCGCAGCTGAAAGGCGCTGGCCAGCGCGCCGATGCGCATCGCCTCGGTGATGCCGCCGCAAATCGCCAGATCCGGCTGGAAGATATCGGCGGCCCTAAGCTCGGCCAGGTCCCGGAAGGCGAAACGCGTGGCCTCACTTTCTCCGGTGGCGATCGGGATGTCGGTGGCGGCGCGCACCTCGGTCAGGCCGCGCTTGTCGTCGGCGGTTACCGGTTCCTCGAACCAGGCGATATCGCAATCCTCGACCAGGCGGCAGAAGCGCTTGGCCTCGGCCACGCCAAAGGTGCCGTGGGCGTCGCACATGATATCGATCTCCGGCCCCAGCGCCTCGCGCGGGAGGGTGCGCGCCAGGAAGGCTGCCTGCGCACG
>Ga0181579_10001348_pt1 | contig 20240 bp, 14 predicted proteins | sample 071ome_24_FD_132996 | JGI IMG/M metagenome (GOLD analysis project Ga0181579, IMG submission 132996) | Coastal salt marsh microbial communities from the Groves Creek Marsh, Skidaway Island, Georgia - 071402CT metaG (megahit assembly) | ecosystem: Environmental > Aquatic > Marine > Intertidal... | reverse complement strand
GCGGCGATATCGTCATCCGTCTCCAATACCTGGCGAACCTCGGAGATGTCCTGAGGCGAGCACAGCACCACATTGTTGGAAATACCCTGGATTACGCCCGTCGTGGGTGTACCGTCGAAATGATTGGCGTAGCCGCCGGCCATGTGATCGTGCCAGCCGTGGAAATGGGTCTTGAAACGCACGAATTTCGCCCGCCCCTTATAGGCTCGCGCTAGACGAAGCGCCATCAGGGTCGCCTCGGTTCCGGAAGAGGTAAAGCGAACCTTCTCGGCCGAGGGGACCATCTTGATCACCTGCCTGGCCCATTCGACCTCGCGCGGATGATTGGCGCCGAAATGGGTGCCCGCCGCCGCCGCCTCGGCGACCGCCGCCATCACCTCGGGGTGACCGTGCCCTAGCAACAGCGCTCCGTGACCGCCGAAATAGTCGACATAGCGGTTGCCGTCGACGTCCCACTTATGCGGCCCCGACGCGCGATCGATGTAAAGAGCGTAGGGTTTCAGGTAGCGGGAATCGTGCGTGATCCCGCTCGGCAAAACATCACCGGCCTCGCCCGCGAGGGCTTCCGAACCGGGGGTTTTTTCGCGATACGCGCTGACGATCTGCGAATTGGAGAGCAAGGGATCGGGCATGGTAGGATCCTCCCGGCGGGTGAGGCGTTGACTGAACGGCAACTAGTTTAACCCGTCCGAGATCCATATGCCCAGACGTCAATTGTCCCGGTGCGCCTCGCGCCGACAACGGCTTGCTTATGCCAGGAAATACGCCGCCAACCCGAGAAAGGCGAAAAAACCCACGACATCGGTCATGGTTGTCAGGAAAACCGTCGACGCGATCGCCGGATCAAGCTTCAGGCGTTCGAGCCCAATCGGGATCATGGTGCCGCAGAATCCAGCGACCACGAGATTGATCACCATTGCGGTCGCAAGCAACAACGCGATCTGGAGATCCCCGAACCAGGCCCAACTTACCAGACCTGCAAGCACGGCGAAGGCGATCCCGTTCAACGAGCCGACGGTGGTTTCCTTCAGCACGAATTTCATGGCGTTGGTCGCGGTCAGCTCGCGCATCGCAAGCGCCCGCACCGCGACGGTCAGGCTCTGGGTTCCGGCATTGCCTCCCATGGAGGCCACGATCGGCATCAGTACCGCCAGCGCAACCATCTTCTCGATCGTTGCCCCGAAGGCCCCGATCACCGCCGATGCGGCGATCGCCGTCAGCAAATTCACCGCGAGCCAGGAGAAACGCGAGCGCGTGGTCTCCATCAGCCCACCATGGAGATCATCCTCGGCGACACCGCCGAGGCGCATCAGATCCTCCTCCGCCTCCTCGTCGATGACATCGACCACGTCATCGACGGTGATCATGCCGACAAGTATCCCCTGTTCATCCACCACCGGGGCGGAAACCAGGGCGTATTGGCGGAACAGCATTGCGACATCTTCCTGGTCCATGTGCACTAGGACGTTGTGGAAGCGCTCTTCCATGATGTCGGCGACCAGGACCGGACGTTTCGAGCGCAGAAGATGGCTCAGCGCCATCTTGCCCAGCGGTCGACGCTCGGCGTCGGTGACGAAGATGTCGTAGAAATCGTCCGGCAGATCCTTGACCGTGCGCAGGTAGTCGATGGTCTGACCGACCGTCCAATGGCGCGGGACCGCGACAATCTCGCGTTGCATGAGACGGCCGGCGGATTCTTCCGCGTAGGCCAAGCCTTCCTCGACGAGTATCCGATCTCGCTCTGGGATGGCCTGAAGCACCCTCGCCTGGTCATCCTGATCTAGCTCGCCCAAAACCTCGACGGCGTCATCGGTTGGCAGGGACGCCACGGCGTTGGCGAGAATTTCATCCCCGAGATAGGGAATGATCTCCTCGCGAACCGCTTCATCCAGCTCGATCAGGATCTCCGGGTCGAAGAACCGCCCGACAACCGTCACCAGCAACCGGCGGTTCTCGCCGGAATAGCGTTCGATCAGATCGGCGAAATCGGCGGGATGCAGTGGCCGGATCAGTCGATAGAGCCGCCGTCCGTTCTCCTCCTCAATCGCCCGAGCGACCGCTTGCTCAATTTCGGGCGTAAGGCCATAGAGCTTGATGTCCTCGGCCGCCTTGAACTCCTCCACCTCGGCCTCGAGATCCCTAATTCTTTGCTTGAGATGGTTTTCCGTCTCGTTATCGCGAGTCTTGCGCGACCTCTTTACTTTGCCTCGATTTCCCCCATCGTCTGGATCGCTTGGAGTTTCCGGCACGACTCATCCCGCCTTTTGACGTGCTTTCTCGTGTTCCTGGGCATCAACGGCGGCGACCGCGGTCATGTTGATGATCCCGCGCGCGGTTTCCGAGGCCGTCAAAATATGCATCGGCCTCGCCGTTCCGACAAGGATCGGTCCGAGAGAAAGTCCCCGCCCCGTCGACTTCAACAGATTGTAGCTGATATTGGCCGCATCAAGGTTCGGCATGACCAAAAGATTCGCGGTTCCGGAAAGCCGTGAGTTCGGAAACACCCGATTTCGCACGACCTCGCTGATCGCCACGTCGGCGTGCATCTCCCCCTCAACCTCCATCTCCGGATGGCGTTCGCGCAGCAGGGCCACCGCATCCGCCATCTTGCCCGCGTCCTCAATGTCGCGGGTACCGAAATTCGACGACGACAACAGCGCGACCTTGGGCTCCATGCCGAAGCTCCGAACCTCGTGCGCCGCCAAAACAACCATTTCCGCGATCTGCTCGACGCTCGGGTTCGGATTTACGAAGGTGTCGACGAGGAAAAACAATCCCTGGGGCATGATCAGCAAGTTGACCGCCGCGACAACCCCCACCCCGGGTCGCTTGCCGATGATATCCATGATTTTGTCGAGATGGTCGGTATAACGGCCATGGGTGCCGCAGATGCCCGCGTCCGCGTCACGCTTGCGCACCATCATCGCCGCGATCGAGGTCGTGCGGGTACGCATGACCTCGCGGGCACGCGCCGGCGAGACGCCACGCCGCTCCATCAACCGATGGTAGGTCCGCCAATAGTCGTCATAGCGGGGATCGCTGGCCGGGTTGACGATCTCCACGTCAACACCCGGTTTCAGGCGGAGACCCAGATCGTGAATTCGTCGCTCGATAATATCCGGTCGTCCGACAAGGATCGGTCGAGCCAGATTTTCGTCCACCACGGTTTGGATGGCGCGCAGAACCCTCACCTCCTCTCCCTCGGCATAGACCACGCGTTTCGGATCGTTACGCGCGCGCAGGGACACCGGCCGCATGACCGGCACGGATCGATCCGCGAATTGCGCCAGACGTTGGCGATAAACGTCGAAATCCTCGATCTCGCGCGTCGCGGCTCCGGTCGCGATCGCCGCCTTCGCCACCGCCGGCGCGATCTCCAGGATCAGGCGCGGATCGAAGGGCTTGGGGATGAGATACTCCGGTCCAAAGACCAGAGCCTCGTCACCATAGGCCTGGGCAACCACGTCGGAGCTTTCCTGGCGCGCGAGATGGGCGATGGCCTCAACGGCGGCGATCTTCATCGCTTCGTTGATGGTCGTGGCCCCGACATCCAGCGCGCCCCGGAAGATATAGGGAAAACAGAGCACGTTGTTGACTTGGTTCGGATAGTCCGTGCGCCCGGTCGCCACGATCGCGTCGGCGCGAACCGCCTTGACCTCCTCCGGCATGATCTCCGGCGTAGGGTTGGCGAGCGCCAGAACCAGGGGCGCCTCGGCCATGCGCTCGACCATATCCGGCTTCAGGACACCGGGCGCCGACAGACCGAGGAATACGTCCGCTCCGCCGATCACTTCGCCCAGGGTGCGCGCGTCCGTATCGACGGCATAACGCTCCTTATAGGGGTCCATGAGTTCGTTCCGGCCTTCGTGAACCACGCCGATGATATCGGTCACGATGATCTGGCCTCGCGGCAGTCCCATGCTGACCAACAGATCGAGACAGGCCAAAGCCGCCGCCCCGGCTCCCGAGGCAACCAGCTTGATGTCACCCAGCTTCTTGCCCACCAGTTCAAGGCCGTTGACCACCGCCGCCGCCACGGTGATCGCAGTGCCGTGCTGGTCGTCATGGAAAACCGGGATGTTCATCCGCTCGCGCAAGGCACGTTCGATGATGAAGCATTCCGGCGCCTTGATATCCTCAAGGTTGATCCCACCAAATGTCGGCTCCAGCGCCGCGACGATATCGATGATCTTGGCCGGCTCCGACTCCGCGAGCTCGATATCGAAGACATCGATATCCGCGAATTTCTTGAACAGAACCGCCTTGCCCTCCATCACCGGCTTGGAGGCCAACGGACCGATATTGCCGAGACCAAGAACAGCGGAACCGTTGGTCACGACCCCCACCAGATTGCCGCGCGCCGTCAGATTCGAGGCTTGAGATGGGTCGTCGGCGATGGCGTTGCAAGCGAAAGCCACGCCCGGTGAATAGGCGAGCGATAGATCGCGCTGGGTCATCAGCGGCTTGGTCGCCTCAATGGCCAGCTTGCCCGGTTTTGGAACTCGGTGATAATAGAGCGCGGCTTCCCGCAGATCGTCCGCCATGATGGCTTCCCCGGTTACATCGACACCTTGACCTTACAGCGCACGAGCCTGGGTCCAAAGCCGCAACATCATCGGGCCAAACCAGAGAGACCGCGCGTCAATGAAATACTTTTTGATCACCAGCCTGGCGAAAAGCGGCACCACTTGGGTGCAACGGATTTGCCACGCTCACCCCGAGATGCATTGCCGAGCCGAGGATCAATTCACGAAATTCTGGGGGCGCGTAAACGATCTGACCGAGGACTACAACGACCTTGTCATGCAACGCGACCGTGAGCGTGACCAGCAAGGCATCGACGCGCTGAACAAGGATGATGCCACCAAGTTGTTTTTCTCGATGGTCAAAATCGCGATGGACAAGGCCCCTCCCGGCACCGCGTGCACCGGCATCAAGGACTTGGTCCTCAGCAACCGCGGGTTCCTGGAATATCTACCCAATGCCCATATTATCAACGTCATTCGCGATCCAAGGGACGTGGCGATTTCCGCCAAGGCACATGCCCGACGGGTCGATGGCACGGAAACCGAGCTCGACGACGCGTTTGCCGCGGACGTTTACCTCCTTTGGCTCAGGCATCTTCGGATGGTTGATAGCGCGCGACGTCGGTTTCCCCGGCAAGTCCACGATATTCGCTACGAGGACTTGGTTGCCGATTTTCCCATGGCGGTCGGCGCGCTGCTTTCCTTCCTTGGCGTGGATGCCAGTCGGGAGACCATCGAGCATTTGCGCCGGGAAACCGATTTCAAGCGGCTATCGGGAGGTCGCGCGCCGGGCGAGGCCGACCCGAACAGCTATTTTCGCAAGGGAATAGCCGGTGACTGGCGGCAGACCCTGACAGCCTCACAAATCGCGTTCGCCGAGCAACAATGCGGTGAACAACTCGAAGCGCACGGCTACGACAGGCGCTAGACCGATTCCGCCACGGCCGTCGCCTTCGTGAACTTAAGGAGCCGCTCAGGGGAGAAGATAGCCGGGACCAGTCTAATCGTCGAGAGGTCCCCGCTTGCGCGAGGACCACGAGAAGACCCGGCCTCCCGAGATCCACCGCACAATCGCTCGGCCCCCGTTTTCTCCGTCGCGCCGGGGAGAAGCCGGGCTTATGGCAAGCAGCTTCAAGCCCCAGCTTTCGCTGGGGCGACGGGGACGGGCATGCAAGAGAAACCCTACTCGCCGAACAGGACCGCGTGCAGCGCGCGCCAGCTTTCCGGGTCGGGAGCGGCGAGGATGCCGCGGTCGAGTTCATTCGGACGATAGGGCGTGCCGTCGAAACAGGCCTGATAGCCGCCGGCCTCGGCGTGAATCAGGCAGCCCGGAACGTGGTCCCAAGGCATCTTCTTAATGTACATGGCGAAATGTGCCTTGCCGTCGGCCATCCTGAGATATTCGTGCCCGGCGCAGCCCATGCGAAAATGGTCCGAGACGCCGTCATTGGCGCGGGCCCGCATATCCTCCTTGAGGGGACTATCAAGGAAGCGGAAATTGAGCGCGCCCCGCATCTCGATCGGGGCCGCGGGCGCCAAGGCCTCAAGCCGGCGCGTCGCGCCGCCTGAAAATTCATGGGACCAAGCCCCCGCCCCCTTCTCCGCGCCGACCCAACGCTCTCCAAGCGGATCCAGAATGACACCCATCAGCGTTTCACCGCCCCGCACCAGTCCGACCATGACGCAGAAATGCCGGCCGCCCTTGGCGAAGTTGCTGGTGCCGTCGACCGGGTCGATGATCCAGACCGGCGCGTCGCCGTCGAGCAGGTCAAAGATCGCCGGATTTTCCGACGCCGCTTCCTCGCCAATCACCACCGAGCCCGGCAACAGTGCCTCCAGCAGCGGCGTCATGCGATGCTCCGCCTCGATATCGGCGATGGTCACCAAGTCCTTCGGGCCGGTTTTTTCGCGGACCTCGTCATCGCCCAATGCCTGATAGCGGGGCATGATCACGCTCTCGGCGGTCTCGCGCATGATTTGGGCGACGGCCTCGGGGGATGGCATTTCGGGCATCGGGCGCCTCGATATGGGACAGGGACAAACCGAACGGGGCCGCGGATCACCCCGCGGCCCCGTCTTGATACCGGACCGATGGCCCGGGAAGCAAAGGAGAAAGGCTTTTAGAAGCCCATGTCACCCATGCCACCCATTCCGCCCATGCCACCCATTCCGCCCATGCCACCCATGTCCGGCATGCCGCCACCGGCATTGTCGGAGGGCGCGTCGGCGACCATGGCTTCGGTGGTGATCAGCAGACCCGCGATCGAGGCGGCGTCGCGCAACGCGGTGCGCACCACCTTGGTCGGGTCCATGATGCCGGCCTTGACCATATCGACATAGGCGCCGTCCTGGGCGTTGAAGCCGATCTTGGTGTTCTTGCCTTCCAGCAGCTTGCCCACGACGACGGAACCGTCGGAGCCGGCGTTCTCGGCGATCTGCCGCACCGGAGCCTGGAGCGCCCGGCGCACGATATCGATGCCGACCCGCTGATCGTCATTCTCGGGCTTCAGCTTATCCAGCGATTTGCTGGCATAGAGCAGCGCCGAGCCGCCACCGGCGACGATGCCTTCCTCGACCGCGGCCCGGGTCGCGTGCATCGCGTCATCGACACGATCCTTGCGTTCCTTGACCTCGACCTCGGTGGAACCACCGACCCGCAGCACCGCGACACCGCCGGCCAACTTGGCCAGACGTTCCTGCAGCTTTTCGCGGTCATAGTCCGAGGTGGTGTCCTCGATCTGCGCGCGAATCTGGTTGCAACGGGCCTGGATGTCCTTCTTCTTGCCGGCGCCATCGACGATCGTGGTCTCGTCCTTGGTGATCGAAACGTTCTTGGCCGTGCCGAGCATGTCGAGGGTAACGGTGTCCAACTGGATGCCGAGATCCTCGGAGATCACCGTGCCGCCGGTCAAAACAGCGATATCCTCGAGCATCGCCTTGCGGCGATCGCCGAAGCCCGGCGCCTTGACGGCGGAAACCTTGAGGCCGCCGCGCAGCTTGTTGACCACCAGGGCGGCCAGCGCCTCGCCTTCCACGTCCTCGGCGATGATCAGCAGCGGACGGCTGGAGCGAGCCGTGGCTTCCAGGATCGGCAGCATCGGCTGAAGGCTGGAAAGCTTGGACTCGTGAATGAGAATATACGGGTTCTCGACCTCGCAGATCATCTTCTCGGCGTTGGTGATGAAGTAAGGCGAGAGATAGCCGCGGTCGAACTGCATGCCCTCGACGACGTCGAGCTCGGTGCCGAGCGATTTGGCCTCCTCGACGGTGATCACACCCTCGTTGCCGACCTTACCCATGGCTTCGGCGATCAACTGGCCGATTTCCGCCTCGCCATTAGCCGAGATCGTGCCGACCTGGGCGATTTCCTCGGAAGTGCGGATCTTCTTGGATTGCTTTGCCACATCCTCGGAGACGGCACTCGCCGCCTGATCGATGCCGCGCTTCAGATCCATCGGGTTCATGCCGGCGGCGACCGCCTTCATGCCACCGCGCACGATCGCCTGAGCCAGAACCGTCGCGGTGGTGGTGCCGTCACCGGCCTCGTCCGAGGTCTTGGAGGCCACCTCGCGCACCATCTGGGCGCCCATGTTCTCGAACTTGTCGGAAAGCTCGATCTCCTTGGCCACCGAGACACCGTCCTTGGTGATCCTCGGCGCGCCGAACGACTTGTCGAGGACGACGTTGCGTCCCTTCGGGCCCAGCGTGACCTTCACCGCGTTTGCCAGGGTGTCGACACCCCTAAGGATCCGGTCGCGGGCATCGGTATCAAATTTTACGTCCTTGGCCGCCATGCCAACTCTCCTTCTTTATTTCCGGTAAGGCTCCAAAGACGCGGCGCCTCGCGGCGCCACCAACGGAGCCCATGATTCTGTTAGTCGAGAACGCCCATGACGTCCGACTCACGCATGATCAGCATGTCATTGCCGTCGATCTTCACCTCGGTGCCGGACCATTTTCCGTACAGCACCACGTCGCCCTTCTTCAGGGTCAGCGGGACGATCTTGCCGTCGCTGTCGCGGGCGCCGGCGCCAACGGAGACAACCTTGCCCTGCATGGGTTTTTCCTTGGCGGTGTCGGGAATGATGATTCCCCCCGCGGTTTTTGTATCGGCTTCAAGTGCTTGGACGACAACACGGTCGTGCAACGGACGAAAGGCCATGGATCGCTCCCGGTCTACTGGCTGTTGAAATCGCGAGGCCGTGTGTTAGCACTCAAGAATAAAGAGTGCCAGAAAAAATCTAGATATGATCGCCATCACGATCTTCAAGGCCAATCGCGGCGGATCTCCCCGAGGCGAAAACCCTCAGTTGACCAGAAATTCCCGTATCGCGTCGATTTCCCGGTCCGAGGTCAAGCCCGGACAATGGCCGACGCCCTCGATGGCGAGCACATCGGAGCGCGGTCCCGTGGCGCGCATGCGCTCCACCGTGTCGGCGGCGAGGATCTTGGACTCGGTGCCCCAGAGCGTCAGAACCGGGATCGATATCCGGTTCCACAAGTCCCACATAATCACATCGGCGTCATTGCCTCTGTCGGCTGTGATGCGCGGGTCATAATGCACCCGCCACTTACCGTCGGCGCTTCGGGCAAGGCTGTCGCGCCCGAATTTGCGCGCGCCCTCCGGCGCGAACGGACCGAAGGCGGAGCGGGTCCGGACGATGAACTCGACTCCCTCCTCCTCGCTCGCGAAGGGCAGGGCCGCGTCGGCAAGCCCGGCATTGGCGGCGCGCGCCTCGGCGCTGATGAAGGGACCGATATCATTCATCACCATGCGCCGGATCAACGAGCCCGGCTTGCTGGCCAGGCCCATGCCGAGAATGCCGCCCATGGAGGTGCCGATCCAGTCGACTTGCTTGGCGCCGGTTACAGCGATCAGCGAGACCAGAAGGCCCTGAAAGAACGGGTAGTTGTAATCCTCGGCATTGGGCATCCAATCGCTGAGCCCCCGGCCCGGCATATCCACCGAGATCACTCGATAATGGTCGCTAAGCACCTCGGCGATGGTGTCGAAATCCAGCCGATTGCGCGACAGTCCATGGACACAAATCAATACCTTCTGGTTCCTGGGATTGCCCCATTCCCGATAGGAAAGTGAATGCCAACCACTGGAGGCTAGGAACGGCATTTTACGGTCGCGGAATGATTGGGTGCTCATGGTTCGAATTCTCCGAAACTTGGATCGCGACAATGTAAGGGAGAGCGAAGTCGGGAAGAGTGGCCCGCCTCAACCGTCGCCGAAAACCGTCAGTCCGGTTCGGTTCGCCTCGATGAAATCCCAGTCATAGACCACGCCCAGGCCTGGCCCATCCGGCACCTCGACGCAGCCATCGGCATCGACGCAATCCAGCAGGTCCGAGTAACCACAGGCATAGACCGGCGGCACCGCGTTCGGACAGTCCGGCCCGACCAGGGCGACCTCGTAGAAGTTGGAATTGCGCATTGCCGCCATGCAATGCCGGTGCGCCGGGCCGCAGGCGTGAACCTCGACATCGATGCCGAAGGCCTCGCCCAGATGCGCGATTTTCATGCCGCCGGTAATGCCCATGTCGTATTCCGGGTCCATGCGCAGAAAATCCGTGCCGCCGGCGATCAGGAAATCCGCCTTGGGCTCCACGCCCCGGATATGCTCGGTTTGCAGGATCGGGGTCTTGATCATCTCGCGCAGCCGCTTGTGGGCAAAGGCGGATACACCGGAATCGCGATACGGGTCCTCGTACCAGAAGTAGCCACCCTCGTCGCAGGCCCGCCCGACATAGAGCGTATCGGCAAAGGTCTTGAGCTCGCAGGCCGGGTCCAGCATCAGGGTCATCTTATGGCCGACCTGCTTGGCGACATGCAGGACATTCGCCGCTTCCTCGCGCGCGTCGCCGTCGTTCCAGCCATGGATCTTGAAGGCGCGATAGCCGAGGTCGTAACACTGCTCCGCGAAGGCGGCGAAAGCCTCCTTGGAATCAAGCCCGCCACTGCGGTCGCCGTGATAGGTGCTGGCATAGGCGGGCAAACGCTTGCGATAGCCGCCCAACAACACCCCGATCGAACAGCCCAGCTGCTTGCCCGCCCAATCCCAAAGCGCGATATCCAAGGGGCCGTGCCCCATATGGTCGAACTGGCGGATCTCGCGTTTCAGATCATCATAGATCCCCTCGCGCTCCTCGGCGTGACGACCGATCAGCTTGGGCGCCAGCATCTTGGTCTGAGCCAGCGCCGAGGGCGAGGAAACCCAATGGGTGACATACTCGCCCCGACATCCGTCCCCGGTTTCGATCCGCACGGCATATTTGCTGAAGCGCGAGGTCGCGCCCTTGGCATAGCCCATGGCGCCAACGGTGTCCGCGCCGGTGAGATTGCCGAGGTTATGGGCATCGAAGCCGAATTCGTGAACTTCGACACGGGTGATCTTAGTCATTCCCCCACTCCCCTATTCATAGCCCGCCCTATTCATAACCCGGCGGCGCGACGAAACCGCCGATTTCACGCTCCATCAGGCGCGCGAAGTGGATCGTGGAAAGGTCGCTGAGTTGCGGTCCAATGATCTGGAGTCCGCAGGGCAGGCCCGAGCGGGTCAGACCAATCGGCGCGCAGGTTCCCGGCAGAAACACCACGCCCGGATAGCCGGCCCAGAACAGCTGATCCAAGGTCGATTGGCGGGTGTTGTTCACCGGGATCGTCCGGTCCGCCCGGTCGCCCACTTGGTCATGCGGGAAGGCCGCCGACGAGGCCATTGGGGTCAGCACGAAATCATAATCCTCGAAGAACGCCGCCCATTCCCGGCACAGCAATTCACGCTCCTCGTTCCAGGCCAGCCATTCCTTGTGGCTCATGGTCACGGCGCGGTCGACGATGGTTTTGTAGCTCATATCGTCGGGCGCGGCGGCCTCGGCCCTGGCCCGATGCTCGGCGATGACGTCGTCGGGTAGGCGCCCACCCGTCGCGGCCCGCAGCAGCATAAGATAGACCAGATGGGCGCGCTTGCTGTCCTTCACCGGACGCGCCTTGTCGTCGACGGTCACGCCCAGCGCCGCCAACCGTTCCACCGATGCCTGCAATTGGTCGGCGTATTCGGTATCGATCAGGCAATTCTCGTCCTGGAGCACCACCGCGACCTTCATGTCCTTGAAGCTGGTCTTCGCCGGTTTCGGCAGTTTCAGGATCCAGCCCGCGGCATCTCGTCCCCCGGCCCCGGCCATGGCCTGGGTGGCGACCTCCAGATCGTCGGCGCCGCGGGCCAGCGGGCCGATCACCGCGATATCCGGCGGCACGTTGTTCCCCGGCAGGGCCTGACCGGTGGGCGGCAGGATACCCATCGTCGGCTTATGTCCGAACACGCCGCAATAATGCGCCGGATTGCGGATCGAGGCGCCGATATCGCTGCCCGCCTCGATCCCCGTCATCCCCGCCGCCAACGCCGCCGCCGAGCCGCCGGAGGAGCCGCCGGGCGAGCGCGTCACGTCCCAGGGATTGTTGCAGGTCCCGTATATCTCGTTGAAGCTCTGCCAGTCGGAGAGCATGAACGGCACGTTAGTCTTGCCGAACAGGGTCACGCCCGCCGCCTTCATCCGGGTGACCGCCAGCGCGTCGGAGGTGGCAACGTTGTCCTTGTGCTCGACGACGCCCCAGGTGGTGGGGGTGCCCGTCACATCGAAGCTTTCCTTGATGGTCATTGGCACGCCGTGCAGCGGCCCCCAAACCTCGCCCCTGGCAAGCGCCGCGTCGGCCTCGCGGGCCCGCTGGCGCGCTTTTTCCGCCTCAAGCACGATGATCGCGTTCAAGGCCGGGTTATGCTTCTCGGCGCGCGCCAGGAAGATTTCCAACAATTCCAGGCATCCGATTTCCTTGTCCCGGACGCGCTTGGCCAGTTCGGTGGCGGTTTGGTAATGAAGTTCGGTCATGTCATTGCTTTCAGCGTGAGGATCGTCGAAGCCTGAGGCATGAAAACCACGGGATCAAGGCTCTATGTTTTAGATTGCGCCGTATCCCCGACGCAGGTCGGGGCCGACGCCTGAAATTTTTCATCGTGGTGGGTTTAGGATCATGACTCACGATCCTTGAAAGTGCTCCGCTATCTCAGTGAAACGGCAGTCTCAGGTGTCGGCCCCGACCTCGGTCGGGGATTCGAACATTTTTACCACGCCCCTCATTTCCGCGCGTCCATGCGCCCGTGACTAACCTCCGGCACCAGCCAGAACAAGGCGATACAGATCAGCGCCGAGGCGATGGAGATCGCGAAGGTGAGGTTATAGCCGCCGGTAAGGTCGAAGATCAGGCCGCCCCCCCAGGCGCTTAGCCCGGCGCCGAGGCCTTGGCCGAGGATGGTCATGCCGTAGATCGCGCCGAGACCGCGGCCATGGAACAGCGTGGCTTGCAAGGTGGTGATGATCGGCCCGCGAGCGCCCATGCTGAGTCCGTAGGGAATGATCCAGGCGAATACCAGATACTTCGCGTCAAACAGCTGCAACAGCGCCAGGCCGCAAACACCGACAATGGTCAGCACATAGCTCACCGTCGCCACCAGGGAGCGGCCATAGCGATCCGCGGCCGCGCCGGTCAGGAACATGCCCGCGAAGGACAGCATGCCGGCGATGCCGAAGGAGCCGGCGGCTTCAAGCTCACTGAAACCGCGCTCCACCAGATAGGCGACGGATTGCACGCTGACCCCGAAGATCGCCAAGGCGGTCATGAAATAGATGAACCACATGGCCCAGAACACCCGGGTCTTGAGCGCCTCGCCGAGGCTGTAGCCGCCCTCCGCCCGCCCGGCCCGGGTGCGCCTCGGATTGCCTGGCGCCCCCTGCTCTATCCGCTTCCACGGCAGCAGCACGATGATCGGGATCAGGATCAGGAAGGCGATGCCGAAATCCTGATAGGTCACCCGCCAGCCGCGGGCCTCGATCAAGACTTGCGACAAAGGCGCCAGGGTCAGCAGGCCGAAGCCGTATCCCGCGTAGGCGAAGGAGATCGCGGTGGCCAGGTGCTTGTCGAACCAGCGGCTGATCAGGCTTTGGGCGGGGACCTGCCAAATCAACGCCCCACCAAAGCCGTTCAACAGTCCCATGCAGAGATAGAACTGCCAGAGCGTGGTGATCTCGCCCGCGAGATAGTAGCCGAGCCCGAGACAGGCCACGCCCAACACATAGACAAAGCGCGCGCCGAACCGGTCGAACAGATGACCGCTTAGGGGCGAGAACAATCCCATGGCGGTAATGAAGGCCGCGAAGACCGAGGCCACGCCCGCGCGGTCCCATCCCATCTCGGCGGTGATCGGCAGCAGGAACACGGCATAGGTCTCGCCCATGCCGCGACCGACCGCCGCCATGATCAGGCAGAACCCGACGATCGAAACACCGATCAGCATCACCTTGACCCCGGCTGTCGACGGAGTCTCGGGCGCGGTCTGGGGAGAGGAATTCATAAACGAGTGATCTAACCAATGAAATCAACGATAGGTCGGCGATGGTAGGGACAGCCGTCATTGCGTCAAAGCGCTATCGCCGCCGCCGGCGCGGTTATCGAGACGAGGATGGATCGCGGCCAGACGGTTCGCTCCCACGCGCCGGTCGTGACATTCGCGCGCGATGATCGGATAACAGAACACACTCGGACAACGGATCAAGGAATCGGTGCGCGCCATGTCGGAAACCGCCTCCAGGAAGACCATCCTCATCGCCGGCGCCCTCGGCATTGTCGGGCGAAGCGCGGTGGAACATTTCGCGGCCCTGCCGGATTGGGATGTCATCGCCCTGTCCCGCCGCGCGCCGGATTTCGAGGTCGACGCGACGTGGCTGAGCGTGGATCTGCGGGACCGCCGGGATTGCGAGGCAAAGCTCGGCGATCTCTCCGCTGTCACCCATATTGCCCATGCCGCGGTCTTCGAGAAACCGGATGTGACCCGCGGCTGGGCCGAGGCCGATCACGCGGCGACCAACCTGGAAATGCTGCGCAATCTGGTGGAAGTGGTGGAGAGCGCCTCTCCCAATCTCGGGCACATCACGCTCATGCAAGGCACCAAGGCCTATGGCGGCCATCTCGGTCCCTTCAAGATGCCGGCGCGGGAGACCGACGCGCGCTCGATGGGGCCGAACTTCTATCACGATCAGATGGACTGGCTGGCCGAGCATGGGGCCAGCAAGGATTGGGCCTGGACCATTCTGCGCCCGCAACTGGTCTGCGGCATCGCCGTCGGTAGCCCGCTGAACATCGTCTCGGCCATCGGCGCCTTCGCCGCCATCAGCCGCGAGAGCGGCATTCCCCTGCGCTTTCCAGGCGGGCCGGAACGCATCGGCGAGGCCACCGACGCCCGGCTGATCGCCCAGGCCATGGAATGGGTCGGCACCACCGCCATCGCCCGTGACCAGATCTACAACATCACCAATGGCGACGTGTATATCTGGCAACATCTCTGGCCCAGGGTGGCGGATCTCTTCAACATGGAACACGCGGCGCCTCAGCCGATGTCGCTGAACCGGGTCATGCCGCAAAACGCCGATGTCTGGGACCGGGTGGTGGCGCGCCACGGCTTGCTTCCCTACGCGCTCGACCAGATCGTGCCGGCCTGGAGCTTCGCCGATTTCCTTTTCGGCCATGGCCAGCGCCCCAACCCGCATCACATGAGCACCATCAAGATCCGCCAGCACGGCTTTCAGGCCTGCATCGACACCGAGGAGCTGATCCTGGAGCTGCTGCGCGAAATGCAGGACCGGCGGCTGCTGCCGATTTAGCGGCCGTTCGATGCCCGGGTTAAAGCCAGGGTCGGGCAACCGGAAAGAGGCCCTGAATTGAGGCCAGGGATTCGAAAAAGAAAAGAACCCCCTCCTACCTCGTCGTCCTGGCGCAAGGCAGGACCTCGCGACGGCGCCGGAGCCGGATCGCTTCAATCACGCGATCGATACCAAGGCCCTGCCTTTCACCAGGGCGACGAAGATGCTTGGAGGCTCATCGTGCCGATGCCAAGGCCCCGCCGTTCGCCAGGGCGACAGGGATGACGAACGGGCGGGCATCTGTTCCCACAAGCCGAAAACTGGCATAACCCGGGGAAGCCAACCGAGGAGCTTGCCATGACCGATAACGCCATGATCGTCGCCGCCCAGCCGGAAGCCGCTGAGGCCGGGGCTCGGGTGCTGATGGCGGGCGGCAACGCCGTCGACGCCGCCATGGCCGCGGCCCTGGTGCAAGGCGTGGTCGACCCGCAGATGTGCGGCATCGCCGGCTTCGGCAATTGTCAGATTTATATGCCGGAAAGCAACGTGCACACCTGCATCGACTTTCACGGCAAAACCCCGCTCTCGGCCACGCCGGACATGTGGGAGCACCTGGTCGAGGGCGAATCCCGCGACGGCTTCGGCTTTGTCTTGAAGGGCAATGTCAACGATCTCGGCCATGGCTCAATCACCACCCCGGGCAGCCTCAAGGCCTATGCCGAGGCGATCGAGGAATTTGGGACCTGGGATTGGGCAGACGTGGTGGCCCCGGCGATCGCCCAGGCCGAGGACGGCTTCAGGGTGCGCCCGCATGTGCATTTTTGGTGGACCCACGGCGCCGATCACGGACGGGTCCAGATCGAGGAACGCCTGCGCTTCTCGAAGACCGGGGCCGAGATCTATTTCCGCGCCGATGGTGGGGTGAAGAAGATCGGCGAGCATGTCCACAACCCCGACATGGCCGAGACCCTGCGCAAGATCGCCAAGCACGGCCCAGATATCTTCTACAAGGGCGAGATCGCCGAGCGCATCGCCGAGGACATGGCGGCCAATGGCGGGCTGCTCTCGATGGAGGATCTCGCGCGTTACCAGACTACCCGCACCGATCCGCTGCGCGGCAGCTATCGCGGCCACGACATCGCCGCCAATCACCCGCCCGGCGGCGGGGTGATGCTGATCGAGATGCTAAACATTCTTGAGAATTTCGATCTCCGGGGCATCGGTCACAACACGCCGGAATATATCCGTATCGTCGTCGAGGCGATGAAGCGCGCGACCGTCGACAAGGACACCCATGTGGGCGATCCGGCCTTCGTCGATATTCCGCTCGACCGGCTGACCTCCAAGGACTACGCCGCCGAGGCCGCCGCCAGGATCAGGGCCGGCGAGAAGACCCACGTCACACGGCTCGGCCAGGGCGAGCCCAAGGACACGACCCATGTCGCGGTGGTGGACGCCAAGGGCAATTGCGTGACCATGACCCATTCCCTCGGGATGCCGTCCGGGGTGATCACCGACGGGCTCGGCTTCATGTATAACGGCGCCATGGCGGTCTTCGATCCGAGGCCCGGCCGGGCCGGCTCGATCGCGCCGGGCAAGAGCCGGTTCACCTCGGTGGTACCGACCATCGTCTCGCGCGACGGCGCGCCCAGGATCGTGCTCGGCGCCCCCGGCGGAACCCAGATCGCCATGGGCGTTCTCCACGCCATCCTCAACGTCATTGATCATGACATGAACATGCTCGAAGCGGTTTCCGCGCCCCGGTTCTCGGCCACCAGCGATATAATCGACGTGATGAACCGGATTCCCGGCTATATCACCAATCACCTGGAGGGTCAGGGCTATGAAGTGGCGCGCAGCGCCCTGACCTTCGGGATCGCGGCGGTGCACGGCATCCGGATCACCGACGGGGTAATGGATGGCGGCGCCGATCCGGGCCATGACGGCGTCGCGCTGTCGGTCCAGGTCTGAGCGAGGCGGCGGAGGAGATCAGCGCCATGCAAATCGTCGAGAATGTGCCCAACGCGGTCGAGAACATCATCGCCAACCGCGCCCGGCTCGGCCTGATCGCGCTGGCCACGGACCATGTGGTGGACAACGAGCTGGCGCTTGCCTTAGGCGGCATCGAGGGCACGCAACTCTACACGACAAGGGTGCCGATGGATCCGATCGTCACCACGGACAGTCTGGCCTCGATGGAAGCCCGGCTCGGCGCGGCGGCGTCGACCCTGCTGCCGGGCGTACCGCTATCGGTGATCGGCTATGGCTGCACCTCGGCCTCGGTGGTGATCGGCGAGGACAAGGTGGCCGCCGCGATCCAGGCCGAGAAGCCGGATTGCCCAGTGACCACCCCGATAACCGCCGGCATCGTCGCCCTCGCCCGGCTCGGCGCGCGGCGGATCGGGCTTCTCACCCCCTATGTCGAGGAGGTCAACGCCCCCTTGCGCGCGCATTTCCGGCGCCACGGGGTTGAGATCGCCATCGCCGCGACTTTCTCCGAACCGGACGACAACCGAGCGGGGATGATCACCCCGGCCTCGATCCGGGACGCGGCGCTGGATCTCTTCAAGGACAAGGGATTGGACGCGTTGTTCATCTCCTGTACCTCGCTCAGGGCGATGACGGTTATTCCGGAACTGGAACAGTCGCTCGGCATCCCGGTGACGAGCAGCAACCACGCGCTCGCCTGGCACATGCTGAGGCTCGCCGGCATTGACGAGCCGATCGCGGGCATGGGACGGCTGTACGAGCACGGGCTCTAGGCGTCTGTTCGAGTATCAAGCGATACGAAACATCGAAACCCTGGCGAAAGCCAGAGTCTCGAGGCGGCACGAGGCCCTGCCGTTCGCCAGGGCGACGACGGCGATGGGCGGTCGAGAGCCTCCGGAACGGTTAAACCTCTACCCCTACTCCGTCGTCCTGGCGCAAGGCAGGACCTCGCGACGGATCCCCCTACGCAACCGGTTCAAGCACTTGACCGGTTCCAAGGCCCCACCCTTCGCCAGGGCGACGAGGGTCGCGGCTTAACTCAATCGCCCAGCACAAGCCCTTCGCGCCGGGGATCGGCGCCGCCGAGGAGGGTGCCGTCGGGGCGGATCAGGATCGCGTGTAGGCCGCTGTTGAGATCGCGGACCCGCGTCTCGTGACCCAGCGCGTTCAACGCCTCGGCCAGATCCGCGGCCCCAGTTCCGGCCTCCAGGTCCGTCGCCCCGTTGCGGTTCACCACATGGCCCAGATTGATCGCCGCCTGGGGGTTCATGCCCCAGTCCAACACGCCGATCAGGGTTTGCGCCACATAGGCGATGATCCGTGAGCCGCCGGGCGAGCCGACCAGGAGCATGGGCTCCCCGTCCCTAAGCACGATCGTCGGCGCCATCGAGCTTCTGGGCCGCTTGCCCCCCTCGATCCGGTTCGCCACCGGCCTGCCGTTCCGCGACGGTCGGAAGGAAAAATCCGTCAATTCGTTGTTCAGCAGAAAGCCCCTGACCATCACCCGGCTGCCGAAACCGCTTTCGATGGTCGTGGTCATCGAGACCGCGTTACCCTCGGTGTCGCGAATGACGAAATGGCTGGTGCCAGGGCGTTCAAGTTGGGGATCCGGTGCCCGAAGCGCCGCGTCGCGCCAGGGCGGGTTGCCGGGCTCGGCCTTCTCGATCGCCTTGTCACGGCTGATTTGCTGGGCCCGGATCGTGAGATACCCGCGGTCAAGCAACCCCTTGGTCGGCATGCGCGTGAAATCGCTATCCGCCATATAGAGGCCCCGGTCGGCATAGGCGAGCTTGGAAGCCTCGGCGAAAAGATGCGCGGCCTCAGGCGTCGGGCCGATACCGGGCAGATCGAAATGTTCCAGCATGCCGAGGATTTGGCCTACCGTCAGCGCGCCGGAACTCGGTGGCCCCATTCCGCAGACCTCGTGACCGCGATAGGTCATACAAACCGGCGCGCGAATCTTGGCCTTGTAGGAAGCCAAATCCTCAAGTGTCATCAGCCCCGGATTATCGGCGGTGGCGCTCACGGCGGCGACGATGTCCCGTGCGATCGGCCCGGTATAGAAGGCCTTCACTCCCTCCTTCGCGATAGTCGTCAAGGTCTCGGCGAAAACCGGGTTCCTCAAAAGCGTGCCGGGAGCCTTGGGCGAGCCGTCGGGGTTGAAGAAATACGCGGTTGTTTCGGGAAAGCTCCCAAGCCCCTTGCTCTCGGCCAGGGCGATCGAGGCCCCCAGCCTCGAGGAAATCTCGAACCCCTCCTCGGCGTGCCGGATCGCGGGCTCGAACAGGGAGGCCCAGGATTGCCGGCCATGCATCCGATGCGCCAGCTCTAGCATCGCCAGGGTGCCCGGCACCCCGACCGAGCCGCCCCCCTTTACCGCGCCCCAGAACGACCTGAAGCTCCCGTCGGGCAGCTTGAAATAGTCCGGCCCCGCCGCGCGCGGCGCCGTCTCACGCCCGTCGAAGGCCATGAGGCGCCTGGCCTTGGCGTCCCAGAAGAGCATGAAGGCGCCGCCGCCGATCCCGGAAGACTGCGGCTCCACCACGTTCAGCACCATCTGCACCGCCACGGCGGCATCCATGGCGTTCCCGCCCCCCGCGAGCACCGCGTGCCCCACCCGGCTGGCCAGCGGATGCGCGGCGGCGACCATGAATTTCTCGGCCATGACCGGCGGATGCTCGACCCGCCCCGTCGCCGGCTCCGGCGCCGGACGCGCGGTTTGGGCGGTGGTGCCGCCAATGATCCCGAAATGCACCCACGCAATCGCCAGAACCGAGATGATGAAGCGCATCGGTTGATCCCCCGTCGTTTTCGCGCACCCGAAAGCGTGCTCGAACCAGTTCAGCGACATGCCGAAATTGGTGTACGGAGGATCTTGCCGGAAGCGGAAAACCTTGGCGACCCCTACGGGACTCGAACCCGTGTTTACGGCGTGAGAGGCCGTTGTCCTAGGCCACTAGACGAAGGGGTCGCGGAAGGTCGGGCTTTCTAAGCCATAACCGCCTCTCGATGCAAGTCCGAAGTTTCG
>Ga0181579_10001347_pt1 | contig 20252 bp, 17 predicted proteins | sample 071ome_24_FD_132996 | JGI IMG/M metagenome (GOLD analysis project Ga0181579, IMG submission 132996) | Coastal salt marsh microbial communities from the Groves Creek Marsh, Skidaway Island, Georgia - 071402CT metaG (megahit assembly) | ecosystem: Environmental > Aquatic > Marine > Intertidal... | reverse complement strand
TGAACCCCCACGTCCTTGCGAACACTGGCACCTGAAGCCAGCGCGTCTGCCATTCCGCCACTCGCCCGAGTAACAGGAAGCGAACGCTACCAACGACGTAGCCCGCCCCCACCCCCTCACCTGGTGAAACCTTCCACCTGAGCAGGACCGATACCCTGTCAGGGCGCCAACAGCGCTCGAGGTGGGGACGGTGATCAGATGGCGAGTGGATTCTTCAAACGAGGCAACCGAGCCAACGTTCGTCCCATCGAAATCGGCCGTCGCCTGGTGGCCGACATGGACGACAAACGTTCCGTCGACGCCGACGGACGCCGTATTGCCCCCAATCACTTCGTTGTAGCGCTCAACCCGAACGACCACCAAGAGTTGTCGTCCCACATCGCCGCTCTCGAGACCGAACTCGTCGAAGCCGCCAGGGAGTACGCCCGCGACGAGGGTTATGTGCTCCGTGGGCCGGTCACGGTCAAAGTGTCCGACGACGACTCGGTGAAAACCGGTCGCATCCAGATCACGTCGAAAATTCGTACCGACGAACCTCGTGTCGTTGCCGCCTCCCTCGTGATCACCGGCCGCGACCCGCTGCCACTCACCGACAAGGCGATCACCATTGGTCGCTCACCCGAGTGCGACATCTCGTTCGACGACGCCAACATCAGTCGACGTCACGCCGAGATCAAGGTCGTGCTCGACGCGTATGTGATCTCTGATCTCGGTTCCACCAACGGAACCAATGTGAATGGTGTCCCCATCACACTTGAACGCACCCTTCGGGACGGCGACATCATCGCTCTCGGCAGCAACACCATCCGTTTCGAGGCGCGCTGACTCGATGAACGACCTCGTCATCAGCGGACTACGACTCGTCCTTCTGCTCGCTTTGTATCTCTTTTTCGCTCGAGTGGTGTGGGCCGTATGGACCGAGGTTCGCGTACCTGCGATCTCCCAGTCAGGGGTGGCGTCCAACTCAACCGGAGCCACCTCCCGCATCTCACGTCGTCAGCGGGTGACCGAACTCAAGATCGTCGAACCTGAGTCATTGAAGGGATCCCGGTTCGAACTCTCTCCCACTCCCATCGTCATCGGACGCTCACACGATGCCGACCTGTCCTTCCCCGACGACACCTACCTCAGCAGCCGACACGCTCAGGTGTGGTCGGCTGACGGCATCGCCATGGTCGACGACCTCTCGTCCACCAATGGCACGCAGGTGAACGGCCAGCGCGTCACCGAAGCAACTGCTCTCGTTCCCGGCGATCGGGTGCAGATGGGCCACGTCGTGATCGAGGCCACCCGATGATGCACGCGACCGCTGCTGCCGCCACTCATGTCGGTCAGATTCGTGAGGGCAACGAAGATGCCTACCTCTGTCGTGAGGGCCTCTACTTCGTAGCCGACGGCATGGGCGGCCACAGCGCCGGTGAAGTGGCGAGCGATATCGCCGTCACCACGCTGTCCGAACTCTTGACGAAAGTCGTCCACAACGGACTCACCGCCGACGATCTGGCCGCCGCAGTACGTCACGCCAACACGGCGATCCTCGCCGAAGCGATGCGTGATCGCGCCAAGGCCGGTATGGGCACCACCCTCACCGGACTCGCAGTCGCCGATCCCGCGCGACGACGGGCTCTCGTGGCCAACGTCGGTGATTCGCGTACCTATCTGTGGCGACATGGTGAACTCCGACAGATCACCAAAGATCACTCGCATGTGCAGTCGCTTGTCGACCGCGGCGCCATCACTCGCGCCGAAGCGCGTGTGCACTACCAACGAAACATCGTGTTGCGGGCCATGGGGATCGACCCCGACCTCGAAGTCGACGTGTTCGAACTCGATATCGAAGACGGTGACCGTTTCATCGTGTGCAGTGACGGACTGGTCGACGAGGCCGACGACGACGCCATCGAAGTTGCCATTCGCACTTCGTCCGCGCCTGACGATCTCGCCCAGGCTCTCGTGACTCTCGCCAACGACAACGGTGGCCGCGACAACGTGACCGTGGTGGTCGTCGACTTCAGCGACGGCCCAGCCACGGAATCTGGTACTACCTCAACCTCATCCGATGACACTGTTGCCATCGTCATCCCACGTCGTCCGTCACGACTTCTCGACGTGGCCGCTTACGGTTCGTGGTTGGTCGCCACCGCCATCGTGGTCACCGTGATCGTGAGCACCCTCACGCAGTGAGTCGCTCCACCGCGCACGTCGCGTCACGCCGACGCTCTCGAGAACTGTGGTCGGTGATCATGGCTGGTCTCGTCACCGCCGGCGCCTACACACTGGCTTCACTCGGACAGAACGCCGTCATCCCCTCGCGGATTCTCCCGTTCCTAGGTCTGATGCTGCTGCTTCTGGTTTCGGCCCACGTCGCAGTGAGATGGCTTGCATCTGGTGCCGACTCCACACTTCTTCCTGTGGCTGCCCTCTTGAACGGCCTCGGCTACGTGATGATCGCCCGCTTGTCAGAACGACTAGCTGGTCTCCAGACGACCTGGACCTTCATCGGTATCGCCGTCTTCATCGCTGTACTCGTGTTCGTCGAACGCATCAACGATCTGTCGCGCTACACGTGGCATTTCTTCGCCGCCGGCGCCGGACTCCTGCTTCTTCCCTTGATACCCGGACTCGGCTTCTCGTCGGGTGGCGCACGCATCTGGGTGAACATCGGCCCCATCAACTTCCAACCAGGAGAGTTCGCCAAGTTGGCACTTGCGCTCTTCTTTGCCGGGTATCTCGCCGAACGAGGTCGCCTCATCTCGACGAGCACGCGTCAACTCGGACCATTCACCATTCCTGAATCACGTGATCTTCTGCCACTCGTCGCTGCATGGGGTTTTTCGGTCGTGATCATGGTGGGGCAGAAGGATCTCGGTTCGAGCCTGCTGTTCTTCACGCTCTTCGTCGTGATGGTGTGGGTCGCCACCGAGAAGACCAGTTATCTCGTGATCGGACTCGGCCTGTTCGTTGTGGCCTGCGTCGTCGCCTACAACCTCTTCGATCACGTGCAGACCCGTGTGGCGGTGTGGCTCGATCCGTGGAGTCGCTACGACGGCAAGGGATACCAGATCGCCCAAGCCATGTTCGCGCTCGGCAATGGTGGTGTCACCGGAACCGGTCTCGGGCGGGGTCTGCCCCAGCGCATCCCCGAAGCCAAGAACGATTTCATCTTCGCGGCCATCGGCGAAGAGATGGGTCTGCTGGGTGCGACCATCGTGTTGCTGTCGTTCATGGTGATCATCGGTGCCGGACTGCGTATCGCCCTGCGCACACAGCGACCTTTCGAGAAGTTGCTCGCCACCGGGCTCACGACCATCATCGGTGTTCAGGCGTTCATCATCATCGGCGGCGTCATTCGCGTGGTGCCCCTCACCGGCATCACGTTGCCATTCGTCAGTTACGGCGGATCGAGCCTCGTCGCCAACTATGCGCTTCTCGCCCTCCTCATCCGCCTGAGTGACGTCTCGGCCCGACGACTCGGTGAGGTACCTGATACGCCGATGCTGAGCGAACGATGGGCTGCTCGCCGCGCCCGCAAACGAACCGACGACGTCACCACCGAAGTGAGTGACCTATGAACCAGCGAATCCGCCGTCTTGCTCTGGCCCTGCTGGTTCTCTACGCGGTGTTGTTCGTACAACTGAACTTCATTCAGGTGGGTCGCAAGGCATCACTCGACGCTGATGTTCGTAACACGCGCCAAACGGTTCGTGACTTCGACGAGCCACGAGGTCCGATACTGACCACCGATGGCGTCGTGATAGCCGAGAGCCGTCGCACCGAGCCAGGCAGCACGTACTCGTGGCAACGCGTGTATCCCGAAGGCGAACTCTTCGCCCATCTCACCGGCTACTTCACTCTTGCCTACGGGGCGACTCAGGTCGAACGAGTGATGAATGACGTGTTGTCGGGCAATACTGCCGAGCAGCAACTGTCCGGTGTCTGGTCGGTCTTCGACACCGACGACAACTCGGGTTCGGTCACCCTCACCCTCGACGCCAACGTGCAACAGGCGGCCAAGGACGCGCTCGGTGAACGTGAAGGCTCGGTCGTGGTTCTCGATGTGCAGACCGGTGCCGTAAAGGCGATGTGGAGTTGGCCCTCGTTCGATCCCAACACGATCGCCGATCACGACAGTGCCGAAGCCGGTGTGTGGCTCCAGTTCCTCGACTTGCTGCCGTCGAAGCCGCTGTTGGCCAACGCCTACCAAGAGCGCTACATGCCGGGTTCCACCTTCAAGGTGATCACCACAGCGGCCGCCCTCGAAGCAGGAGTGGTATCCCTCGACACCGTGTTCGCCGAAGAGTCGCAATACCTGCCTCCGCAGACTGACGATCCGATCGAGAACTACAACGGTCGTTCGTGCGGAGGTGATCTCACCGAAGTGTTCCGCCGTTCGTGCAACACACCCTTCGCCCGGCTATCGATCGACCTCGGGCCGTCGAACATGGTCGAAGCCGCAACTCGCTTCGGTATCGGTGAGGACGTGCCCTTCGATCTTCCGAGCCCGGCGGCCAGTGCATTCGGTGACGTCGACTACTTCGTCGACAACCTTCCACTTCTTGCGATTGGCGGCTTCGGTCAGGGAAACACACAGATGGTTCCGCTTCACATGGCGGCCATCGCCGCTGCGATCGCCAACCGCGGCACGATGATGACTCCGTTCGCCATCGACCTAACCCGCGACCACGACGGCAAGGTGCTCGATCGCACCGAACCCACGATGTGGCGTCAGGTCATGAGCCCGGGTGTCGCGTCGACGATGGTCGATCTCATGAAAGTTGTGGCGAGTTCCGGCACTGCGTCGTGCTGTCTGAAATTGGCCGACGGTGTGGTTGCGGCGGCCAAGACCGGTACCGCACAGTTGAACGGACCAGGTGAACCCGAACGCTCTCACGCCTGGATGATCGGCTTCGCGCCTGCTGATACCCCTCGTTACGCGTTCGCGGTGGTCCTGAAGGGCACGAACGCCGAAATTTCCGCCGGCACAGGTGGAACTCTCGCCGGTCCGGTGGCGTCCAAGGTGATGAACGCTGCCCTGAGGGACCGATAACCCAGCGGTAGCCTTGTCACACTCTTATGTCCGACCACGGAAACGTCATTCTCAACGACCGTTACGAGATGCAACAACGCATCGGTCGGGGCGGGATGGCCGACGTGTATCTCGCACGCGACGTCCTTCTTGACCGGCTGGTGGCCATCAAGGTTCTGTTCCCGGAATACGCCACCGACCCGGCGTTCGTCGAGCGTTTTCGTCGTGAGGCCCAGTCGGCCGCCAATCTCAATCATCCCAACATCGTCAGCGTGTACGACTGGGGTCGTAGCAACAACACCTATTTCATGGCCATGGAGTACGTACCGGGCCGTACTCTCGCCGATGCCCTGAGCGACGTCGGTTCGATCTCGGCGTCGAAAGCCGCCGAAGTAGGTATCGAGGTGGCGGCGGCGCTGTCGTTCGCCCATCGAAACAACGTGGTGCATCGAGACATCAAACCGGGCAACATCTTGATCGGCAGCAACGGGCAATTGAAGGTGGCCGACTTCGGCATCGCTCGGGCCCTCGGTAGTGCCGCCGAGAGTGGGCTCACTGCTCATGGAGCCGTCATGGGGACGGCCGCCTACTTTTCACCCGAGCAGGCACAAGGCGGGCAGCCCGATCCGCGCAGTGACCTGTACTCACTCGGCATCGTGCTGTACGAAATGGTGGGTGGGCAGATCCCATTCACCGGTGAGACGCCTATCGCCATCGCCTACAAGCAAGTGCACGAGGCCCCCACCCCGCTGAACGAATTGGCACCTGACGTTCCGCGAGCGTTCGAAGCCATCGTCGCTCGCCTGCTCGCCAAGGATCCCGCTCGTCGTTACCCCACAGCCGAAGCCGTGCGCGACGACTTGCGCCGATTCCGCGACGGCCTACCTGTTCAAGCTCTCGCCGCACTCCTCAATAAGCGCGAACCAGACGACGGACTGGCGCCCACAGTCGCAACACCGACGATTTTGCCCCCTCCCACGCTCGCCGATACTGCTGAGCGACCCACCACTCAGAGAACTGTCGTCATGATCAGCGATCAGGTCGATAGTCGTGATACCACCGGTTCGATCACTCCACCCGACGATCTCGGAAAGAAGCGTCGCAACATCGTGATCGGTTCGGTGACCGCTGCGCTACTGATCGTCGCCGCTCTCGTCGGCGGGCTACTCGCTCTCTCGGGTGACGACGCTCCGGTCGCCACCTTCGAAGCACCCAACGTCACCGGTGTGCAACTCGAGTTCGCCGTCGCGGCACTCGAGGCTCTTGATCTCGACGTCATCACTGTTGCCGAAGAGAACAGTACGGTCGACCCGAACATCGTGTGGTCGCAGGATCCTCCACCCGGTCAGCTCGTCGAGGCCGGAGACACCGTTCGTGTCGTCTACAACCCGTCGAACACGCCGATTCCGGTCCCCGATCTTCGCGGCCAAACGGTCGAGCAGGCGCGCACCGCTCTGCTCAACCTCGGCCTCACCATCGGCAACGTCTCCTACGTCGACGATCCGCTGGTTGCCGTCGACATCATCATCTCCACTCAGCCCGCCGTCGGTGAGTCGGTGCTCGGCGGTGCGACGATCGACCTCGTCGTGAGCCAGGGCAAGGGCACCAACCCGATTCCGTCCTTCGACGGCCAGACCGCCGACGAGGCTCGGGCCATTCTCGAAGGCGAACCCTACGAATTCGTGGTGGAGGAAATCCTCGAAGCGAGTGACACGGTGCCGATCGGCGACGTGATCCGCACGAGTCCGGTCGCCGGCGCCGAGGTGGCGAAGGGTGCCACGGTCACCGTGTATGTCTCGAATGGTCGAGCTCCCATTCCGGTGCCTCCGGTCGTCGGACTCCCCGAACGTCAGGCCCGTCCGCTCCTCACCGCCAACGGTCTCATCGTTCGAGTTGAGTACGAAAATGTTCCCGAAGGTGACGAATTCATCGACCTCGTCATTCGACAATCACCGGCGAGTGGTGACGAAGTCGAACTCGGGACCGAGGTCGTGATCACGATCGGACGCCTTGCGCCGACTCCACCCTCGAGCACCCTCCCCGGAGCTACGACGACTCTGCCCTGAACCGAGCGACTACACGCCGAGAAAATTGCGGAGCATGTCGTGCCCAGCCTCGGTCAGGATGCTCTCGGGGTGGAACTGCACGCCTTCGATCGGCAGTTCGCGGTGACGTACACCCATGATCATTCCATCGGCTGTTTCGGCGGTGATCGTCAGACACTCGGGAAGCGAATCACGCTCGACCACGAGTGAGTGATAACGGGTCGCCGTAAGTGGAGACGGGAGGCCCGAAAACACGCCCGTCCCTTGGTGGGTGATTTCACTCGTCTTGCCGTGCATCAGCTCGGGAGCCCGCACCACCTCGGCACCGAATACGTGACCGATTGCCTGGTGTCCGAGACAGACGCCGAAAACTGGGATTCCCGCATCGGCTACGGGGACGATCAGATCACACAAGATGCCAGCGTCCTCCGGCCGACCGGGGCCGGGAGACAACAGGACAGCGTCGGGGGCAAGGCCGAGAACCTCATCGACCGTCACGTCGTCGTTGCGATGGACGATCGGGTCAGCCCCCAGTTCACCGAGGTATTGCACGAGGTTGTACACGAAACTGTCGTAGTTGTCGAGAACGACGACTCGCCGGGAACCCATGACGTCAGCCTGCCAGCCAGCCACCGCGATCCCCTACACTTTTCGACGTGGCACCTCCGAAACGCAAGACAGGTGGACGCACGACGCCAAAGGGCACCCGCCCGGGCGACGGTCGCTCCGCCACCCCCGATCACAACGAATCCGGCGTGGCAGCTTCGTCGCGCTACACCCCGCCGATTCCCCAGTACGTGAAGGAAAGTCCGCGCTGGGTGCCGGTTCTGATGTTCGCCCTCTTCATCGTCGGGGCGCTCGTCATCCTGCTCTATTACTTGGGCGCCGTTCCTGGTGGTCGTAGTAACTACTACTTGCTGACCGGCCTGATGTTCATCCTCGGCGGTTTGTACACCGCGACGAAATACCATTGACTTCTGACCTGGTCTTTTAGCACCAATTCGTCGTCCACAGCCTGTGGATGACCCCGGGGATAGTCACATCGATGTAACTCGATGTCACCGTCCGTTCACTCGATCGGGGCCACCAGGTCCATGTCCTCCATGCAGTGGCGTGGCGGCTCCGGGTCTTCTTCCGGAGCGAGAGTCATCTTCAGTTCCACCCCGCACACGCTGCACCGGTACTTCACGCCAATTTTGCGTAGTTCCCCAGGAGGAGGCGGAGGTGGAAGCGGCTCGGTCATGCCGCGCAGAAGCGACACCCCGACGCGCCAGAGGAAGAAGAAGATGAGAACGGCGCCGAGGAACCAGACGACACTGCCGAAGTTCATGAGGTGCCGAACCGCCGACCGAGATCAGCCGAGTCGTTCGATGATCGTGGCATTGGCCATGCCGCCGCCTTCACACATGGTCTGCAAGCCGTAGCGACCCCCGGTGCGCTCGAGTTCGTTGAGCAAAGTGGTCATGAGGCGGGCTCCCGAGGCGCCGAGCGGGTGACCAAGGGCGATGGCTCCACCATTGGGATTGACCGTCTCCATGTTGGGGCGAAGTTCCTTCTCCCACGCGAGCACCACCGAAGCGAAGGCTTCGTTGATCTCAGTGATGTCGATGTCGTCCATCGTGAGGCCGGCGCGCTCCAGAACCTTGCGGGTGGAGGGGATCGGTGCGGTGAGCATGTAGCGAGGATCGTCACCGGCGAGCGCGAAGTTCACGAATCGCGCCCGGGGCGTGAGTCCGAGTGCCTTGGCCTTGGCCTCGCTCATGATGAGAAGTGATGCGGCACCATCGGTGATCTGCGACGAGTTGCCAGCCGTCACTCGTCCCCCTTCCTCTTCGGGGCGGAACGACGGCTTCAACTTGCCGAGGCTCTCCATGGTGGTGTCACGGATGCCTTCGTCGGCCGTCATCATGTTTCCCTCGGCGTCCTTGACCGGAAGAATCTCACGCTCGAAACGACCTTCCTTGGTCGCTCGTGCCGCCCGCTCCTGCGAGGAAACACCGAAACGGTCCATGTCGTCACGCGAAATGTTCCACTTGTCGGCGATGAGTTCGGCCGAGATCCCCTGTGGAACGAGGCCTCCCTGCGGCTGATAGCGCTCACCAACTTTGGGTCCGAACGGCCAGCCGAACTTGCCGTCACCCATCGATGCGCCCATCGGTACGCGAGTCATGATCTCGACGCCCGAGGCCACGACGACGTCGTACGCGCCGGCCATCACACCTTGGGCAGCGAAATGCGCGGCCTGCTGCGACGAACCGCACTGACGATCGATCGTGGTGCCAGGCACCGACTCGGGCCAGCCGGCGGCGAGGACGGCGTTACGGGCTACGTTCACTCCCTGTTCGCCGACCTGCATCACACAACCCATGACCACGTCGTCGACGAGACCCGGATCGATACCGGTGCGCTCGACGAGTGCATTGAGTGTTTCCGACACGAGGTCGACCGGATGCCACTCCTTCAGCTTTCCGTTGCGCTTTCCGAGCGGGGTGCGAATGGCATCGACGATGACTGCGGTGTTCATGAGAAATCTCCTCTGAGACGGTCGAGAGCCACAGTCTGCTGGTTCGCCTCGAGCCCCGACGAATCAGAGCCGAGAAGGAATTTCAGGGTCGAAATGGAGCCACTTTGCTGATGGCTCGAGACATGACACCGACATCGGTCTCCGACAATTCAGCAGCGAATTCCCGCTGGATCGCTCGCCGATACAAGATGTTGGCATCACGCCAAACCAGACGGCCCATCCGGGTGAGCGTGACCACGACAGCCCGATTGTCATCTGAGGTCGGTGGCACCTCACGGGTGACGTATCCACGTTCGACCAAGGCATCGATTCGGCGCGACAGACTCGACGGCACGGCAGCCAAGGCGTCGCACAGGTCCTTCACCCGCATGTGGTCGTCATGCTGAGCCAACGCAGCCAACACGTCGAACTGCGGAAGCGACAACTGGAACTCATCAGCCATCTCGGCTTCGATGAGACGCGACACGACTTCGGCCGCAGTCTGGAACGCCCGCCACAGCGCTACTCGTTCGGAATCAAGTCGCGGCACGCCATCCCCTGTGATCGCTCGACGACATCTGAACGGAAAGCCTAATCAATGCCACTGATGGTTGTCACGGAAAAGTTCGCGATGCAACGACCAGGTCACTGCTCCCATGTGGCGACGAGTTCGAGCGCTTGTTTCCAGGACGCCCGCTCGGCCAGAAGTTTGCTGAACGGCATCACTTGTTTGGGCCGGCTCACGCCTAGTGCGGCTCGCAGTTCGTCACCGTGGTGATACAGCGCCACGAACGAATGCTCGTCGGGGGAGCCGGCGACGATCTCGACCGTTTCGTCTCCCTCGGCTCGTCCGATGAACTGGATGCGACTCGTGTACTGGTCGCTCCAGAAGAAAGGCACCGACTCGTACGCGGTTCGGGATTCACCGCGCGATTCAGCCAACAGGTTTCGGGCGGCGACGGCACCTTGTTCGGACGCATTGGTCCAGTGCTCGACTCTCATTTCACGGCCCAGAAGACGATTGGGCCAGCGAGCGACGTCTCCGGCGGCGTAGATACGCGGGGCGGCGCGCAACGTCTCGTCGCAGACGACACCGTCGCGGAGTTCGAGCCCGGACGATTCGAGCCACCCGGTCGCCGGTGACACTCCGACACCCACCAACACCACGTCTGCGGGAATCACTTCGCCGTCAGCGAGTCGAATACCAGAGACGACACCCCTCTCGCCTTCGACGAATGCATCGACGCGAACGTCGCACCTGACCGTCACTCCGTTGTCTTCATGAATACGGGCTATGTGACGGCCCATGTCGGCGCCGAGACCGCGGATCAATGGTGCTGGTGCTCCTTCGAGCACGGTCACGTCACAACCGCGAGTCCGGGCGGTGGCCGCCACTTCCAACCCGATGAACCCGGCACCGATCACGACGACACGACGTCCGGGTTCGAGCTCGGACCGAAGAGACAACGAGTCCGACAATGTCCGCAGCTCGTGAATACCGGTCCAGTCGGGCTGACCAGGCAGACGGCGAACCTGACCACCGGTCGCGATCACCAAACCATCGAATGCGACGTCGCGTCCGGATCGGAGCCGCACGACCCGCTGTTCGGTATCGAGGGCGACGGCGCCGTCCCCGAGAGTCCATTCGACGCCAAGTGAGTCGATGATCTCAGGCTTGCGGAGCCTGATTCGATCGGGTTCCCACTCTCCCGACAGCACCTTTTTCGACAAGGGCGGGCGATCGTACGGCTGCTCGGCCTCATCGCTCACGACGACGATCTCGCCGGTGTACTCCTGTTGGCGCAGAGTCTCGACGGCTCGTAATCCGGCCAATGACGCTCCGACCACCACCACTCGATCCACTGCGAAACTCATGGCGCCACCTTGCCACGAGCACAGTGTCGTATCCAATGCGCGGGCACAATGAGGAGGTGACCAGTCGACCTTTGATCACCGACGCTAACGACCCGCGTCTGGCCGACTACATGAACCTGAGGGATCGCGACATCGCACAGCGACACGAATCCGAACGCATTCTGATCGCCGAAGGTCCCGAAGTGGTCCGTCGACTCATCAGCAGTGGGCTGACCATTCGATCGATCGTGTTGGCCCCCAATCGTCTAGATGTCATGGAACAAGCGCTGGCATCGGTCACTTGTCCGGTGTATTTCGCAGAGCGCAACGTGGTGTCCCAGACCGCTGGTTACTCATTGCATCGCGGAGTTCTCGCATCGGCTGTACGTCCACCCACGATGTCGCTCGACGACGTCTGGGCCCGTCCACCCCTCAACGGTCGAGCCCACCTGTTCGCCGTCCTCGAAGGTCTCAACGATCACGAAAATCTCGGGGCAATCGCTCGTACCGCTCGGGCCTTCGGAGTCGACGCATTGATTCTCGATCCCCGCTGCGCCGACCCGTTCTACCGACGCTGCGTCCGGGTGTCGATGGGAGAGATTCTTTTCTTGCCGATCGTGCGCACCGATATTGCCTCGGTCATTGCCTCAGTACGCGATCACAAGGGGACGACGGTTGCTCTCACTCCCCGACCTTCGGCAGTTCGACTCGATGCGATCGACGATCACGACGGACCACTGGCGCTGGTATTCGGCTCCGAGGGCTTCGGGCTGCCCGAATCCACACTCGCTCAGGTCGACGTGTGCGCGCGTATCGACATCGAATCCGATGTGGACTCACTCAACGTGGGTCACGCGGTGGCTGCAGCTTTCGCGCTGCGACGACATCGAAGTAGTCGGCGTCGAGAGTGAACTTGCCATCTCGCACGGTGTGAAGGGTCCAACCGGGTAGCGAACCGCCAGGCATGTGGCAGGTCCACTGCGACCAGGCAACCGTCTCGTCTCCGGCATGGTCGTCGAGAGTGAAGGTCACGCCTGACTCAGGCATTTCCGTCTCCATGCGTTGCAAGTATTCGGTCACGGCAGCGATGCCCTCGAAGCGCCCGTACACCTGGTCCTGGAAGACGGAGTCCTCGGCGAAGAGCGACGCGAGATCCCCATAACGCGCGTTGTTCTGCATGTCCCAGAACGTCTTCACCAAGTGGTCGGCCGACCCGGAGACAGACGTACCCTTGACCTCTCGACTTGCCGACGAGAGATCAGGAATGACTTCAGGTCGCAGTTTGCGATAGGCGGCCGAATCGACGTAGTCCGCTGCGTAACAGATCTTGCCGTCTCGCAACTGGTACACGCTCTGACCGGGAATCGGGTGCTCCACTCCCTCGACCGGCACGACCATGGTCCAGCGCGACCAGCCAACCGTCGTGTCGGCCACTGTTTCCCAGTCGGCGAAGTAGACACCCATCTTCGGAATGACACGTTCCATCTCGGCCATGAAGGCCGAGATGGCCTCCTTGCCGCGCTGCGGTCCGGCAAAGGGATCGCAGTAGATCGCATCGTCGGTCACGAACTCGACGAGCCGACCGTACTTCTGGTCGTCCTCCACCGAGCCGAACATCTGTATGACGTCGTACGCAGTTGCCATGAGCGAACCGTACTCGCTCTTCGAACGGCTGTGTCTAGCCGCGTCCTCCACCTGGGGCAGCGTTGTTCACGCCATCAGTACGGAAAGCCGGGTCGTACTTGCGCAGTTCGGCACGAGCGATCGTCATCTTGTGCACCTCGTCGGGACCATCAGCAAGACGCAGCGTTCGAATGCCGGCATACATCCCGGCGAGCGGGAAATCCTGTGACACGCCACCGGCACCGTGGGCCTGCATCGCCCGATCGATGATCTTGAGTGCAACGTTCGGAGCTGCCACCTTGATGGCGGCGATCTCGGTACGTGCACCCTTGTTGCCCACGTTGTCCATCAGCCAGGCCGTCTTCAACGTGAGCAGGCGGATCATCTCCAACTCGATTCGAGCTTCGGCGATCCAGTCCTGGATGTTGGAACGTTCGGCAACACGCTTGCCAAAAGTGCTTCGACCGAGCACGCGCTGACACATGAGTTCGAGGGCGCGCTCAGCGGCACCGATTGTCCGCATGCAGTGATGGATTCGACCCGGTCCCAGACGGGCCTGGGAGATCATGAACCCGTCACCTTCATTGGCGATGAGGTTGCTGGCCGGCACGCGGCAATCGTTGAAGTGCACTTCGCCGTGTCCTTCGACATCGTTGTAACCGAACACGTGGAGGTCGCGGACAACTGTCACGCCTGGCGTGTCGACCGGAACGAGGATCTGACTCTGCTGCTGATGTGTAGGCGCCGACGTGTCGGTCTTGCCCATCACGATCATGATCTTGCAGTTCTTGTGGTAGATGTTCGACGTCCACCACTTCTTACCGTTCAGCACGTAGTGATCACCGTCGCGATCGATACGCAGCGAGATGTTCGTGGCGTCCGACGACGCGACATCGGGTTCGGTCATACCGAAAGCACTGCGAATCTCACCATCGAGAAGCGGGCGTAGCCACTTCTCCTGTTGCTCGGCGGTGCCGAACATGGTGAGCACTTCCATGTTCCCGGTGTCAGGAGCCGAGCAGTTGCACGCTTCTGACGCGATAGGAGAACGTCCCATGATTTCGGCGAGTGGCGCATAGTCGAGGTTGCTGAAGCCGTCACCCCACCATCCGCTGTGCGGTTGGAACAGGTTCCACAGACCTCGCTTCTTGGCTTCGGCCTTCAACGTCTCCATGATCGGAGCATGGAAGTGCGGGTCACCCGATTCGGCCACCTGCTGATGGTGAAGATCTTCGTTCGGATAGATCCACTCGTCCATGAAGTCGAGCAGACGCTCGCGGTATTCAAGGCAACGATCGGAGAAGGCGAAGTCCATGGAAGGACGGTACTCCTCACTTCTTGCGGCGTCGAAACCCTCGTCGGTCTTCGGCTTTGAGCCGAGCCTTCTGCTCGTCTTCGAGCGCCGCTTCCTCGGCGACCAGGTTCTTCATGCTCTCGAGACGGCGGGGGTCGAGATCTCCCGCCTCCACCGCCTGTCGCACGGCACAACCCGGCTCCTCCTCGTGCTTGCAGTCACGGAACCGGCAGTGATCCATGAGTTCGAAGATGTCGGAGAAAGCCCGCTCGATGCCATGACCGCTCGACCACAAGCTGACGGCTCGCACACCCGGTGTGTCGACAAGCCATCCAGCCGAACCGATCGGATCGGCTGGCAAAGCGACCAAATTCGTAGCCGTGGTGGTGTGTCGACCACGCTGGTCACCTTCTCGAACTTCGGCTGTTCTCTGAACTACGTCACCTACCAGGGCGTTGACAACGGTGCTCTTGCCGACACCGCTCGCACCGAGCAGAGCAATCGTTCGATAGCCACGTGCTCTCTCGCGTAAGGCCTCGAGTCCGTCACCACGAATTCCACTCACTACGTAGACGTCGACATCCGGAGCGACATCACGCACCGACTGCACACGAATCTCGACGTCGTGATCGTTATCCAAGAGATCTCGCTTGGAAAGCACCACCGCGGGTTGTGCACCACTGTCGAATGCCAAGACGAGCTCTCGTTCGAGGCGGCGTTGGTTGGGCGGTGCGGCGATCGAATGCACCAGAAAGACGTCGTCGATGTTGGCGGCAATCGTGTGGGCTTCGGCTCTCTGACCTTCGAAGCTGGCCCGTCTCACGAATGCGCTCCGTCGAGGCAGCACGTGTTCGACACGCTCGTCGTCGACCGACACGACGACCCAGTCGCCGACGGCCACGTCGGCACCGATGTTGCGCACTCGAATGACGTCACCAACGGGATCGGCGGGCGACGGCGGTCGGAACCACACGGTGCTCCAGCCCCGGTCGATCCGGGCGACGCGCCCCGGGCGGGCCGAGGCTCGACCGGAAGAAGGCGACGTCGACCAGACCTCTTCCCATGTCACATCCCACCCAAGGGACTGGTCACCAGCCGGCACGAAGCCGACCGTAGCCTTGCCACCGGCGCTTCACCCCCCAACCGCGCCGAGGACACCCATGATCTCCCGACTTGCCCGTTGGTGCTTTCGTCACCGATGGATCACCATCGTCGCCTGGCTCGTTGTCCTCTTCGGCGGTTCAACCATCGCCCAGACCGTGATGGGTGGCGATCGCTTCGAGACGCGCTTTTCGATCCCCGACACCGAGAGTCTCCGCGCCCTCGAACTTCTGGAAGACGCCTTCCCTGACAGCGACTCGGTGACCGACGCCCAGATCGTGATTCAGACCGCCCGAACTGTCGACGACCCGGAGGTGAAGTCGGCTCTCGCCAGTTTGTTCGTCGCCGTGACCGACGGAGTTCCTGGTTTACGCGTCACCACCCCCTACGACGCGCCTACCGCCGGCAACCCGATCGGTGGAGCGCGTCTGGTGTCTCCCGACCGCACCATCGCCTACGCCGAACTCGGTCTTCCGGAGGTCGACTCACAGCAGGAGCAGAACGAACTCGGCGATCGCATCGTCGATGTCGTCGACCAACACCTGGCTTCATCACCTCTTCCGTCCGGCGTTCGCGTCGAATTCGGTGGCGATCCCTTCGTCGATTTCGAGCTACCCGAAAGCGAGGTGATCGGCCTGCTCGTGGCCATCATCATTCTCGTCCTCGCCTTTGGTTCGGTGCTCGCCATGGGATTGCCGATCGGCACCGCCCTCATTGGTCTGGGGAGCGGAATCGCAGTCATCACGATGATCAGCCATCTCATGGAGATGCCCGACTTCTCCTTGCAGATCGGCGCCATGATCGGTCTTGGAGTCGGGATCGACTACGCACTCTTCATCGTCACGCGTTTTCGGGAGGCGCTGAACGACGGTCTCGAACCCGAGGACGCAACCGTGGAAGCCGCCGACACCGCCGGCCGCGCAGTGTTGTTCGCCGGGATCACCGTCATGATCTCACTCCTCGGCATGTTCATGATGGGCATGAGCTTTGTGAACGGCCTCGCCGTGGCCGCCACCACAGTTGTGGGTGTCATGGTGGTAGCCGCCCTCACCCTGCTACCGGCGCTACTCGGTTTCGTGCAACGTCGAATCGACATCACGACCCGCGCTGCGCTCGTTTCGCTGATCCTGTTCTCACTCACGTCGTTGACCGGCGTGATCGTGTTCCACAACCTCGCTTTCATTCCATTGTCACTCCTGATCGTCGTCGTGATCGTTGGGGCCAGTTTCGTGATCAAGGGATGGCGAACACCGATCAAACGACGCCCGCCCAAACCTCGCGACCAACAGATGTGGTACCGCTGGAGTCGAATTGTGCAACGTCGTTCGTGGATCGCCTTCGCTGCTGGATTCGGCGCGCTCGTGGTGATGACTCTGCCGCTCTTCTCGATGCGTCTCGCTCTCAGTGACAACGGAAACCGCGCCGAGTGGCAAACCGCTCGTCAGGCGTACGACTTGCTCGCCGAAGGTTTCGGCCCCGGCTTCAACGGACCGCTCACGTTGGTGGCCGAGGTCCCCTCCTCAGGTGTCGACGACCAACTCATGACGGCAGCCGACAACGTGACTGCTGCTTTGCGCTCCGATCCCGGCGTGGCATTCGCCTCCGAGGCCAACATGATTCAAGACTCGTACGTTCTGTGGAAAGTGGTGCCCACCGGTGCCCCACAGGACGAATCGACAGCCGAACTCGTGCATCACCTGCGCGACGACGTGTTGCCTGGTGCCTTGGCCTCCACGGCCCATAGCGACTGGGCAGTGAACGTCGGCGGTTTCACAGCGATCGCCGTCGACCTCTCCGATTTCTTCGGTCGCCGCATCTTTTTCTTCATCGGTGCCGTCTTGATCCTGTCGTTCCTGTTGCTCATGGCAGTGTTCCGCAGCGTTCTCGTCCCGCTGAAGGCCGTGATCATGAATCTCTTGTCGATCGGTGCCGCCTATGGCGTCGTGGTTGCCGTTTTCCAGTGGGGATGGCTTGCCGGACTCATCGGCGTCGGCCGGGCCGGACCGGTCGAACCGTTCATTCCGATGATGCTTTTCGCCATCGTCTTCGGTCTTTCCATGGACTACGAGGTATTCCTTCTCTCACGTATGAAAGAGGAGTTCGACCGCACCGGCGACAACGCTGCGGCGGTTGCCGATGGCCTTGCGAGTACCGCGCGCGTCATCACTGCTGCGGCCCTGATCATGGTCGCTGTCTTCGGAAGTTTTGTGGCCGGTGACGACCGCACCGTGAAGCTCTTCGGGCTCGGACTCGCCGTCGCCGTTCTGATCGATGCCACTCTGGTGCGAATGGTGCTCGTACCTGCGACGATGGAACTTCTCGGCGCGAAGAATTGGTGGATCCCACGGTGGATCGATCGGGTGCTTCCACGCATCCAGGTCGAGGGTCACGCACGGCCCACTGCCGACTCGTCTGCTTGACAACAAGTTGGGGAATCCCGTAGCCCTGTATAGATATGTCCGCTCCTATGACTTCAACGAGCTCCAAACCCCTCGTCATCGTCGAGTCACCTGCCAAGGCGAAAACCATTGGCTCGTTCCTCGGATCCGACTACGACGTCCGTGCATCCGTTGGTCACGTGGCCGACCTGCCGTCGAAGGGTTTGGCCGTCGATGTCGACAACCACTTCAAGCCCACTTATGAACTCACCGAGCGAGGTGCGAAGGTCGTCAAAGAGTTGCGTCAACTCGTAAAGCAGGCATCGGCTCTCTATCTCGCCACCGACGAAGACCGCGAAGGTGAGGCGATCAGCTGGCACCTCTACGAAAACTTGAAGTCAGCCATCAAGCCCGGCGTGGAGGTCCATCGTGTGGTGTTCCACGAGATCACGAAGGCGGCCATCGGCCATGCGTTTGCCAATCCACGCGATCTCGACATCGGTCTCGTGGATGCAGCTGAGACTCGGCGCATTCTCGATCGCCTCTTCGGCTACGAAGTGTCTCCCGTGTTGTGGCGCAAGGTGAACAGGGGGCTGTCGGCCGGACGTGTGCAAAGTCCGACCGTGCGCCTCATCGTCGAGCGGGAGCGCGAGCGCATCGCTTTCGTATCCGCCGGATATTGGGGGATCGACCTGGTCTCGGCCACCTCGCCATCGTTCACCGCCAACCTCCTCGAACTCGATGGGGTTCGTATCGCCACCGGAAAAGACTTCGACGACACCGGACGCCCATCTGACAAGGTGACCGTTCTCGGGGAATCGGCCGCCGTTTCCCTGGTCGATCGTCTGCGGTCGGCCACCGTCACGGTGCGCTCGGTCGACGACAAGCCATACCGCTCGTCGCCCAAAGCGCCGTTCATGACGAGCACCCTCCAGCAGGAAGCCGGTCGCAAGCTCCGCCTGTCGGCCCAGCAAGTGATGCGCACCGCCCAAGGTCTGTACGAGCGGGGATTCATTACATATATGCGTACGGACTCAGTGGTTCTGGCCGACGAGGCTCTCGACGCCGTCCGGGCCCAGATCGGTCAGGACTACGGCAGCGATTTCGTGTCGTCTTCAGTGCGTCGCTACGCCAGCAAGGTGAAGAACGCTCAGGAAGCCCACGAGGCGATCCGCCCCACGTTGCCCCTGCGTAGCCCCGACTCAGTAGCCGGTCAACTGTCCGGACCCGACTTAGCGCTTTATCGCTTGGTCTGGCAACGCACCCTCGCCTCCCAGATGGCCGACGCCGCTGGCGTGACGGTGTCGATCCGTCTTGGTGCCACCGCTCCGTCGGCCGGTTCTGAGCCCGCCGCTGATTGCACCTTCGCCGCCAGCGGCACCACCATCACGTTCCCGGGGCATCGCAAGGTTTATGAGGAGTCGACCGACGACGACGGCGAATCGGGTGACGACAAAGAGGCATTGCTCCCCTCGCTCACCGTCGGCGACACCGTTGCCGTGACCGACCTTGTGCCCGGTGGCCACGAGACCACACCCCCGGCTCGCTACACCGAAGCCTCGATCGTGAAGAAGTTGGAAGAACTCGGTATCGGTCGTCCGTCCACGTGGGCGTCGATCATCCAGACGGTTCAAGACCGCGGCTACGTATGGAAGAAGGGTCAGGCCCTCGTCCCCACGTGGACCGCCTTCGCAGTGGTCTCTCTTCTCGAGCGCCATTTCGGCGAATTGGTCGACTACACGTTCACTGCCGGAGTGGAAGAAGAGCTCGACGAGATCGCCGGCAAGTCGTTGTCGAAAGATGTTTGGTTGCACGCCTTCTATTTCGGTGACGCCGAACGAGGTGACCTCGGCGAACTCGGCTTGAAGCGCCTGATTGAGCAGAACATCGTCGACATCGACGCCGCGGCCATCAACTCGTTCCCCATCGGCGCCGACCCGACCACCGGTGAAGTGGTGAACGTGAAACCCGGTAAGTACGGGCCCTACGTGAAGCGCGGTGACGACACGGCAGGTGTTCCCGACAACTTGGCGCCCGACGAACTCACGATCGACGAAGCTCTGCGTCTGTTGTCGATGCCGAAGAGCGACGAGCCGATCGGTGAATGGGAAGGTCACCCGGTGTTCGCGAAGAACGGTCGCTACGGGCCGTACGTCCAGTGGGGCACGATGGACGAACCGCCGGAGGGTCTCGCCAAGCCGAAGATGGTGAGCCTGTTCAAGACGATGGCGCTCGAGCACATCACGATGCGCGATGCACTCGACTTGTTGAGCCTGCCCCGTTCGATCGGCACCGACCCGAACGACGGCGTGGAGATTCTGGCCAACAACGGCCGCTACGGACCGTACGTTCAAAAGGACAAGGATTACCGCACGATCGACAACGAAGAGCGTTTGCTCACGATCACTCTCGATGAGGCCGTGCAGAT
>Ga0181579_10001346_pt1 | contig 20255 bp, 21 predicted proteins | sample 071ome_24_FD_132996 | JGI IMG/M metagenome (GOLD analysis project Ga0181579, IMG submission 132996) | Coastal salt marsh microbial communities from the Groves Creek Marsh, Skidaway Island, Georgia - 071402CT metaG (megahit assembly) | ecosystem: Environmental > Aquatic > Marine > Intertidal... | reverse complement strand
GGTGCTCGAGCCGCGCCTGGCGATCCTCGACGAGACCGACTCGGGCCTCGACATCGACGCGCTGCGCATCGTCGCCGGCGGCGTCAACAGCCTGCGCACTCCGGAGCGCTCGATGATCCTGGTGACCCATTACCAGCGCCTGCTCGACTACATCGTGCCTGATCACGTGCACGTTCTCGCGAACGGCCAGATCGTCCGCTCCGGCGGTCGCGAGCTGGCGCTCGAGCTCGAGGAGAAGGGCTACAGCTGGATCGACCAGGCCGGCGCGGCCGGTGGCGAGGCGCGGCCGTGAGCAGCGACGCCACCGACCGCTTCGTCAACGGTTTCGCCGAGGCGCGTAGCGCGCTGCCGGGCGGAGCCAGCGACTGGGTTGCCACGCTGCGCCAGTCGGGGATCGACCGCTTCGCCTCCCTCGGCATGCCCACCACGCGCCAGGAGAGCTGGAAATACACCCGCCTGACCGCGCTCGAGCGGCGTGACTTCACGCTGCCGGTTGCCGACGTCAGCGCCCCCGGGCTGGAGGGGTGCACCCTGGACGGCGCGCACCGCATGGTGTTCGTCAACGGCCGTTTCAGCGCCGAGCTGTCCGACCTCGAGCGCCTGCCCGAGGGTGCGCGCTGCGTGTCGCTGGCCGCCGCGCTGGAGGCGGGCGACCCGGCGCTGCAGCCGGCGTTCACCGCGTCCGCCGATGAACGGGACGCGTTCGTCGCGCTGAACACCGCCTACATGGGCGACGGCGTGCTGCTGGAGCTCGCCGAGGGCTGCGTGCTCGATGCACCGCTGCAGCTGCTGTTCGTCGCCGGCACCGGCCAGGACTACGTCAGCCACCTGCGCAACGTCATCATCGCCGGGGCGCACAGCCAGGCGACCGTGGTCGAGGCCTACGTCGCTCCCGAGGGCGGCACCTACTTCACCAACGCCTGCACCGACCTGCGCCTCGCACCCGGCGCGCGCATCGACCACGTGCGCCTGCAGGACGAGGACGAGAGCGCGTTCCACATCGGCCGGGTGCGTGCCGACACCGGGCGCGATGCCTGGTACCGCTCGCAGGTGTTCAGCCTCGGTGCCCAGCTCGGCCGTGCCGACCTCGACGTGCGCCTGGCCAGCGGTGCCGAATGCCACCTCGACGGCCTGTACCTGGCCGGCAAGCGCCAGCACGTCGATCACCAGACGCGCATCGACCACGCCGAGCCGCACGCCACCAGCAGCCAGCTCTACAAGGGCATCCTCGACGGCGCCGCGCGCGCCGTCTTCAGCGGCACGGTGCACGTGCGTGAGGATGCGCAGAAGACCGACGCCAAGCAGATGAACCGCAATCTGCTGCTGTCGTCGCGGGCCGAGGTCGATGCCAAGCCGCAGCTCGAGATCTACGCCGACGACGTCAAGTGCGCGCACGGCGCAACCGTCGGCCAGCTCGACCCGACGGAGCTCTTCTACCTGCGCTCGCGTGGCCTCGACGAGCACGACGCCCGTCAGCTGCTGATCCATGCCTTCGCCAACGACCTGGTCAACCGCGTCGCCGACGAGAACGTGCGCGGTTTCGTCTACCGCGCGCTGGATTCGCGCCTCCCGGGGCGCGACGCCGAGGCCGAGGCGAACGCGTGAACACGGCGCTGCAGGCCGACGCGACCGGGGCCGCCACCGGCCTCGACGCCGACCGCCTGCGCGCCGATTTCCCGATCCTCGCCCAGGAGATCCACGGCAAGCCGCTGGTCTACCTCGACAACGGCGCCTCGACGCAGAAGCCCAACGCGGTGATCGACGCCGTTGGCGATTTCTACGCCCGCGACTACGCCAACATCCACCGTGGTGTGCACACCCTCAGCGAGCGGGCCACGGCCGCGTTCGAGGGCGCGCGCGACCGGGTGCGGCGGTTCCTGAACGCCGCCGACCGGCACGAGATCGTCTTCACCCGCGGCACCACCGAGGCGGTCAACCTGGTCGCCGCGAGCTTCGGCGGCCAGCGCATCGGCGCCGGCGACGAGATCATCCTGACCGGCATGGAGCACCACTCCAACATCGTGCCCTGGCAGCTGCTCGCCGAACGGGTCGGGGCGCAGATCCGCGTCGTGCCGCTGTTCGACGACGGCAGCCTCGACCTCGACGCCTACGCCGCACTGTTCGGTCCGCGCACGCGCCTGGTCGCGGTGGTGCACGTCTCCAACGCACTCGGCACCGTCAACCCGGTGGCCGAGATGATCGCCACCGCCCACGCCCACGGCGTGCCGGTGCTGGTCGACGGTGCCCAGGCGGTGGCCCACGCCAGGGTCGACGTGCAGGCGCTCGATTGCGACTTCTACGCCTTCTCGGCGCACAAGATCTACGGCCCGAGCGGCATCGGCGCGCTCTACGGGCGCCGCGAGCTGCTCGAGGCGATGCCGCCGTGGCAGGGTGGGGGTGACATGATCCGCACCGTCGCCTTCGAGGGCTCGACCTGGGCCGACCCGCCTTACCGTTTCGAAGCGGGCACGCCGCACATCGCCGGCGCCGTGGGCCTCGTGGCCGCGCTCGACTACGTCGACGGGATCGGTCTCGATGCCATCGCCACCCACGAGCACGACCTGCTCGCCTACGGCACCGCCCTGCTGGAGCAGGTCCCGGGGCTGCGCCTGATCGGCACCGCGGCCGACAAGGCGGCGATCCTGTCGTTCGTGATCGACGGCGTGCACGCCCACGACATCGGTACCGTGCTCGATTTCGAGGGGGTCGCGGTGCGCGCCGGGCACCACTGCGCGATGCCGGTAATGACCCGTTACGGCGTGCCGGCGACCGCGCGCGCTTCGCTCGGTCTCTACAACACGCGCGCCGACATCGACGCGCTGGTGCGCGCGCTGCAGCGGGTCACGGAGTTGTTCGGCTGATGTCGGACCTGCGCGAGCTCTACCAGGAAGTGATCCTCGATCACGGCCGCAAGCCGCGCAACTTCGGCCCGCTGCCGGAGGCGAATCGCCACGCCGACGGCCACAATCCGCTGTGCGGAGACCAGTTGCGGGTGCACCTGCAGGTCGAGGGCGGGGTGGTCAAGGCGGTGCATTTCGAGGGTGTCGGCTGCGCGATCTCCACGGCCTCGGCCTCGCTGATGACCCAGGCGCTGACCGGCAAGCCCGAGGCGGAGGCGCGCCAGCTCTACGACGAGTTCCACGAGCTGGTGGCCGGCGACGGTACCAGCGGTGAGCACCTCGGCAAGCTGGTGGTGTTCGGTGGCGTGCGTGAGTACCCGTCGCGCGTGAAGTGCGCGACACTGGCATGGCACACCTTGCAGGCGGCCCTCGAGGACGACGGCCGGGAGGTGACGACAGAATGAACCAGTCCACGGACCCGGCCGGCGAGCCGCTCGAGACGACCTCGGCCGAGACCGGCGCGGTCACCACGGAGTCGACCGCCGGCGTCGACCCGGCGGAGCTGCGCGAACAGGTCATCGATGCGCTGCGCGAGGTCTACGATCCCGAGCTGCCGGTCAACATCTACGACCTCGGCCTGATCTACACCTGCGAGGTCGACGAGCAGGGCCACGTCGCCGTGGAGATGACCCTGACCGCGCCCGGCTGTCCGGTGGCGCAGACCTTCCCCTACTCGGTCGAGTGCGCGGTGCGCGCGGTGCCGGGCGTGACCCATGCCCACGTCGAGCTGGTCTGGGAGCCACCCTGGACCCAGGAGCGCATGAGCGAGACCGCGCGGCTGCAACTCGGTTTCTTCTGAAGGGCATGTCTGACTGGATCGATGTCGCCCCGGCCGACGACTTCAAGCCCGGGACCTGGCAGGTGGTCGACATCGACGGCGCGCAGATCGCCGTGTTCAACGTCGACGGCCACTACTATGCGGTCGAGGACCTGTGCACCCATGACGGCGGCGAGCTCGCCGGCGGCGAGGTGGAGGGCAGCGAGGTGGTCTGCCCGCGCCACGGCGCCCGCTTCTGCCTGCGTACCGGTGCGGCCCTGACCCCACCCGCCTACGACGCCATCGACACCTTCCCGACGCGCATCGAGGGCGGTGTCGTGCAGGTGCGCGACGACCGCTGGGACTGAGCCGGGAGCTCGAAACGGCCCCCGATATACTGAACGCGGTGCAAGGACACCGCCGACATGGACGCCATGATGACCCTGCCGAGAATCGCCTCCACCGGCCTGCTGCCGATCCTGCTCATCACGCTGCTCCTGGCCGGTTGCGCGACCCCGCCCAGTGCTCCGCCCGACCCGTTGATCGGGCAGATCGTCGAGGGCCGGAGCGCCACGCCGCTCGATCGCGAGACGCTGTTCGCGCGCATGCTCGACGCCGACGTCGTCTACCTCGGCGAGGTCCACGACAATCCGCACCACCAGGCGCGCCAGCGCGACGCGGTCGAGGCGCTGCTCGCGGCGGGCAAGGCACCGACCCTGGCGATCGAGTTCTTCGGCAGCGAGCAGACCGGCTGGCTGATGGACTACGCGCAGCCGAAGGCGCAGGGCCAGATGGCGCGCAGCGGGCCGGTCTCCGAACGCATCCTGCGCCGGCGGGTCGGCTGGGATGGCGAGGGCGACGACCGCTGGGAACGCTACGGCCCACTGCTCGAGATCGCTCGCGACAACCGCCTGCCGGTGCTCGGCATCGACCTGCCGCCGGCACTGCGCCTGCGCCTGCAGCGCGTCGGGCGCGAGGGCCTCTCCCCGGTCGAACTCGCGCAGCTGCCGCCCGGTTCGCCCGATCCGGAGGCCTACGCCCTGGTGATGAATGCGCGCCTCGGCCAGGCGCACTGCGGCTACGGCACGCCGGAGAGCGTCGCGCGCCTCTACGACACCTGGCTGGCGCGCAACGACGCGATGGCGGTGGGCATCGTCGCCGCGCTCGAGGACTCCGACCACCACCCGGTGGTGGTGATCGTCGGCGCCGGTCACGTCGAGCACGGCCAGAGCGTGGTGCGCCGGGTCGCCGAGCTGCGCCCGGACGCGCGCCAGCTGGTGATCGGCCTGCGCCCGGTCACGCTGCCGCCGCGGCCGCTATCCGACCACCTCGCACCGACCGTCAGCGACGGTGTCGACTTCGGCCCCGACTACCAGGTCTTCTGGTTCACGCCGCTGCAGGAGCTGAAGGATCCATGCGAGAAGTACCTCGAGTTCCTGCGCAAGCGCCACGGGGCCAAGCAGGAGAAGGGGGCGGCGTGAGTCACGCGACGCGACCCACGCGCGCGTTCCTGGGTTTCCTGCTGCTGACCGCGGTGCTGTGCGGTGGCCTGGTGATGGTCATCGAGGTGCTCGGCTCGCGGGTCATCGGGCCGTTCTTCGGCGTCAGCCTGTTCGTCTGGACCTCGCTGATCAGCGTCGCCCTGATCGCGCTGGCGCTCGGCTACGCGGTCGGCGGCTGGCTCGCCGACCGTCGCGATCGGCCCGGCTGGCTCTACGCCATCATCGCGCTGGCCGGCGTGGCGACCCTGCTGGTGCCGCTGGCGCGCGGCGCGGTGCTCGATTTGACCGTGCCGCTCGGGCTGCGCACCGGCAGCTTCACCGCGACGCTGCTGCTGTTCGGCCCGGCGCTCTGGCTGCTCGGCATGGTCTCGCCCTACCTGGTCAAGCTGGCGCGGCGCGAGAGCGCCTCGCTCGGCTTCACGGTCGGCGGCTTCTACGCGCTGTCGACGCTCGGCAGCGTCGCCGGCACGGTGCTGACCGGCTTCGTGCTGATCGGCCTGCTCGGTGTGGATCGCATCTTCCAGCTCTGCGGCACGCTGCTGCTGCTGCTCTCGGCCGGCTATTTCGTGTTCTTCGCTCGCCGCCCGGCCGCCGCCGCCCTGTTGCTGCTCGCCGTGCCCGGCTGGTTCGGCTCCGCGACGCTGGTCGACCGGGTCATGGCCAACGGCACGCGGGTCACCGAGATCGAGACCCTCGACAGCCACTACGGCCGGCTGCAGGTCACCGAGTACAGCGGAGGCAATACCCGGACGCGTGAGCTGTCGATCGACGGCCTGATCCAGGGGGGGATGGACCTGGCGAACGGGCTGCCGGTCTATGAATACCCCTATTTTCTCCAGTTCGTGCCGGTCGCACTGCAGCCCGATGGCGACCGCGCCCTGGTGATCGGCCTCGGGGTGGGCATGGTGCCGGGCTGGTACGTACGCCGCGGCGTGACCGTCGACGTGGTCGACATCGATCCCGACGTGGTCGATCTCGCGCGCCGCTATTTCGGCTTCACCACCAACGGCCGGGTGGCCGTGGAGGACGCGCGCACGTTCCTGGCGGCCGACGGGCCACGCTACGACTACATCCTGCTCGACGTCTTCAGTGGCGACGTCACACCCGGCCACCTGCTGAGCCGCGAGGCGGTCGCGCTGATCGCCGAACGCCTCGATGCGGGCGGCGTGCTGGCGATGAACCTGATCGGCAGCCTCGGCGAGGACCACTACATGACCGCGTCGGTGCTCGCCACGCTGCGCACCGCCTTCGACACCGTGGAGCTGATGCCGACGTTCGATCCGGCACGCAACGCGTCGGGCGAGGGCAACCTGGTCGTCGTGGCCTACCAGGGGCCGCAGCGTGCGGTGACGCCGCGCGTCCTGTCGCCGGTGCACCGGCTCGCGGCCGCCCAGGTGCAGGCCAATCTCGGCCGACGCCACGTCTTTCCTGAGGGTACGCCGGCACTGGTGCTGAGCGACGATTACAACCCGATCGACGTCTTCGATGCCCCGCTGCGCGAGCGGGTGCGGCGCACCATCATCGCCACCACCGAGCCGCAGCTGCTCGGCGCCGGCGGCTGACCGAGGCTAGGCCAGCCCCGGATTGCCCTCGACGTTGAGCAGTTTTGGCGTGTTGAGCTCGTCGACGCGCACGGTCTTCTGGTCGCGAAGGTAGTCGGCGACCGCGTCCCATACCGGCGTTCCGTCGAGCGGCTGCGCGACGCTTGCCCAGCCGGCCACCTTGTAGGTCTTGCCGGCGTCGATCGGCTTGCCGTCCAGCTCCATCGCCGTGACTCGCGAGCCGATCTTGGCGGTCGGATCGAGCGCATAGCGCAGGCCGCCGACGCGCACCATGTCGCCACCCTGCTGGTAGTAGGGGTCCTCGTTGAACAGGTTGTCGGCGACGTCCTCGAGGATGGTCTTGATGAACTCCCCAGTGAACTCGTTGACGGTCACGGTCGGGTAGGTGATGGCGGTTTGCGTCATCAGGTCCTCGAAGGTGATCGCCTGGCCAGGCAGCAGCGAGGTGCCCCAGCGGAAACCGGGCGAAAGCGCGATCGGCGCGTCCTGGGTCGCCATCAGCGCGTCACAGATCAGCTGGTCGAAGCTGCCGTTGAAGTTGCCGCGCCGGTAGAGCAGCGAGTCGGTGACCGCGAGTTCCTCGGCGAGCTTGTCCTTGTAGGGTGCGCGGTGCTTCTCGATCAGCGCGGTCATCTCCGGATCGGCCGGCAGCAGGTTCGAGAAGATCGGCAGCTGGCGGAAGCGGTAATCGCGCACCTGCCCATCACGTACGTCGAGGTCGAGCACCGACAGGAACTTGGCGTTCGAGCCGGAGTTGATGACCAGCGTCTTGCCGCCCGGGTTCGAGACCACGATCGGTTTCGGGATCGCGTCGTGGGTGTGACCGCCGAGGATCGCGTCGATGCCGCTGACCCGGCTGGCCAGCTTGAGGTCGACGTCCATGCCGTTGTGCGACAGCAGCACGACCACCTGGGCGCCGGATCCGCGCGCCTCCTCGACGGTCTGCTGCATGCGCTCCTCGCGCACGCCGAAGCTCCAGTCGGGGACCATGTAGCGCGGGTTGGCGATCGGCGTGTAGGGAAACGCCTGGCCGATCACGGCCACGGGCACGCCGTTGATCTCGCGGGTGACGAAGGCGGGGAAGACCGGCTCCTCCCACTCGGTGTCGAGCACGTTCTGCGCGACGAAATCGATCTTGCCGGCGAAGTCGTTGTCGATGATCTCCTTGACGCGATCGGCGCCGAAGGTCATCTCCCAGTGCGGCGTCATGATGTCGACGCCGAGCTGCAGCTGGGCGTCGACCATGTCCTGGGCGTTGGACCACAGCGAGGTCGCCGACCCTTGCCAGGTGTCGCCACCGTCGAGCAGCAGGCTGCCCGGGCGGTCGGCGCGCAGGCGCTTGACCAGCGTCGCGAGGTGGGCGAAGCCGCCGACCTTGCCGTATTTTCGTGCCGCATCGACGAAGTCGAGATAGGTGAAGGCGTGCGCCTCGACCGTTCCCGCCGCGATGCCGAAATGCTCGAGGAAGTTCGTGCCGACCAGGTGCGGTGGGCGGCCTTTCATCTCAGCGATACCGAGGTTGACATTCGGCTCGCGGAAGTGGACCGGCAGCAGCTGGGCGTGGCAGTCGGTGTAGTGCATCAGCCCGACGTTGCCGAACGCCGGCAGGTCGTAGGGATCGGCGGCGCGCGCCACCCCGGGCAGCATCCCGGCGGCGCTCGCCGCTGCCAGGATCTGCAGGAACTCGCGTCGGTTCAGGTTCATGCGTGTCGTCTCCCGTTGGTGAGGGACGTCAGGAGCGTACGGGGCGACCCTTCGTGGGCAGGTCCGCCCGCTGCGGTTACCCGGTTCCGGAGTGGGAACTGGCGCCGACCTTCAGGCCGGGGGCATCTGCCCCCCGATCAGGACCTCGCGCTCGTCGTGCCATGGCGGCACGGGGCCGCACCGAAGGAAGACGGCCGCTGGCAATGACTCCAGCGGCCGTCGTTTTGCTCCGTCAGATAAGGCCCCTGTTACTTGTTGACCAGCGAGTTCGGATCGAACAGGTACGCCATGACGTCGGCGATCTGCTGCTCGGTCAGGACGCCGTTGGCCCCGAAGCGCGGCATGTTGGTGCACGGGAACGTCACGTTCGGGTTGTAGATCATGTCGTAGGCGTACTTCAGGATCTCGTCACTGGACCCGCGGATCTTGCCGTAGTTGGTCAGGCTCGGACCGATGGTCCCACCGGTGCGATCCGTCGCCAGTTGATGGCAGTTGTAGCAGGTGGCGCCAGGCTCACGCTTCTTGTGATTGTCCGGCTTGTGCGCGGTGCGGAAGCCGAAGCCCGACCAGGCAAGCACGCGGCCCTTCTCCCAGTCGCCGAGCTTGATACCGCCGGACGGGTACTTGATGGAGGCCTTGGCCAGGGCCCGGACCTTGCTGGCCGTGGCGTCATCGATCGGCTTGCCGCTCAACGCGACGTCGGTGCAGATTTTCTGCGTCTCGTCCTGCGTCAGGCGGTCACGCCCGGTGCCCCCCTCCTGCATCGGCTGGTCCTGGACGAAACCCTTTTCGGCGAAGGTCAACTTCTCGGCCATGGCCCGCGCCTCGGCGCTGGGCGGTTTCATGCCACCGGACATTCCGCCATCGCCGGTCGTGGTGCAGCCTGCCGTGGTCATCGCCAGCGCGACGACGGCAGCGATCGTGATGTTCTTGCTCATCTCTCGTCTCCTTTCGTCGTGCGTCGCTTAGCGCTTGGTGTCGGGCAGGATGGCCGGCTGGCCACGTGCCGCATCGGTCCAGAAGGAGACCAGCGCGGTGGCTGTCTCCGAACCCTGCTTCAGGTTGGGGTAACGCATCTGGTAGAGGCAGCCGCGCACGCGGTGGAAGGTGCTGCGCACGTTGTTCTGACCGACGCGCGTGGCGGGCCAGGAGACCGCCTTGGTCCACTCCGCCGGATTGTTGATGTACGGCAGCACCGAGGCGCGGATGCGCTTGCCCTCCTGGCCGTGGCAGGTGGCGCAGTTGAAGTCCATCGGGCCCGAGCGGCGGTAGAACAGCACCTCGCCGGCATCGCGCAGCGCCTTCTCCTTCGGGTGGTCCATACGTGGATTCCACGGCATGCCGTTGGACTGCATGGCGATGTAGGTGGTCAGCTTCATCATGTCGGAGCCGGATCCGTGGCGCTTCTTGACCTGCTTGTCCTTTTTGTCGAAGCCCTGCAGGGTCACCATGCAGTGAACCAGACGTGACTCGAAGGTCATGACCTTGTCGGTGTCGGCGAAGTAGCGCGGCATCTCGACGTAGGCGCCCTTGAGCACGCCGGGGCCCTTGCCGAAGTCGCAGCCCTCGAGGGAGGCGTTCTTGGGGCCGCGCTTCTCTTTGAACAGGGCCTCGCCCTCCTCGGCGGTGAACAGTGCCGGGTCGTCCGGCATGATCATCAGGTTCTGTTGGCTCTGGTTGAGGTACAGGTCGTCCTTGTTCTTGGAGAGCAGCTCGGTCAGCACCTCGTAGGGGCTGTCCGATGGCTCAGCGGCTTGGACGCTCACCGCGAACATGGCGGCGGGTATGGCTAGCAGGATTTTCTTCAGCATCTGCATCGTCCTCGTGTAGGTGGCGTAGGTAAGCCGGGGCGCCGCGGTGCGGCGCCCCTGGGGCTCACTTGATCTTGGCTTCGGACGAGTCGGACTCGCCCTTGTTGTCGACCCAGGAGAGCTTGACGGCGTCGCCCGCCTTGGCGCCCTTGAACTTGAACGCCAGGTAGGGGTTCTTCGACACCGCCGGGCCCCACTGCGCCACCATCACCGTCTTGCCCGCGTGCTCGCAGGTCACCTCGGTGATGTGGTGTGCCGGGATCTTGTTGCCGTCCTTGCCCTTGCGCAGACCGGTCTCCATGGCGTGCGTGATCAGCGCCTTGACCGTGGTCTCGTCGCCGCGCAGCGATGCGCGCATCTTGATGCTCTTGGCCATCGTTCTCTCCTCCTCAGCCGCCGCAGCCGCCAATGGTGACTTTCACTTCCTTGGTCGCGCTCTGCAGCGTACCGCCCGACTTGACCACCGCGACCACGTCCGAGGTCTTGCCCATCTTCACGCGCGTGGCCGCGTAGCCCGAGGCCCCCGCGCCGAGCACGAAGTTCGCCGCCAGCGGGCTCGGGTTGTTGGAAATGAACACGCTGATCGACTCGACGTTGGCCGCCGCGGTCTCGACCGTGATCGGCACCACCGCGCCGTTCTCGGCGATGTCCGGGGCCTTGATCGACACCGCGTCGGACGCCGAGGCCGTGCCGCCGAGCAGCGTCTTCATCGCGCCCTCGGTGGAATCGGCCGAGAAGGCCTCCTTCGACCAGGCCGCCAGCACGCCGCGTGGCGCCAGCAGGCCCGCGCCCGCCAGCGCACCCACGCCCAGCGTGCCGCGCAGCAGCAGGCGTCGCTTGTTGTCTACATTCATCTGCATTCTCCTCGCCTGGACCCTCGTAATTTCGAGGTGGTTTGTTCGAACCGTTAATCGTCAGTTCGGCCATTCAAATCACGGGCGTGTCAAAACGCCCGTCATGGCCCGTACGGTGCCACATCCAAGCGTGAATGAAATCAGTGAAAGCGGTCAGGTCGGTAAGGGTTAACCCTGACTTTCGATGATCAGGGTCATCCGAACCAGTTCCGAGACCGAGCCGGCGGCCATTTTTTCCATGACCCGCGCACGATGCGTCTCGACGGTCTTCTGGCTGATGCCCAGGGTGGCACCTATGGCCTTGTTCGCCTGTCCGTCGACGACCAGGCGCAGCACGTCGAGTTCACGTGGGGTAAGCGTTCGGTAGCGGGTCGTCAGCTCTTCCCGGCGCAGACGCTGGAGGCTCTGCTCGGCGTCGCGGCGCAGCGCCTGCTGCACGCAGTCAAGCAGCTCCTGATCCTTGAACGGCTTCTCGACGAAATCGGCGACACCGCTCTTGAGTGCACGCACCGCGATCGGCACGTCGCCATGACCCGAGACGACGATGACCGGCAGGTCGATGCCACGTTCGCGCAACTGCGCATACACATCCAGCCCCCCAAGACCCGGCATGCGCAGGTCGAGCACCACGCAACCAGAGTTTTCGGGAGAGATTGCGCGCAAAAAAGCTTCCCCCGAGTCGAAGGCCTCGACGCGCAGGCCGACCGAGTCCATCAGCCAGCGCATCGAGTCACGCACCGCGGCATCGTCATCGACCACGTAGACCGCCTGATCAGGCGACATCGCGTGCCTCCGTGACCGCGCTCGGCAGGTCGATGTGGAAGGTGGCGCCACCACCCGCTTCGACCTCGGCCCAGAGCCGACCACCATGCGCCTCGACGATGCGCCGGCTGATCGCGAGACCGAGTCCCATGCCGCTGCGCTTGGTGGTATAGAAGGGCGTGAAGGCGTCGTTGAGCGCGGTCGGGTCCATGCCCGGTCCGTTGTCACTTACCTCGATGTGGATCACTTCATCGGTGTGGAGCGTGCTGCGTACCGTGATCCGACGCTGGTCGGTCGGGTTGTGCCCTACGGCCTCGATCGCGTTGCGCAGCAGGTTCACCACCACCTGCTCGAGCTCGATGACGATCCCGTTCATCGATGGCAACGTCTCGGCCAGATCGAGGTCGATGTCGACACCCGCCCGCCCGGCCTCCACGCTGACCAGCTGAGCCGTCTGCACGACGAGGGCGTTGATCTCGATCGGGCCGCGCTGTGGATCGCGCTTGCGGATGAAGTCGCGGATCTGGCGCACGATCTGCGCAGCACGGTGCGCCTGGGTGCTGAGCAGCTGCATCGCCTCGAGCAGCGAGTCACGGTCGGCGCGGTCGTCCTGCAGTCTGCGTATGCAGGCGCCGGCGTAATTGGTGATGGCCGACAGCGGCTGATTGAGTTCGTGGGCGATCTGCGACGCCATCTCGCCCATGGTGCTGAGTCGCGAGACATGGGCCATTTCGGTGAGGTGGCGCCGCTGCTCCTCCTCGGCCGCCTTGCGTGCCGAGATGTCGCGGCAGACGATGACCGCACCGAGCACCTTGCCCTCGCGGTCGCGCAGCGGTGCGCTGGCGTACTCGACCGGGAAGCTGGAGCCGTCCTTGCGCCAGAACACCTCGTCGTCGACGTGGTGCGGACGGTTGTCGCGGAACGTCGCACCGACCGGACAGTCGCGCTTGGGATAGGGGCGGCCGTCAACGTGGCTGTGGTGCAGCAGGTCGTGTTGGGATCGTCCTATCAGCTCGTCGATGGACCAGCCTGTCAGGCGGACCATCTCCGGATTGACGAAGGTGATGGTGCCATTGGTGTCGACGCCGCTGACGCCGTCGCCGACCGCCTCGAGGATCAGCTCGAAGCGGCTCTGGATGCCACGCTTGGCCTCGTCGAGCTTGCGGTTGAGGTGCGCAATCCAGCCCGACAGCAGCACCAGCAGTCCGAGCATCAGTCCACCGGCGATGAATGCACCACGGTACTTGGAGATCACGTCGTCGAAGGTGAAACGCGGCTTGCTGTAGGGCCCGATGCCGAGTTCCTGGAACAGGTCGTGCACCGCCTGGTAGTCGAGCGGCACGGTCCACCCTGCGTGGCGGCCGGAGAGGGAGGCGGGATGGTCGTGCGGCATCTGCATCAGCGCCACGGCCACGCGCTGGGCGAGTGCGTTCGCCGTCGCGCTTGTCTTGGCGAACGGCCATTCCGGGTAGAGCCGGGTGCTGACCTCGAGAGGGAAACCCTCGGTAGGCAGCGACGCGATGACGCGCACCGACCCTGGTGCGAGGTCGCCGTCCTCGATCATGCGTTCGAGGATGTTGGTGCGCACCGCGCCGAAGTCGGCATCACCGGCGAGCACGCGGCGCACGACAGCATCGTGGGTGTTGGCGAAGTCGATGCCCGCCAGCTCCTTCCACGGATCGAGCCCGCTCGCCTGCATCTCGCGCCACTGCATCTGGAAGCCACCCAGGGAGTGGAGGTTTACAGCGACGAAGCTCTGATCGCGCAGGCTTTCGATTGTGGCCAGGTCGGTGCGGTCGATACGCGTGATCAGCACCCCGCCGAAGGTGTTGTAGCTCTGCTCACCGTGGCGGTTGTTGAGCGTGGCGATGCGCGAGACGCCCTGGCGCACCTCGAGGTCGACGTACATCCCTGAGTTGACCAGCACGAAATCGACCCTGCGGTAGGCCACCGCCGGCTCGACCTCCTCGAACTCCAGTGGGACCACCGTGAAGTGGTAGCCGGGCAGTTGCGAGCTTAGGTAGTCGGCGGTGGGACCCCAGTTGCGCAGCGTGGCGGCGTCACCGCGGTGGCTGAGCACGCCGATACGGATCGCAGTCTCTTGCGCCAGGCCGACCTGCGGCACGCCGCCTAGCAGCGCGATGAAAAGGATCAGGCCGCGGGTCAGTGTCATGGCATGGCTCGCGAACGTGCGTGCCCGAGTATAGACCGGTCCAGGCTACGGCTTTTCGGCGCGCGCCAGTTCGTTCAGGCGACGCTCGATCTCGGCGAGCCGGGCCGCGATTCGCGCGCTGTCGTAGTCGTCGGCGACGCGCAGCGCCTTGCGCAGCTCTTCCGCCGCCTCGGCCGCGCGGCCGTCGAGCAGCAGCAGCTCGGCACGGGCGCGGCGCGTGCCGACCTCGTCCCGCAGCATCACGCCGGCGTCGTTCAGTATCTGGTAGTAGACGCGGTGCGTGCGCCCGGCGTTGATCTCGGCGACCAGCAGCGCCTGCGCCTCGCGCGCCTGACCGCTGTCGACCAGCAGCCGGGCGTAGGCCTCGGTCAGCGCACGGTGACCCGGGAACACCAGCAGCGCGTCGCGGTACTCGCGTAGCGCAGCGTCACGTTGGCCGCTGGCGGCCAGTGCCTGCGCCCTGAGCACCAGGTACTCGGCACGGTCGGGTTCGGCCGCGATCAGCGGCTCCAGGGTCTCGAGCGCCGCGCGACCCTCTCCACGCTCGACCTGGGCCAGGGCGAGGGCGTAGCGCGCCTGGTCGTCACCGCGTTTTACGCGCGCGCCGAACTCCTCGACGCGCTGGCCGTCGGGGACCCCACCGAGCGCCTCGAGGCGCATGCGCGCGATGGAGAAGGCCGACTCGTCACGCGGTTTCGGGCGCGGCATCTGGCTGGCACGGTCGGTGGCGCTGGCGATGCGCGAAACGTTGACCGGGTGGGTGCGCAGGAACTCGGGCAGCACGTCGCCGTAGAGGCGCTGGTTCTGTTGCAGGCGGCCGAAGAAGTCGGGCATGCCGTAGGGGTCGAGCCCGGTGTTCGCGAGGATCTGGATGCCGATGCGATCGGCCTCCTCCTCGTTCGAACGGATGAAGTTGAGCTGCGCCTGGGCGCTGCCGCCGAGGGTGGTCGCCAGCGCCGCCTCGCCCAGTTCGCCGTCCACCTGGCCGAGCAGCAGCGCGGCGAGCAGCGCCACCGCGTTGGCGATCTGCATCTGGCCGGCGGCCTCGTAGGTGCGCGCCATGTGCCGCTGGCTGACGTGGGCGAGCTCGTGGGCGATCACCGCGGCCAGCTCGCTCTCGGTCTGGCTGGCCAGGATCAGTCCGGTATGGATCCCGATCACGCCGCCCGGTGCCGCGAAGGCGTTGATGGCCCGGTCGCGTACGACGAAGAAGGTGATCGCTCCGGGACCGAGCCCGCTGTTGGCCGCCAGGCGAGAGCCGAGCGACTCGATGTAGCCGGTCACCAGCAGGTCGTCGTGGAGCATGCCCTTGGCGCGCAGGCTCTGCATCAGCGCCGCGCCGATGCGCCGCTCGGCCTGGGGAGTCAGCACCTGTGCCGAGGGGTCACCCATCTCGGGGAGGGTGGACGGGCGTCCCTGGCCGGCCACCAGCGGCGCCAGTGCCAGGCCGAACAGGAACAGCACCAGCCGGGAGATTCGGCCGGCCGCGACGTGTTGGCGCGTGCGGGTCATGCTTGGGTGGTGGTCAGAATATGGTTTCGGGCACGGTCTACTTGAGTGTGAGACTATCATTAGATGCACCGGTTCGCCGGTGGCCCTATCACCAATGGGTGATTGTCTCGCACGGCAAACGGCGAATACTGGGCAACGGCCCCACGAGGGGCCCTGAACACGCCTACGACTGGAGGAATCAGATGGCCGATTACGATTCGGAACTAGACGCCACCGGGCTCAACTGCCCGCTGCCGATCCTGCGCGCGAAGAAGGCGCTCGCCGGCATGGAGAGTGGTCAGGTGCTGCGCATCGTCGCCACCGACCCCGGCTCGGTCAAGGACTTCGACGCCTTTGCCCGCCAGACCGGCAACGAGCTGATGTCTTCGGGTGAAGAGGATGGCAAGTACACCTTCATGATGAAGAAGGCCTGATTCCGGCGACATTACGCCGGAACGTGCGCCAGGCCGGACGGGAGCAGCGCAATGGAAGAGAAGAAACTCGCGATCATCGCCACCAAGGGCACGCTCGACTGGGCGTACCCGCCCTTCATCCTCGCGTCGACCGCCGCCGCGCTCGGCTACGAGACCCAGGTGTTCTTCACCTTCTACGGCCTGCAACTGCTGCGCAAGGATCTCAGTGGCGTCAAGGTGAGCCCGCTGGGCAATCCCGCGATGCCGATGAAGATGCCGTACGGGCCGCAGTGGTTTCGCGACGTCAACTGGAACATGCCCAATGCGCTGATGTCGATCGTGCCCGGCTTCGAGTCGATGGCCACCGGCATGATGAAGAAGACCATGCGCGAGAAGGGGGTCGCCAGCATCGAGGAGCTGCGCGATTTGTGCCAGGAGGCCGAGGTGACCATGATCGCCTGCCAGATGACCGTCGACGTGTTCGGTTTCTCGCCGAGCGACTTCATCGATGGCATCGAGTACGGCGGCGCCGCCACCTTCTTCGAGTTCGCCGGAGAGTCGGACGTCAACCTGTTCGTCTGAATCGGGACGCATACCGGGCCGGGTCGACCGCGAGGTCGGCCCGGCCTTCTCGTTGAGGGTCCCCACGACCGGCCGCCCCGGGCCGTCTTGACCCATCGCAGCGCCAGGCGCGTCGCCAACGGACTATGATCTCGCCTACCGGGCTCGTGCCCGCCGGCTGATGCAAGCCATGCCAGACGAACCACTCCAGGTCGCCCGCCACGACGGCGTCGTGCGCCTGACGCTCAATCGCCCGCAACGGCTCAACTGCGTCGATCGCGATCTCAACCGCCGTCTGCGCGACACCGTCGAGGAGCTCGCCTCGGATCGCGACCTGCGCGTGGTGGTCGTCACCGGTGCCGGGCGCGCCTTCTGCAGCGGCCAGGACCTCGCCGAGCGCCATGCCGATCTGCAGTCCGGGTCGCCCGATCTCGGCGCGGCACTGGAGCAGGGTTTCAACCGCATCGTCGCCGGCATCCGCGCGCTCGAGGTGCCGGTGATCGCGGCCGTCAACGGGGTCGCGGCAGGTGCCGGTGTCGGCCTGGCAATGGCCTGCGACCTGGTCGTGGCGGCGCGTTCGGCGCGCTTCGTGCTGTCGTTCGTCGAGGTCGGCCTGGGGCTCGATTCGGGCCTCAGCTGGACGCTCCCGCGCCGGGTCGGCGCGGCGCGGGCACGTGGCCTGGCGCTGACCGGCACGCCGCTCGACGCCGAGAGCGCCGTCGAATGGGGCCTGGTCTGGCGCTGCGTCGACGACGCTGCGCTGGGCGCCGAGACCGACGCCCTGGTCGAGGGGCTGAGCCGTCGTCCACGCCACACCCTGGCCGGCATCAAGCGCGCGCTGAACGCGGCCGAAAGCGCGACGCTCGATGCCCAGCTCGCGCTCGAGGCGACGCTGCAACGCACGGCCGGAAGCGATCCGGCCTACCGTGCCGCGGTCGAGGGCTTCATGGCACGCGGGAAGGAGAAGTGAGCATGGCCGAGCCGTTGGCGAGGGAGTCGATCGTTGGCGTGATCGGTGCGGGCACCATGGGCGCCGGTATCGCCGAGGTGGCCGCGGCCGCGGGCCACCCGGTGCGCCTGCACGACAGCCGTCCCGGCGCCGCGGCCGAGGCCTGCGACGCGCTCGCGGCACGCCTCGACAAGCGGGTCGCACGGGGCAAGGTGGTGCCGGCCGAGCGCGACGCCCTGGTGGCGCGCATCACCCCGGTCGACACGCTGGAGGCCCTCGCCCCGGCGGCGCTGGTGGTCGAGGCGATCGTCGAGGATCTCGCTGTCAAGCGTGAACTCTTCGCCACCCTCGAGGGGCTGGTCGCCGCCGACGCCATCCTCGCCAGCAACACCTCCTCGCTGTCGATCACCGCGCTTGGCGCCGGCCTGGCGCGACCGGAACGGCTGGTCGGCATGCACTTCTTCAACCCGGTGCCGGTGATGCAGCTGGTCGAGGTGGTGCACGGCCTGGCCAGCGATCCCGGGGCCGTCGCGACGGTCCTCGCGACGGCGAGCGCCTGGGGCAAGCGCGCGGTGCGCGTGGCCTCGACGCCGGGCTTCATCGTCAACCGGGTCGCGCGGCCCTTCTATGCCGAGGCGCTGCGCCTGCTGCAGGAGGGTGCGGCCGACGCGGCGACCCTCGACGCCGTCTACCGTGACGCCGGCGGTTTCCGCATGGGGCCGTTCGAGTTGATGGACCTGATCGGACACGACGTCAATTTCGCCGTGACGCGGAGCGTGTTCGAGGCCTTCTTCCACGACCCGCGCTACCGCCCGTCGCTGCTGCAACAGGAGCTGGTCGTGGCGGGGCGGCTCGGTCGCAAGAGCGGCCGGGGATTCTATGACTACACCGACGACGCGCCGCGGTCCGAGCCCTGCGAACGGCCGACCGCGGCCGCGCCCGATGCGATCCGGGTACACGGCGACCTCGGCCCGGTCACGCCCCTGGTCGAGATGGCCGGGGCCGCGGGTGTCGTCGTGGAACACGTGCCGGCCGAATCCGGCGGCTGGATCGAGTTCGGCGGTGCGCGCCTGGCGCTGACCGACGGACGCACCGCCACCGCCCGGGCCGTGCACGAGGGCGGCGACCTGGTCCTGCTCGACCTGGCGCTCGATTACGCCAGCGCGTCGCGATTGGCCATCGCCGTGGCCGCGCAGGCCACGCCCACCGCGGTGGATGCCGCCGTCGGTTTGCTGCAGGCACTCGGCAAGCGGGTCGTGCAACTCCAGGACACGCCGGGCCTCGCGCTGATGCGTACCGTCAGCCTGCTCGCCAACGAGGGCGCCGAGGCGGTGCTGCAGGGCGTCTGCGACGCGGCGGCGGTCGACGACGCCATGCGCTTCGGCGTCAACTACCCGCGCGGGCCGCTCGCCTGGGGCGACGCCGTCGGTGCGGCCCGGGTGCTGACCGTGCTCGACCACCTCACGGCCGCGTATGGCGAGGACCGCTATCGCGCGTCGCCGTGGTTGCGACAGAAGGTCGCCGCGGGCCGGCCGTTGCGCGACGACGAATCCGACTGAGAGGAGAACGACGCATGCAGATGACCCCCGAGCTCTTCCACCAGTTGCTGCGTCCGGTCATGGCGTTCTGCGCCGCGCGTGACGTGGACGATGACCTGGCCGCCGCGCTCACCGAGGCCTACCCGCCCGATGGCGACACCTTCCTTGCGGTCACGCGCGCGTGCCAGGAGGCCGTGGCGGCGGGCTGGATGTGCGATCGCGAGCACGGCGGCATCCGTTTCGGCCGCGTGATCAAGCCGGGCCCTGACAGCGACGGTTTCAGCGTCGACGTGGTGCACATGGACGAGGTGGTGGGACCGCACCACCGTCACCCGAAGGGCGAGATCGACATGATCATGCCGTTGACTCCGGGTGCGAAGTTCGACGGCCACGGCGCGGGGTGGATGGTCTACCCGCCGGGCAGCGAGCATCCGCCAACGGTCAGCGACGGCGCCGCGCTGGTGCTCTACCTGCTGCCGGAGGGCGCGATCGAGTTCAGCAGGTAGGCGAGCGCGGGGTCAGACGCCGAGGTGCTGCATGTGCACCTCGGGGCTTGCGGCGAGTTCGGCGGCCGTGCCCTCGTAGACGACCTGTCCCTTGGCCAGGATCACGCAGCGGTCGGAGATCCTGAACAGCGCCTTGAGGTCCTTGTCGACGATGATCGAGGCCATGCCGGTCTGCTTGATCTCGCGGATGACGTTCCAGATCTCCTGGCGGATCAGCGGTGCGAGTCCCTCGGTGGCCTCATCGAGGATGATCAGCTCGGGGTTGGTGAGCAGCGCGCGGGCCACGGTCAGCATCTGCTGCTCGCCGCCCGAGAGCTGGTTGCCGAGGTTGCCGAGCCGCTCGTGCAGCCGCGGGAAGAGCTTCAGCACCCGGTCGTAGGACCAGTCGTCGCGACCGTCACGCCCGGGGCGCGCCGCCATGACCAGGTTCTCGTGCACCGTCAGGTTGGGGAAGATGCCGCGGTCCTCGGGCACGAAGGCGATGCCCTCGCGAGCGAAGCGGTGCGGAGCCGCGCGCGTCATGTCGATCCCGTGGACCTCGACGCGCCCCTCGCGGGCCGGGGTCAGGCCGACCAGGCTGCGCAGCGTGGTGGTCTTGCCCATGCCGTTGCGCCCGATCAGCGTGGTGACCTTGCCTTCGGCGCAGGACAGGCTGACGCCGAACAATGCCTGGATCGGACCGTAGAAGGTTTTGATGTCGTTCAGCTCAAGCATGACCGTCCCCGAGATAGGCGCGCTGAACTTCCGGGTTGCCGCGGATGTTCTCCACCGT
>Ga0181579_10001339_pt1 | contig 20299 bp, 14 predicted proteins | sample 071ome_24_FD_132996 | JGI IMG/M metagenome (GOLD analysis project Ga0181579, IMG submission 132996) | Coastal salt marsh microbial communities from the Groves Creek Marsh, Skidaway Island, Georgia - 071402CT metaG (megahit assembly) | ecosystem: Environmental > Aquatic > Marine > Intertidal... | reverse complement strand
GGCAGACCGGCGAACCAGTCGCGGATCGGCGTGAAGGCGCCGGTATAGGTCGCGGGGTTGGATCGCGGCGTCCGCCCGATGGGGGATTGGTCGATATCGACGACCTTGTCGATATGCTCGAGCCCCTCCAAGGCGTCATGCGGCCCGGGAATCTCGCGCGAGCCGTGCAGGCGCCGGGCTACCGCCTTCCACAGCGTCTCGATGATCAGCGAGGACTTACCGCCGCCGGAAACCCCGGTGACGCAGGTAAAGGTGCCGAGCGGAACGGAAACGTCGATGGATTGCAGATTGTTGGCCCGCGCGCCCTTGAGGGTCAGCTTCCTGCCACGCTTGCTCTTGCGGCGGCGTGGCGGAAGCGGGATCTGCCGGAAACCGGTCAGGTATTGGCCGGTCAAGCTGTCCGGCGCCCGCATGACCTCCTCCGGTGTGCCGTGGGCCACCACGTTGCCGCCATGCACGCCGGCGCCGGGCCCCATGTCGACCACATAGTCGGCTTGGCGGATAGCATCCTCGTCATGCTCGACCACGATCACGGTGTTGCCGAGATCGCGCAGCCTTTTCAGGGTTTCCAGCAGCCTGTCATTGTCCCGCTGATGCAGACCGATTGAAGGCTCGTCCAGCACGTAGAGCACCCCGGTGAGACCCGAGCCGATCTGGGAGGCCAGCCGGATCCGCTGACTCTCGCCACCCGACAGAGTGCCCGAGTTACGCGAGAGCGTCAGGTAGTCGAGCCCGACATTGTTCAAAAAACCCAACCGCTCCTTGATCTCCTTGAGGATGCGATAGGCGATCTCGGCCTGTTTGTCGGTCAGGTCGTCATTCAGGGCGTCGAACCACCGAACCGCCTCGGAGATTGACATATCCGTGACCTCGGAGACGGTGAGGCCGGCGATCTTGACCGCCAGCGCGGCGGGCTTCAGGCGCTGCCCGGCACAGGCCTCGCAAGGCGCGACGGCCTGGTACTTGGACAGCTCCTCGCGCGCCCAGGCGGAATCGGTTTCCTTGAACCGGCGTTCCATGTTCGGGATCAAACCCTCGAAGGGCTTGGTGGTCTGATAGCGACGCAGGCCGTCGTCATAGGTCATCACCACCGATTCCGAGCCGGTCCCGTAAAGGATCGACATTCGCACCTTTTCGGAAAGGTCCCGGAAGGGCGTGTCCATTTTGGCCCGGAAGTGCTTGGCCAGGCTCTCGAGGGTTTGCAGATAGTATTTCGACGAGGAATTCGCCCACGGCGCTATCGCCCCGCCCTTGAGGGAACGACCCTGGTCGGGAACGACGAGATCGGCGTCGAAATACATCTTGGTTCCCAAGCCGTCACAGGCCGGGCAGGCCCCGAAGGGATTGTTGAACGAAAACAACCGAGGCTCGATCTCGTCGATGGTAAAGCCGGAAACCGGACAGGCGAACTTGGCGGAAAAGGTATGCCGGTCGCCGCTGGTCGCGTCCTCGGCGAAGAGTAGGCCGTCCGAGAGTTCCAGCGCCGTCTCGATGGAATCGGCGAGCCGGGTCTGCAAGCCCTGGCGAACCACCAGCCGGTCGACGACCACCTCGATGTCGTGCTTGTATTTCTTGTCGAGGGCCGGGACCTCGTCGATCTCCAGCATCTCGCCATCGACCTTGACCCGCTGAAAGCCGCGCTTGCGCAGATCCGCCAGTTCGCGCTTGAACTCGCCCTTCTTGCCGCGGGCGATCGGCGCCATCAGATAGAGCCGCGTGCCCTCGGGAAGCGCCAGGATCGCGTCGACCATCTGGCTGACGGTCTGGCTTTCGATCGGCAGGCCGGTCGCCGGCGAGTAGGGGATACCGACCCGCGCATAGAGTAGCCGAAGGTAGTCGTAGATCTCCGTCACGGTGCCGACGGTGGAGCGCGGGTTGCGCGACGTGGTCTTCTGCTCGATCGAGATCGCCGGCGACAGCCCCTCGATAAGGTCCACGTCGGGCTTCTGCATCAACTCCAGGAATTGACGGGCATAGGCCGACAGGCTCTCGACATAGCGGCGTTGACCTTCGGCATAGATCGTATCGAAGGCGAGGGATGACTTGCCGGAACCGCTCAGGCCGGTGATCACGATCAGCCTGTCGCGCGGCAGGTCGACGTCAACATCGCGCAGATTATGTTCCCGCGCGCCGCGCACATGGATGGATTGTCTCTCGCCGTGACCGTTCATGCCGCTTTCGCCAATACTTGCCGTGCCAGTGCTCGGGAATGAGTCGGGACCGATAATATATGGCCCCGGCGGAGGCGATGGCTACTGCCAGAAACCGATCCGGGGAACTTCTTTTGGGGGTAAAATGTGGACAACCGAACATCTCTGTTTTGATTCAAGTCGTTGGCGCGCGAGGCCAATTTCCGGGCCGATGGCGGGATGAAAAAATCTTCCGGCATTCGGCCCTAAAGCGCGCACTTCCCGTTGTCCGAACCATCCCCGGTGTGGGACAGTGCGGTCGATTCGACATCGAACCCCGGGCGGAAATCATGGCAGGTAGCGTTAACAAGGTCATTCTCGTTGGTAATCTCGGTCGCGATCCCGAAGTGCGCAGCATGCAGGACGGTGGCAAGATCGTGCAGCTTTCGGTCGCCACCTCGGAAAACTGGCGCGACCGCAATACCGGTGAACGCCGCGAGCGCACGGAGTGGCATCGCGTGGTGATCTTCAACGAGAATCTCGCCAAGGTCGCCGAGCAGTATCTGCGCAAGGGCTCGTCGATCTATGTCGAAGGCCAGTTGCAAACCCGCAAATGGACCGACCAACAGGGCCAGGAACGCTACACCACCGAGGTGGTGCTGCAACGCTATCGCGGCGAACTGACGATGCTAGGCGGGCGTGGCGACGGTGGCCCGGGCGGCGGTGGCGGCGGCGGTTATGACGACTACGACCAAAGCGGCGGCGGCGCGCCGAGCGCCGGCGGTGGCCGCGGCGCTCCGGCGGGCGGTCCCGACGACCTGGACGATGAAATCCCGTTTTAACGGTCGCGCGAGGCCCTGGCTTTCGCCAGGGATTCGGCGAGAGATGGCGCGACGGGCGGCGAATCTCCTTTTCCCGGTTATCGAATCCCTGGACTTGATCCAGGGTCTGTCCCGGGCGTCTCTCTGGCGGCGCGAATCCCTGGCTTTCGCCAGGGATTCGCGTTGGTGGGAGCGGCGGGCGAGCGAATGGGCGCGGCTTATTTCGAGCGACCCTATAAGCTATTGAAAAATCGTATTTATTAGGTGCCTTTCTCGGGGCGGCGGCATTGTTCGCGGATGCGAAATATGCTATTGGTTCGGGGCGAATCGTGGGGCCGTTTCTTGGCTCCGCGGATCGAGAAATTTACGCAACTCACTCGGCGGTATCGTGACCGATTCGGACCAACATCTTCCCGACATCGCGCCCGTTTCAATCGAAGACGAAATGAAGCGCTCCTATCTCGATTACGCGATGAGCGTGATCGTGTCCCGCGCGCTCCCGGATGTCCGAGACGGCCTTAAACCCGTGCATCGCCGCATTCTTTACGCGATGAAGGACGGCGGTTACGACTGGACCCGTCCGTATCGCAAATCGGCGCGTATCGTCGGTGACGTCATGGGTATGTATCACCCGCATGGCGATAGCGCGATCTACGACACCATGGTCCGCATGGCGCAGGATTTTTCCATGCGCCTGCCCTTGGTGGATGGTCAGGGTAACTTCGGCTCGATGGACGGCGATCCTCCGGCGGCGCACCGGTATACCGAGGCGCGGCTCGCGAAATCCGCCGAGGGTCTGCTGCGGGATATCGACAAGGACACCGTCGATTTCGTCCCCAATTATGACGAAAGCACGACCGAGCCCTCGGTCCTGCCGGCGGAGTTTCCCAACCTGCTGGTCAACGGCGCCGGCGGCATCGCCGTGGGCATGGCGACCAACATCCCGCCGCATAATCTGGGCGATGTGGTCGATGCCTGCCTCGGTTATATCGACAATCCCGGGATCACCATCGATGAGCTGATGGAGATCGTGCCGGGCCCCGATTTTCCGACCGGCGGCACGATCCTCGGGCGCGCCGGTATCCGCGAGGCGTATCACACCGGGCGTGGCTCGGTGATCATGCGGGCCAAGGCCGAGATCGAAGAGATCCGAAAGGACCGTTTCGCGATCATCGTCTCAGAGATTCCCTACCAAGTGAACAAGGCTCGGATGATGGAGCGGATCGGCGAGATCGTCCGCGAGAAAATCGTCGAGGGTATATCGGATCTTCGCGACGAGAGCGATCGCGACGGCGTGCGCGTGGTGATCGAGTTGAAGCGCGACGCGGTACCAGAGGTGGTGCTGGCGCAGCTCTATCGTTTCACCGCGATGCAGACCTCGTTCGGCGTAAACATGCTGGCGCTCAACCAGGGGCGCCCGGAGCAGCTCAATCTGCGCGACATCATCGGCGCCTTCGTGGCGTTCCGAGAGCAGGTGATCACCCGGCGTACGGCCTATCTGTTGCGGCGCGCGCGGGACCGGGCGCATGTCTTGGCCGGCTTGCTGGTGGCGCTGAACAATATCGACGAGATGATCGCGCTGATCCGCGCCGCCGCCGACGCCGCGGAGGCTCGCCGGGAAATGACGTCGCGGGATTGGCCGGCCGAGGGTGTCGCCGACTTCATCGCGATCATTGATGATCCCGGGCACGTGGTCGTGGACGGTCGTTATCGCCTGTCCGACGCGCAAGCCCGCGCGATCCTGGAATTGCGCTTGCAACGCCTGACTGGGATGGAGCGCTCCAAGCTGGTCGAGGAGACCCAGGAGCTCGCCGGCAAGATCGCGGAATATCTGGAGATCCTGCAATCCCGCCCGCGTCTGTTGGACGTGATGCGCGAGGAATTGGTCAGCGCAAAGGAAACGTTCTCGACGCCGCGCCGCACGGTGCTCGAGGAGAACGAGTTCGAACACGACATCGAGGACCTTATCCAACGCGAGGACATGGTCGTCACCGTCAGCCTCAACGGCTACATCAAGCGGGTACCGCTCTCGGCCTATCGCGCGCAACATCGGGGCGGCAAGGGACGCTCCGGGATGTCGACCCGCGAGGAGGATGTGGTCAACCGGCTTTTCGTGGCCAATACCCACACGCCGATCCTGTTCTTCACCTCGCGCGGCATGGTCTATCAGATGAAGGTCTATCGCCTGCCGCTGGCGACCCCGCAAGCGCGCGGCAAGGCGATGGTCAATCTGCTGCCCCTGGAGGAGGGGGAGTGGATCCAGACGGTTATGCCGATGCCCGCCGACGAGGAGGCTTGGGGCGATCTGCACGTCATGTTCGCGACCTCCGCCGGCACGGTACGCCGGAACGCGTTGTCCGACTTCACCGAGATCCGCCGCAACGGCAAGATCGCCATGAAGCTGGACGATGGCGATCAGTTGATCAGCGTGCAGCCCTGTACCGAGGATAGCGACGTGTTGCTCGCCACCCGCAAGGGCAAGGCGATCCGCTTCCAAACCTCCGATGTCCGCGTGTTCCAAAGCCGCGGTTCAATGGGCGTGCGGGGTATCAGGCTGGCCAAGGATGATGTCGTGGTTTCCATGTCGATCCTGCGTCATGTCGACTACGAGGACGTGCCGGGGACCGATCAGCAAGAGCGCGAGGTGTATCTTCGACAAACCGCGCATCTGCGCAAGCTGGCGGGCGAAGGCGACGGCGAGGGTGGCGGCAATGGAGAGGCCTCCTCGCCGCCGGAGTTCTTGCTGAGCGAGGAACGCCTGGCCAAGCTCGGCGCCGCCGAGGAATTCATCTTGACGGTGACCTCCACCGGCATCGGCAAGCGCACCTCCGCCTATGAATACCGGATCACCAATCGCGGTGGTCAGGGTATCTGGAACATGGATATGACCGACAAGGTGGGCGACGTTGTTTCCGCCTTCCCGGTTAATCACATGGATCAGATCATGCTGGTCACCGACGCCGGACAGCTTATTCGCTGCGCCGTTGACGAGATCGGCATCAAGGGCCGACGTACCCAGGGCGTTTGGGTATTCCGGGTCAGCGACGACGAAAAAGTCGTTTCGGTCAGCCTGATCGGCGAGGATTCAGGCGACGACGCCGACGAGGCCCCCGATGGTGAGCTCGTGGAAGGCGAGGAAGGCGTAACCGGAGGGGATGACGATCATTCCGACCCGGATGATGATACCGCCGAGCCAACGTCTTGATCTCCAGGGCGTGAACCAATAGCAATGGCACTGGGATTAATCGGAGGCTGACATGCGTATTGGTGTCTATCCCGGCACGTTCGACCCGATCACTAACGGCCATATCGACATCATCAGACGGGCGAGCAAGATGTTGGACCGGCTGATCGTCGGCGCGGCGCGCAATCCGGGTAAGGGGCCGATGTTCAGCCTCGATGAACGTTCGGAGATGGTGCGGGACGAACTGTCGGCCGTTCACGAGGACAACAGGCGCACCGGCCATGAATGCGAGATAGAAGTCACGTCCTTCGACAATCTGCTCATCCATTTCGCGCAAGAGAACAACGCCCGCTTCATTATCCGAGGGCTCCGCGCCGTGTCCGATTTCGACTATGAGTTTCAGATGGTCGGGATGAACGCGCGGCTGAATCCGGAAATCGAAACGGTGTTCCTGATGGCCTCGGAAAAGCACCAATTCATCGCCTCGCGCCTAGTCAAGGAAATCGCGATACTGGGTGGCGAGATTCACCAATTCGTCCCTCCTCGGGTTGAACAGCGCGTTCGCGCGGCGATTGCCAAGACCGTCGACTGACAGGGGCTTCGTCGCGGCTGTCGCGGCACGGCGTTCTCCCGAGCGCGCCGGCCCCGTGTTGCGTGGTGAATGGTGGGAAAGAGCGTCGGGCGCGGATGAACGACGGTTTCAAGATACCGGTCATGGTTCGAGAGTATGCCGCGCGGAACTATCTCTCGTTTGTAGACGGTTCCGGAAAAGACCAGAAGCGGTTTAGCTGAAAATAGTATCCGCGATCGCTCTCCGCGTTTTGCGGCCTCGTTGACCGATTCGAGCGCGCTATCCGCGGAACCGGTATATCCTTTCAATCAAGATTTCGTGGCAGATCTTGCGTGTCACGGTCTCCTATGTCACAAGATACGGACCAATCACGATCCGCGAGAAACATGATGTCTCGGCTATCGGCGGCTGTTGTTTTCGGTTTGATCCTGGCATGGCTATCGCCGGGTTCAGTGATGGCCAGCGAGGATTTCTCCACATGGCTGAAAGGCGTGCGGGCGGAGGCCCGGTCCCAGGGCATATCCCAGGCAACCCTGGACGCCGCGTTTAAGGGCGTGGAGCCGATTAGTCGGGTGATCGAGCTGGATCGCCGGCAGCCCGAGTTCACGCTGACTTTCAAGAAGTATTTGCAACGGGTGGTCAATGACCGCCGGGTGCGGATCGGCAAGGCCAAGCTGGCCGAGCATCGCGAGCTACTGGCTGAAATATCGCGAAAGTACCGGGTTCAGCCACGTTTCATCGTGGCGCTTTGGGCGATAGAGACCGATTTCGGACGGATTACCGGCGGCTTTCCGGTGATTGCGTCGTTGGCGACGCTGGCTCATGACGGGCGGCGCAGCAAGTTCTTCCGCAAGGAATTGATGCTGGCGCTGCGGATCATTGATCAGGGCCATATCGCGGCGAAGGATATGAAAGGTTCCTGGGCCGGGGCAATGGGTCAGAACCAGTTCATGCCGTCTAGTTTCCAGGCCTACGCGGTCGATTTTGACGGCGACGGAGCCAAGGATATCTGGGGGACCCTGCCAGATATCTTCGCCTCGATCGCGAATTATTTGTCGAAATCCGGTTGGCGTGATGACCTGACCTGGGGACGGCCGGCGTCGATTCCCGCGGATTTCGATCCGAACATGACCGGACGAAAGCCGAAAAAGCGTCTGTCCGAATGGTCGGCGCTAGGGGTGCGCAAGGCGGATGGAAGCGCGCTTCCGACCAGGGATCTCGAGGCCTCGTTGATCTCTCCGGAGAAGAAAAGCCTCGAGCCGGTTTTCATTGCTTATCATAACTACCACGTCATTTTGCGGTGGAACCGCTCCGACTATTTCGCCGTCGCGGTGGGAACCTTGTCGGACCGTCTGCGGTGATGGTTCATCCAGCAATCGCGCGAGCGAGAAATTCAGTTGGGAAAGAGTGATCCAGGTATGCCAACATTGCGCCAACCGACATCTCTTTCGCGGACGGACCGCGGGTTGACGCGAAACAGCCTAGCCGTGGCGGGGTTCGCCTTGCTTTTCGCGCTTGGCGGATGCGCCGAAACGGAGTTCATCGCGACCGCCGCGAAGGAAATCCGCGCGATCGCCGAGAAACCCGCCTCCAAGGGACGCTACAAGGTCGGCAACCCCTATCAGATCAAGGGGGTCTGGTATTATCCACGCGTGGACTTCGCCTATGACGAGACCGGTGTCGCGTCGTGGTATGGGCCTAATTTCCACGGCAAACAGACCGCGAACGGCGAGATTTTCGATCAAACCGCCGTCAGCGCGGCGCACCGCACCCTACCGATGCCGAGCGTCGTTCGGGTCACCAATCTGGGCAATGGCCGGGCTCTGGTCGTGAGGATCAATGATCGCGGGCCTTTCGCGCATGGGCGGATAATCGATCTTTCCAAGCGAGGCGCCCAGTTGCTCGGTTTCGAGCGGCAGGGGATCGCCAAGGTTCGGGTGCAAATCCTTCCCGAGGAGAGCCGCGCGGCGGCCGAACTGGCACGCAATGGCGGCAAACCTCGCCCCGTGGTCGCTTCGTCGAACGTCAACGCGCCGGACGCGGTGCCGGTGGCGATGGTCTCGGTTGAAAGCTTGACGCCGGTCCCCGGCGCGACCGAGGCGCCGAAGCCGAAGGAAGAAACCGCCGCGCCGAGAAAGGTCGCGCCGAGTGCCGTGGAACTGGCGCGGCAAAGCCGAAGCGAAATCCTGACCGACCAACCTGTCGAACCGACCAGTCTGTTCGTGCAGGCGGCGTCATTCTCCAAGCCCGATAACGCGGCGCGGCTAAAGTCCAAGTTCTCCGATATCGGCTCCGCCGATGTTTTCGGCGCTGAGGTGAAGGGGCGTCAATACTATCGGGTGCGTATCGGCCCCTTGCGGGATGTGGAGCATGCCGATCAGGTTCTTGAACTTGTGATCGCGCGAGGTTTTCCCGGTGCGCGGATCGTCGTCGAATAGGGGGCACCGTGATGGTCGCCACAATTCCTTCAATATCCCCGGATAGTGTCGCCGCTGGGCATGGCGTTACGCGCGTGTCGGGTGCCAGGTGATATCGGAGAAGATGGGTATGGGTTTTCGAGCTTCGTTGTCGCGAGTATTGATCACCGCCGGGCTGTTCGGACTGATTGCCGGCGGCACGCCGGCCTTGGCGATCGACACGACGGCGCGCGAGGCCCTTTTGGTGGACTACGATACCGGCGCGGTTTTGTTCGAGAAGAACGCCGATACATTGATGCCGCCGGCGTCGATGAGCAAGATCATGACCGCCTATCTCGCCTTCGATCGGATCAAGCGGGGACGCCTGTCCCTCGACGACGAAATCCCGATCAGCGAGAAAGCCTGGCGCAAGGGCGGCTCGAAGATGTTCGTCGAGGTGAATACTCGAGTCAAAGTCGAGGACATTCTTCGCGGGATCATTGTTCAAAGCGGCAACGACGCCGCAATCGCGCTTGCCGAGGCCCTGGAGGGGAGCGAGGCCGCGTTCGCTGATGCGATGACGGAAAAGGCGCACGAACTCGGCATGATGGATACCACCTATCGCAACGCGACGGGGTGGCCGGACCCCGACCATCGCATGACGGCGCGAGACCTGGTAACCCTGGCGATCGCGACGATCCGGGACTTTCCAGAGTTCTACCCGATCTACTCGGAAACCACCTACACCTACAATAAGATCAAGCAAGGCAATCGGAACCCGCTGCTTTACAAGGGGATCGGCGCGGATGGTCTGAAGACCGGGCATACCAATGCCGCGGGCTATGGCCTGACGGCGTCGGTGAAGCGCGCCGGACGCCGCCTGATCCTGGTGGTCAATGGTCTCGGCAGCGTGCGTGCCCGCACCTCGGAATCTCAATCCTTGATCGAATGGGGCTTTCGCGAATTCGATAACTACAATCTGTTGAGCGTCGACGAACCGGTCGAAAACGCCGATGTCTGGCTCGGCACGGCGAAAACCGTCCCGCTGGTGTTAAAAGAGGATCTGCTTTTGACCCTGCCGCGATCGGCGCGCAAGAAGATGAAGGTCAGTGTGATCGTCGAGGAGCCGGTCCCGGCGCCGATCGAAAAGGGGCAGCGGGTCGCCACGCTCAAGATCGCCGCGCCGGAAATCGAGGCCATCGAGCTTCCGCTTTTCGCCGGTGCGGGGGTCGAGCGCCTCGGTGTGCTCAACCGAGTGATGGCGGCGGTCGGTTATTTGATTTGGGGCGCCGGTGGTTGATCAAGCGCCTGTCTTGGGGAGGCGTCCCGGCAGGTTCCTGACCTTCGAGGGAGGAGAGGGCGCCGGTAAATCCACCCAAATCAAACTGCTCGCCCAGAGCTTGCGGGATCGCGGGATCGATGTGATCACCACGCGAGAGCCAGGTGGCTCGGAAGAGGCGGAGAATATCCGAGCTCTCTTGGTGACCGGCGAGCCGGGGCGGTGGGATCCGATCTCCGAGACACTGTTGCTTTATGCCGCGCGGCGGGACCATTGGCTGCGTCTGATCCAACCCGCCTTGGACGAGGGCAAATGGGTGCTGTGCGATCGTTTCGCCGACTCGACCCGAGTTTATCAGGGTATCGGCAAGGGCGTAGACGAGGAGCTGATCGAGGAGTTGCACTATCTGTCCCTTGGGAATGTTGAGCCGGATCTGACATTGCTGCTCGATCTGCCGGCGGAGACCGGTTTGTCACGCACGCGCGTGAGAGAAGACGAGACGGCTTCCGGCGAGACCCGTTTCGAGATGATGGCTTTGGACTTCCACCGATCCCTGCGCGCCGGCTTCGCCTCCTTGGCCCATAGGCATCCTGACCGCTTCGCGACCATCGACGCGACCCAAGGGGTTGCCGATGTCGCGGCGGCGGTGCTTGATAGGGTTCGAGAGCGATTTTCCCTGGATGACGCGGTTTGAGCGATCTGGAAATACCGGCCCCGCGGGATACTTATGACCTTGTCGGCCATGAAGCCGCCGAGGCACGGCTGCTCGACGCCTGGAAGGGCGGGCGCATGCCGCATGCCTGGTTGCTGACCGGTCCGCGCGGCATCGGCAAGGCGACCCTGGCATTTCGTCTGGCGCGTTTCGTGCTGAATGGCGGCGGCGTGGACGAGGGGCCGAGTCTGTTCGGCGATGCCGAACTCGGCCCACCCGCCGAGGGGTTGGCGATCGATCCGGAACTACCGGTTGCCCGTCAGGTGGCCAGCGGTGGACACCCGGATCTGCTGGTTATCGAACGCTCCGTGAATGAGAGGTCCAAGACATTGCGACGCGAAATCGTCGTCGAGGATGTAGCCGCGTTGTCGGGGTTTTTGAGATTAACCTCGTCTTCCGGAGGCTGGCGCGTGGTGATCGTCGACAGCATCGACGAGATGAACCGCAACGCCGCCAATGCGATGTTGAAGCTCTTGGAGGAACCGCCGAAGCGCGCGCTGCTGATCCTGGTGAGCCACGCGCCGGGCGGGTTGCTGCCGACGATCCGCTCGCGTTGTCGCAAGCTACACCTCTCGCCGCTGGCCGATACGCGGGTCGAGGAACTGCTTGCGCGCATGGCTCCGGATCTCGATCCGGGACTGACGGCGGTGGCGACGCGCCTCGCGGAGGGAAGCATCGGCAGGGCCCTGGAACTCGCCGCCAATGACGGTCCGGCGGTGCTGGGCGACGCGGTGCGAGTTTTCGACGGCGCGCCGCCGATCAATCGCAAGCGCCTGCTGGACGCGACCGAGAAATGGATCCGGCGGGGCAAGGGCGAGGAAGGTGACCCGCTCGCCGGACGGATGGAATTGATCCTTTGGTGGCTCGGCCAAGGCGTTCGCCGCTTGGCGTCGGGCTACTCCGACGAGGTTGAGACCATACCCGGCGAGACCGGGGTTTTCGGCGCCATGGCGAGCCGTTTCGGCCTCCACGGCTGTTGCGCGCGCCTGGAACGCGCGGAAACCGCGCTCCGCCGCGGCATCGGCCTCAATCTCGATCGAAAGCAGATGGTGATGTCGATGATGCTGGAACTGGGGGAGTAGTTGCGTCCTTCGATCGCGTCCGCTCAATACGGCGCGTCGCCCATGACCGTGACCCGGTGCATCTCGCGGCGTTGCCCGGCATAGTCGTTCACCGCGTAGTGCTGGACACAGCGATTGTCCCAGAACGCGACCGAACCCTTTTCCCAGCGGAACCGGCAGCAGAAATCCGGCGCGGTGCAATGCAGGTAGAGGCGTTGCAGGATCGGCGCGCTGTCGGCCTCGGACAGGCCGGCGATGCGGGTTGTGAAATTGCCGTTCACATAGAGCGCCTTGCGCCCGGTTTCGGGGTGGGTGCGGAAGATCGGCTGTTCGGTGACCAGGACCGGCGCCTCTTCCTCGGGCTTCACCATGGTCGTGCTGTCCTTGTAGCGCTGATTGAAGGCGCCGGCCTTGCCGTAGATTGGTTCCGCGCTATGGGTGGCGGTGCGCCCGTCGAGCAGGTCCTTCATCCCCTCGGATAGAGTCTCATAGGCGAGATATTGGCTGGCGAACAAGGTGTCGCCGCCGACCTCGGGCACGTCGAGCGCGTAGAGGATCGAGCCGAGCGGCGGGGTTGTGTGGTAGGTCACGTCCGAATGCCAGGTGCCGCCGAAATTCTTGGTGTCGGACTCGGTCTTGATGATTCGTATGATCTCGGGATAGTCGTCCAGCCCCTTGACGTATTCGTGGACATGCAGCTCGCCGAAACGCTTGCCGAAATCGCGGTGCTGTTCCGGGGTCATCTTCTGGTCGCGAAAGAAGATCACCTGAAACTCAAGCAGCGCGCGGCGGATCTCGGCGATCACCGCGTCATCGAGATTTTGGCCGAGATCAACACCGAACAACTCCGCGCCGAGCGCCCCGGTCACCGGCTTAACCTGGAGATATTGATAAGGCGCGCTGTCACGACCGGTGAGCGAGATGTTATCGCGATAGATGACGTTCATGGCGGCTTCCTCGGCTGCGTGCGTAATTCGAACCTGGATCATAGCAGACGGCGCGGACCGACGGTATAGTGCGCCCGGTTCGGCATGGTCTCTCACTTTTCTTTCTGGATGCCCGCATGGTCGGCGATGTCTCTTCCGGCGAGGAGCCGAAACGCTTGCGGCGACCGGCGACGCTCCTGTCCAAGCTTCCCGAACCCTTGGCTTACACGATGCATCCATTTCTTGTTCACAGCGGGCTCGACCGGTGGCTGCTACCGAAGGAGCGGGAGATCGTGGCCGAAGCACTGGACGGTTACTGGTTCAAGCTGGATCCTCGTGACGAAATTGCCCGTGAGATCCTACATTTCGGTGCCTATGAGAAGCGGAATATCGAAATTATCCGTCGTCTTGTTCGAGGTCTCGGCGGCACCTTCATGGATGTCGGCGCCAATCTCGGCAATCACTCGATCCTACTGGCGGCGGATTTCGAGCAGCTTGCCGTTTTCGAACCCAACCCGCCGACCCTTGCCAGGCTCAGAGCTAATCTGGAGTTAAATGCGTTGTCCAAGGCCCAGGTTTTCGGGATCGGGCTCTCGGACGCCAATGTCTCGCTGCCGTTCCATGCCGAGACCGGGACCAATCCCGGCGCCTCGCGATTTCTAGACGTGGCGGAGAAGGGGGCGAGCAGGTTGGAGGTTCGGATCGGCGACGAGGTTGTCGAGGCCGGCGCGCTCGGACCGATCACGGCGATCAAGGTCGATGTGGAAGGTCACGAGGAGCGGGTAATCGCGGGCCTCGCCCGGACCATCGAGAGAGATCAACCCTTGGTGTTCATGGAATGGGACGCGCGCCGTAACGGGCCGGGATGTCTGGAACGGCTCGCGGGTTACACCTTTCACGTCCAGCCCTGGGAAATGACTCGGCGGCGCTTGTGGCGGCCCTTCGCCCGGGGCATTGATGCCGGGCGGTGTCCCAGATTGGTCGCGGTCACGCATGGCGACTTGAGCGATCGCTATGTCAGCATGTTGGTCGCGGTTCCACCGGGACAGGCCCTGTCGCTCTGAGGGTCACTTGCTTCTGAAAATATAGACGCCATCCCAATCTTCCGGTGTCGGGGCCTCGGAAAGCTCGCGGGCGCGATCGGCCATGACCTGGGCGGCCTTGTCGTCGGGGTTCGAGGCGGCGAGAGTGGAGAAGCCACCGGCCGCGGCCCGAAAATCGCCGGCGAAATAGGCGCCCAGGGCGGCTTCATAACGATCACGGCGCGCCAGGCGTTCACTATCGACCTCGCCCTTGAGGCCGAGTAGCTCCGAGATCGGCAAGCCGCCCTTGCGCCCGGCGACCGCGACCCGGTCGAGGCTGCGCCATTCAAAGCCATCGCCGGCCTCGCCGCGCAGCTCGTCGGAGGCGATGATCCTGGTGCCATAGGCCTTGTTCACGCCTTCGAGGCGCGCCGCGACATTGACCGTGTCGCCGATCACCGTGTAGCCGAAGCGATCGCTGGATCCGACATTACCGACCAGCACTTGACCGACCGCGAGACCGACGCGGATGCGGAACACCGGACGCCCGGCAGCGATCCTGTCGGCCACCGCCGCCTCGGTCATTTCCACCGACACCAACGCGGCCCGACAGGCCATGGCGGCGTGTTCCGGTACGTCCTGCGGCGCGTTGAAGAAGGCCAGGATGCCGTCGCCCATGAATTTGTCGATGGTGCCGTCGCGCTCTCGGATCGCCTTGGTCATGTCGTCGAAATAGGCGTTCAACTCCTCGACCAGACGGTTGGCCTCAAGGGTCTCTGTGATCCCGGTAAACCCCTCGATGTCAGAGACGAAGATACTGAGCCGGCGTTCCTCGACCCCGATTGACGCCGCGGTGCCGCCGGTGACCAGACGCCGCGCCACCTCGGGCGGAACATAGCGTTCAAGGGAACGAAGGCCGGATTTCATCGCTCCCAGCGCCTCTCCGAGCGTCGCGACCTCGCGGACCATGGAAGCGTTGGGATTGCTGTCCGTGATCTGCATCCTGGCGGCCTCGGAAAGCTGGCGGGTGACATCGCGCAGCGGAGCGGCGAGGCGGCTGGCGAACAGGGCGCCGAGCAGGATCACGAAAACCGCGGCCCCGCCGGCGAACAGCACCGTGCTGGTCATACGCTCATTGGCCAGTTTGAGGATATCCGCCTCGGGGACCAGGACCCCGACATGCCAGTCCAAGCCCTCGATCGCCTCGGCGCCGAGGATGGCGATGTGATAGGTCTGATCCCGGTGCTTGAAACCGATTGATTCGATCTCGTCGCCGACCAGGGGGCCGTGCGACCGGTCAAGCGCGGCGAGGCCGGATTTCAACAACTCATCGAATTTGCGGTCGCGCTCGCCGTTAAAACGGGGCTCGGCGGCGATGGTGTTATCGTGGTGGGCAAGGAAGACATGGCCCTTGCCGGCGATCTTCATCTTCCCTAGCCATTCCTCCATCCCCACTAGGGGGATATCGACATGAAAGACGCCGTTGGGCGCTCCGGCTTCGCCACCGCCATGCGCCATGACCGCGGACACACCCGCCCGACCGTTGGAGAACTCGTAGGTCTTGGTCCACTCCGGAGTTTCGGCGGAGAGCCCCCGCTTGTACCATTCGCTGTTCCGATAGTCGTTTGAGCCGGCGCCGGCATGGGCGCGATGAATTTCCGAGGCGCCATCCTCCAGGATTTCCGCGCCGAACTCACCTCGGCGGGCCAAAAGATAGATCGAACCCTCGTTTGACCCGTAACCGACCAGGGTGCCCTGGGGATAGGCGACGGCCTGGGTCAATAGATGCGCCTTGATGTCGTCATGCTCGGAGAGGTTCAGGTCGTGATGGCTCAGCAGAAACTCGATCTCGCGCAGACCGCGCGGCACGGCGCCCAGATGCTCGTGGATCTTCGCGGTGGCGCCCTGGGCGACGGTGCGAAACTGCGACTCGGCGAGCTTGCCGAGCGCGTCGCGGGCCTCGAAATTGACCAGCCCGGCGACAATCCCGGCGGCGGGTATGACGATGGCGACCAACAGGCCTTGCAGGATCGGTCTTAGGCCAAATCCGGAACGGGATTTGGTTTGATCAGCGTCTGTCATGGAAAGTTCCGAACTTTTTGATCCTCGCGGGCTCGCAACAAGACACTAGCAAGATTAAGATCGCCGGCGTTGAACTTATTTGGGGATCGACATGAGGTATTGCGTGATCGGCGCCGGCGCCATGGGCGGGCTTTATGGTCTGAGGCTGGCGGCCAAGGGACATTCGGTCGATTTTCTCGACGTCAATCAGGACCATGTGGACGCGATCAATCGCGGTGGCTTTCGTCTGTCGGGCGTGACCGGGGACAATACCTATCCGGTCAAGGCAATGACGGACGCGGAGAGCCTCGCCGGGACCGCCGATATCGTGCTGTTTCATCCCCATACCACGGGCACGGCCGCGGCCGCGACGTCGGCATCGGTGGTGCTGAAGCCGGATGGCTGGGCGGTGACGCTCCAGAACGGCATCGGCAATGTCGAGGCGCTGGTCGATGCGCTCGGGGAGGCCCGGGTCGTCGGCGGGATCAGCTATCACAGCGCGGCGATGGCCGATCTCGCCCATTCGCTGCACACCAATGCGGGCGCGACCTATCTGGGAGAACTTGGTGGCGGCGGAAGTCCGCGGGTCGAGGCCCTGGCGGCATCCCTGCGCGACGCCGGCTTCGAGCCCGAGATCGCGCCGGATATCATAAGCGTGATCTGGAGCAAGTTCGTCCATAATTGCGCGATCAACGCGATCTGCGCGGTTTCCGGCATGCGTGGGGGCGAGGTTGTCCGGCATGAGGCGGCGAACGCGCTCCAGAGCCATATTCTGGAGGAGGTCATGGCCGTGGTGGCGGCCAAGGGGATCACGCTGACCAACTCGGATCCCGTCTCCTATATCAAGGCTCACACGTTCCTGCGTTTCAACAAGCCCTCGATGCAACAGCATATGGAGGCGGCGCGCCCGACCGAGATCGACTCGCTGAACGGGGCTTTGGTGCGCGAGGCCAAGGCGCTGGGAGTACCGGTTCCGTTCAACGAGGCCCTGACCCTGATGGTCAAGGCTCGGGAATGGGCCATGGCCGAGGCGGCCAGCGGTATTGTGAGGGACTACGCCGCGATGGAGGCCGAGGCCGAGAAGGAGGCCGCCGCGAGGGGAGAGTTGGTCTGAGCTGGGCGAAGTGCTATCAGCCCTCATCCGAACCGTCAGTTGATGGGTGCAGATGTCCGTCGTCAATCCCGTGCTCTACGTACCGGTTGAAAGCCAGAACCGGGAACTCGACTCGAAACTTCTGATCGCCGGAGCGGTCGCGGCGGCGGGCGTCAAGGTGGTGTTGGGCTGGCAACGGACGGTGGTCACGAATTTCGCGAACCTGCCGCCGGGAATGGTCCTGCTGAAAGGGCTCAACAAGATTCAACGCGGACATATGCGGCGAGCCAGGAACGCGGGCCATCTCGTTACCGCGATCGACGAGGAAGGCTTCGCTATCTCCGATCCCGAATGTCTGCTGAAGGATATCGACCCGAATGTCGCGGAGTTTTGTCACAGGGTTTACGCTCCGCACCCGACCTATCGTCGGGTGCTTCTGGAGAATCGTGACTTTGGCGCTGACCAAGTGCTCGTCACCGGCAATCCCAGGACTGACCTGACCCGTCCTCCATTTAGCGAGATCCTGCGCGACGAAGCCGACACTCTGGCGGCGAAGCACGGGCCGATGGTGCTAGTGAACTCGAATACCTGCGCGGTGAACTCCGCCTGGGGCGATCTCGATCGATACTTTCGGGTCTGCGCCGAAATCGGCTGGCTCGATCCCAATGACCCCAAGGGTCATCAGACTTTCCACGACCATGTCCAGCATGACCAAGCTAGTTTCCTGGCCATGCGCGAGGCTCTGGAACTGTTTCATGTCGCCCTGCCGACCCATGACATCGTTATCCGGCCCCATCCCTCCGAGCGCTTCGAGCCTTGGTTCGACCGTTACGATCATCGTGAGCGCTTTCATGTCATCGGCGAGGGTAACAACCTCGCCTGGATCATGGCCGCCGACCTGGTGCTGCACACCAGTTGCACCACCGGTTCCGAGGCCGCGCTCATGGGGCGACCGGTGATTTCCCTGGTTCCCGACGGGGCTTGCGTGGCCCATTGGTATATCAGCAACAAGGTCAACCCGGTCGCGCGTTCCCCCGAAGAGGCGGCTGACATGGCCAGGCGCTATCTGGTCGATGGCGAGGATGTCTTCGCGGTTGGTCGGGGAGCGCGCGAAGCCAATATGCGGGAATTCTTCTCCCTCGGCGCCGAGAGGCAGTCGCATGAGCGGATTGCGTCCGACATCCTCGGATGTTTCGGCCGGGCTATTGACCGGAGTTACCACTGGCGGATCGAACGACTAAACGTGCTTCAGGAATCGATCGCCGAAAGTAATAAGAACGATTTCGATCTCGCCGCGCTGGAACAACGTCTCGACCTGCTCGAACGCTTCGCCGATGGATATAAAAAGCCGAAAGCCCGCCGCGTTCACGACGAACTATTCATGCTTGAAGCCAGGGATTAACCAAGGAAGTCCTTGGTCCAGCGTTGATAGTCCTCGTCGCGGGTGACCCGCTTCATCAGATCCGCCGACGCGACGCCCTTGAGGTCCTTTGGCTGGGTGCCGTCCCGCAGCGCCTTCAGGGTGTCATGCACCGCCTGGACCGCGGCCGAAAAGGGTTGATGGCCTTGCAGGCAGATCCGCACGTTCCGCGATGACAGATAGTCGAGATCCATCATGTCCGGGCCGGCGCTACCGAGTATGAAGGGCAGCTTTATGGCCGCGGCCGCTTTGTCGAGCTCGTCTCGGCTCTTGACGCCGACCAGGAAGATCGCGTCGACCCCCGCCGCCTCATAGGCCTGGGCTCGCACGATGGCATCGTCGATGCCGGTCACCGCCGCCGCGCTGGTGCGGCCCGCGATCACCAGATCCGGGTCCTTGCGGCCCTCTAGCGCGCCTTTCATCTTGCCGACGCCTTCCTCGACCGAGAGCAGTTTGGTCTGGCCGACCGAACCGAAGGGTTGCGGAAGATCGGTATCCTCGATCGACATGCCGGAGATGCCGGCCATCTCCAATTCCTCGATCGTGCGCTTGACGTTGAGCGCGTTGCCGTAGCCGTGGTCGGCGTCGACCATCAGCGGGATCTCGGAGGCCCGGTTGATCCGCTGCGCCTGTTGCGCGAATTCCGAGAGGGTGAGGACAATCAGGTCCGGCGCGCCGAGCACGGTGAAGGACGCGATCGATCCGGCGAACATGCCGATCTCGAAGCCGATATCCTCGGCGATGCGGGCCGAGATCGGATCGAAGACCGAGCCCGGATGGACACAGCGGTCACCGTTTAGTACGGCGCGGAAGCGCTTGCGACGGTCGTTGAAACGCATGGAGAGGCTCCGGAGGTGAATGGATTGCGTGGTTAAAGTTTAGTGTTTGCCCGTCCGGCGCTAAGCCGTCGTACTGGCGCAAGGCAGGACCTCACGGCGCCGGCCATCCCGGTGCTGTCCGCTCGCATGATTTGGCGCGGGCAAGAGGCCCTGCCTTGCGCCAGGGCGACGGAGCGCCGGAGTCGGTCCACAAGGGCTCGAGCATCCGGCCAACGCCCCCGAGCCTCAAGAGCGGCCCGCCGAGACACCGCCGTCGACCATGTAGACGCCGCCGGTGCAGAACGAGCCTTCGTCCGAGCCGAGGAACAGCATCAGCCGCGCGACCTCCTCGGGCTCGCCGTAACGCCGTAGCGGGGTGAAGTCGGCCATCGGTTGGGCGTTACCCCGGTTCGGGTTGATGGTGTCCTCAAGGCGGGTGATCATGTCGGTGTCGATGGGCGAGGGGTTCACGGTATTGACGCGGATCTTGTCCTTCGCGCCTTCCATGGCGCCGGAGCGCATCAGGCCGATCACCGCGTGCTTGCTGGCGATATAGGGGCTAAGACGGGGCACCGCCCGTATTCCGGCGGTGGACGAAGTGATCACGATGGACCCGCCGCCGCGCTTGGCGATTTCCGGCATTGTGTATTTCAGGCCCAGCCAGACGCCGCGCACGTTGACCGCGATGACCTTGTCGAAATCTTCCTCGCTCTGATCCGGAATAAGGGCGATCTTACCCTCGATCCCCGCGTTCAGCAGCGAGACATCGACACCGCCGAAGCGCTCGACCGTCGCAACGATGTAGC
>Ga0181579_10001336_pt1 | contig 20313 bp, 21 predicted proteins | sample 071ome_24_FD_132996 | JGI IMG/M metagenome (GOLD analysis project Ga0181579, IMG submission 132996) | Coastal salt marsh microbial communities from the Groves Creek Marsh, Skidaway Island, Georgia - 071402CT metaG (megahit assembly) | ecosystem: Environmental > Aquatic > Marine > Intertidal... | reverse complement strand
TTGAGGAATTTCGGTCCGCGGATGCTGATCTAGGCTACTTGAACAGGCTTGTCCCAAATTTCTCCGATCGCGATGACGCTTATGCCATCGTCTAGGCGTGATGTATTGTGGACAATTGCCGAAGCTCTGACCGACATCGAATATCAAGACGTTCGAGCCTTCGCCGTGAGCTCTTCGGATCTTGCCGTTCACCCGGTTGCGTCGACGGGTCGCCAGCTCAATGCCGAGCAGCCCTATATCAGCTTCGGATCCGAGCGCTTCCTCCAAGGGATCGCCAACCGGTGGGCGGCCACGGATCGTCAGCGTTCGTGGGTCGGGCGAAGTGACGAACCCTTCCAGGCCGGTCAAAACGGTCGCCCAAGGCCGTCCTTGGGTGTCACGCGCGGCGGCGATGAGAAACGGCTGGGCGGTGTGAAACGCCCGATGCTGTTCCGGAAGATAGGGCCGCACGACCCGGCGCGCCCATTCCTCAATCGCCCCCACGCCAAGGCGGGCCTGCACCATGTGCTCACCGTCATGGAAGGGGGAGGACGTGCTTTGATCCTGGACGCTCATTGGTTTTCTCCACCTGGTGAACGCGTGGGCGCGAGGGTCAGGCGGCGATGAATTCGACGCGGATACCGCCGGGGATCGTGCACATCATATGCGCGACGGGACCTTCGCCCAGGGGCTCGGGTGCAAACTCTATCTCAACATCGTCGGTCGTCTGGAGCCTGCGGTGTAGTGTGTCGAGCGCCGCGCGGTCGGCGACTTTCAACGCCAGGTGATGCAACCCGATGACGTTCTTGCGATCGAAGGCGGTTGCGGTTGCGGGATCTTGGACTTGCCACAGGGTGACCATGATCGACCCGTCCGAGACAAACGCCGCCGGATAGGCCGGACGTTCGCCGACCTGGCTGTAACCGAGGATATCGATGAAAAATGTCTTCGCGCGCTCAAGGTCCGGAACCGTCAGGCCGATATGATGGGCGCCTTGCGTTGCGGCTTGTGAAGTCATGACCAATCTCCCTTTGAATTGTGCTGGTCAACAAGGTAGGTCGTTCTAAATTTCATCGGAGTATTGATTGTGTTAAATTATCTATTCCGTTTAATGGAATAATGTGATGGATCGTCTACGTTCAATCCAGGTGTTTGTCTCGGTCGCGGAGCACGGTGGCTTCGCGCCCGCCGCGCGCGCCTTGGCCATGTCGCCGCCGGCGGTCACGCGATCCATGGCGGCTCTCGAGGACCATCTCGGCGTAAGGCTCTTGCATAGGACAACGCGATCCGTGCGCTTGACCGAGGCCGGCGCGCGGTTTCTTGAGCATGGCCAGCGGTTGCTCCTCGATCTCCAGGCCGCCGAGGAGGCCGCGCTTGGCGCGCATGGGGTGCCGCGCGGGATGCTTCGCGTGACGGCGCCCATGCTTTTCGGGCGGCTCTATGTCACGCCGATCCTGGGCGCGTTTCTAGACCTCTATCCCGAGGTAACTTGCCAGACTCTGTTTCTCGACCGTTCGGTCAATCTGATGGACGAGGGGTTGGACGTCGCGGTTCGTATCGGCGTGCTGCCGGATTCAACGCTTACCGCGATCCGGGTAGGGACGGTGCGCTGGGTAACTTTCGCGGCGCCGTCCTATCTGGAGAAGTTCGGCGCGCCAGAGCACCCTCGTGACCTGGCGGGGCATCGCTTGATTCAATCGGTTTCGGTATCCGAGGCGCGGGAATGGACCTATGCCGAGGCGGGGGATGAACTCCGAATCAAGATCGAGCCCCGGCTGCGCATGAACACCAATGACGCGATCGTGGCGCTGGCGGCGCGTGGATGGGGGGTGTCGCGGTTGTTGTCCTACCAGATTGCCCCGGACGTCAGGCGTGGGCGCCTGCACCCGGTTCTGGAGGATTACGAATTGCCGGGAATTCCGATCCACGTGGTGCATCGCGAAGGCCGGATGACGTCACCCAAGGTCCGGGCCTGCGTTGACTTCCTTGTTGACCGGTTGCGTGCGGAGCCGGCGATCAGGTGAACCCGTGCCACCGCGCGGTGGGATCGGACACCGGATATCGTCACCACGGATCGCGGGGGATTTGACCCCGGGGGTCGGTATGTGAGACTGAAAACAGGAACCAGACAACGGCAAGCGACGGAGTTGCGCCATGGCCCTCGCGATGGAAGAGATTTCACGAACCTACAGCCAGGACGGCTTTGTATTTCCAATTGACGCGGTGAGCGAGGCCGAGGCCAAGGCGATCCGCGCAGATCTGGAGCGGGCCGAGGCCGAAGTCGCCGACGATCCGACGCGCCTGTCGATGGTGCGTTCCTATCCCGACCGACTGATCCCGTCCTTCGACAAGTTGATCCGCAATCGCAATCTGATCGACGCGGTCCGGCCGATCCTCGGCGATAATCTGATGGTGTGGAGCGCGGGGTTGTTTATCAAGGAAGCGAACACCACCCATGTGGTCACCTGGCATCAGGACCTGACCTATTGGGGGTTGAGCGACGCCGAGGAAGTCACCGCCTGGGTCGCGCTTTCGCCGTCCAACATCGCCAGCGGTTGCATGCGCTTCGTGCCGGGCAGTCATACCCGAAACCTCGTGCCGCACAATGATACCTTCGACAAGAACAACCTGCTTTCTCGCGGCCAGGAGATCGCGGTCGAGGTGGATGACGGCGACGGGGTGGATGTTGTCCTGAAAACCGGTCAGGCCTCGCTGCATCACGGCCACCTGTTCCACGCTTCCGGTCCCAACGGCACCGATGACCGGCGGATCGGCGCGGCGATCCGCTATATCAAGCCGTCGATGAAACAGCGGAGCGGTGATCGCTCCCTGGTGGCGCTGGTTAATGGCGAGGACACCCACGGCAACTTCAAGGTGGCCGGACCGCCGCGCGGCTGGCTGACGGACGAGGATTTCGAGCTCGTCATGCATGATAGCGAGATCAAGCGCCGGGTGCTCTACGAGGGCGCCGAGACCCAACAAGGTCAGCGCTATTAGGATGCCCGCGCGATGAACGGCAAGCCGAAGATCGCCGTTATCGGCGCCGGCATGGTCGGCGTCTGCTGTGGGCTCTATCTTCAGCGCGAGGGTTTCGAGGTCACGTTGGTCGACCGGGATGGCCCGGGAGAGGCCGCGTCCTTTGGTAATCTCGGCAGTTTCGGGATCGCTTCCTGCGTGCCGGGCGCCATGCCCGGGATCCTCAAGAAGGTGCCGGGCATGCTGATGGACCCGGAGGCTCCGTTGAAGCTCAGGTGGGGTTACGCGGCGCGGGCGCTGCCCTGGTTTCTGCGTTTCATGCGTCAATCGAGCCGCGAGAATGTCGAGGCCAATGCCGCCGCCCGCCAAAGCTTGCTCGACAAGGTACATTACGGCATCGACCCGCTGGTTGCCGATGCCGATGCCGGGCATCTGATGAACCCGAGCGGCCTGTTGTTCACCTTCGAGAGCGAGGCGGCCTTCGAGGGCGCGGCCTATGCCTTTGACCTGCGCCGTCGCAACGGCGTGACGCTGGATGTTCTCGACGGCAACGAGGCCCGCCAAGTTGAACCGGCGCTGACGCCCAACGTGGTGCGCGGTATTCGGGTGCCAAATCTGACTCATACCTTCGATCCCTTGCGTCTCGTTCAGGCGTTGGCGGCCTCCTTCGAGCGCAATGGCGGCAAGATCGAGTGGCGCGAGGTGCGTGGTTTCGAGACCGGCCCAGAGGGCGTGCGCGCGATCCATACCGATGCTGGAGATCTTCCGGTGGAGACCGTCGTGATCGCGGCTGGTGTCTGGTCTCGCGAGCTCGCCGGAATGCTGGGAACCAAGGTTCCGTTGGAGGCCGAGCGCGGTTATCACGTGATGTTCCACGGTACCGAAACCAAGATGAACAGCGCCGTGCTGTCCGTCGACCGCTATCTCGCGGTCACTCCGATGGTCGAGGGGATCCGGGCCGGCGGAACGGCCGAGTTCGCCGGCACCGACGCGGCGCCACGTTACGAGATCGCCCAGTCCGTGCGCCGTCACGCCGAGGCGCTGTTTCCGGGTATCTCCGGCGAGCGGGTCTCGCAATGGATGGGGCCGCGGCCGTCGCATCCGGATTCAAAGCCGGTCATTGATCGCTCGCCGCGCCATGCCAACGTGCTGTTCGCGTTCGGCCACGACCATCTCGGCCTGACCATGGGTGGGATTACCGGCAAACTGATCTCCGAGCTCGCGGCGGGAAAGCCGGCGAGCGTTGACCTGACGCCCTTCAGCGTTGGCCGGTTCTGACGGACCCACCGCGACGGTTGGCGCGCGTGCTCGAAGGGCCCTAGGGGGTCAATCATCATCAAGCAGGATGCGCTGGGCGGCGCCGTCCAGGTCTTCGTACTGTCGGGCACGCAAGGACCAGAGAAAGGCCGCCAACCCGAGCAAGCCCAGGAAAAGCGCCGCTGGGATCAGGAACAGCAAACCGTTCATGTCCGGACTCCCATTCGGTCGGCGGGTTTCGCGACGGTCGCCTGCTTCACTTCGCGGCGGCGCTTACCTTGAAGGCGCAGGGCGTTGGCGACCACGATGATCGAGGAACTCGACATTGCGATCGTGGCGATCAACGGCGTTGCTAGCCCGGCCATGGCGATGGGGACCGCGACGCAGTTATAGGCGATCGCGAGCGCGATATTCTCGCGTACTCGGCGGCGGGCGAGACGGGCGACCTCCACGACTTCCGGAACGGCCTCCAGGGAATCGCGCAGGAACACGAAATCGGCGCTCGCGCGACCGATATCCGCCGCGTTCATCGGCGTCATCGATACATCCGCCGCCGCCAGAACCGGTACGTCGTTCAGCCCATCTCCGATCATCATCGTGGGGGTTCCCGCCTCGCTCAATGACCGGACGCGATCCAGTTTTTCGTCTGGCGCGAGGCCGGCCTCGTAATCGCCTATACCAAGACGCTTGGCCATGGCGGCGACCACCTCGGCGCGATCGCCAGAGAGAATTCCCAAATCCAAGCCCATCGCCTTCAAGCGGGTGAGGGCGGTCCTGATTCCCGGCCTGTCGCGGTCCGAGAAACGAAATACAAAGGTGTCGTCATCGACCGTCAGACACACGACGCTGCGATCGTCGACGGAGATAGGCGCCAAGCCGCACCATCGCGCGCTTCCAAGCCGCGCGTCGCTTCCGTCAACATGACCTTCAAGTCCCAGGCCGGCATGTTCGGAAACACGATCGCATTCGGCGAGCGTTACGCCGCGAGCCTTGGCCGCTTGAACCAGGGCGCGGCAAAGCGGGTGGCGGCTGTGGCGTGCTAGTCCCGCCGCGATCGCGATTGACCGGTCCGCGTAGGTATTCTCGTTCTCAAGGCGTGGTTCTCCCACCGTCAACGTGCCGGTCTTGTCGAACAGGACGTGTTGGATCTCGGCGGCGCGTTCAAGAGCCTCGCCGCTTTTGGCGAGTATGCCATTTTGAAACAGGCGTCCCGCCGCGACGACCTGGACCACCGGAACCGCCAGGCCGAGCGCGCAGGGACAGGTAATGATGAGCACGGTAATCGCGGCGTATACGGCGTCGCGCCAATCGCCCGTCGTCGCCATCCAGCCGATGAAGGTCAAAAGAGCGAGGAGATGTACAACGGGCGCGTACAAGCCGGCGACCCGATCGGCGATCCGGCGGTGCGCGGCGCGACCGTTCTCGACCGCCGTCATCATCTCGCGCATGCGGGAGATGAATGACTCGCCGGCTATCGCCGTTGTCTCCAATTCGAGCGAGCCGTTAAGCGTTAGGGCGCCGGCCTGCAACACCGCTCCTTTAACCGCGTGGACGGGAAGGCTTTCGCCGGTTACCAGGGAGATATCGACATCGCTTTCGCCCGCGACCACGCGTCCATCGATGGGGACACGGTCACCGGACAGTACTCGCAGCCGCGCGCCGAGCGGAATTCGCGCCAGCGGGGTTGGCGTTTCTTGATTGTTGTTGCCGATCACGATGGCGGTGTCCGGCACCAGGCGCGCCAGCGCGGCAAGCGAATGCCGGGCGCGCTGGTGCATGTGGTTATCGAGAACCCGACCGATCAGCAGAAAGAACAGCAGGGAAACCGAGGCATCGAAATAGGCGATCTCTCCGTCGAGCGCGGTTTCGACCAAGCTCATCGCAAGCGCCATCAGGACGGCAAGCGAAATCGGTACATCCATGTTCAGCCATCGCGCGGCGGAATGATAGAATGGCCGGCCCGCGAAAAGCACCGCCGGCGTGGCGATCAGCGCCGAAATCCAATGAAACAGCGATCGCGTCTCTGCCTCGGCGCCGGACCAGACGGAAACCGAAAGCAGCATGACATTCGCCGCCGCGAACCCGGCGACCGCGAGCGCGACCAACAACTCCCGTGACTTCGCTCGCTCAAGGTCGTCGGTGGCTTCATTGATGCCATGGGACTCAAACCCGAGGGTGGTCAGCTTCTCCGTGATCGGCGAGGCGTCTTCTCCCCGCCAGATGACGCGAACGCGACGCTCGCCGAGATTGGCGCGGGCCGAGACCACGCCGGCGACCTCCCCCAGACCGTTCTCGATGGTCCGGATGCAGCCGGCGCAGTGCATGCCGGGCACGATCAATTCAAGGGTCTGGTGTGCTTGCCCGAGCGCGTCGGCGGGGCGCGCTCCGTCGGGCTCTGGCCGGTTCGCTTGGACGCCGACGTTATCGTGGGTGGCGGCGATACTCATCGTGGCACGGTGACGCGGAAAACGCGCCTATCAAGGGTATCGTCCGCCCAAGTCGCCGTCGCTTCGACGTTCTAGATACCAGGCGCGGGCAGGACGGTTGAAAGGAAAGAGCCGTCCTCGAGCGATCGCGTCGGCAGAACGCGGTCGGCGTTCTCGTGGGTCGGGCGGGAAATTCTCATCGAGACCTCGTCGGGGGTCACGCGGTTGCCGCCGGAATCCGTCAAACGATAGCGCAGGCGCTTATCGTCCAAGCCGATTTCGGCGCGCCAACCGCGACTTTCCTGGGCCTCTTTCGCGGCAATACGTCCGTTGAACTTCTGACTCGCGACATAGGAGTTCTTGACCACGAGGCCCGTCCAAGACGTGTTGGCAAAGACCGCCATGACGAGATTCACGGCAATGATCACGCCGAAGAAGGCGAGCATCGAGAAAAGCATATGGCGTCCGGTGAATTGACCTTGCATGTCCAATCTCCTACTTGCCTTCGGGGCCTTCGAACCAAGTCTCGTACTCCGCGCGCTCACCGGTGGTATCGTCGGTGACGACAAACCGGAAAGCGATCCGAGATCCGCTAGAGGGTTTCGGTTCGGCGCGAACGAAGACCTTGGTCGTCGCCAGACGGTCGGCGCCGGCGTCAACCATCAGGAACTCGGTGGGGCCCTCGGTCGAACCCGCCGTCCATATCCCGGCCCCGGGCAGCCCGTCGACGGAAAGACGAAGCGCGCGCGCGCCGGCGCGTTTGTTCAGGACCTTCACCGTGTATCCGTTGCGAATGCCGCCGTCCGACAGCTGGACGTAGAGCGGGTTACGGTCATGCAGAACGTTGAGGTCCAGGGTGCCTCGGTTCAAAAGCGCGACGAGCATGGCCAGCCCGATAAGTGACCAAAGGCCGAGATAAGCGAAGGTGCGGGGGCGCAGGACCGATGCCAGACCCTTGACCTTGAAGCCGGGGTTGAGACGCCCACTCGACGGATCGCGCGCCAGCTCCGGCTTGACCGCGCCGTCATCGGCGCTGGCCAGCGCCATGTTGTCGGTGTAGTCCGCGAGAGTCGCGTAGGAGATCAGGCCGCGCTCGCGCCCGATCTTGGCCATGACGCCGTCGCAGGCGTCGATGCAGAGCGCGCAAGTGATGCATTCGAGCTGTTGGCCGTCGCGAATATCGATGCCCATCGGACACACCGCGACACAGGCATTGCAGTCCACGCAGTCTCCGACCGCCTGATCCTTGACGCGGTCCGCGTGACTTCGGGGACGCCGGGGCTCTCCGCGCCAGTCGTTATAGGTCACGACTAGGGAATGGGCATCCTGCATCGCGCCTTGGATGCGTGGCCAAGGGCACATATAGGTACAGACCTGCTCTCGCATATGACCACCGAAGACATAGGTGGTGGCGGTCAGGACCGCGACCGTCGCTTAGGCGATCATCGCCGCGTCACCCAGCAACAACTCTCGCAGCAATGTCGGGGCGTCGGCGAAGTAGAAGATCCAGGCCCCGCCCGTGGCCACCGCGATCAGCAACCACGTGACATGCTTGCAAAGGCGCTTTCGGAATTTTGAAAAAGAGAAGGGGGCGCCGTCCAGGCGGATGCGAGCGTTGCGATCGCCCTCGAAGAACCGCTCCACCACGAGGAAGAGATCGACCCAAACGGTTTGTGGACAGGTATAGCCACACCAGGCCCGGCCAACGGAGGAGGTCACGAAGAGCAGGCCGATTCCGGCCATCACCAGCAGTCCGGCGACGTAATAGAATTCCTGCGGCCAGATCTCGATCATGAAGAAATAGAACCGGCGGTTCGCGATATCGACGAGGACCGCCTGGTCCGGCGCGTGAATTCCGCGCTCCCATCGCAGCCAGGGCGTGACATAGTAGATCGTCAAGGTCGCCGCCATGATGATCCATTTCAAACGCCGGAAATCCCCCGATGCGCGTTTCGGGTGGATCTTCTCGCGCGCGGCATAGAGCGGTTGACGTCTCTCTTGGGCGTTTACCGCCTCGACGTCGAACCGCTCAACCTCTCCGGAACTGGTGGGGGTGGTTGCCACGCCGGTTATTCTCCGCCACCCAGGCTATGGACATAGACCGCCAGTTGCTTGACCAGACCATCCCCCAGACGCTCTCCCCATCCCGGCATGACGCCATGTCGGGGAGCGCCGATTTGAACGATGATCTCGTCCAGGGTGCCGCCGTAGAGCCAAATCGGGTCGCGCAGGTTCGGCGCGCCTTGCTCGCGGTCGCCCTCTCCCTTCGCGCCGTGGCAGGCCGCGCAATTGGCCGCGTAGAGTGGCTCGCCGCGCCGGGCCATGGCCTTGTCGTGGTCAATGTCCGAGAACGAGGCGACATAGGCCGCGATGTCGGCGATTTCGTCCTTGGCGAGGAGCTGATCACGCCCGAAGGCGGGCATTTCGGCGAAACGGCTGTTTTCGTCACCCGCGAAACGCACGCCATGTCGGATCGTCTCGGCGATACCTTCCACGGTACCCGCCCAAAGCCAGTCATCGTCATTCAGGTTCGGATAGCCCGGGGATCCGGCCGCGCCGGACCCATGGCACTGCGAGCAGTGGACCTTGAACGCCGAGCGCCCGGCGGATACCGCGAACTGATAGAGTTCCCTGTCCTCGGCGATCCGCCCGACCGGCAGTTCGGCGATCCGCGCCGTCTTGTCGGCGCGGCCGGCCTCGACCGTGGCCATTTCAGCGGCGACCTCGGCGCGGCTCGAGTATCCCAGGACCCCCTTGGTCGCGTCGGTCAGCAGTGGGATCGCCGGATAGGCGATGACATAGCCGATCGACCAGATGATGGTGGCGTAGAAGGTCCAAAGCCACCAGCGCGGAAGGGGATTGTTGAGTTCCTTGATGCCGTCCCATTCGTGGCCGGTCGTCTCGACGCCGGTGGCGCCGTCGGTTTCTTTGTTTTCCACCGATCAATCCTCCTTGAGGGGGATACGGGCGGCGCGTTCCGCCGCGCGGCGACCACCGGGCCGAAACAGGAATGCGACCACGATCACGAACAAGGCCACCAGATAAACCAGGCCCCAGCTATCGGCGCCTTGACGAAGGGTTTCATAGTCCATTGCCGAGCCCTCCTATCGCTCATTGGCCTTGGGGTCGAAGGCGGTGAAGTCGACAAGGGTCCCCAGCATCTGGAGATAGGCGACCATCGCGTCCATCTCGGTAAGCCGATCGGGGTCGCCGTCGAAATCCGCCACCCGAACCTTTGGATAACGCTTCTCCAGCCCTTCGGTATCGGCGTCGACATCGGCCTGGGCACGCAAATCGGCCTCGGCGTTGGCGATCATCTCCGCGTCATAGGGCACCCCCACCAGACTGTTGGCGCGAAGGTGATCGGCGATGTCGTGGGTCGACAGGGTATTGTCCGCCAGGAAGCCGTAACTCGGCATGATCGATTCCGGCACCAGCGTGCGTGGCTCGATCAGATGTTGGACATGCCATTCGTTGGAGTAGCGATCGCCGACCCGGGCCAGGTCCGGCCCGGTCCGCTTGGAGCCCCACTGGAAGGGATGGTCGTACATGCTCTCGGCGGCAAGTGAGTAATGGCCGTAGCGTTCCACCTCGTCGCGGAAGGGGCGGATCATCTGCGAGTGACAGAGATAGCACCCCTCGCGGATATAGATGTTGCGACCGGTAAGCTCCAGCGGAGTATAGGGACGCATTCCCGTCACTTTTTCGATCGTGTTCTTGAGGTAGAACAACGGCACGATCTCGATGATCCCGCCGATCGCGACGGCGATGAAGCTGAACACGAGCAGCAAGGTTACGTTGCGTTCGAGTTTCTTGTGGTTTTCCAGGAAGGACATCTCGCTCTCCCTAACCGGCGGCCGGCGCGGGGGCGCCGATCGGAGCGGCTTCCGCGCGCTCCCTGCCGAGGATTGTCATGGTGATGTTGAAGGCCATGAGCAGCGCGCCGGCGAGATACAACAGCCCACCAAAGGTGCGCAGGACATAATAGGGGTTCATGGCGGCGACGGACTCGGCGAAGGAATAGACCAGGAACCCCTCGGCGTCGTATTCCCGCCACATCAGGCCCTGGGTGATCCCGGCGACCCACATGACGGCGGCGTAAACAACGATCCCCGCCGTTGCCAGCCAGATGTGCCAGTACACCATGCGCGCGCTATACAACCGCTCTCGTCCCCAGAGCCTTGGCACCAGGAAATAGATCGCCGCGAAGGAAATCATGCCCACCCAGCCGAGAGCGCCGGAATGCACGTGCCCGACCGTCCAGTCTGTGTAGTGACTGAGACCGTTGACCGCCTTGATCGACATCATCGGCCCCTCGAAGGTCGACATGCCGTAAAAGGCGAGCGCGACGACCATCATCTGAATGATCGGATCGGTGCGCACCCGGTCCCAGGCGCCGGATAACGTCATCAGGCCGTTGATCACGCCGCCCCAGCTCGGCATCCACAGCATGACCGAGAAGACCATGCCCAGGGTTTGGGCCCAGTCCGGCAGGGCGGTGTAATGCAGATGATGCGGGCCGGCCCAGATGTAGAGAAAGATCAGGGCCCAGAAATGGATGATCGACAGGCGGTACGAGAAAATCGGCCGATTCGCCTGTTTCGGCATGAAGTAATACATCATGCCGAGGAAGCCCGCGGTCAGGAAGAAGCCGACCGCGTTGTGGCCGTACCACCATTGGGTCAGCGCGTCCTGAACTCCCGCGAACAGGGAGTAGCTCTTGGTACCCATGAACGAGACTGGGATCGCCAGGTTGTTGACCACGTGCAGCATCGCCACGGTGACGATGAAGGAGAGGTAAAACCAATTCGCGACGTAGATATGCGGCTCTTTTCGCTTGACCAATGTGCCGACGAAAACCGCGAGATAGGCGAGCCAAACGACGGTGAGCCAAAGATCCACGTACCACTCGGGCTCGGCATATTCCTTGGATTGGGTGATGCCGAGTAGATAGCCGGTGGCGGCGAGAACGATGAAAAGCTGATAGCCCCAGAAGACGAACCAGGCGAGGTTGCCGAAGGCGAGCCGGGCGCGGCAGGTTCGCTGGGCGACATAGAAACTCGTGCAGAGCAGCGCGTTTCCGCCGAAGGCGAAAACCACGGCCGAGGTGTGCAAGGGGCGAAGCCGGCCGAAACTCAGCCACGGCTCGAAGTTCAGATCCGGCCAGGCCAGTTGCGCGGCGATGACCACGCCCGCTAGAAGCCCAGCGATGCCCCAGAACATCGTCGCGATACAGCCGAGGCGGACGACACCGTCCAGATAGCCTTGCGGCGAGGCGGCGGTCGTTCCCGACCCGGCGCCTTGAGTGGAGAAGTCAAGACGACCGATCGCGACGAATGTCGCGACACCCATGCAGACGGCCAAGACCCACGAATGCACCTGCATCAACGGGTCCGCGCCCTTCGCGGTGAGCATGAGCGCCACGACGGCGACGATGCCGAGTAGAATGATCCCGATCGCGTATCGTATTGAACACCCCCGAAAATCCCGCTCCGACGGCGAAGCGGGTTCCGGGCGAAACTATGACTTCGGGCACGATGAAACATTGATCTGGATCAAGTCGCGAGACGCGTTCTCGTGCGACGGTGAGCGCTCTCCCGCCAGTCGCGCCGAAGGTCGGGGCGGATTGCGTGGGGACTGGGAACGGAGGGTTTGTCCGGGATGGTGGAAGACGATCCGATCACCATGATCCTGGTTCACCACGCCGGGCATTTGGCCTTGTGCAATTCCATGGAGCGCATCGCCGACTCATTGCCGGACAAGGTTGATCTGGCGATTTGCCGGGCCGTGATCAACGCCCTGTCGGAGCGTGTCGAAAAGCATCATCGGTTCGAGGACCGAGTACTGTTCCCGTTGCTCCGGCGCAGGGCCGCTTCGGACGACGGTTTGATCCGCAGTCTCGACCGCTTGGGCGAAGAGCATGATATAGACGAAGGTCACGCGGAGGAGGTCATTGACCTTCTCGGCGCCTTCCATCGGGGCTCTCGCGAGATTTCACCGGACGCCGCGGGCTACATGTTGCGCGGTTTGTTCGAGTCCATGCGCCGCCATATCGCCTTCGAAAACGACTATATCTTGCCGGCGGCGCGTCGTTTGCTCAGCAATGCCGACCTTGTCGAGTTGCGCGTCGAACTGGAACTCGTCGATCTTCGCCCGATCAACTAGAACGTTCCTGGTCTTTGCGGAAACGCCGTGATGGCTTTTGGTGAGTCGATCCGCGCGAGACCAATCAATACGGACTGGTATCGACCAAGCCTTCCTCGAGCGCCTTGATCTGAAGCGCCATGTACTTCGAGTAGATCCGTGCTTGGGTGAGGCTGCCGGCGATGAACCAGATGCCGTCGCGCGGCGTGCGCTTGAACATGTTCGAAAGCTCGCCGTCCTCGTCTTCGCCCCATACCGGGCCGATTTCCGCCGCGACCTCCTCGCCGAGGGCGCGACGCACCAACTCGCCCTGCGGATAGTAGCCGGTGGCGAGAACAATGACGTCGGCGGGAACGATGGTGCCGTCGGTCAACAGCGCTCCCTCCGGGCAGTACCGCTCAATGCGGTCGTTCTGTATGAGGCCGATCTCACCCTTGATCATCAGCTCGGAACTGCCGGCGTCCAGGTTATAGCCGCCGCCGCGCCGCCGGTACTTCATCTGATGGCCGGTATCATCCTCACCGATATCGAACTTGAAACCGATGCCCTTGAGGCCGTCGATCATTTCCTTGTCGAGTTCCAACATGCGCGCCGCCGAGGCCTTGTAGGCCTGGATGACCAAGGGCGGGGTCACCGCCGAAGCGAGCAGGTCGCAATCCTCGATCGGCGGACCTTCCTCGTACATCGCGTAATTCAGTTTGGCGGAAGGATCGATGGAAACAACAGTCGTCGACCCCCGTTGGACGATGGTGGTGTCGCATTTGAAGCTGTGCAGGTCGAGCGCGATGTCGTTGGCGCTTGAGCCGGTGCCGATCACGATCGCCCGTTTGCCGGCGTAGGGCGCGCCACTATCGAAACCCTCGGAATGAATGACGTCGCCCTTGAAGTTGTCGATCCCGGGGATCTCCGGCGTCAGCGGATAGCTGCTAACGCCGTTGGCGAAGATGATGTGGCGGGGGCGCATGACACGCTCCGAGCCGTCCTCGCGCTTCAAGGTGGCGATCCAGCATTTCTGGTTCTCGTCCCAGACCCCCTTGGTGAACTCGGTGCTGGTCCAGTTATTGATCTCCATGGCCTGAGCGTAGATCTCGAACCAGAGCCCCAGCATGTCCTTGGGTATGTAATTCGGCCAGGTCGGCGGAAAAGGCATGTAGGGCAGGTGGTTCACGTGAATCGAATTGTGCAGGGCCAGCGAGTGATATCGCTTTCTCCAGCTGTCGCCGATCCGCGGCCACTTTTCGACGACCAGATTATCCACGCCGACCTGGTTGAGGCGGGCCGCGATGGCCAGTCCCGCCTGCGCGCCACCGACGATCAGCACGGTCGGATCGTGATCGTCAAAGGCTTGCGCCTTGCGGCGAACGTCTTCCCAGTTGTCGCCGCCGAAATTTCGGGAATAGGCGGCCCCGGTCGGGCGGTTTGCGTCGATCTTTTCCTCGAAGTCCCTGAGTTCCTCCAGGTTGGTTGAGCAAACCCACGCCTTATGAAAGCCGTCTGGCGCCTCGACGAGGCGGAGCACGCCGTCACCACGGCCCACGGCGGTCTGGAAAGTGAAAATCGCCTCGATGCAGTCGCGACCCAGCCGTTTGACCGAACGGGGTTGGGCGCGGTTCGGGCTGATCTCGAAATCGCGTGCCTGTACCGAGGGTTGGCGGGCGACGAAGAGATCGGCGATCTCGGTGGCCCCGACGACCGGTGTCAGGTGCCAGGTGAAAGCCAGGACATCGCGCCAGTTTCCATCGGTTTCGAAAAGCGCGACGATGTCGGCGGCGCGCCCCCCGGCCAGGGCCTGTTCGAAACGGGTCAGCCACGCGGTGACGATTTCATGGCGCTCGGCGTCGCTGTCGAGTTTGATCCGCTGACGGTCCACGTAGTTCATGATTGATTTCCAGTTGGTGGAAGCCTGTGGAGGCGAACATAGTTCACGGGAGCGATTAAAGCATGCATCGAACCAAGATCTTGCGTAAATAGCACATCCTTGCCGCGCGAATGGCGTGGTTCTCGACCTTGCGTCGATGCCTCGGAATGATAGTGTCCAGATGGATGACAAGCCGATGGGGGAAGCGATGGAGTGGACGAGCAAGGCGCGTGGGAGTGCCCTGGTGGTCAGCCCGAGTGGGGCGATCGATCATGATAGCGCCGAGGCTTTCCAGAAAAACCTGATGGACGCGCTTGGCCAATTGGCCGAAGCCGCTGGGCCTCTCGTGGTGGATTTCGGCGGTGTTGAGTACATGTCGAGCGTCGGGCTTCGCGCGCTCATGCGGGTCTCCAAGGAAGCCAAGACCAAGTCGGTGCAATTGTCCGTCGCGAATCTGAACGAGACGATGCTTGAAATTTTTCAGATCAGCCGCTTCGACAAGATACTCCCGGTTCACGCGAGTGTTGACGCGGCGCTGGCTGGGTAGTTCTGGGGGCAGACGTTCATGCTTGTACGATTCTGGGGCACGCGCGGGTCACTCCCAACGCCGATTACGTCCGTTGAAATCAAGGAGAAGGTCGTCGGCGCGCTTATGGCCGCCGATGGCCGGCGTTTCGCCGACGCGGAAGAAGCCGCGGCCTTCGTCGACACGGATCTCGACTTTCCGATAGGCGGCACCTATGGCGGTAACAGCTCATGCGTCGAGCTTGACCTTGGTGAAGGCGAGTTCATGGTTTTCGACATGGGCTCGGGCCTGCGTCCGCTCGGGATCGACGCGTTACGGCGTTTCGGCGAGGGGCGCGCGAAGACCTTCAACATCTTCATGTCGCACTTGCATTGGGACCACATCATGGGGTTCCCGTTCTTCACGCCGGCCTTCATCCCTGGCGTGAAGCTGAACTTTTTTGGCGGACATGATCAGATCGAGCATGCGTTGCGGCGCCAACAGGAAAAGATCTCCTTTCCCGTGCCACTCGATTTCATGAACGCCGAGATGACCTTCACGGTTCTCGAGCCTGGTCAAACCCACGAGATCAACGGCTGCCGCGTCGGAGTTATCAAGCAGTATCACGACAACGATTCCTACGGTTACCGGGTCGAACGCGACGGCAAGGCTTTCGTCTACAGCACCGATTCCGAGCACAAGGGAGAGGATTTGGCCGCCGAGCAAGGATTTGTCGATTTTTTCCGCGACGCCGATCTGGTGATCTTCGATACGATGTATTCGCTTGGTGACAGCATCACCATGAAGGAGGATTGGGGGCATTCCAGCGGCCTGATCGCGGTCGATTTCTGTCATCGGGCCGGCGCCAAGCGTCTTGCGATGTTCCATCATGAGCCGCTCTACGACGACAAGACCCTGCACGAACTGCTCGGTGAGACCCAGCGCTATGAAGAATTGATGCGGGGGGAGCGGTCCCTGGAGATTCTTTGCGCCGCCGACGGGCTGGAAGTCCGTCTCTGACGTGTCGACCCAGAAAACCCGAGGCATCGACCCTCAAGGCGATCCGGGCCTGGATGCGCGTGGTAAAGGCCGCGTTCGCGCCATCGGATCGGGGATCGCTTGCGTGATCTTCCTGATTCTCGCCCTGGTTGATCTCTCGCGTCCGCGCGAACAGGTTTTCGACTTCTATCAGCGCTTGATGCCACGCCAGATCGATGCGATGCCGGCCATTGTGGTGGAAATCGATGTCGAAACGCTGGCCGAGACCGGGCCTTGGCCCTGGCCAAGGACCTTTCTCGCGGAATTGACACTCAAGCTGCGCAAGCTAGAGCCTCGGGTGATTGGCTTTGACATGCTTTTCCCGGAAGCGGATCGCTATGGTCCAGCGCGTCTGGCGCGGATTTTTCGGGACCGGCAACCCGAATTGGCTGGTCAATTCCGCGACCTGTTGGACCCGGACGCAATCTTCGCCGACGCGATTAGCCATTCACGGGTGGTTCTGAGCCGCGCCGGCGTCGGTGCCGACGAGCATGTCAGCACCGTTCAGCCCGACGATCTGATGGTGTTCGCCGCGTTCTCGGACGAAACGCCTTCGAAAGTGCTCTCCTTTCCTGGCGTCATTGGCAATATCGGCGTTCTCGAAAGCGCGGCCGAGGGGGTTGCGTCGATCAACGGGCCGAAGGATGAGGATGGGGTGATCCGCCGAATGCCGACGGTCACTCGGATCGGAAGCCAATTGACGCCCTCCTTGTTCGTGGAACTCCTCAGGCTATCGCGAGACGTGGACGAGATCACCGTTGTTGCGAAGAATGACGAGATACGTTCGATCTCGATCGGCGGGCTCGACATCGCTACCGAAAGCGACGGGCGTTTCCGACCGCATTTTTCCCGACCGGATCCAGAGCGTAGAATATCGGCGAGCGATGTTCTGTTCGACCGTGTTCCGCCCGATGCTCTTAAGGGAAAGATCGTTATCGTCGGGCTCGCGTCGATCGGGGTTCGAGATCTTGTTTCCACGCCTGTCATCGGCGCCACTTACGGCTCCGACCTGCATGCCCAGGCGATCGAAATCATTCAGTCGGGGGCTTGGTTGAAACGCCCCGCCGCGATGCCGATGGCGGAATTCGCGGTCGCGCTGATACTGGCGGCGCTGGCGATTTGGGTTTTGCCGAAAGGAACACCCAATCATGGCGTCGCGTGGGTTGTCGGCGGCGCCTTCCTGATCGTGGGGGCCAGTGTCGTCGGGTTCGCCGAGCAGCGAGTCCTGTTCGACCTGGTGGTGCCGCTCCTTGGCGGGGGCGGGACCGCGCTTGGCTGTCTCGGCGCGCTTTTGGTCGAGACCGATCGCCACCGCCGCGACCTGCGTGAATCCCTCGCCGAAGCGCGGGTGCGCGAGGCCAAGATCGATGGCGAATTGGCGGCGGCCAAGGAGATACAACTTGGCATGCTGCCGGATACGACGGCGCTATCATCGCTGCCGAGGCATGTGGAACTCCGCGCCTTTCTGGAACCCGCGAGAAGCATAGGCGGTGATCTCTATGACGCTTTCATGCTGGATGACCGACGGCTCTATTTCATGGTCGGCGATGTCACGGGGAAAGGAGTTCCGGCGTCCTTGTTCATGGCGCTCGCCAAGGCCCTCTCAAAGAGCGTGGTTCTGCGCGAGGGAAGCGATCTCGAGGAAGCGGTCATGGCGGCGAATGCCAAGATCTCGCGGGAAAACACGGCGTAGTTTTTCGTAACGGCCTTGTTCGGCGTTCTCGATACGGTTACCGGCGTGGTGGAGCTATGTAACGCGGGCCATGACAACCCATTGATCTTGCGAGCCGACGGATCGATCGAGGTTTTCGAGATGGATGGCGGGCCGCCACTCTGTGTGTTCGAGGAGTTTCCCTACCCCGTGGAGACGGTGACCCTGACGCCGGGCGAGACCTTGGTTATCATCACCGACGGTGTCACCGAAGCCAAGGCGCCGGACGACGATTTGTTCGGTCGCGAGCGCATGTTGGTGGTACTTGGCGACGAACGGCGCGGCGAGATCATCGATGACCTGGTCGCCGCCGTCCGCGCCTTTGAGGCGGAGGCCGAGCCGACCGATGATCTGACGGTCATGACGATCGGTTTTCGGAATCCGGCGGGTTAAGACGCGGTAATGCCAGTTGTCGTCCTGGTGCAAGGCAGGACCTCGCGGTGGTTGCTCATGGTCAGGCCTATGCGATCTCGTGGCCGAAGGGGAGGCCCTGCCGTTCGCCAGGACGACGAGTGGGAAGCATGATCGGTTATGGCAGTCCCCGCCTAGCGAACCGTAACCTCGACGCGCCGGTTCTTGGCGTTACGGACCCCGTCGCCGGTTTCCTCAAGCAACTCGCGCTCGCCGCGGCCGACCGCGCGGACCAGCTCGGGCTTAAGGCCACGATCAATCAGAAGTTCGCGTATTGATTGGGCCCGGCGCAGCGAAAGCGCGTCGTTGTCGGCGCCGGATCCCAGGGTGTCCGTATGTCCGGTCACCTGTACATCCGCGCCGGGTCTCTCGCCCGCGTCCTTGAGGAGATCCGACATTGTGGGAACCGACGGTGGGATGAATGTCGTCGTGCCTTCCTTGAAATACAGGATGTAATCGGTGGGCGGCTTGGGCAGCGCTTTCAACAGGTCGCCATGCCGCTTGTTCACGCTATCGGCATCGGTCTTTTTCGAGGTCACGGTCTCGCCGGAAACCTGGGCCTCGGTATAGGCCTTGTCGATGACCGAGACGGTGTTACCGGCCTTGCCGAGCACCGCGACGGCGCCGGATGAGGCGCCGTTCTCGCCAGGCAGCAGAAGCAGGCGGTCTTGCTGGGCGCAAGCGCTCGCCAGCAGTCCGAGAAGGATAACCATGCAGAGGCGGCGGATCATTGGGCGACCTCCACGATGAAACGGGTCCCGCGAACCCCGAGAATCGACGTCGGGGTTCTAACCTTCATGGCGTCCGGTTTCTGTTTGGCGGTCTACCCCGAGATCACCGCCAATGACCCTTTTTCAAGCTTGGTAACGAAGCTGCCTTCATGGGTCGTGGACTTGAATTCGAAGGTTTCCAGCGAGACACGACTGTTCGGACCGGCGGAGAAGCGGCTGTTGTCGATGAAGGTGACGCTGATCAGGCTCTTGGGGCCGGTGACCAAGACATCGGTCGCTTCGAGAACGAATCCCGCCTTGGCGTCCATTGCCACGCCGGCGCGTTCGATGGTCGCGGCACCCTTCGATCGTTTCACGCGACCGATATCCGCCATGGCGAGTGAGGGCGTGAAGATTAGAAATGCCACGAGCGCGAGGAGACGTTTTTCCATGGATCCAACTTTTAGGCGGTGATTGAGAGTGGATGGATTATCTATGATGAACGCTCTCGCAGCATAAACCAGATTCCTCGATGCTCCTAAAGGACTCCTTCACGGCGGATGTTCAAGCCGTTTCCAAGGCCTTGGCCGCGGCGCGACGTCTCGCGGAGCAGGCTGCCTTGCCGCGTGTCGCGCGGGTGCGCCTCCTTCTGATCGTCGAGGAAATCCTGGCGAATACCGTGACACACGGACAGCCTCCTCTCGACAGTCTGATTGGTCTGCGTATCGAGATTCGCAATGACCATGTGCGAATCCAAGTCCAAGACGCCGGCGCGCCCTTCGATCCCCGAAGGGATATTCCGGTCACGTCGCGCGACTCGGCGGTGGAAGCCGGGGTGGAGGGTGGGGCCGGCTGGCCGATGATCCTGGAATGGTGCGCGATTGAGAGTTATGAGCGCGCGGAAGGGCTAAACCGGTTGGGTCTTACGCTTCCGGTCTCGGATTCCACGTCGAATAGGTGACGTGCCGTCGAAGGCGCTGTAAAACTCTCCTCCCAGTCGTTCATGAGACCAATGGAGCCCGAAATGGCCATTGAAGCCGAGCCGAATTTGATCCCCACCGCGACCCATTGGGGCACGTATTACGCCGAGGTCGAGGACGGAAAGCTCAAGGCGATTCACGACTATGAGCGGGATCCCTCGCCGGCGATCATCGGGCCGGGAATTGTCGACGCGGTGGACGATCAGGTCCGGGTTCGCCGTCCCATGGTGCGCAAGAGCTTTCTGGAGAAGGGCATCGCCGCCGATCCGGCGGGCCGAGGGGCGGAGCCCTTCGTCGCCGTGGACTGGGAAAGCGCGC
>Ga0181579_10001330_pt1 | contig 20370 bp, 12 predicted proteins | sample 071ome_24_FD_132996 | JGI IMG/M metagenome (GOLD analysis project Ga0181579, IMG submission 132996) | Coastal salt marsh microbial communities from the Groves Creek Marsh, Skidaway Island, Georgia - 071402CT metaG (megahit assembly) | ecosystem: Environmental > Aquatic > Marine > Intertidal... | reverse complement strand
GAAGTTTCTTTCTCTGCGCTGGGTAGAACGGTAAGGTTCCAAGCCTTTAAAAGAGCCGACGGAACACGGCAGGCCGTAGGGCGACAGAATCTGCAACAAGGTGTCACTTATTTGATAAGCATCCCAGGCTTGAGCACGCTCCGAGAGCGATTGCGATCGTCAACAAATTTGAATATGGTAAGCCCTCCGCCCATGAGAGCTCCCGAAATCCACTACCATTGCCTTGCACCGCCGAAATAATGACCTCCAATCAAATCGCCTAAGCGCAGAGAATGGCCCGCGAGATGGTCGAGACCAACACAAAGCTGATGGGTGAGTAGGGGATGTTTGTGTAACCGTCATCTCAAAAATTGGGCAATAACTAGGTTTTATCTACGTTTTTGGCGGTTCGTTTATCGTTCCTTATGTTTTTGTAACCAATTGGAGCAGAGCGAATTAAGACCAAATAAAACGTGAAGGAATATCAACTACGTTCACTCGTAATGAATAGGTCGTCGGTTCGAAGCCGATGGGCGGCTCCATTTTCCGCTAAGACGTTTACTCCAGTGAAATATCGTTGTCTGTATGGCGTCGCTGGCTCTAGGCTCGGAGTAATGAATCGCTTTCTCGCGATAATCCTAGCTCTTTACTCTCTTTGTTTGCAGTCGTGCGAGACGACCGATCTGAGTTATGGGTATGTTGCCGATGCCTTGGATGAGGTTTCGATCATGGAGCTTATCGAGCTATCCGATCAGTCGATCAACGATCGTGAGTTCGAATTTTACGAAGGCCTGTTCGCCCCGGGTTTCTACATACTAGACAAGTCAGAGCCGTATGGGCTGACTCAAAGTAGCCGATTGAATCGCTCCGATTACATGGATCTGGCCGAAGAGATTCTCAGGTCTGCCCGGGAAATCAATGTGTACACAATGGTTACCGACATCCAAATCGAAGAACCCGGCACCCGAGCGGTCGTTAAAGTTCAGGAGGATGGGTTGCTTGACTTTCGAGGGGATCGGAGCCGAACCATCGCCATCGAGGAAATCGAGGTGGGTTATGAAGATGGGTATATCTATTTCTTAAGCTCAACGACCATTGCTAAGAATGAGATCGATGAGTGATATTAAATTGTACCGCATGAAATCTGCTTGGAACTCCAAGGCCTTTCTGACGATTATTTTATTCGTTAGTGGGCTTCTGCCTCGAGGCTCGAAAACCGCCGATGCTGAGCAATTGGGTCCAAATCCTGGCGGGAATAAGTGGGAAATCGTGCAAACGATTGGAGAGCCGTATGTCAGGCACGAAGCCGCCTTTGTCGAACTTGGCGGAAAATTCTATTTGCTGGGCGGCAGACGGGTGCAGCCCGTATCCATTTACGATCCGAAAACGAATGCCTGGACGGAGGGGGCAGCGCCGCCGATTGAGGTTCACCATGTGCAACCTGTGGTGTTGAACGGGAAAATCCATTTGGTGGGCGCCATGACGGGGCCGTTTCCCAATGAAACGGGACTTGATCGTGTCCTAATCTACGATCCCAAGTCAGATAACTGGTCATTCAGTCACGAGATTCCCGAGAAGCGTCGTCGAGGCGGTGCGGGTGCCTCGGTCCGCGATGGCAAGATCTATTTGGCTGGCGGAATCGTCAATGGGCACATTGGAGGTTTTGTGGATTGGTTCGATGAATACGATCCGGCTACGGGCGATTGGAGAAAGCTTCCATCAGCGCCCCACAAGCGAGATCATTTTCAATCGGTAATCGTCGGTGATGGGCTCTACTGCGCGGGTGGCCGTATGACGTCTCGAGTAGACGGACGTCCGGCCAATCAAATGGTTGATTTGGTGGATGTATACGATTTCGCGTCAGGGGAATGGTCTGTCGTTGAGGATCCGATACCGACTAGCCGAGCGGGGACTTCGACAATGGCTTTAGGAAAAGAAGTTCTGGTTCTGGGCGGAGAATCGAATGACCAGCAAGTCGCTCACAACGAAGTTGAAGCGTTGAGCACTGAGACCGAAAAGTGGAAGGCCTATCCATCTATGGCGCGAGGTCGACACGGGTCCGGGGCCTTTCTCTGGGAAGGCTACATTTATACCTGCTCGGGCAGTGGAAACCGCGGCGGTCGCCCGGAACTGAAGTCCATGGAGCGGTTGAAAGTGGAGTAGCGCGGCGTTTCAGCCCGCGTTTTGCAATGGAGGCGTCAAACTGGCGCGGGCTGAAGCTCCGCGCTGCTTAGGGCAGCCTTGTCACAAAAGAGTTTTGAGAACGTAACCAGATTCTCATTGCGTTGCGGGATTCCTCAGCAATTGATCGATGTTCGGAGGACCGAGCCGATCCCCCCTACCTCTCACTCGTACTTCTTCTGATACTTTTCGTAAAGTTGCGTGTGCCTGCTGGAAAGGTCGACTTTGCGTCCTTGGATGTAGGCCCCGAGAATTTGGGTGCGGATATCGAGTGGATTGCCGTCGGTGATGATGAGCGTGGCGTGTTTTCCTTCTTCTAGCGAACCGATCCGGTCGTCCACGCCAAGAATTTGAGCGGGGTAGAGGGTGATCGCTTTTAGCGCTTCTTCTTGCGGCAAACCGTGGCCAACGGCTTTGGCCGCTTCGTAGGGAAGGTTGCGTTCGTTTGACGACAGCGGCCCGCCGCCACCGAAAGCGATTGCGAAACGAGCGCCACTTTGGTGGAGTTTGAGGACGTTGGTGAAGAAGGTGTCGTAAGATTCCCAGCGGCGGCGGGGCAATGAGTTTACTTGGTTAACGATGATGGCGATATCATCCGCCTTGATCGCGTCGGCTGCCCTCCACGCGTCTCCTCCAGCTATTAGGATCAGCTCGACACCTTCGTCTTTCGACCATTGAATAGCGTCCATGATCTCTCGATACTTGTTCGCATTGGCATACACGTGTAGTTGACCTTTGAGTACGGGTATTAAAGCTTCCCAGCGAAGATCCATGGGAATGGGCTCGTCGCTCGCTTCTTTGGCATTCATGTAGGCGCGGGCATCGTCGAAGACCGTCTCCAGTTCCCTTATGCGATCGAGGTATCGCTCTTCCGCTTTGACCGGATTGAAGGGCGAATCAGAATGGGGTCGAAATCCAGGTTCGCTGGGGGCGCCAGGCCATTGGATATGGACGCCTGCGTCCGCTTCGAGCGCCATCTCCTCAATGGTCCATCCATCAAGATTGACGATAGCTGAAGTTCCGCCGAATAGCTTAGCACCCGGTTGAGGTAGTACGTGGGAAGTCAATACGCCGTTGGCCCGCGTCACGGGTATGATTTCGCTATCGGGGTTGATGGCTGTGGCTGCCCGAGCGTTGGTGTTGGCTTTGCCGGTTTCCTGGTAGTCCCGAGTAGCCCGCACTGAATTGATTTCCACCAATCCAATAGTGGAGTTGGCCGAAATCAGTCCCGGATAAACTTGTTTTCCTTGCAGATCTATTATCTGAGCGTTCTCAGGTCCTTCGATCCTCGAAGCGATTCGCGTGATAATGCCGTCTTCGAAAAGAAGACTTCCACCAAGGATGGCGTCACCAGAAACGGTATGGATATCTGCATTGGTAAGAAGGATCGGTTGCGATTGAGGAGGGCCTGGGGCTATGTCGTGACCGTATTGGGGGATAGCGGTAGCGGCGGCGATTGCCAATAGGAATAACAACTCAGGTAGGGAGGACCGTCTCGGTCCTCCGATTCCAACTCGCGAAGGACCGAGACGGTCCTCCCTGCCTTTTGAAAGGCAGTGGGCTGTATGGTGGCTATTCATCAGTGTCCCTCCTCCTCTAGTCCTGAACAGCTGTAGTGATGGGTGCCGCTGTGGTAAATCCATTCGATTGAAGCATCATGATAGTGGGCGCTATCGTGGCATATGCATTTTATTGATTGAGATTGGAAGTGAGCGATTGCTGGTCGGTCGGGCTCGTCTAGATCGTTTTCCTCGCTGCCTTTTTCGGGCGGCTTGGAGCCTTGAGAAAGAACCTTTTGAATGAGGGCGTTGCGTTCGTTTTCCGCCGCTTCGGCATTTCGAAGGTGCTCCTCCTTGTCGAACCGTTTGATGCCGTCGATCCAAGTTTGTTCAGCGGCAGCGAAGGTGGAAAGCGGGTGGTCGCTCCAAATGACAAAGTCCCCGTCCTTGCCGGGTTCAAGGGATCCGACTCGGTCATCGATGCCTAATTGGATTGCGGGGTTTAGGGTGACGAATTTTAGAGCCTCCTCCTCGGATAGTCCCCCGTATTTCACAGCTTTAGCGGCTTCGGTATTCATGCGGGTCGCTAGTTCTGCGTTATCCGAATTAAAGGATGTCAGGACGCCAGCTCGATGCATCATGGCTCCGTTGTATGGAACGGCGTCATACACCTCGAATTTGTAGGCCCACCAATCGGAAAAAGAGGATCCTCCGGCATTGATTTCAACCATGGCGTCGGCCACCTTGTAGCCCTCGAGAATATGCTGGAATGTGGCGACGTTGAAATCCAGTCGCTGGGCGAGGCGGGCGAACATGAGGATCTCGTCCTGACGATAGGAGTGAATGTGGACGTCGCGATCCCCATTGAGGATTTCGAGAGTAGCCTCGAAGCGGAGGTTTTTTCTGGGTCGTACCTTGGTTTTACCACTACGGTAATCAGTCCAATCGCGTTCGTATTCAGCGGCAGCTTGGAAGCTGCTTTCCATGAATTGCTCCACGCCCATGCGGGTTTGCGGATAGCGTACCGTGAAGTCGTCGCCCCAGTTGCTTTGCTTGACGTTCTCGCCGAGGGCGAACTTCACGCCTGGGCGGGCGGTTCCCATCAGCATGCCCTCGGCATCCTCTCCCCAGCGGAGTTTGATGACCTGGTTTTGTCCACCCATGGGATTGGCGGAACCGTGCAAAAGATTCGCGGTAGTCAAGCCACCGGCTAGTTGGCGATAGAGATTTATGTCGACTGGGTTAACAATATCGGCAACGCGAACTTCCACCGTTATGGCGCTGCCGGCCTCGTTTACGCCACGACTCATGGCTGTATGGGAATGGCAATCGATCAAGCCAGGCGTAATGTATTTACCGGTACAATCGATAACTATCGCGCCACGCGGCGCTTTTAAATCGCTGCCAATCTTGTCTATCTTGCCTCGCCGGACGAGCAAGTCCGAATCCATTAGGATACCATTTGGGCCACTGGTCCAGATAGTCGCGTTTTGGAGAAGGATGACGTCTGGATGATCGGCTTTGCTCACGCCAAAAGCCCCAGCGGGATAGCGATCGAATACGAGGGCGGGCGGGTTTTCGCTTTCTTTACCCGATTCCGATTCGCGTTCCTCATTATTGGTATCCGAATCAACGGCGCGTCTAGCTTTCCAGGAAAATGAAGTTCCGTCCGCCAGGTGGCCAAGCCCGGTTATCTCATTGCTGTCAATGTATGCCTGCAGACGGGCGGTCCCCTCCGCGTCGAGCCCGAGAAGGGATTGGTCGAGATTGAATCGGATTTCCTTTTCCGTTTGGGTTAGGGGGATCTTCTTTTTGTCCGACTGTAAAACCGGTTTTCCATTGGCTTCGACGATTTTCGCCGTTTCGAAACCGTCCACATTCTGCCAACTAAAAGCCCATTCTCCCTCGAGGCTCGCCATCCTGGCTGGCTTGCGCTCCGTGTAGTCGCCGTCAATCCAGAGTCCTTCGATCTGGGCGCTCTGCTTTTGAAATAGGTTGTCTGATGCGACAACCAGATTAGCGATCTTGCCGCTTTCGATTGTGCCCAAACGGTCTTCCATTCCGTAAAGCTGGGCTGGCGCCTTAGTTATGGCATTGAGGGCATCCGACTCGGACAGACCGCGTTCAACCGCTTGCCGCATCCGTTCCCAGAAGGATTTCTCTGGATCGCTAAGCGCGTAACTTGTGAGGCAGAACGGGATTTCGTTCTTGGCGAGAAAAGCTGGATTGGAAGGGGCGAAGTCCCAGTGCTGAAGTCGCTCTAGCGAAATATCCAAAGAAGGCCCGTACTCGTCAGCCTTGGGGGCTTTGGGAAAGGCCAGGGGCACGACGATCGTTGATCCCATCTCTTTTATGGCATCCGCTCGGCGGTATTCGTATCCATTGCCCAATACAGCGTAGCGAATAGAAAACTCGTCGGCGATTTTAGCGATGCGCTGAAAGTCCAGTTCATCATCGGCAATGAACAAGCCGAGCTGGCTTTCGTCGATCAGTGGAGCCAGGCTGTCTAGAGCAGCGTTGGCTACTGGCCGTTCCATGCGGTTCGGGTTTTGGCGGTAGTCAGCTTGCGATTTAGACTGCCAATCCGCGTCGTAGAGGGCTTGGCGAATGAGAGCGATGCTTCCCATCAAAGAAGTAGGGTAGGGAGAGGATGACGCGCTGGGATCTCGCTGAGCGATTTCGAAAGCCAGGTGTTGGGCAATCGAGGAGTCGATGGTGGCTTCGTTCAGGGGTTTGCCACTTAGGTTGACCAGCAATCCATGGCCGCGAAAAATGCCTCGGCCGGGGAAGACGGCGGCTGTTGTGAAGCCAATGCTGTGCATCGATTCGGCATCTTTGGGCCTAGCGGAGAAGAAGGTTGAAGCGTCCCGCTCTGGCGTGACGAGCGGATTCCAATAGCCAGGTCCAGGCTGTTTGGGGGTGGGGGCAGGATTGGACTGCGGTCCGTCAGCATAAGGGTTGCGCGGCTTTTGCGGTATCAGGCCGGCAGGCATGCCGAAGTGGGAATAGGCGTCTATGAAACCTGGATACACCGTTTTACCTGCCAAGTCTCGAACCCGGGCGTCAGATGGAATTTCGATATTCGAGCCAACCGATTCGATTAGTCCGTCCCGGATGACAATGGTCCCGCTATCCAGAGTTTTGGAGGGGGAGACGACGATCTTGGCGTTAGTCAGCGCGTGTACCCGAGGGGTGTTCTGATACAAGCCTTCGACAGGAACTACCGTGTCGCGGGCAGTGGCGGGAAGCAGTAGAATGAAGGATGCCAGGAGAGAAAAGGAAAAGGTGTTTCGCATAGCGCTTGGCGGGAGGTTGCTAGAATCGAAGAAGGAATCGGAAGACTAGGAACTATTGTTTGAAAGTCAGCAAAGGCGACATTTATTTCCAGCAGATCTCCGGGTGAAATGCAGTTCCGTGGGGTAGCGAGCGATCTCAAGCCTGTACCCGATGAAGGTGGCGCGAAGCGAGCCCGCAATTGGTAGAACCGGCATCATGAGTGGGTAGTAGACGATGAGTAACAGGCTAGAAGCCTATTCTACTATTTGTGGGCGCTCGGGTCGCGCCGCCGTAGCTGTGCAAAGGCAGGATATCGCCCATTACCCGGTCTGGCTCAGGGCTTGCCCCAGGAACACAGATAGGCATAATTTTTTTTCAGATCCCATCTTCCATAAGATCAGCCCTCTTGTAGGAATGATCTAATCTTTGCCCAACCTCCCATGAAGAACGCCAAACTAGCTTTCCTAACCCTTTTGAGTCTGATTTTTGTCGGTGGATTGTCGGCAAGGGAAATGCCGAATTTCAACTTGATCGACATGCATGACCGCAACTACGAGCTCTATCGGGCCAAGGGGAAGGTGGTCGTGCTCTTCTTCACCGGGACTGGCTGCCCGATCGCCCGTAAGAGTAGTGGCAAGCTGAAGCAGTTGGCGGAACGCTATCAACCCAAAGGAGTGGATGTATGGATCGTGAATTCCTATGCGAATGAGGATAGGCAGGACATCGTAGAGGAGATGCGGGAGCTCGGTCTCCGTAACTTGATCTATCTAAGGGATCGCAAGCAAGCGGTTGCCCTCGCTTATGGGGTTAAGCGCACGGCCGAAGTAGTGGCGATCGAGACCAGTGCCTGGGAAACCATTTACCGGGGCGCTATCGACGATCAGATGAGCGAGGGAGCGGAAAAGCCCAAGGCGAGCCAGCATTACCTGGCGGATGCCTTGGATCAATTTTTAGCGGGCGAGACGGTCGCTTTGCAGCGCACGCGGGCAACTGGTTGCCGAATCTCTTTCGCCCGCGTACCCGGTGATGCCGATCACCCGGACTATACGACTCAAGTGGCCCCCATTCTGCGAGAGAATTGCGTCGATTGCCACCGGTCAGGCGGAATTGGTCCATGGAACATGAACGAGCACCGGCGCGTATCCAACTATTCCGATATGATCGAGGAAGCCCTCTTGACGCGACGGATGCCCCCCTGGGACCCGCATCCGGACTACGGCGATTTTCATGACGCCCAATCGCTGACTCGCGAAGAAACGCAGACGATTATCCAATGGATCAGGGCTGGCTCGCCTCGTGGCGATGGCGAAGATCCCTTGAAGGAGCCTTTGCCGATAGCCGGCAAGTGGCGGCTGGGCGAGCCAGACGCCGTTCTAAAGCTGCCGTCCGTCCAGAAAATCAAGGCTACCGGTATAGAGCCCTATCGCCACTTGGTCGTCGAAAACCCGTTTGACCATGATGTTTGGATACGAGCCATGGATGTAAATCCGGGCAATCGTAAAGTCGTCCACCATGTCATTCTCTATGCCAAGTGGCCGGGCGGGCCTCGCTTGGATAGCAAGGGGGCATTTTTCGTGGGTTGGGCTCCGGGCGCCAGTCCTCTGGAGTATCCTGATGGCGTGGCCAAGAGACTGCCGGCCAAAGCAAAGCTGACGATCGAAATGCACTACACGACCAATGGATCGGAGCAAACGGATGAAACCGAGGTCGCCATTTACCTGGCCGACAAGCCAGCCGCCCGCACCGCCGAAACCCGCCAGGCGATCAACTTGAATTTGGATATACCCCCAGGAGTCGATGATGCTCAGCACATGGCGACTTACGCATTCAAGAAGCCAGCTACTATATACGGGCTATTTCCGCACATGCACTTCCGGGGAAAATGGATGCGCTATGAGCTTCTGCTTCCCAATGGCAAACGGGAAACGCTCCTACACGTGCCGCGGTACGATTTCCAATGGCAGTTGAGCTACTACCTTAAGGAGCCTCGGACCGTGCCTGCCGGTAGTTGGCTGGTGGTGACGGGATCATTCGATAATTCCTTTGCCAATCCCAATAATCCGGATGCGAGCAAGCGCGTGTATTTCGGCCAGCAATCCTGGGATGAAATGTTTATCGGCTTTTTTGAAGCTGCCGATGAGCCGGAAGGGTCGATCGCATCGATCGATAGGTGAAGAACGCAGAAGGGGTATCGATTCAGTTTTTCAGCGTGTCTCGATAAAAAGGGTGGGACCGTTTTCGTTTCCACCGCCATCGAATGAGATGGCATCGCGCTCGCCTTTTCCGGTGATAACTATAACCAGAGCGTTGCCTTCTGCCCAGTCGTCTTGGTCAACAACCTCTTGAATTACGGCTGACAAGTCAGGAGATCGCTGCCTTGGGCCCCTTCCGTCTCCTTTGTACCAAGTATCTGGTGACCAATTTACTGTTGCGTGAGTAAGTTCTCGAGACGAGATATTCTTTAATTCGTTATTGAACGAATTGGCGTCTCCGACTAGCTCCGCTCGGATCGCCAGATCTGTTGGTTCATCTTTTGCGCCACGGTCATCCGCAGTGAATTGCAAGAACGCTCCCTTGATTTGGCTGCCCTGGGCAATGCGAATGTTTTGGAAGCGCAGGCCAATCATTGCAGCAGACTCGAATCCCGCAGTCTGTCCAAGATCAAGATCGTCATTGGCAAAGACTACCTGTCCGTTTACGCCCTCCTCAGCATCATCCTCGGGCTGGCTGACGGAATACGCTTCGCCCGGCGTTGCATTCGTTGGCTGTTCCGCTGGTTGTTTGCAAGCTGCGGTTGAGAAAGCGAGCAACGCGTAAATTGAGTTTATTATGCAATGCTTCGGCTGCATGGTGGCCTATTACTTAGTTGTTAGCAACTTCTATGGTATTGCCTATGCTATGTAGAAACCGCTACACCGAATCCTTGATGTGGACCCAGGAGTGAACGTGGGGATCGCCGCGGAAGTACCAGATCATGTGAGGGCCCTCGATTTGGAATACGTCCCAGACACCATCGTTGCCGACGTCTTCGTTTTTGTAGAAGGATAAATGCAAATGGTCGAAGCCGCTTTTCTCGATTAGTTTGAGCGACTCTTCTCGATCCGCTTCCCGGAAGGGTAGCAGCAAGTCATTGAGAACATTGCGGACTTCGTCCTTTTGGTCGCTGGACAATTCCGACATGGGAATTCCCGGAAGGCCTCTTGTTTTACCGGTCAACTGAACGGTCTCCCGGCCATTTTCGCCCCGGGAATCGCCGAGTAAGGCCAATCGCTTTTGCTTGCCGTCCATCATGTCGAAGACGGCGTTGGCTCGCTTGGCCTGAAACCAATACGCATTTCCCGGATGATGGGGTTTCTCGTAGAAGGATTCCGCGGCATGCCCGTAAAAGATAGGCCCGCCGAAGGCGGTCCCGTCATCCGTATCGCCATCGCAGCGGCGTGTTGTATGGCGTCCGGTAAGGATGAATTGGAATTTGCCGGTGTTGGGCTTGCCGAATAGGGCGACCGAGCATTCCTCGAAGCCGCCTCGGCCACCGTCATCGACGACTTGCTTCATGACCTCCTCGGCGTATTCCTCGCTGTGCATCTTCATGAAGACTTCGCGGATCATCGCTTGCTGGTCCTTCGTATACGAATTGCCGATACGGTGCTTTCTGACAATGAACCAATTGTTGTCGATTTCCTGTCGGAGGCGGTGGTCAAAGTCGAAGCAGACGTTTTGGCGCTGCTCGGCGCTAAGGCTGTTATAAAGCGTTTTAACCAGAGTTTCCGAGTTGGGGGCATCGGATTTCGTTTTCCCGAGCGATTCCGCCGCTGCTCCGAGAGGAAGAAAGGCGGCGCCCGTGGTCGCGGCGGCGGAGGATTTGATAAATGCCCGTCGCGATAAGGGGCAATTGGCTTCAGCTGGGTTGGATTCGTTATGTGGCATGGCGGGTATCGATTCGGTTTGGCGCGTGCGGTTGGTTAAGAACAAATCTTGTTTGGCGGTTAAAGTTTCACCGCCGGTCTACTCGCCAAGTATGGAGAGAGAAGGCCTTTGGGCAACCTTTCTCGCTTCTGGGCGTGATCCCCGTTAAACAGGCGTCGGTGGATCTCCCTTCTTATATGCAAGCTTGTAAAATCGCCACTTTGCTGTAAGAGTGTCTTTTTAGAATAGCGCCCCAATCGTGAATTGCACGAACTCCCCGCGATCGAGACCTAAATAGCCCCATGATTTTCCGTTTATTTTCTGCCAGTCTTCCAGTGGCGTTATCCGCAATTTTCACTGGATTTGCGGAACCGCAAGTAAGAGTCGAGCTATACGAAAATATGGCTTATACGAAGCCAGAGAAGGGCGAGACGTACTCGGATCAATCCAATGGATTCTCAGGAAATGACACGACACCCTACGGGGGCTTTGAGGGAGTTAGGCCTGTTGCGGAAGGGGAGAAGCCCTATCGAGTTTATCATGCCAACGCATTTGCTTTCCAGCGGCTACCCTATAAATACGACTATACGGGAGCTCGTCTCTTGCCGAAGGGACCCATCGTTCTCAGGGCCAGCGCGACGCTGACGCACCCCAAAGGTCCTCATCGTATGGTGATCAGGACTCGCGAAGATGCTGTTTTGCTAATGGACGGCGAGCCCATTGCCACGATTGTCGTCGAGCAGTTTCCGTCCGATGGACACAATCCCGTTCAGCCGCTACCTGAATTGGTCGCGCCGTCCATCAAAGAGTTTTCACCGGGGAATACGGAAAAACTAGTGGCGATTGAGTCTGACGGCCAGCCGCACACGTTCACAGTGGAGACGGTAGTGGGAAGAAATGGACGTCGACCGGATCTAGGCGTGTTTGCCGTGGCCATAGCGGGACCGGGCGAGCAGGATTTCAGGTTGCTGGGATCTCGGAGAGGCGACTTGTTCACGGATAGAGGATGGGCGGACTTCGCTGTTAGGGAAGAGAGCCACTACAAGCGATTGGACGCCCAGGAGAGAGCAAGGAGCTCGGCCAACGAGGAGCGTTATTGGGACACGCGGCACGATTATGCGAAGTCTTGGATCGAAAGTAGTGATCGGACTAATCCGCCTGTAGTGGGCGATTACTTACGGACCGGTAATCCGATTGACGCATTTATTGGACGCCGCATCGAATTAGAGGCCCTGGAAAGGGATGCTAGGGAAAAGGAGGAAAGTTTGGCACGGGCGGAAGGTCGAATTCTGTTCCGTAGCGAGATCAAGCCCATTTTGGAAACGCATTGCCTGAAATGCCACGGGGATCAAGAAAAGGGGGAGTTGCGATTGGATAGCCAGCTTGCGGCATTCCAGGGCGGTGAATCGAATGAGCCGGCGATCGTGGCTGGCAGCCCGGAGGAAAGCCTGCTCATAGAGATGATCGAATTCGAGGATATGCCGCCGAAAGGGCAAAAGCTTAATGAAACGGAGATCGGTTTGCTTACCCGTTGGATCGAACAAGGGGCGGTCTGGGATGAATGGGATGCCTCGGCGATTTCTTCTGAACAGCATCCTAGTGTCGAAGAGCTCGGGCGCGTAGGGCTGAAGCCTGAACCTGTAATCGGGGATATGGCGTTCTTGCGTCGCGTTACCTTGGATACGGTGGGAGTGATTCCCAGCTTAGGGGAAATCAGGGCCTATGAATCGAGCGGCTCCGCGAATCGGCGTACCGAGGCTATTGAGCGATTGCTGGATGATCCGCGCTGGGCCGACCATTGGGTTCCATTTTGGCAGGACCTGCTCGCGGAGAACCCGAATATCGTGAAGCCCAACCTGAACAATACCGGCGCATTTCGTTGGTGGATACACGAGTCTTTCTTGGACAATAAGCCGATGGATCAATTTGTCACCGATCTGGTTCGCATGGGCGGCGACCAATATGTTGGGCCCGGCGGATTCGGGATCGCGACGCAGAATGATTCACCCATGGCTGCCAAGGCCCACATTCTAAGCGGGGCCTTTATGGGCATCGAAATGAAGTGCGCCCGTTGCCATGACGCTCCCTATCAGTCCGTGACGCAGCGAGACTTGTTCAATCTCGCGGCCATGTTGGACCGGGCGTCGATTGAGATCCCCGCTAGCAGTGTGGCTTCCCTGAGCGATATACAAGCTCACAAAGGGCTGGTAGAAGTGATCTTGAAACCCGGAGAGTTGGTGGAGCCGGTTTGGCCCTTTGAGGATCTTAGCGGACCACCTTTGCCGACGAGCTTGTCCCGCGGAGCTGACGATCCTCGGATGGTCCTGGCTGAGCGAATGACGGCCCCTTCCAACAAGCGCTTCGCCAAGACGATCGCTAATTGGGTATGGAAACGCTACTTCGGCAAGGGCTTAGTCGAGCCGGAAATCGATTGGGAGAATGCGAACGTATCGCATCCGGATTTGCTCAGCTACCTCGCTGAGGAGCTTGTGGCCAATGGCTATGACTTAAAATACTTGAGCCGCTTGATCCTCACTTCCCAAACGTATCAGCGCGGTATCTTGGACGGGGCCGATCCAGAAGCAGCCGATTTATTCGCGGGGCATAAGCGCAGGCGCATGACAGCCGAGCAAATTGTCGACTCCCTGCATTTGGCGACCAGCAGCGAAATCAGGAGTGAAGAGCTGAACATGGATCAGGATGGCAGGCGCCCCATACGGCAGTTTATAAATTTGGGCCGACCGCGACGCGCTTGGGAATTCACATCGCTCTCCAATGAGCGCGATCGCCCCAGTTTGACATTGCCGCATGCTCAAGTCTATGTGGACGCCCTTGAAGCTTTCGGTTGGAAAGGTTCGCGACAAAATCCCATCTACGAGCGCGACCACGAGCCGAATGTGCTGCAACCGGCTACCTTGTTCAACGGGATCATGAGCCAGCGTCTAACCCGCTTGACGGATGACCATCCATTAACGCAGGTGGCCATGGAATCCGAGGATGTAGATAGCCTGATTGAGGAAGTGTTTGCTCGAACCTTGGGTCGACAGCCTGATGATTCCGAAAAGTTGGCCTATCGGGGGTTGCTTGAGCAGGGCTTCAGTAGCCGGGTCATCGCGGAAAGCGAGCGCCGGCCGGCTCCGGCGAGAAAGCGATACCCCTATGTCACCTGGACGAACCACCTTCGATCGGAAGCTAACGAGATCAAGGAGGAAATCGCTCGGGAGATCCAGGCGGGGGAAACGCCGACGCGATATCTGAGCGACACTTGGCGAAGCAGGTTCGAAGATGGTCTTTGGGCTCTGGTGAATTCCCCGGAAATGATTTTTGTGCCTTGAATATGAATACGATAGATAGACGCCGTTTTTTGGGCACTCTCGGAGCGGGAACGGCAGGCATGCTGGTCAGTGCCCCCTCAGCATTGTCGTCCCCAATAAAGAGCCAGGCTTTAGGGAAAGCGGATCGTTGCATCATGCTTTGGCTGGGTGGCGGTTGCAGTCACGTCGATACTTGGGATCCCAAGAGGCGGGGCGACGCGGTCAAAAATGTTCCAGGCTCTTACTACGATCCGATCCCCACCGCGGTAAAGGGCGTTCAGGTTTGCGAACATCTGCCGCGGTCTGCCCAGATTATGGACCGGATTTCGGCTATCCGTACGGTGTACCACGATACAATCGACGAACACGCTGCCGCTGTCAATCGCATGCATACGGGGCGGCCAACGAGTGGAACGGTTATCTATCCGTCGATCGGATCGATCATCGCTCATGAAAAGGGGGCCGCAGCCGAAGGAGTTCCGCCTTACGTGCTAATCGGTTACCCAAACCTGACTCGAGGGCCGGGTTTCTTGGGGGCGAAAGACAGCTACCTCTATCTCACCGACACGGAAGCGGGTCCAAGGGGATTGATTCCGCCCCCGGATGTGGATGGGGAGCGGGTCGGCCGCAGGCAAGAGTTGTTGAAGACGTTGAGAAAGAACTACGCGGGACGTGGGAATACGGATGCGGCGGTCCGGGACTATGATACAGGGATCGAAACCAGTCTTCGCTTGGCCGGATCCTCTTTCATGGATACATTCAATTTGGATAAGGAGAAGCCTGGACTGAGGGAGTCTTATGGCGGCGAGTTCGGTCAGCGCTGTTTGCTGGCTCGCCGGCTCGTTCAATCGGGCGTCCGATTTGTAGAGGTGTCCCACAATTTGAATTTCATCAATGGCACGGGTTGGGACACGCACAAGAAGGGCCAGTTGAATCAGCATGGGCTGATTAAGGAGTTGGACAACGCCTTTGCCTCCCTGACTTTGGACTTAGAGGCTCACAATCTGTTGGACAGAACTCTGATCGTGATTGGCACTGAATTTGGTCGTCCCCCGGGATTCGATAAGGAAGGAGGTCGGGGCCACCAGTCGACGACCTTTAGCATAGTCCTAGCTGGAGGCGGCTTGAATCACAAGGGAATTGTAGGTGAAACGGATGAGCTTGGGAAGGAAATACTGCATACACCGGTCTCGGTTCCGGATTTGTTTGCAACGATTTTCGCGACTTTAGGAATCAACCCTCAGAAGGAGCTCTACGATGGCGATCGGCCTGTTCCCATAACCGATGGCGGGAAGCCGATTAGACAGCTTTTTGCCTAGGCTGGCCAAATCTCAGTCACCAGGCTTTATAACGAAATAGCGATAGCTCTCAAGGCCGTCGTGAACCTCGAAGTCTTTCAAGCATTGAATCACTTCAGCTCCATGCTTCTCGATAAACGCTTCTAAAGACGTCTTATCCCAAGGGTTCATTTCCATGTGCTGTTGGCCGCTGATCCTTAGCTTTAGGTAGCGAATATAGTGCCAAAGTTCGCTCGTCATTAATGCATGTTTGAGCTTTCTTGGTATCCATCTCAGGAATCTTATTGAGGATCGGTAGCAGAGTCTCCCCAGCGATGGAGAGTCCGACCGCAAAGGCTTCTCGGTCCAGGATTTAAAAGGGGCCATTGTTCGCGTCGGTATTTGAAAAACAATGATGCCCCTCGGCTTGGCGACTCTAATAAACTCTGACAAATAGGCCTTCATAAAACGCCGAGGCATGTGCTGCAGAACGATATAGCTAAGCACTAGATCGAATCGATTGTCCGGTAATAAAGAGAGGTCGATCCGCGTGTTAAGCCTCAGTTCGACATTCGCTGGCATACGGCGGCTGGATCGGGCGATCTCAAGCATCTTTTCAGAAATATCGACTCCAGTGACCGAATCGAAATGCGATGCCAAATTGAAAGCCAAGCGGCCGATGCCGCATCCGAAGTCCAGGGCGGCCTTACGCGGAAGATCCGGGACTAGTTCGTCGACTCTATCAACAATTCCCTGGATCTCGATGCGCCCCGTATCGTAAAATGCATCCTCCTCCCATTGGTTGCCTGTGAGGACCGCTCCCATGGGGTTGGTTTCGGCGTACCGATCCCAGCTGTTTTTGACTCCGACTATTCTTCTCAATTTTATGATTTCACTAGGGTGGACCTCCGCAAGCAATGTCTGGTAGCGGGCGATCTCCGAGCGCCCGAAATCTAGGCGCGCACATGAGGATGGTCGCTCGGAGATCGACCGCTACCAGATTGTCTATGATTCGGCCTTGATGGCGATTACCCTGAACGAGGAGTAAACGCAGAATTTCGGCAGGTGAAAGGAAAATCGGCGTTTGACGATGCCCCGATTCTTGACAGAAAACATTCGCTAGAAGACCATTACTGTATGACGCATTTGGCGACATTGGCTCTTCTGCTGCTTTCAATATTCATCACGGGATGTTCGAACTCTAGCGAGCCCGAGCTTCGCTATCGTATTTATGTCGGGACTTACACGGATGCGGAGAGCGAAGGGATCTATGTTGCGGATTTTTCTTCCGCGGGCCCTAATTTGTCGGAGCTGCGCTTGGCCGCTCCTTTAAGTCAGACAACGTATCAATCGGTCGATAGGGAAAACGCTCGCTTGTTTAGCACGGGAACATTGGAAGGCGTCGGCGAAAACAATGGAGTCTTGAAATCCTTTGCAATTCAGGGTGATGGCAGCTTAGCGGATATCAGCGCTCGGCCAGCGGAGAAAAGCCCGATCTTGGCCTATGTGAATTACCGAAGCGAATACGGAACAGTATTCACGATTTCCTACGCTGGTGGAGGTGTACATGCTTATCGTGTCGATGCGATGGGAGTCATAGGCGAGGAGACAGGTTATGCTAAGCACGTAGGAGGAAGCGGCGTTCTCGAATCCAGACAGTTGGAGGCCCACCCGCATTCGATATACATGCACCCATCCGAGCCGTATGTCTATGTTCCGGATCTCGGGCAGGATGCCGTTGTTCATTACCGGTTCGATGCGAATTCGGGAAAATTGGAAATGGTCTCCCGTTTGAAGTCGGCTGGAGGAAGCGGGCCGCGGCACATGGCCTTCCACTCGTTGGGGAGATTTGCCTACGTGAATAATGAAATCGCCTCAACGGTGGATCGATTGTCAATCGATTTGGATGATGGAAGTATGAGAATTGTAGATACCGTTTCTACGCTACCAGTGGAGTTTAAAGGGCCTAGCGCGACCGCCCAGATATTGCTTTCGCCCGACGAGCAACACTTGTATGTATCCAATCGGGGCCATGATAGCATTGCTATCTTTGCCGTAGGCGAGGGCGGCAAACTAACAGCCAAGGGCCACGTTCCCAGCAAGGGCCGTTCTCCTCGAAATTTCGCCATAGATCCGACTGGAAGATGGATGGCGATTGTCAATCGAGGTGGCGATAACTTGGTGGTCTACAAAGTGGATCCAGAGACTGGCGCGTTGACGGACGCCAAGCTGGAAACCTATGTTTCATCCCCAGCCTGCGTGAACTGGATAAGGGTTGAATAAAGCTAGCTTAAGCGGTGAATAAGATCAATATGTAGTGATCAACCAACCTGCGATAGATCATCGGAGTAGACTTGGCCAAACAACTAGAGTAGGTTGCAGCGTTGTTTAAATCTTGTAGGGGCGGCTTTACGCCGCGATTTCCATAGGTTTTAAAAAAGGTATCGCGGGATAAACCCGCTCCCACGGTTGATTGCAGCCTAAATTGGAGCGTTCGCTGCCCTCTAGATCCGGCCACAGTGGGATGCTCTCTAGTTTTGCCCGAGCTGGGTGTCGTACATTCGCTGTTTCTCGTCGCGAAAGCGAAAGAAAGCGTCGTTCATCTCCTTGCCGGTAGCGTTCGTCTCCAGCCAGCTTCCGGGCTGGGGTGTACTGCCGCGTTCCGTATCCGCTAGCCACGCATGCAAGGCTGCCAGCATGGTATCGACGCGATCAGGCATTTGCTCCGCTAGGTCAGTAGATTCGGCGAGGTCCTGATCGAGGTTGTAGAGTTCCGCAGTTTCGTTCTCGCGCGTTCCCTCTGGGGCGCCGGGATGGCCAACGACCAGTTTCCAGGGTCCGTTGCGTACGGCTTCGGATCGTTGGCCGTTGTTCCCCATGGCTGCCCAGAATAAAGTTCGGTTGGTCAAGACCGTAGATGAATCGAAAAAAGCGGGAGACAGATCGATTCCATCAAGCGAGAGGCTATCCGGTTTTTCGATACCTGCGATGGATAGGATTGTCGGCATGATATCAATGGAGATGCTTAGGGCGTCGGATACCGTATTGGCTGGAATCTTACCCGGCCACCAGGCAATAGCAGGAACGCGGTGCCCGCCCTCATACAAGGAACCTTTGTGCCCTCTTAGATTTGGGCTGCCGGTTTTGGTGCTAGGGGCGTCACCGTTGTCGGAGAAAAAGAGGATGAGCGTCTTCTTTTCTAGTCCGAGGCTGACTATGCAGCTGCGGATTTGCTCAACGCCTTTATCCATTTCCAGCATCATTTGCTTCATGGCCTCGTCTTGAGGTGTCATCCTCTCTTTTCTTCCCGGTCCGCGCTGGATCGGATCGTCTGGGCCTTGGACGGGATCATGAGGCGACTCGTGAGCGACGTAGAGGCAGAAGGGCCGATCCTGGTTCTCCTCGATGAACTCCAGAGCGTAACGATTGATTAAATGGGTGGTGTAGCCTTCTTCAATTGTTTCCACGCGTCCGTGCCACCAATCGTGCTCGTAGTGGTCTCCCCAGTGGTTGATATAGTCGATGTTGCCACTGTGGTAGCCGCGAAAATAGTCGAAACCATGGTTCTGCGGGTGAAATTCGGAATCGCCCTCTGGATACCCCATATGCCATTTGCCGACGATTCCGGTAGCGTATCCGCTCTGTTGAAACAATTCAGCGAAGGTGGTTTCGCTCTTTCTCAGTCCCTTGCGATGCTCTGGATGTCCCGGGTAAGGATGTATGACTGCTTCAATGCCGGCCCGCTGCTGGTAGCGTCCTGTTAAGAGGCCTGCCCGCGTGGGCGAGCAGACGCTGCCGGAAGAGTGGAAATCGGTGAATCGCATGCCCTCTCGGGCCAACCGATTCATGCCGGGCGTTTCGTAATAAAGATTGGAGTACGGAGATATGCTAGGGCCGGCGAAGCCCATGTCGTCGACCATGACAATGATGATATTGGGTTTGCTTTGGGCTCCGAGGTTTGTGGCCGCGATAATGAAAAGCGAGATGGTAAGGAAGGCCAGGTTGAGAATTGGCATGGGATCGGTTATTGGAGGTTGCGAAAACGGGTCGAACTTTGGCATTTTGCACGGGAGCAAACAAGCCAGATCCGTCGATTCGGGAATCAATTAGATGAGCCTATCGAAAGGGTAGGGCTATTGCACCGCTGACAGGGGGATTGATTCATTGGTAGGGAGGGCAGGCTTGGTTCTCCGTCGCCAGAATTTTGGAGGATCGAGATGATCCTCCCTACCTTCAGTTGCCCATCGCAGGGGCATACGCAGACCATTATCTCAAAGGCATTCCTTCAAAATCTCTCGCAAATCCGCTGGATCGAGGTCGACGGGGTTTCCTTTCATGCTGCTCGACTTTGCCGACATCTCCGCGGCAGCGGGAATATGCGAATGCTGAAAACCGAGATCGCCGAGAGCTGGCAACGGAAGATCTTTGATCAATGCATCGATCCAGGCGATTGCGTAGTGGGCATTGGCTGATGCATTGCCCGTCAGAACTTTAGCAACCTGATCTAGCTTTCTGGATACGATTCCATCGGGATCTCGTCGTCTGGCGATTTCAGTGTTCATCCGCAAGACGGCCAAGAGAAGGCTGGAGCATAAGGCCCCGTGAGGCGCGTTGATCATGCCGCCGATGGGGCCAGCGAAACCGTGGACGGCGCCGAGTTTGGCGTTGGCCAAGGCAATGCCGCTGCAAAGAGAGGCGACGCACATGTCGGCTTTGGCTTCGGGGTCGGGCGTTTCGGAGCAGGCCTTGCGAATCGACTGGGCGGCTCGTTTGAGTCCTTCCAGAGCAATTCCGTCGGTCAAAGGGTTAGCGAAGCGGGATAGATAGGCCTCGAGGCATTGTATGAGCGCGTCCATACCCGTGTAAGCGGCGACAGTTTTGGGGAGGGAGTAGGTTAGCTCAGGATCGACCACGGCCCAGCGAGGGAGCATCGATGAG
>Ga0181579_10001327_pt1 | contig 20404 bp, 21 predicted proteins | sample 071ome_24_FD_132996 | JGI IMG/M metagenome (GOLD analysis project Ga0181579, IMG submission 132996) | Coastal salt marsh microbial communities from the Groves Creek Marsh, Skidaway Island, Georgia - 071402CT metaG (megahit assembly) | ecosystem: Environmental > Aquatic > Marine > Intertidal... | reverse complement strand
GGTATCGACCTGGACATGACGCTTTTGGACACCTTTATTCGGGAAACTGGCGATCAACCCTGGTGCATGGTGGTGGCCTCCAACCAGGCCCACACGCCGTGGACTCGAGGGGATCCGACCGTCTACGATGCCGATTCATTGACGCTCCCGCCTTACTTGATCGATACGCCCGTTACCCGAGAGAATCTGACTCGCTACTACGCGGAAATCACCTATATGGACAACCAGGTTAAACAATGTCTAGACTACCTGGATACGCATGGAAAGTCAGACAACACCCTGGTCATCTACTTGAGCGAGCAAGGATCGAATTTCCCTCATTGCAAATGGACTTGCTACGATACGGGATTGCGTTCCGCAGCGGTCGTTCGCTGGCCGGGCATCGTCAAGCCTGGCAGAGAGACGGAAGCCATGATCCAATATATAGATGTGTTGCCCACCTTTATTGAGGCAGCGGGCGGAGACCCAACAGCCTTCGATTTCGATGGCAAGAGTTTCCTCCAAGTACTCGAAGGCGAGACCGATATGCATAACGAATACTCCTTTGGCGCGCAAACTTCGAAAGGCATCTATTCAGGACCTGAATCTGACGGCTACGGGATTCGGACCGTCCGAGACAAGCGCTACCGTTTCGTTTGGAATCTCAACTGGGAGCAAACGTTCCGCAACACCGTTGTAGCCCGGATGGACGCTTACCACAGCTGGAAAGCCAAGGGCGAACAAGGCGACGCATTCGCCATGGAAAGGTTCAATCACTATCAATCACGCCCCGAGTATGAACTCTACGATTTACAATCCGATCCCTACGAGCTAGAAAACCTAGCCGAAAATCCGGAGTACCGAGAAATCAAAGACAAACTAAAGACCCAAGTCGTTGCCTGGATGAAACAGCAAGGCGATCAGGGAAAGCTTACAGAATTCGATGCCCCCAGCCGCAAAGGCGTACACGATACAAGACCATCAAACCAGAGCCCATGAACCCCCAACAAGCTTGAATCCCCAACCCTCTAGCTACAAATTAAATCGCCTATCGGGATCATTGGGCGCCGAGATCGTCGGTATCGACCTCAACGAGGCGGGCGACGAAAAGATCGCCCAGTTGCAAAGCGATCTTGACCAGCATCATGTTCTCGCCATCCGGGACCAGCGACTCGATCCGCAGGGATTACACGGACTGGCCCGCAAGTTCGGGCCCTACAGCGGGAATCCCGTGCACACCCATCTCGATGGATTCGACGACATCGTGCGATTCGTTCGCGAGGCCGAGGACCAAGGTCCTGTCATCGGCGAATTCCTACACATGGATATGCCTTGGATGGAAACCCCTCCAGGGATCACCATGCTCTATGGGGAAGAGATCCCTCCTTACGGCGGAGACACGTTTTTCGCTAGTCTATCGGCGGCCTACGAAGGGCTAACAGAGACGATGAAGTCCTTGATCCACGATCTTGTAGGCGTTCATACGGGCAAAGGCGTTTTTGCCCTCAACGCCGCTCACAAGAGCCTAGGTGTCGCAGACAAGGTCAAGGATTCCCTGGAAGCAATCGAGGTTGAGCATCCGCTGGTTTGCCGCCATCCGGCCACCAATCGTCGCCACCTTTTTCTCAGCGCCGTGCTCTGTCGGTTCGTCGGAATGACCGAAGCTGAGAGCCAACCGATTATAAATTTCCTAAAAGAGCACGCTCAGCGAATTGAATACACCTGCCGTCTTAGATGGGCTCCGGGCACTCTAGCCCTGTGGTCTAACCAATGTCTGCTGCACGCGGCCATCAACGACTACCCAGGACATCGCCGCGTCGTATTGAGAACGACCGTGGCCGGACCCCGACCGGTGGCCGCGGGAATGGATTGAGGTCAAGCGCTTAAAAATCCAACGGGTTCTTCGGCTCTTTCATTGTATTGCTCGGCACGGTGCGCATGTAGTTAATCGTCGTCTTTACATCTGTGTGCCCGAGCAGCTGTTGAATGGTCCAGATATCATAATTAGCTTGCAGCATGTGGCTGGCAAAACCGTGCCAAAAAATATGAGCCGTTACACGCCTGGCGATACGGGCTTCTGAAGCCGTTTCCTAATTGCGGCATTCAGTTTAGTCTCGTGGGCATGGTATCGCCTCCGTTCTCAAGCCTTGGGCGCAAAGGTCAATTTGGGAGCGGGAAAAAGCCACTGCCAATAAAGCTCTCTTCCCGCGCTCTTGAATTTGCGCGTCATGCCGGAGGGCATGAAGACTCCGTCGAACCAGGGACGGCCGTTACCAAATACAGCAACGAGGCAAGCTTCCAGGTATTTTCCCGGAGTGAATAAATAAAATTCAAACGATTGTTTGAATCCGATTTATCAGCTCGTTCGTCTTGGTCTATCAAACAAGAGATTTTCCGAGGCGACTCTGGAAAAGTAATGGGGAAAGAATGAAATACCGTATCAATGACAGGCCAGGCCGAAGCATTCGCCGGTTCCGCGACCTATCGCAATGCGGATAGGGATAAAATCAAACTTGGCGTCTTCAGAGGCTACCGCAGTGGAATCGACGTCCTCATGAGGAGGGATATTGGGGATCACTTAGCTGATTCCGCAGAGGACGCATTCTACGATGCCTTGAAGGGCCTTAAAAAAAAGCTGTCCTAGGCAGTCCACTACGATTGACCGAATAGAAAACCGAAAGGCAGCTGAGGGCCCCGGGTGAAAGCCAGGGGCCATTTTATAGCTATTCAACGTATGGAGGATCGTATGATCGGCCGACTGGGGACAGTCGCCCCTACCATCTTCAGGCTTGAAGACTCACCCGACTCGGCCCTCACACGAAGACGATTGCCGTCCAAAGAACCGTCCTTAGCCAATTCCAGGCGATCAAACTGGAAATCGTTCTCGGGTCCTTTTCGAGATCTTGCAAATTCCTATGTAGAGGCACTGCCACCAATCCTGTTAGTATCCACGTTGCCCCGACTAGGGCCGCGTAAATAATGCTTGGCCCCGAGGCATCCTTCATAAGCAAGCCAACTCCCACTGCCAACTGGCTAATCATCAGCGGCCCTACGATCCAGGCGATCCTGTTCATGTACCGCTGATGCCAATCCACAAACACTCTTGCCTCCACTTTGCGAAAGCTTGGGTATACATAGAGCTGGACTACCCAAATGAGGATCGCCATCCCGCAGTCGGAGATCGCCCGAACCCAGTACAGCAATGAAACAATATCTGTATTCAACCGACCGACGTAACCTTCGCCAAACCTCCATCGACCCCAATAACTTGTCCCGTGATCCAACTCTGCTGGTCGTCTAGCAGCCAAGCAACAGCCCGAGCGACATCTTCGGGATCTCCAATTCTCCCGAGGGCATGCATCTTCTCCGACAGCTTCAATGAACTCGGGTTGGACGTAATTCTCTCCGACAAATTGGTCCGCACCAGCCCTGGGGCCACGCAATTGATCCGCACGCCCTTGCTAGCGTAGGTCGCCGCAGCCGAGCGGACGAGCCCTTCCACACCCGCTTTGGCAGCTGAAATGGCCTCGTGATTGGCTAGCCCTTGTTGGGCCGCAGCAGAGGAAACCAGGACAATAGAACCCCCTGTTTTGGAAAAGCGCTTGGCCGCAGAACGAACTAGCCCGAAGGCCGAATAGAGGTTCTTGGAAAGGATGCTATCGAATTCCTCAATACGGGTCAAGTGGGCGGGTTTAAGTAAAATGGATCCTACGCAAAGAGCCGCCCCAAACAGTTCCATACCATTGCTACCGATGCCGGCAAACAATTCATCTATACTTTCCCAGTCCTCCGCATCTACTGTTCGGTAATCAACGCCCTCCACTCGATCGCTGTCCTCAATAATGAGGGGATTTCGAACACCTGCGATCACTCTTTTTCCCTCTGAAATCAGGTGCCGACAAGCAGCCTTGCCGATATCTCCCGCGCCTCCAACTATCAAGTACGTCTTTTTCATCGTTACTTCCTCTTTTAATTGTTCGTATGCTCCAAAATCCGTTGCCGCGTCTTCCTCGCTTGAGCCAAAATTTCGCTTCGCTCTTCGGCCCCCATCCGCTTCAGGTTTCTCAACTGTAATCCCATTCGCTGGTTCCCCGCCAAACGTTTCTCATGCTTGGCCAGATACTCCCAGTACAACACCGTAAAAGGACAGGCCTGTTCGCCCGTTTTAACATCCGGCTTGTATCGGCAATCCTGGCAATAGTTGCTCATCCGGTTGATGTATTTACCGGTAGATACATATGGCTTAGACGCCATGACGCCTCCATCTGCATACTGGGACATCCCCAGAGTGTTCGGCAGTTCCACCCATTCGACTGCGTCTACGTAGATCGACAAATACCAGCGATGCGTTTCTTTGGGCTCCACCCCCCACAGCAGACTAAAAAGACCCGTAACCATCAGTCGCTGTATGTGATGAGCGTATCCGTATTCCAAGGTCTGGCCCAAGGCTTGCTTGAGGCAGTTCATCGATGTCTCTCCCGTCCAGTAAAAATCGGGCAAAGCTTCCGATGCCTCCATCTCGTTTCGCTCAATATAATCCGGCATGTAGAGCCAATACACGCCTCTAACGTATTCGCGCCAGCCGATTACTTGGCGAATGAAACCCTCTGCCGATTCTATGGGAACCCGTCCCTCCGCAAATTCGTTTTCCACCGCATCCACCACCTTCCTGGGTGGCAGCAACTTCAAATTCATGGACGGGGAAAGAAGCGAATGGTGAAGAAAGGGCTCACCGCTCCACATGGCATCCTGGTACCTTCCAAACTCAGGCAAGCCTTTCTTCAGAAAATCGCTCAGAGCGATTTCGGCGTCTTTCACTGTTACCGGCCAAGCAAAAGTGTCCAAATTCCCTGGATGCTCCGGGAATCGAGCTTCAACTAACTTCATCACCTCCCGCGTAATCGAGTCGGGCTCGAATCTTACCGGCGATGGCACTGCCTCCGGCCCGTTTTTACTGAAGGAACCCCGGTTGCTAGCATCGAAGTTCCACTTCCCACCAGCCGGGGATTTACCATCCATCAGTATTGCCGCGCGCTTGCGCATTTCTCTGTAGAAATACTCCATGCGCAGCTGCTTTCTTCCTTCGGCCCAGCGCCGGAACTCCTCCTGCGAACACAGAAAGCTGCGATCCTCCCGCATTTCGAAAGAAATTGCCGAACGTTCTCCAAGCTCCTCGAAGGCTTGCTTCAGCCGCCATTCCCCTGGTTCCGTCACAATCGCCGAACCGTTCACCTCAACCGAGCTCAGATACACCTCTAGGAGCTCAACGATGGACTTCGGTTTTTCTTGATCATCCAATTGAGAGTAGGCAACTCGGATGCCCTCTTTCTCCAATTCAGCCCGGAAATGACGCATGGCGGACAAAAACAACACAATGCGCTGCTTGTGCGACCAAACATGCTCGGCTTCGATCGCTGATTCAGCCATCCAAACAACGTCCCGCTCGGCATCGAAGCCATCGAAAGATTCCATATCGCGACTCAACTGGTCGCCCAAAACGACAACTACGTTTCGAAATACGGACCTTGCCGCTTTCTCATTCTCTGGTCGCCTTCCACTCATTCCTGCTCCAACCCCAGTTCGACCACGATTTCCTCAGCCACTCTCAAACCCGAGAGGTAGGCACCCTCGATTTTAGGCGAAACGTATCCATCTCCCGCATGCCAAACTTTTCTTCTCAAATCCCTACTGAAGGAATCCGAAATCCCATGTTGGCGGCGCTTAGCGAATCGCCACTTTTGCAGTGAAGTGGATACAACTTTAAATTCCTTTGAGCGAGGGTAAGCATCCAACAAAGCTTGCGCAATCTTCTCAGGATCCGAATCGAAATGCCTTTCCGCAAACTCCGGACCAGACTGGATAACGATCCCAGGGCTCTCTGAGCCACGCTTTTTCAACGTATCAGCTACAGTTGCGATAGGCTCCGGATCATCGAATTGCAAAAATCCCGATTCGGAAACCGCGAAAGGCTCCTGCAAAAGAGCCATCAGAGCGATCCCTTTGTCGTATCCGATCGTTCGCAAGGTCCTCAGAAATTCCGGACACCCGCGGTTAGCCTCAAACTTAAGAATTTCCAAAGCTTGCGGAGCCGGACAAGTCAGCAATAAGCTTTTCGCCCTTACCGACTCAAAGCCCCAAGACACCCTCCATGATTTCTCCTCCAATCTAGCTTCATCAACCCGCGTACCGCGTTCGACGTCGATTCCCTTCGCCAAGTTTTTGGCGATCTGATTCATGCTGGGGAGACCCGCAAATCGCTCCTTCCCCTTATCGCCAAACCAAGGGAAAGCAACTTGGTCGCCTACAAGCTCGTCAACAAACTCCGAGAACTCCTCGCTTCGGCGGGTTAGAAACTGGCCTCCATGATCGAACGGCGCCCCTTCAATACGACGCGAGGCAACGCGGCCGCCGATCCCACGACTTTTCTCGAAGACTCGGGTGACTAAGCCCGCTTCCGAAAGCCGACGGGCAGCAACCAATCCGGAGACACCCGCTCCAATAATGGCACAATCTAGCACTGTACTCGTAACAACCACCCCCCGAGCATCACTCTCTGCCCACCAGCCTCAAGAGTCGATTCCGCTAACCAGCCTATACAACCGATTCATAACCTACGCGCGGGAAAAACAAACCGAAATGTAAACTTTCGGATTCACCTGAGCGACTGACCGATTGTAGGGCTGACTGTATTTAAGGGTTCGCTCTTGCCTGGGCTTTGTCCATTTGCGTTCGTAACGAATTCAAAGTCGATGCATACTCGGGATTGCTGGCTTGGTTCGTGAATTCACTCGGATCCTTAGCATGATCGTACAGCTCTTCCTCGCCTGTTGTGTAGCGGCTATATCGATACCGCTCGGTCCGAATCGAACGCTGAACCGAATTCCTGCTACCCATAACTGAATAGGCTGGCTTCGATGCCCATCCACGACCACTGGGATCATTCAATAATGGCACTAAGGATCGTCCCTGGGTGGCCTCGGGAACCTCATCACCGATTCCCGCGAGCTCGGCAAAGGTCGGATAGAGATCAACGAACTCGGTCAGGGCCGTCACTTTCTTATCAGCGCTCTTTTCAAATCCTGGAGCTCGAATGATTAGCGGCACCCGGCACGCGGGCTCGAACAAGCTCGGCTTTTGCCAACTACCATGCTCGCCCAACAGCCAGCCATGATCGGAAATGAAGACCACAACCGTATTGTCAGCAATTCCTAGGCGATCTACCGCATCGAGGATGCGCCCCACCTGAGCATCCATGTATGTGACGCAAGCATAGTAGGCGGCCAGGGATTCCCTGGCGTGAGGCTCACTCATCTTATACTGGGTAGCGTTGGCCTTGTTTTGATTAAGCTTTGGCACATCGTCGAAGTCATTTTGTGGATACCAGGGCAGCTTGGTTTCATCCGGGTCGTACATATCCATATACTTCTGTGGGGCAACCAGCGGAACATGAGGCCGCACCAATCCGATTCCTAGAAACAGCGGAGCGCCCGGCTTCATCCGATTGGTCTCGTTGCGGTGTAGCGTTCGCGTTTCCAATATGCTAATCGCCTGGGTGGCCGTCATCTCGTCTGCTTGCGTAGATGACAGATCATTGGGGACCGACACTTTAACAAAGGCGCTTCCCCAGTGGGACTGGGCCGGGGACAGGTTTCTGAATTCCCCCACACTCCCGGTCTCGGGAGCCCAAACATTGAAAGCCAAGTCCCATGAATCAGGATCATCGCCGCCTGGCTCGCCCGCTTCAATGCCTCCTGGCACTCCCATATGGTAGATTTTGGATACACGCCCGGAAACATAGCCATTGCGCCTCAAGAGCCCACCAATGCTCGGGTGATCCGAATGTTTCGGACTGAGAGCCCGATAACTGCCCAGCGTGTAGTTATTCCCCAAAAATCCCGTCGTCTCCGGATAGAGTCCGCTCATGAAGGACGCTCGCGAGGCGCCGCACACTGGATACTGGCAGTAGGCCCGTTCGAACATAACCCCTTCCCTGGCCAAACGGTCAATATTGGGAGTTTCAACAACCGAATTGCCATATACTGCTAAGGCTTCTGCCGATAAATCGTCGGCGACGATAAAGAGGATATTCGGCTTTTCAGCGAACAGAGCAGATGTAGCAGAAAGAAATGACGTTATTAGGGCAATTAAGGGAGGTCTCATGGACAGTTATCATTAAGCTGCTCAATTTCAGCTCAACCCTTAACTTTGCGCGTGTTAGCTACGATCGAAACGAACTCGTCTTCGTTTCTCCTGTCCGACAAACCATGTCTACGCTTCACCGAATTGTTTTGTCAGCATTTATTGCTTTCGCCACTCTATCGCTCAGCATGTCTGCAGCCGAAAAAGCTTTCCCGCCAACCGAGCCGGGAGAAATCGAAATCAAAACACTTCCGTCTGGCAGAGTGCTAGAGAGCTCAGGAAACGGCGACTACTTCAGCGAATCGGGTCGGCTCTTCAGCCCGCTGTTTCGCTACATCCAGCAAAATGGCATTGCTATGACCACTCCCGTCGAAGCTCAAATCAGTCCCGGGAAAATGTATTTCTGGGTGGCTGAGAACCAAGTCGACAAAGCCCAAAAAGACTCCGCCAACGTGAAAGTCATCGACGTCCCTTCACGCCGCGTCGCCTCTATCGGAGCCCACGGGGCCTACACCCAAGCCAATTTTGAAGAAGCCAAAAAAGCCCTCCTAAAATGGATTGAAAAAGAAGGGGTCGAAACCGAAGGCGAGCCCTATGGCGTCTACTGGAATGGCCCTTTCACCCCTTGGTTTCTCAAGACCTTTGAGGTACACGTTAGACTTCAGTAGCGTCCGCCGTCCACGCTGCATGTCTCTCCAACAAAGGGTAGGGTCTACTTGGGTGGCCGATGGATTGGAGGGGGAAACTCCCTAATTCGATCAGCAACTTGAAGCGTTGTTTCGGATGAAAATCCAACTGGATCGCCCACTGGTCCCGCAGCTCCCAATTTTGCCACCACCGCCTCTGGCCCAACGTTCGGCTTTGTCATATTGGCTATCGACAGCCTCTCCCACTCGAGCAGTAACGACGATGTATTTTTCGCTACGACAAATGGCTTATTCAAGTTCGGGAGAGATCCTCCAGAAGGAGGAGCTTCCGACTTTGTACAGCCTCTTAATGAGGGATTCGGCGAGTTTAAGATCCAAGCTAACTGAAACTACCTCGAAAAAGTGGACACGAGTGGCAATCGAAGACTGGCGATGGAAGTACAACAACATAAGCCCCCATCGCTCGCTGGGCTATATTGCTCCACTGGAGTTCGCTCAGGAACTGCCGGAGGAAACCGAACCGAACCCATGTTGGGCATCCAGTCAGCCTACGGCCTCCTCGCGTCCCAACATTGACAAACTATACAACCTTAACCACATCATCAATGCGTCCAGGCTAACGAAAGCGATGTCTCAATTCGGGTAACTCGACCACTCCGATTAATCGAAACGTTGCATTCAGAAATAACAAAGGCTACGACAACAGTGCCCACTCCAAGCACTCTCTATATTGGAAACACGGCTGGTCCTTGGGACCACCCAATCAAAGTGAAATTCTTCACGGAAGAAACTCTATGTCTTTCTGACTAACCAGTCTATAAGCATTCCCACTTTCATCAATGGGGCAGGAGAACGAACAGCCCGGCATGGGCTAACCGAAACGAAGCGGCTCGGTTTCTTTCAATACTGTTCGTCCCCGCACCTACTGATGCCGATATTTGGCGTTTCGAGGAAAGTCCTCCGCCTCACTTGGGGAAATCGAATATCAGAATTCGCTCGATGGCTCCCCCGTTGGTAACCCACAAAACCCAGCAACTCCAATCGATTCTATTTTGAAGTAGGTCGCTTCTGCACTAGTGATTAATTAATGAATATTATTTCCAATAAAAACATACTTTGTTTACCCCTCGCTCGAATTCGTTACTTTTGCTTACCGAATAATGCCAACAAAGCGTGAAGATGAATAATCTCAAACCTGATCGTATTCGTTCTTTGGATCAAACCATGCGTTCGACAAATAGGGCATCGAGTTTTGTGAAGTGGCATTAAAATGATAACTATCGCCTTCCCCTAGTCAGACGGCATCTTGGATTTCAGGAAGCAGTTGCAAGTTAACTCTAATTTTATAGGCTGTGACTAGCTTGAAACGTCACTAGGCAGCCGAGGATCGAGAGCTTAATAGCCTGAACACGCTAACGATTGAACAAAAGGTTGCACCCGAAGGCGCTTTGTACGTTCGTCTCCGAGTCGTTGGGCTTAGAAGGAGGACCGAGACAGTCCTCCCTACCTTGGAAATGCTTTGAGGTTATTCCGCCTCCGCAACTGCCACTTGCCGCTGTTCCCCCAACCCATCAATGCCGAGCTCGATGACATCGCCGGGCTTGAGGTATTGAGGTGGCTTGAAGCCGAGCCCGACTCCTGCAGGGGTACCTGTCGAAATCAAATCGCCTGGGAGCAAAGTCATGAACTGGCTAATGTAGGATACTGCAGTCGGGACATCGAAGAGGAAATTGCTGGTGTGGCCGTCTTGCTTCATTTCGCCGTTAACCGAGAGCCAGAGTCGCAGCTTGTGCGGATTGCGTATGGCGTGCTTCGTCGCTAACCACGGACCGCAAGGAGCGTAGGTATCGGCTGACTTGCCTTTCACCCATTGGCCCTGATGCTCCAGCTGCCAAGCTCGTTCGGAATAGTCATTGTGAAGAACGTATCCAGCAACATGATTCAAAGCCACCTCTTTCGTTACCCGTTTGGCCCGTTTGCCTATCACCACGCCCAGCTCCACTTCCCAATCAGTCTTTTCCGAACCCATTGGAATTACGAGATCGTCATTAGGCCCTTGTAAAGCTGTGGTAGACTTGAAGAACAATACCGGTTCACTGGGTGGCTCCATACCAGACTCTTTGGCGTGATCCGAGTAGTTGAGACCCACGCAAATGATCTTGCTGGGGCGGGCCATCGGCGGACCCAAGCGGGCTTCCGGATCGATCTCCGGGGCGCTGATTGCGCTGTGGTTCGCCCATTCTTTCAATTCGTCCAAACCGCTTCCACCAAAGAAGGCTTCGTCGTAATCGCCGAACCCCGGCGGAATCTCCACCCGCGTTCCATTCTCCAACTGAATTCCAGGCTTTTCTTTCCCAGACTCTCCAAAACGTATCAATTTCATAATGACTTAATTTTTCTTTATAAACTTCTGTTAGTTGCTGCGTCGCGCAAACCCGAGCCCCACATATTCAACTCCCGTAGGGCTTGCTCTTGCGCAATGCCGAGATTCCGTGGGCGCTCGGCCCGCAGCGCCAAAGCATTGCGAAGGCGTCAGGTTGCCCGCTACCCTGCTTGTCAAATCCACGGTAGGTCGATGTCAATAATCCCCATTTCATCAGTAGCAGATACTTCGTTTTTTCGTAGCGTAAAACAAAACCAACTACCTCAGATTCGTCACTCCCCCATCAATGTGATAGGCGGATCCCGTTACGAAGGCAGCTTCTTCGCTACACAGAAATGCTGCTAGACCTGCGATCTCCTCGGGCTTGCCCATGCGCCCAATCGGCTGATAGGATTCCAGCTCCTTGAACATTTCCTCTTTACGATCGGCATAGTGCTTTTCCAAATACGAATCGATAAACGGCGTATGTACGCGGGCCGGGCATATGCAATTGCAGCGTATGCCATATTCGATATAGTCTTTGGCCACTGACAACGTCATCGCATAGACCGCCCCTTTGGTCATGGAGTATGCAAAACGATCGCTTATTCCCAAGTAGCTGGCGATGGAAGCCATATTCAAAATAGCCCCATTTCCGGACGCTTTCAATTTTGGAATGGCAGACTTAGTGCAGTGAAATACGCCTTTAACATTCACCGCGTAAACCCGATCCATTTCCTCGCCGGTGGTCGTCTCCACATTTCCGACGGAAGCGATGCCCGCATTATTGATTAGCACATCCACCCTGTCCAGGGAATCGAAGGCCGACTGCGCAGAGGATTCCGAGGACACGTCGACCTCAACGCAGGTCGCTTGACCGGCTGCGGCCTTTATTTCGTCGATAACCACTTTGGCCGCGTCGAGATTTCTCTCGAAAATCACTACGCTCGCTCCTTCCGCGGCTAGACGCTTGCTTATCGCGCGCCCAATACCAGCGCCACCGCCAGTGACGACTACCTGTTTTCCTACGAATCGCTTGTCAGACATGATCTTAGACGTTTGAAAAGCATCAGCGTACGTTTAGCAAGCTCGCATGCGGATCAATAATATCCGCGAAGAAAATTCGGATCGAATAAAGGATCCCTTGGCGAGCCCCAAGGCATTTCAAAAGGTAGAGAGGATTGTCTCGATCCTCCGATATACGAATGCGGAGGACCCGGCTGGTCCTCCCTACCTGAGCCGGCAACGATGCGATCTTCGAGGTATTTACGCAGAGGGAATAAATCAATGGCTCTTTACTTATGCCACATATGTTTAGTTTATATACCAATCTTCCATATGAAACGCTTTTGTGTAATCGGTAGCCTGAATGTAGATCTCGTGGTCACGGCTGATCGGTTACCCCGCCCCGGTGAAACGGTCATCGCCAATGACTTTCAGATCAATCCGGCTGGCGGAAAGGGCGCCAATCAGGCCGTGGCGCTGGCCAGACTGGGCGCTGATGTCTCCTTGGTGGGAAAGCTTGGCGATCAATTCCACGGACCCGAGTACCTCGAACAGCTCAAGGAGGCGAATGTCGATTGCCAACTCATCGGGATCGAACCCGGATATCCTGGTATTGCGACCATTGGAGTCAGTGAATCTGGGGAAAATAGCATTCTGGTCTATCCAGGGGCCAACCAAAAGCTGGATACTGGCTACATCGATCAGCATTGGGAGCAGATCGTGGCTCGCGACATCTTTCTCCTGCAACTGGAAACCCCTATCGAAACGGTGATCTATACCGTTACCCGTCTTCGCGATGCCGGAAAAACGATCATCCTCGATCCCGCCCCAGCTCAACTTATTCCAGACAACCTCGTCCGGGCAACCGATTACCTAACGCCCAATCTCCTGGAGCTGGCATCGCTTACAGGACTTCCCGTAGACGACGCTGACAAGATCGAGCAGGCAGCCCTACAGCTAATCAATCGCGGCGCTCGAACGGTAATCACCAAAGCGGGTTCATCCGGAGCTTACACTACTGATTCCGAATACACTCGCAACCACAAGGCATTTCATGTCGACGTCTTGGATACGACGGCAGCAGGCGATGCTTTCAATGGCGGCCTAGCAGTAGCCCTGGGTCGCGGAGAGGCCATCGACGACGCCGTCCGCTTCGCTAATGCCGCAGCCGCTTTGTCAACCACTGGAGCGGGAGCCCAATCCGCTATGCCGACCCTCATTGAAGCGGAAACGCTTTTGGCAACCCGACTGCCTGAATTCCGAAAATGAAGATTCCAGAGGCATTTCAGGTAGCGGGCGCTCGGAGATCGCCCATTCTCGGATCAATCACTTTATGGGTACTAGGCTTGCGCCGCCGTAGCTTCAGCGTAGGCGTGAGATCGGCCGCTACCCGAATCAGCGACGAAGCGCCCATCTTCTGCATTGAGCGCACAACCAGTAATGAGCTTCCAAGTTTTAACACGTGACGCATAAAATGAAACCGATCAATCGCTACATCGACCACGCGGTCCTCAAACCGGAAATGCCCCGTGATGAAGCCGCGGCTGCCATCAAGCTCGGGATAGAATTTCAGACCCGGACCGTTTGCGTACGTCCCTGCGATATTGAGCCCGCTAATGAGCTCTGCCAAGGAAGCTCTACCAAAGTCTCTACCGTCTTGGCCTTTCCCCACGGCGTTTCGCGCACGGAAACTAAAATAGCCGAAGCCGAAACCTTCGCCCGCTTCGGCGTCGCTGAAGTCGACATGGTAGCCAACTACGGACTGATCAAATCCAAAGATTGGCCCGCTTTTGAATCGGACATTCAAGGCGTTCTCGATACGCTATCGCCCAAGGCCATCCTCCTCAAAGTGATCCTGGAGACCGCCGCCCTCAAACTCGATGAAATCGCCGAGGCCGCTCGCCGCTGCTCGGCTATCGGAGTCGATTTTGTGAAAACATCTACCGGCTTCGGTCCTGGCGGAGCTTCCGTCGAGGCCGTGCGAACCATGCTCGAAGCGACCTCTGGCAAAACCCAAGTAAAGGCTTCCGGCGGCATTCGAACTCGCGAAGAAGCCAAGCGTTTCATCGCCATGGGATGCGCCCGTCTTGGAGTGGGCTTCTCCACAACTCCTGTTCTCTGCGGAGATAGCGCGACTCAACCAGTAGATACCGCCTATTAGAGTGCCGCTACCAGAGCGGCAAAATAAACGAACCCACCGACCAAGGCCACCACTCCCCATCGTCGCGTTCGCGGAATTTTCCACCAAAGATATAGCCCCGTCCCCACCCATACAATCAAAGCGACGCAAACGACATCGACAAACAGACCCCAGATGAATTGCTGCGGATCTCCTTGTCCATACCCTGTTCGAAAGTGCATCCGCAACAGCGCCTCCACCCAGGAGCCTTCACGCTGCTCCGCGATCAAGCGATTATCCGCGAAACGGTAGGTAACGCGAACAGGCTTCAGAAAACGCTGGGAAGTTATCAATGCCCGCTCGGCATTCCGGTTTACCCCAAAACGAGCTGCGGAAATGCCCTCTTCTTCCAATAGCTCTTCCGCCCACTTTCTCAAATCTGCCTGTCCCTGTGGCAATTCGCCCACATACTCTGTTTCCCACAGCGGATTCCAAGCGTCAGGAGCGGGTCTCATTTTCCTGAATACCGAACCATGATTTACTATGAAAGTCGAAAAGGCGTACACAAAAAGCCAGGGGACTAGGAACATTCCTAGGTACAAGTGAATCCGCCGGAAAATGAGATTAACGGATTTCATAGTACCCACCTCTACAAAGTGAAAAGCAACACGCTAAACAGCCCCATCCCCCCAAGAGCGAATAGTCCGCCCAAGAATCGAGTCGGCTTAATCGTCCACCAGAGCCATACTCCCGACAGTATCCAGAAAAGCATGGAAAGAGCCGTCACCTCAACACCTAGTCCCCACAATTTTGCGGACCAATAGTCCTGCTGAAATCCGTGCCGAATATGCATACGCGTCATGACATTAGCGGCATTCGCAGCTTGTTCCTCCATCACTACCTTTCCTTCGCCGGCAGAATATGTAAGTCGCGTAACCCCAAATCCCTTCTGCCTCATCACAGTTATCTGACCAGCATCCAAGCTTCCCCGCACGAAGTGGGGCCCATCCATGTCGAGATCGATGAGGATCTGTCGAGCGGCATCCTGGGAGGTCACACTCTCGCCGAAAGCGTCGGTATAATCGAACTCCTCGACTTTTTGGAACTCGTTCATGTTGCCGCCGTACCAGGCCCGAACAGTAGCGAAGTGATTAAACACGAGCGAACTCAGCGCATACATCAGCACCCAGGGAACGAGAAACAGCCCGAGATGCATGTGAATGCGACGGGCGTAGAGCGTGACAGAGGACATTTTAAATTCCTAGGAGGAAACCCCGACCGGGTCAACTCCCACTGTAGAGAACAATCATCCCTATTTACTTAGCTTGCAAACCGCCAGAAGCCCTGGTTTTACCTTCTAACATTATGATGGACCAATTCGACAATGCCTATGATCTTAGCGGAAAGACCGCCCTCATCACGGGCTCTCGCAAAGGAATCGGTTTCGCCATCGCTCGAACCTTGGCCCAGGCTGGGGCCAACGTTATTGTCAACGGGACAGCGAGTCCGGAAGCCGCTCAAAGCGCTGTGGCCGGACTGCAAGAGTCAGCCGATGGAGGAGATGCCTGGTACTGCCAATCGGATCTCACGAAGCCGGGAGCCGCAAAGGCCCTATTCGAGCAGGCGATCGGTTTAACCGGACAGATAGACATCCTCGTATCCAATGCTTCCGTACAACGCTTTATGCCATTTACTGAAGTGACTGAAGAGGACATCGATTACCAATACGCGGCCAACTTCAAAGCTGCGTTTGTTCTCATTCAACTAGTCCTCAAGGGGATGCGTGAACGACGCTGGGGACGCGTAGTCACCATCGGCAGCGTACAAGAGGAGACCTACAACGACAAATTCGCTGCCTATGGCGCTTTGAAAGCCGCTCAAGCTCATCTCGTAAAAAGCCTTGCCAAAGCATACAGCGGCGAAGGGATCACATTCAACAATATCGCCCCCGGAGTAATCAATACCGTTCGCAACGAGGACTTCCTCGCTGATTCTGAAGCCAAGGAGGAGATGCTCTCCCGTATTCCTATAGGCCGCATCGGCCGACCGGAAGACTGCAGCGGTGCAGCTCTCCTGCTTTGCTCGCAAGCAGGCGAATATATAACCGGCGCCAATATTTTTGTCGAAGGCGGGCTGCGGCTTTAGCCGCGTCTGGATTTCGATACGAGCAACCGCAATGCTACCGCAATTATCGCTGAATAAACCCGCTCCTGCGCTCAACTACAACAAAAGTTGATACACAGGCGCCTTTTTCTCACTGAATCAAAGGTGGAACGCAACAGCCCACCTCGGCGAAGCTCGAAGTGGAGACGGGTCCCCCCACGTTCATCTTCCCGATAGCTGGACAGGTTGACGCTATTACGCGATGACGGAGATACGACCCTCCCTTAATCAACTTTACCCAAAACCCGATTGGCAGAGATTGCTTGTCACCAAGCAGCCGCGGATGCACCCCAAGCCAAACCCAAGGTCGCATGAGCGGCCCGCAAACGTAAATCCGCTAATTCACCGTGTTGATGGCCTCCCCTTCAACAAACGCCTGTAAATTGCCGGCGGACATTTTCATTAAGCGTTCCCTAGCCGCTTTCGTTGCCCAAGCAATATGCGGCGTTATCAAGCAATTCTGGGCACTTAGCAAAGGGTTGTTCGGGTTGGGCGGTTCCGATGAAAGCACATCCAGGCCCGCGCCAGCTATTTCGCCCTCATTCAAAGCATTCGCTAGAGCCCGTTCATCCACTAATTGACCTCTACCTGTATTCAGAAGATAGGCGCTGGATTTCATTAACCTGAGGCGGCGCTCGTCTACCATGCCTTCAGTTTCCGAAGTCAGGGGGCAATGAAGCGTAACGAAATCGCTACCCGCGAAAAGCTCGTCTAAATCTACCCATTCAACGTGCTCCGGAGCTTCACGGCCACGATCCCGCGTGTAGCCGATAACTTTCATTCGAAACCCGTGAGCGATTCGAGCCACGGCACCCCCAATCTCGCCTAGACCTACAATGCCGATCGTTAGGCTTCTCAACTCCGTCAAGGGATGCAGCCAATAGCAGAAATCCTCGCTTCGCGACCAACCGCCGTCGCGAACATCATCCACCTGCTCGGCGAGCCGATTGGTGAAATTCAATATGTGGGCAAACACCATCTGGGCCACTGAGTCCGGTCCATAGCCAGAAACGTTGGTTACTGGAATGCCTCGCTCCGACGCCGCCTTGACATCGACGATATTCACCCCTGTCGCTGTAACGCCAATATATTTGAGCGAATCTGTTTTTCGTATCGTCTCTGCTGATACTATCGCTTTATTGGTAATCAGAACGTCGCATCCCCTCGCCCGTTCCTCGACTTCTTCCGGAGTCGAACGCTCGTAAACCACGACTTCGCCGAGGGCTTCAAACGCCTCCCAACTGAGGTCGCCCGGATTCAAAGTGTGCCCATCTAGAATGACGATTTTCATATAATTAAGAATTCTAAAAAATGAATCAAAAGGCAGGGCTGGCGCTCCCGCCATGCCTAATTGACGTTTCAACGATCATCCGAGGCGACTCTTCGCAAGCGAAGACCCTAAACGACGACGCGTTCGATCCAGAAGAAACAGTCATAGTTCTATCCACCCCAGGCAAAACCTCGACGCCCCAATCACTGAGCGGTCCAGCCGCCATCTACAGTGAAGGCCCCACCGGTACAATAGGAAGACGCATCGGATGCCAAGAACAGGGCAAGCCCGCCAATCTCCGTCAATTCGCCCCAACGGCCCAAAGGAATTTTGGATACGAAATTCTGGTACTTTTCAGGGTCATCCAATAGAGGCAGGTTCATTTCCGTGGCAAAGGGCCCGGGCAAAATGGCGTTGGCTGTAATCTTGTGGGGGGCCCACTCGACCGCTAGGGCTCGCGTCATATTCATGACGGCTCCCTTGCTTGCCGTATACGGCGTACGATCCGGGATGGCGATCACCGATAGCATGGAGGCGATATTGATCACCCTACCATATTCTTGCTTTTTCATGATCGGCGAGACCGCTCGGCAAGCGAGCCAGGAGCCGGTTACATTGACATCCATGACGCTGCGAAAATCTGCTACCGAAACCTCTTCAATCGAGCCTCGTATATTGATTCCCGCCGAATTGATTAGAATCTCTATCGAGCCAAATTCCTCGTGAACCTCGTTCACCATCGTTGCCACTTGCGACTCGTCGGTCACGTCGCAAGTTCGCGATATTTTCTTAGCCTCCCCGACCGTCTCGATCAAGCTAAGGGCCTCCTCGTTTTTCGAAGCGTCTCGAGCGGCGATTGCCACCGACGCCCCAGCTTCTGCGAGAGCTTTGGCCATTTCGATTCCCAAGCCTCGATTGCCGCCCACAACCAGAGCGGATCGGCCTGCCAAATTGAATTGTTCTAGTATCATAATATTGTATTCGAATTATAAAGTAAGGTCTCCCACTTTTTGAAAAGCTTGTAGGCCGCTTTGAGATCGTTTAGCCAATCTCCTTTCGGCTCCGGCCAAGCTTGTTCAACAACGAGATAACCTCGATAGCACTTTCGTGTCAAACGCGAGAGAAAGGCTTCGAAGTCGTTAACTCCCGTGCCGAAAGGGACCGTATCGTAAACTTTACCTCGCTCACGGCAATCCTTGAGATCCACAGGCAGGATACGTTCGTGAACGGTATCGACCACCTCGCCCAAATCTATGGCTACCCCTTCGAAATGACCCGTAACCAGACACATGCCGACGTTGGGCGAATCGATTACGCAAAAGATCTCTCGGTAATCCTCGATACGCTCCAGCACATTGTTGGCATGGTTTTCCAAAACCACGATCACGCCTTTATCTTCCGCAGCCGGAGCTAGATGTTTCAGAACTTCGATCACCGACTCCAAGCCTCCATTGCTCCCGCGCCTGGCGCCCGTGCACTTCAAAATTGTCGCACCCAATTCCTTGCAGGCATCGAGCAGAACCAATTCGTGAGCCAGAACCTTGGCAATGCCTGCATTTCCCCGCCCCCCCGAAACTCGAGGCTTGAATTCTGACTGGCGTCAAACCGCTTCGGTTGCGGCGGGACTGGATACTCTCGATGTAGCGGGACGCAATCAGTTCAGGATACCGAAGATTGAATTCTACATTGGTGAAACCCAGCTCTGTAATCACCCGGAAGGACGGCTCATGGCGATGCATCCCAAACCCGTCTACGCAAGTCGTGGCGATGGCCAGGTGCACGCCATTCAATTTGCCAATATTTTTAGGCGGGGCGAAAGCTAAGGTTTCCGCTCGCGACAAGGTCCCCGCTGCCCCAGCAGCAGCAACAGTGCGAACAAAGCTTCTTCGCGATCGTTTTGAGGTCATAGCAACAAGAAAACGGGTGAAAGTAAGACCTGTCAAACGAAGGGCCTTTACCTGCCAATGTCGAGGAAATGACGGTTTCCTTTTTCGTCCGCTACGGTTTCCTCACGATTTCCGAATTGCCAATCCAAGGCTAATCGTTTTCTGATTTCGCTTCTAGGAATGCGAATCGAATTTACAAAAATGCACGGGGCCGGAAACGATTTCGTCATGATCGAAAATCTGGACGGAGCCATCGAGATGGGACCCGAGCAGGTTGCCGCCCTTTGCGATCGTCGCTTTGGCATCGGAGCCGATGGCCTCATCCTCCTCAATCCTCCAGCAAACGATTATTCCGACGCGTCGATGATCTACTACAATGCCGATGGGGGGCGCGTAGACATGTGCGGCAATGGCGCTCGTTGCTTCACTTCCTTCGCTCTCCTTAACGGAGTTGGGGACGGCAATCAGGTCAATTTCACCACCGATGCCGGTCCGATGCGGGCTGAAGCCGAGGATGGGCAATACACCATTCGCATGACGCCGGTTCATTCCATCGAACTCGATAAAACGCTATCCACTGATCACGGCTTCTATCAATTCGCCTTCATGAATACTGGAGTGGAGCATGTGGTCGTATTCACCGAAGATGTCGAATCTATAGACATAATTCCCGAAGGAAGCGCGATCCGTTACCACGATAGGTTCCCAGCTGGGACCAACGCCAATTTCGCTCAAATCGGTGAGGATGGTCTCATCAAAGTCCGCACCTATGAGCGTGGTGTGGAAAACGAGACACTCGCTTGCGGCACCGGCGTAGTCGCGGTCGCCATCACG
>Ga0181579_10001325_pt1 | contig 20425 bp, 17 predicted proteins | sample 071ome_24_FD_132996 | JGI IMG/M metagenome (GOLD analysis project Ga0181579, IMG submission 132996) | Coastal salt marsh microbial communities from the Groves Creek Marsh, Skidaway Island, Georgia - 071402CT metaG (megahit assembly) | ecosystem: Environmental > Aquatic > Marine > Intertidal... | reverse complement strand
GGCACGCGCGACAGGTTGCGGAAACAGCTTCATCGTCGCGGCGGTGATGACACCAAGTGTGCCTTCCGAGCCGACAAACAGATGCCGAAGGTCATAGCCGGTATTGTCCTTGCGAAGACCACTCAGAAGGTTGAGGACCCGTCCTCCCATCAGCACCACCTCGACGCCGAGCGTCAACTCGCGTGTGGTGCCATAGCGGACGACATTCAGGCCGCCGGCATTGGTGCCGAGATTGCCGCCGATGGTGCAGCTTCCCTTGGCGGCGAGGTTCAGTGGGAAATACAGACCCTCGGCCTCGGTTGCCTCGTGAAGTGTCTGCAGAACGCAGCCGGCCTCGACGGTCATCGACATGTTGATCGGGTCGATCTCGCGGATGCGGTTCATGCGGCGCAGCGACAGAACGATGCTGTGGCCCGAGGAGTCGGGCGTGGCGCCGCCCATGAACCCGGTATTGCCACCCTGCGGCACGACGACAATGTCATGCGCCTCGGCGAAAGCCATGACCTGCGAGACCTGTTCCGTTGTTTCCGGCATCACCACGGCAAGTGCCGCGCCATGATACTGTCCGTGCCAGTCGGTGAGGAACGACGTGGTCTCGTCGGAACCGGTTTTCAGTCCGGTATCACCGACAATATCACGAAGGGATGCGATCAGTTCTGTTGACAAGATGACTGTCTCCTGCGGATTACGTCCACCAGCATAGCGCCGTCATCAGGCGATCGACAACCGACGTGACGCCGCAGACGGTGTCTTTACCGCGTCTTGCGCGGGGCCGCGGCGCGGCGCAGCCTGTCATTGATGGCCTCGCCAAGCCCCTGTGCGGGAATCGGCGCGACGCCGATCACCGCGCTGCCGGTCGCGTCGGCCCGGTGCAGCATGTCGAACAGATTGGCGGCAGCCTCGACAAGGTCGCCGCTCGGGCTGAGATTGCGATTGCTCGCACCGGCACCCTCGATATCGCCGAAACCGATCATTTCCATGCCAGGTTCTGCGCGGGTGACATTCATCTCCAGAGCGGCGCGGGGCGCATAATGGCTTGCCAGCATGCCCGGGCTCGCCGGTTGAGTGATGTCCGACGAAGAGGTTGCCACTGCCAGTTCAAGGCCCGCCGCGGCAAGACAGTCGGCCACCTGCTGGCGGGTAAACCCGCCCGGGCGCAGGATCACGGCCCTGTCACCGCTGCAATCGACAACGGTCGATTCGACGCCGCTGTCACAGCGCCCTCCATCAAGAACGACATCGATCCTGCCATCCAGACCAGCCATGACATGATCGGCGCGTGTCGGGCTGATCCGGCCAGACGGGTTGGCGCTTGGCGCCGCCACGGGACCGCCAAAGGCCGTCAGCAGCCGCTGTGCCGCCTCGCTTGCCGGCACGCGAAGCGCGATCCTGTCAAGGCCGGCGCTTGTCAGGCGTGCGATCGGGCAATCCGCCCGGCGGGTAAGGACCAGTGTCAGCGGACCGGGCCAGAACCGCGCCGCCAGCGCCCGTGCCGGCGGCGTCGCCATGCCGAGCGCGAAGGCATGGTCGGTGCTGTCGACATGGCTGATCAGCGGGTTGAAGGCCGGACGGCCCTTTGCGGCGAAGATGGCGGCGACGGCCTCGGCGTTGCAGGCATCCCCGCCAAGCCCGTAGACGGTTTCGGTTGGAAAGGCAACAAGGCCACCGCCGGCGAGCGTCGCTGCGGCGGTTTTGATCGCCGGCATCGAGACGTCGAGCCGCTTCGTTGACCGAACCTGACCTTTCACGGACATCGCCGTTGCTTCCTTGCCTTTCAATTTGCGAAGCGGGTGTAGCGCAGCTTGCCGCTCAGCACCACTGAATTCAGCCCGCTGAATTCAAGCCACGTGCCGGGCGTGCTTATGGCTTGGCCTGCGCTCGCACCTGTCGCATGATGACCTAGATTTCTGTGACCGGGACAAAGCCATGTGTGGCCGCTTTACAAGCACCGCGTCCCCGGAAGAGCTGATGCGGCTTTTCGGGGTGACGGTAATGGACAATCTTCAGCCGCGATGGAATGTAGCCCCGTCGCAGGGCGCCCTTGTCATCATCCAGACCGGTCTTCAGCCCGAGGCGATCTTTCCGGCATGGGGTCTGCCGCCTGCCGGCGAGGGGCGAAGCTTCCTGATCAATGCACGGATGGAAACCGCGGCCGAAAAGCCGACTTTTCGCGACGCCTTCCTGCATCGTCGTTGCCTGGTCGTTGCCAGCAGCTGGTATGAATGGTCGGCCCCGAAAAAGCCCTGGCATGTGCAGCTGTCCGATGGCGGGGTCATGGCCTTTGGCGGCCTGCTGCTGCGGCGCGGCGATGAGGACAGGTTCGTTGTGATGACAAGTGCCGCGAATGGCGACCTTGCCGCCATCCACCATCGCCAGCCGCTGGTGCTGTCGCCGGACAAATGGCGAGGCTGGCTGACAGGCGGGTCGGCGGATGCGGCCGAGCTGTGTGTTGCCGCGCCGGCGAACTGGTTCAACTGGTATCGTGTCGGCCCGGGAGTCGGCCGGGTCGCAGAGGATCATCCGGAACTGGTGACACCGCTGGATGATGCGGCGCTTTTGGCAGAAGCGGCCGGCGCGGTCCGCAAGCACGATGATGGCAAGAGCAATGACGGCAAACCCGATGACGGTCAGGGCGATCTGTTCGGATAGCCGGTGGCCGGATATCAGCTGCCGGAAAACGACAAATTCGCTCAGATATCCGTGATGGCGACCTTGCGTACCTCGATGGCATAGAGATGCCACAGCACAAGCGCGCCTGCCCCGCGATAGGGTTGCCATGATGTGGCAAGTGTCTCCATCTCGGCCTGTCCGGGGCGATTCTCGAGGGTTTTCAGCCGCCGCATCGCCTCCTGCAACGCGACATCATTGGCCGGCCAGGCATCCATGTCGGCAAGCGCGAAGAGCCGGAAATTGTCCGCTGTCCAGGCCCCGACCCCGCGCAGGCTGACAAGCCGGTCCTGCACCGCCTGGCCCGGCATGCCGGCAAGGCCTGCCAGGTCAAGGCGGCCACTGACGATCTCGCCGGCGATTCCGATCAGATATTCCGCCTTGCGACGCGACAGGCCGGCCGCCATCATCTCCTCCGGTGTCTGGCTGGCGGTGACCTCGACGGATGTGAGCCCCTGTGCCTGCATCCGTTTCATGATCGCCGTGGCCGCCACGCGCGACACCTGCTGGCCGACGATGGCGCGTGCCAGCGTGTCATAGGTCGCCGGCAACGAGCGGTCCGGCGGTGGGCCATAGGCGGCAAGGGTGCGCGCGATATCGGCATCGCGCGCCGCCAGCGCCGCAAGCGCACCGCCTTCGCCATGGCCGGCATCGGTGAACAGCCTGTGGTGCATGTCGGTCATGCCGCCACGATACCAGTGCCGATTGAACTGGCCAACCATGACGGCGATCACATAAAATTGAGATCAGACAATTCGTAAATTCTGCTAACGCTTGGCAAACAGCATCAGGGGGTGCAGCCATGTCCGAACCAACCATGTCTGAACCGACCATGTCCGATAGGGAGGGGGACAGTATACTTGTCTGGGACCTGCCCCTGCGATTGTTCCATTGGGGGCTTGCCGCGGCTGTTGTCACCAATGTCGTGACGGCGAATATCGGGCGCATGGAGCTTCACGAGCGGTCCGGACTGACCGTGCTGGCGCTTGTCGCCTTTCGGCTGTTTTGGGGGTTTGTCGGCGGCCATCACGCCAGATTCAGGAATTTTGTGCGCGCTCCGCGAGCGGTGATGGCGTGGCTTCGCAAACCGTCCGATACATCAGCGCCGCGCGCGGCAGGCCACTCGCCACTGGCGGCATTGTCGGTGCTGGCGCTGCTGGCGGTAACAGGTTTCATGGCCATGACCGGTATGTTCTCCAGCGACGGCATCCTGTTTGACGGGCCGCTGGCGCATCTGGCACCGGCGCAGTCGGAGGCCGCGACCAAAATCCATCACCGCGCCAAGCTGGTGCTGATCCTGCTGGTGGTGCTGCACCTTGTCGCGATTCTGGTTTACAAGTTCGGCAAGAAGATCAATTTGACCAGCGCCATGGTAACCGGCCGGCCCAGCGAGGCGCCGGGGCGGATCACCGGTGCTGATGGCCGGATCAGCCACGGCAGGCTGATGGCCGGGCTGGCGCTGATGGCGGCGTTGCAACTGGCGGCGCATGCGCTGCCGCTTCTCCGTCCGGCCTGGTAGCCGCCGGCATCGCAACCATCCCGTCGGCTGTGGACCGGCTACCAGCTCTTGAATTTCTGATGGCAGGCCTTGCAAGTCGCGCCAAGCGCCTTCAGCGCCGCACCGGTCTTCGCGGCGTCCTTGCTCTGCGCGGCGGCGATCAGGCCCCTGGCGGCCTCGTGGTTCGCCGCGGCGGCGGTCTTGAAGCCGGCAAAGTCGGACCAGATGGCCGGCTTTGCGCTGGTGCCTTCACCGCTTCCCTCAGGAAAATAGTCAGGCATGACCATGGCCCAGGCGGCGATTTTCTCGGCCTCGCCAACCACAGCGTCGAAATCATCGAAGCTGAGGGCGCTGCCGATCGCGCGCATCGAGGCGTTGTTGGCCTTGAAGTTGGCTTTGCGGTCCTCGATCACGCCGGCGCTGGCGGACAGCGATGAAATACCGATGATGAAAGCCGCGGCGGCGGCGGAAAGGGTGTGTCTGCGCATGGGAAAGTGGTCTCCTGCCAGAGGTTCCGTTCAGGTGGCGCTGCGGCGGCAACGCCCGTTTGTGCGTCCCCGAGAGATGGGGATGGTGATCGGCAAGTTAAAGTCATGACAGCGGCGAAAGCCATCGCCTTTGTCATGATCAGGCCATTCTGATATGGCCCTCCGGCAAGAAAGCCCGTAAGGTTGTTCTCCTCACGACACGGGTGTTCCGGTGCTTCTTCCGCGTTCCTTTATTGGTATATTGCTGACCCTCATTGCGATCCTGTTCGGTGTTGGCACGGGGCTGATCGTCAAGATGATCGGTGACGGCATCCCGCTGGTGACGCTGCTGATGTATCGCTTCATCTTCTCGGTGCCGTTGTTGCTGTTGCCGGCGGTACTGGTGCGTGGCCGTGATTTCCTGCAGATCAATGCGCGGCGCACGCTGATTGTGCGGATCGGGTTCGGTTGTGTGGCGATGGCCTGCTGGTTCACCTCCATCCGGCTACTGCCGCTGGGGCAGGCGACGGCGTTGCTGCAGAGTTCGGTGATTTTTATCACCATCCTCTCGCCGTTGTTGCTTGGCGAGGTCATCGGCATCTATCGCTGGAGCGCCGTCGCCACCGGCATGATCGGGATCGTCCTGCTGACGGACCCCTTTACCGGCGGGTTCTCGGTGAATGTCGGGTTTGGCATCGCCGGCGCGGTGGCCAGCGCCGTTCTGGCGATCATGTTGCGGCGGCTTGGCAAAGCCGACCACCCCTTCAGTGTAGCTATCTGGTACAATGCAAGCGGCACCGTGCTGCTGACCTCGCTGGCGTTGCTGTTGCCGGATGTACCGATGACCGTCAGCCAGCCGGTGCTGCTTGATCTGATGCTTCTTGGCGCTGTGGCGGCGGGGCTTCAGCTCTGTATCACCTCGGCTTACAAATTTTCCGAGGCGGTGGTGATCTCCTCGATGCGGTATCTGCAGATCCCGCTTGCCGCCTTCGTCGCCTTCCTGCTGTTTGCCGAGGTCATATCGCCGGTCGAGATCACCGGCGGGGTGGTGGTGATCGGAAGCTGCCTGTTCATTGCCTGGCGCGAATTTGTCCGCGCGCGGCAGCCCGTTCCGGCGCCCGATACCCCGGTCTGAGCACAGGAAGCTGTTGCCAGCCGCCAGGATGCTGCCTACAACGCTAGCGGTTTTCATTCCAGTGCCCGGGAGGCCGTGTCATGCCAACAACCCTGCTTCGCCTGATGGGCGAATCCGACATCATCGACATTGACCCGTCCGATCATGACGGGTCGGTGCATCCGCGTCTGATGGGTCTGGATGCTGCCGACCGGATCAATCTTCTTGGCCATTGGCTCGACCATGACCAGGGCGAGGCGATGTCGGATGACCCGGACACCATGTCGGCGATGACCGCCATCGGCGCGGCCTTTCTGGCCGAACAGGCCCTTGCCGCGTCCTGGGGCGGTGAGGTGAATTTTGTCGTGATGACGATCCTGCGCGAGAAATGGCCGGTCGGGTCGAAATCCGGATACCGTGCGATTGCCGACCGGGTGGGTGCCAGCCACACCTATCTGGCGCATCTCTGCAGCGCCGCGAAGCTTGACGACCTTACAGACGAGGCCGCGCTAAAACAGTCGGAGACCGCGCAGTTGATGATGGCGCTGCCGCAATACCGCCAGAACCGCAAGCGCTTCGCCAACAGCAGCGCCGTTCAGACATTGATCAGGAAGGGGCTGTAGACAGCTCTATTCCGCCAGCTCCGGCAGGTTCCTGAAGTGATCGAGGGCCTCGGCATTCGCCAACGCCTCGGTATTTTTCACCTCACGGCCATGGATGACGTCGCGAACCGCCAGTTCGGTGATCTTGCCCGACCTTGTGCGCGGGATGTCCGGAACGGCGATGATATGGCGCGGCACATGGCGCGGTGTCGCGCCGCTGCGAATGTGGGTCTTTATGGCGGTGGCAAACTTGTCATCAAGACAGGTGTCGCCGGCCATCCGCACAAACAGGATCACCCGCACATCATTGTCCCATGACTGCCCGACGACCAGCGCCTCCTCGATTTCGTCAAAAGCCTCGACCTGGCGATAGATCTCGGCGGTGCCGATCCGTACCCCGCCGGGATTGAGCGTGGCGTCGGACCGGCCATGGATGACCAGGCCGCCGCGCCCGGTCAGGGTCGCCCAGTCACCATGCCGCCAGATCCCTTCGAAATGCTCGAAATATGCGGCCCGGTATTTGGCGCCGTCGGGATCGTTCCAGAACTGTACCGGCATCGAGGGGAAGGGCTTCAGGCAGCACAGTTCACCCTGTTGCCCGGTCACCGGATGACCGTCATCATCAAGAATTTCGACCGCCATGCCAAGGCCGCGGGTCTGGATCTCGCCGGCATATACAGGCTGTGTCGGTGTGCCGAGGGCAAAGCAGGAAATCAGGTCGGTGCCGCCAGAAATCGACGCCAGCTGCAGGTCCGGGCCGACCTCCTCATAGATGAAGGCGAATGCTTCTTCAGACAGTGGCGATCCGGTCGACATCACCACCCGCAATGCCGACAGATCCAGCGCCTTGCCGGGCGCGTAGCCGGCATTGCGCACGGCGTCGACATATTTTGCCGAAACGCCGAAATGCGTCAGCCGTTCGCGCTCTGCGATCTGCCAGAGCCGTTCCGGCCCGGGATGGAAGGGATTGCCCTCATAGGTCACGATCGGCGCGCCGACCAGCAGGCCGGACACCATCCAGTTCCACATCATCCAGCCGCAGGTGGTGAAGAAGAACAGCCTGTCCTGCGGTGTGAGGTTGCTGTGAAGGCGCAGCTCCTTGGCGTGCTGGAGTGTCACGCCGCCGACACCATGGACGATGCATTTCGGTGCGCCGGTGGTGCCGCTCGAATAGAGGATGTAGAGCGGCGCGTTGAACCCGACCCGCACAAAGGAGTGTAGCGGGGCATGATCCTTGGCCTCGGCGAACAGGCAGGCAGATGGCAGGCCGGCAAGATCGGGTGCTTCATCCAGAAACGGGATGATCAGGCAATGCGTGACTGACGGCATCGATGCCGCCAGTTCGCGCACCAGCTCGAGCCGCGCGAACCGCTTGCCGGCATAATGATAGCCGTCACAGGCGATCAGCAGCTTCGGTTCGATCTGGCCGAATCTGTCACGCGCCCCGCCGGGGCCGAAATCGGGCGAACAGCTGGAAAAGATGCCGCCAAGCGCCGCCGTCGCCAGCATCGCGATCACCGCTTCGGGAATGTTCGGGATGTAGGCGGCGACGCGGTCACCCTCGCCGATACCGTTGTCGCGCATCCAGCCGGCAAGTCGCATCACCCGGTCCTGCAGCTCGCGCCGCGTCAGCCGGACATGCCGCCCATCCTCGCAATGCGCCGAGATGGCCAGCCGGTCATCGGCGTTGGCAAGCATGTTCTCGGCATAGTTCAAGGTTGCGTCGGGAAAGAAACGCGCGCCCGGCATCGCGGTCTCATTCTCAATCAGCCTGTCGCCCTTGTCGCCGATCACCCCGTGCCAGTCCCAGAAAAGATCCCAGAACGTGACGTTCTGGTCGGCCGACCAGCGCCACAGCGCCTGGAAATCGCCCTGCCAGTCCATGCCGGTTTGTTCACGAACAAAGGCTGCAAAATCCGCAACCTGACTTGTGATGACGGCGTCCGGTGCCGGGGACCAGAGCGGATTGTCGGTTGGATCAGAGGTCGATTCGGTCATGACAGAGACGATAATTCACATCATTCGGGCAGGGCATCGTGCACCATATTCGTGAAGCCTCGGGCAGGCAACCGCTCATCTCCGGCGTTGCGGGGCCGAAATCTGATATCTTCACATGATCCGCAAGGGTTGGATTTGTCCGAAGGTAAATTATGTCATTAACAACAAGTTAACCCATGGTAACAAAACGGTGATTTGATTCGCCATCCACCGCGCTGGCACCCACCGCGCTGACAAAGGGGATTGCCGCATGCACGCGCCCATCAAGGCCCAGATGAACGAGCTTGTCCAGAATCCGCCGGCCACCGCGCCGTGCGAGGTCATGGCGCTGTCACAGCGCCGCTGGATGATCGAAAGCGAGGACGGGCCGATTGTCCAGCTGGAACTTCTCGATGATGATGTCAGCGCCTTTGTCTATGCGACAACGGCACGCGATGGCAGCGGGCCGCTTCGCGCCTCCTTCATCACCATGCTGTTGCTCGAGGACACCATCGCCACCGCCATGCGCCCGCATGGCGTCTGTTCCGGCGATGCCACGGTCACAGTTTATCGCAAGCTTGATCTGCGGGGCGCGACACCCGCTTTCATCTATCGCGAGATGATGGATTTTGCGCAGCTGGCGGCCACCCTGCTTGCGAAGCGCGGCATCGGCCTTCCCGAGGTGATGCCGTTCGATGATCGGGAGATGGTCTAGGCCGTCCATCAGCCGGGCCATACCCTTGCATAACGTGCGATCCGGACTAGGTTAGGGGCGTGACTCACTCTCTCGCGAAAGCTCCCTTTCATGGCCTATGATTACGACCTGATTGTTATCGGTGCCGGTTCCGGCGGTGTCCGCGCCTCGCGCATTTCGGCCGGCCATGGCGCCAGGGTGGCGGTGATCGAGGAAAGCCGCCCGGGCGGCACCTGTGTGATCCGGGGCTGTGTTCCGAAAAAGCTGCTGATGTATGGCTCGGCATTCTCGGCCGAGGCGGAAGATGCCGCCGGCTTTGGCTGGCAGGTGACCGTCGACGGGCATGACTGGCCGGCGTTGATCGACGCCAAGAACCGTGAGCTTGACCGGCTTGAGGGCATCTACCGGTCCCTGCTGGCAAATGCCGGCGTTGAACTGGTCGAGGGCCGCGGCGTCATCACCGGGCCGCATGAGGTGTCGGTCGGTGACCGCCGTCTGACCGCCGAGCATATTCTGGTCGCGACCGGCGGCTGGCCGCAGATCCCCGATGTTCCGGGGCTTGCCGAACATGGAATCACCTCAAATGAGGCGCTTGACCTCGCCATGCGACCGGACCGGGTGCTGGTCTATGGTGGCGGCTATATAGCGGTGGAGTTCGCCAGTATTTTCAATGGTTTCGGTATAGACACCCATCTTGTCTACCGGGCCGATATGCCGCTTCGCGGATTTGATGACGACATCCGGCAGGAGGCCGCGACGGCGCTTTCCGGGCGCGGCATCACGCTTCATCCCGGCTGCACGCTCACCAAGGTTGTGGTGGACGGTGCCGGTCGCAGGACGGTCACCCTTAGCGATGGCACCGCGATTGATGTCGATCAGGTGATGGCCGCCACCGGCCGGCGTCCCAACACCTCCGGACTGGGTCTGGAGGCGGCTGGCATTGCCACCGGGCCGGCGGGCGAGATTCCGGTCGATGCCAATTCGCGCAGTGAGGTGCAGTCCATCTATGCCGTCGGTGATGTCACCGACCGGGTGGCCCTGACGCCGGTGGCCATCGCCGAGGGACACGCCCTTGCCGACAGCCTGTATGGAGGGCGCCCGCGCCAGGTGACGCATGCCAATATCCCCTCGGCCGTCTTCACCCAGCCGCCGATCGCCTCGGTTGGCCTGACCGAGGAGGAGGCGCGCTCACAATATGGTGAGATCACGGTGTTCACCAGCCGCTTCAATGCGATGAAGAACACCATTTCAGGACGGTCGGAAAAGACCGTCATGAAGCTGATTGTCGAAATGGCCTCCGACCGCGTTGTCGGGGCGCATATGCTGGGCCCTGATGCCGGCGAGATCATGCAGGGAATCGGTGTGGCGGTCGTTGCCGGCGCGACGAAGGCGGATTTCGATGCCACCATCGGCATTCACCCGACGGCGGCGGAGGAATTCGTTACCATGCGGACGCCGCGTGCATAGGCGCAAAAAACTTGAAAAACATCGGGATTTGGCCATTATGTGGACCTGTTCAGGGCATGGTTCACAATCTTCATGGTGCTGGTGTCGCCCTGTCGTCTAGACGAACAAGGAATGATGCCTCATGACATGGCAACCCGACAGTTGGCGTGACCACCCGATTCAACAGGTCCCGGAATATCCGGACCAGGCCAAACTGGCCACGGTCGAGGGCAAGCTTGCCGCCATGCCGCCGCTTGTGTTCGCCGGCGAGGCGCAGAGCCTGAAGCGCAAGCTTGGCGAGGTTGCCGAAGGCCGCGCCTTCCTTCTTCAGGGTGGCGATTGCGCGGAAAGCTTTGCCGAGTTCTCGGCCGACAACATCCGCGACTCCTTCAAGATCATCCTGCAGATGGCGGTGGTGCTGACCTTTGGTGCCTCGATGCCGATCGTCAAGGTCGGGCGCGTCGCCGGACAGTTTGCCAAGCCGCGCTCCGCGCCCTTCGAGACGATCGAAGGTGTCGAGCTGCCAAGCTATCGCGGCGACATGATCAACGCGATGGGGTTTTCCGCTGGCGAGCGGATTCCCGACCCGAAGCGTCTGCTGCGCGTCTATGAACAGTCCGCGGCGACGCTGAACCTGCTGCGGGCCTTCGCGCAGGGCGGCCTTGCCGACCTGACCAAGGTCCATAGCTGGGTCACCGAATTTCTGGAAGGCACGCCGGAGGCGGAAAAGTTCCAGGAGCTGGCGAGCCGGATTCAGGAAAGCCTCGATTTCATGCGGGCCTGCGGGATCACCCCGGAAACAGCCAGACCGCTTGCCGAGACCGAACTCTACACCAGCCATGAGGCGCTGCTTCTGAATTATGAGGAAGCCATGACCCGGCGCGATACCATCACCGATGAAAAGGACTGGTATTCCACATCGGCGCATATGATCTGGATTGGCGACCGCACGCGCCAGCCTGACGGCGCGCATATCGAATATATGCGGGGCATCGGCAATCCGATCGGTCTGAAATGCGGGCCGAGCCTCGACCCGGATGAGCTTGTGCGGCTGATCGAGACGCTGAACCCGGACAATGTCCCGGGGCGGCTGACACTGATTGCCCGTATGGGTGCCGACAAGGTGCATGCCGGCCTGCCGCCGCTGTTGAAAGCGGTCAAGTCGTCTGGCGCCAAGGTTGTGTGGTGCTGCGATCCGATGCATGGCAACACCATCAAGGCCAGCAGCGGCTACAAGACCCGCCGCGTCGGTGATGTGATGGCCGAGGTGAGAGGCTTTTTTGATGCGCATGACGAGGTTGGCACCTATCCTGGCGGCGTTCATTTCGAGATGACCGGCCAGAATGTGACCGAATGTGTTGGCGGCGTTGTCGAGGTCACCGAAGCTCGGCTTGGCGACCGCTATCATACGCATTGTGACCCGCGTCTGAATGGTGCCCAGGCACTGGAACTTGCCTTCCTGATCGCTGATCTGTTGAAACAGCGACGTGATGGCGGCATTGGCCTGTCCGAGGCGGTGTAGACGTAACGTTTGGTAATTCCCTCAGACTGGTGGCCGGCGCGGTCACCGACAGGGCAGATCTGCAATGGCCGAGTTTGAAACCAGTGGTCCGTCACCGGACGAACAGCCGGGACTGACCGATACCTATTTCCGCAACACCCGTCGCATCGTCGAGGCGAATGGCGATTGCGAGGTGGAATATGCGGTGTTCATGCGCCGCCCGGTGACCTATGCCGGCAGGCTGGCCGCCGAATGGCTGCAGGCCATGGCGCGACACCGTAAAGTCACCATCGAGGTCGATCAACCGCATATCGAGGGCGCCTGGGTCGGGGCGGGTGAGGTGCTATGCTATCTTCGTGGCCCGTTCGCCGCGCTGGTGGATCTGGAAACCATTTTCCTGCAGCGGCTTGGTGGCTGCTGTGTGGCCGCCTACAATGCCTACAACATGTGTGTCGAGTTGCCGGAGGTTGCCTTTCTGGCGATGGATGCGCGGCACTGTGCCGGCTCGGACATGGCCGAATTAATGGCGTATGGTGCCTCGGTCGGCTCGAAGAAGGCCAACGCCAAAACCGGCGCACGCGGCTTCATCGGATCGTCAACGGACGCCACCGCGCCCTTCTTCGGACAGGAACGTGGCATGGGAACAATGCCGCACGCGCTTGTCGGCTACGCCGGATCGACATTGCGGGCGGCCGAGATGTTTCACGAAATCGCACCGGAGGCGCCGCTGACCGTGCTGGTCGATTATTATGGGCGTGAAATCACCGACTCACTGGAAGTCGCCAACCGGTTCCCCGAACTGGCTGCCAGCGGCCAGCTGGCCTTTCGGCTCGACACGCATGGTGGCCGGTTCGTCGAGGGGCTGGACACACCCGAATCCTATGCCGTTCTCGACAGGCATGTTCCCTACGCCACCCGCGGTTATCGCACCGACGCCGAACTGAAGCATCTGATGGGAACAGGCGTCAGCGCGGCTGCGGTCTGGTATCTTCGCGAGACGCTGGACAAAAACGGTTTTGACAAGGCGCGGATCGTGGCATCAAGCGGGTTTGGCCCCGACAAATGCCGCATGTTCTCCTTCGCCAGCGCACCTGTCGACCTGATTGGCACAGGGTCCTATCTACCGCAGATCTGGTCGGAAACCTACGCCACCGCCGATATCATCTCCTATGACGGGAAGCCATGCGTCAAGTCAGGGCGCGAATTCCTGCTCCGCAAATGACCGGGAACCAGCCCATGTCCACCGCCAGTTCGATCGCGCTTGCACAGCTGAATTCGCATCTCGGCAATATCCCGGCCAATGTCGCGCGCCTTCTCGAGGCGCGCCGTCAGGCGGCATCGCTTGACGCCGATATCATCGTCACGCCGGAGATGTATCTGTCCGGCTATCCTTGTGATGATCTCGTGCTGCGAAGCGACTTCATGGGTGAGGTGGCGGCCGGCCTGCAGACACTTGCCGACGCGACATCCGATGGTGGTCCTGCCATCATCATCGGTGCGCCGCATATCGAGGACGGCGTGATCACCAATTCTGTCTTCGTTCTTGATGACGGGGCCATCCAGGCGCGCCGTGACAAGGTGAATCTGCCGAATTACGGCGTCTTCGACGACAAGCGCAATTTTACCGCCGGGGCGATGCCGGGGCCGGTATTGGTGCGGGGGCGGCGGCTCGGCCTGCCGATCTGCGAGGATATCTGGACGCCGGACGTGGTCGAATGCCTTGCCGAATCAGGGGCCGATATCATCATTTCACTGAATGCCTCGCCCTTTGACCTGCTGAAGCCTGACAGCCGCATGGCGCATGCCGTCAGCCGCGCGCTGGAGGCCGAATGTCCGTTCTTCTACGTCAACATGGTTGGCGGGCAGGACGAGCTTGTCTTTGATGGCGGGTCGTTCGCGCTTGGCGCCGATGGCAAGCTTGCCGCCCATCTGCCAAGTTTTTCCGAGGCCACCGTCACCATCCGGCTTGCCGAGGATTTTGGTGCGCTGTCACTCAGTGGACAGATCACGCCGCCGGACGAGGGGATGGCGGCGCTCTATCGCGGCTTGACGCTGGGGCTTCGTGATTATGTCGACAAGAACGGCTTCCCCGGAGTCATTCTCGGCCTGTCTGGCGGGATCGACTCGGCGATCGTCGCCGTGCTGGCGGTCGATGCGCTTGGCCCGGAACGCGTCCATGCGGTGATGATGCCGTCACCCTATACCAGCCGGGAAAGTCTAGATGACGCGGCGGAACTGGCGCGCCGCCTTGGCATCCGTCTTGACGAGGTATCGATCGGGCCGGCGATGCGGGCGATGGACGAGATGCTGGAAGGCCATTTCGCCGGCACCGCCCCGGATATCGCCGAGGAGAACATTCAGTCGCGCCTTCGCGGGATGATCCTGATGGGCATTTCCAACAAACATGGCCCGATGGTGCTCGCCACCGGCAACAAATCCGAATATGCGGCGGGATATTCGACCCTTTATGGCGACATGTGCGGCGGCTTCGCGCCGATCAAGGATGTGTGGAAGGTGCAGGTGTTCGACCTGTGCCGCTGGCGCAACGCCAACATGCCGCGCGGCGGTGCCGGGCCGGAGGGCGAGGTGATGCCGGTGCGGATCATCGACAAACCACCCTCGGCCGAACTGCGGCCCGACCAGAAGGATACCGACTCGCTGCCGCCCTATGACAGGCTTGATGACATCATGCGCGCATTATGCGAGGAGATGGTGGATATCGAGACCATCGTGGCGCGTGGTCATGACCGCGAGGAGGTGGCGCGCGCCAGCCAGTTGCTGTTCCGGGCCGAATATAAGCGGTTCCAGGCGGCGCCGGGGCCGAAAATGACGGCTCTTGCCTTTGGTCGCGAGCGTCGGTTGCCGCTGACCTCCGGCTTCAATCCGCTGCAGGTATCCGGGAAGGATGAGTGAATGAGTAACGTGAAGGTTCGCTTCGCGCCAAGCCCGACAGGCAATCTGCATGTTGGCAATCTGCGCACCGCGCTGGTGAATTTCCTGTTCGCGCGCCGTCAGGGTGGGCATTTCATGCTGCGGATCGATGATACCGACACCGACCGGTCGACGGCGGCTTTCGAGGAGTCGATCCGCGCCGATCTGGTGTGGATGGGCATGCAATGGGACAGCGAGGACCGGCAGTCGGCGCGGCTCGAGCGATATGATGCGGCGCTGCAACAGCTTGTCGCCGATGGCCGCGCCTATGCCTGCTATGAAACGCCGGAGGAGCTGGCGCTGAAGCGCAAGGCGCAATTGTCGGCCGGCCGGCCGCCGGTCTATGACCGCGCGGCGCTGAACCTCACCGATGACCGGAAAGCCGCCTTTGAGGCCGAAGGCCGGCGCCCGCATTGGCGCTTCCTTCTGGACCATAGCGAGGTCGCCTGGACCGACATGGTGCGCGGCGATGTCAGCTATCATATGTCGAGCTTGTCGGACCCGGTGCTGTTCCGCGAGGATGGGCGGGTCATCTACACCATGGCATCGGTTGTCGATGATATCGACCACGCCATTACCCACATCATCCGCGGCGAGGATCATGTCACCAATTCGGCGGCGCAGATCCAGCTGTTCGAGGCGCTTGGGGCCACCGCCCCGGTGATGGGACATGTCGCGCTTCTGGCCGGCGCCGACGGCGAGGGGCTGTCGAAACGTCTTGGCAGCCTGTCCATTGGCCAGCTTCGCGAGGACGGAACCGAGGCTGCCGCCCTTGCCAGCCTCCTCGCACGCATCGGCACCTCCGACCCGGTTGTTCCCTGTGCCGATATGACCACCATCATCGAGGGATTCGACCTGTCGCGCTTTGGCCGCGCCACCGCCAAATTCGACCCGGCGGAACTGGCACAGGTCAATATGCGGGTGATCCAGCAGCTTGGTTTCGCCGCTGTCGCCGACCGGCTGGCGGCGCTTGATGTCGGCGGGGGCGAGGCATTCTGGCTTGCTGTTCGTGACAATCTTGAAGCGGTCAGCGAGGCAGAATATTGGTGGCGGGTCTGCACCGCGCCTCTGACACCGGTGATCGAGGCGGCGGAAGTGACGGATGCCGCTGCCGAGCTTCTGCCCGCCGGCGATCTTGGCGATGCCTGGCGCGACTGGACAAAATCCGTCGGCGCGGCCTCCGGCGCGCGCGGGCGCGGTCTGTTCATGCCCATCCGGTTGGCCCTGACCGGCCAGGCGCGTGGCCCGGAAATTGCGCCGCTGCTGCCTTTCATCGGGCGGGAGCGCATTCTGGCGCGACTTCGCGGAGAGACGGCATGACCGAACTGCGGCTCTACAACACGCTGGCCCGCGGCAAGGACGTCTTCACGCCGCTCGACCCGTCGCATGTGCGGGTCTATGCCTGCGGGCCGACGGTCTATGACCGGATTCATATTGGCAACGCCAGGCCCATTGTCGTGTTCGATGTTCTGGTGCGGTTGCTGCGTCGCCAGTTCCCGCGCGTTACCTATGTCCGCAACATTACTGATGTCGATGACAAGATCATTACGCGGGCGGCGGAGCGCAATATCGGCATCGACCGGCTTTGCGAAGATACAATCCGCTGTTTTCATGAGGATATCGCCGCGCTTGCCGCGCTGCCGCCGGACCATGAGCCACGCGCCACGGAATTTGTCGGCGAGATGATCGCGATGATCGAGACCCTGATCGAGGGTGGCTTCGCCTATGTCGCTGAGGATCACGTGCTGTTCAGTGTGGCGACGATGCCGGCTTATGGCGCGTTGTCGGGGCGCAGCATGGATGACATGATTGCCGGCGCGCGCGTCGAGGTGGCCCCCTATAAGCGCGATGCCGCCGATTTCGTGCTGTGGAAGCCAAGCAGCGATGACCAGCCGGGATGGGACAATCCGTTCTCGGCGGTCAGGGGGCGGCCCGGCTGGCATATCGAATGCTCCGCCATGGCCCGGCATTATCTTGGCGAGACCTTTGACATACATGCTGGCGGCCTTGATCTCGTCTTCCCGCATCACGAGAATGAAATCGCCCAGTCATGCTGTGCGCATGGCACTGATATAATGGCGAAATACTGGCTTCATAACGGCTATGTCACCATGGGTGATGAGAAGATGTCGAAATCGCTTGGCAACATGGTGCTGGCGCATGAGGCGATTGCCGAACATCGTGGCGAGACGGTGCGGGCCGGCCTACTGGCGGCGCATTACCGCGCGCCGGTGGCGCTGACCGGCTCAGCGCTGGCCGAGGCGCGCAATGTCCTTGACCGGTTGTACCGGGCCGTCGGTGACGCCGCGGCCGCCGATGATGCGGTGGACCCGGCCTTCCTCGCGGCGCTCTGCGATGACCTGAACACGCCGGCGGCGATGGCGCGGCTGCACGAACTGGCCGGTGAGGCTAACCGGGGCAGCGCCGAGGCGGCGGTGGCGCTGAAATCATCCGCCGCGCTGCTGGGATTGCTGGGACAGACAGGCGATGAATGGGCCAAGGGTGACCAGAGTGCTGACAGCGCCGATGATGCCGGGATCGAAGCCAGGATCGAGGCTCGCAATGCGGCCCGCGCGGCGCGTGATTTTGCCGCCGCCGACGCCATTCGCGACGAGCTGGCGGCGCGTGGCATCCTTCTCGAGGATGGGCCGGACGGCACCGTCTGGCGGCGAAGCTAGCCTTTTGGCATCATTTTTGTTACATCCTAGGCGTAGCGAGTGGCCGTGCGGATGCCGCCCCGGGGGACAGGTGGATGAGCGATAACAGGATCTGGTTGTTTGACACGACGCTTCGCGACGGTGGTCAGACTCGCGGCGTCGATTTCTCGAAGGCCGACAAGATCGCCATTTCCGCGGCGCTGGACGAAATCGGCATCGACTATATCGAGGGCGGATGGCCGGGGGCCAACCCGACGGATGATGCTTTCTTCGCCAACCCGCCAAAAACCCGCACCGCGCGCATGGTCGCCTTTGGCATGACCCGCCGCGGCGGGCGCAGCACAGCCAATGATCCCGGGCTGAACGCGGTGATCGGGGCCGATGTTCCGGCCACCTGCCTGGTCGGCAAGACCTGGGATTTCCATGTCGAGACGGCGATCAAAACCTCGCTTGAGGAGAATCTCGACATGATCCGGCAGTCGGTCGCGGCGGCGGCGGCGCGTGGCCGTGAATCGATGTTCGATTGCGAGCATTTCTTCGACGGATACAAGAACAATCCGGACTACGCGCTGGACTGTGTCCGGGCGGCGCATGAGGGCGGTGCGTCATGGGTGATCCTGTGCGACACCAATGGCGGGGCGCTGCCGAACGAGGTGTTCGAGATTGTCAGCACGGTGCATGCGGCACTGCCTGATGTCCGTCTCGGGATTCACTGTCACAATGATGCCGGGGTGGCGGTGGCGAATTCGCTGGCGGCGATCCGCGCCGGCGCGCGCCAGGTCCAGGGCACCATCAACGGACTTGGTGAGCGGTGTGGCAACGCCGACCTGATCACCCTGATTCCGACGCTGGTTCTGAAGCTCGGCTATGACACCAGCATCGCCGAGGAAAGCCTGCCGAAACTGATGGGCCTGTCGCGGATGCTTGATGAACGGCTGAACCGCGCGCCCTGGGCACAGGCGCCCTATGTCGGTGAGGCGGCCTTCGCCCACAAGGGCGGTCTCCACGCCTCGGCGGCGCAGAAGGATCCGCGCACCTATGAACATATCCCGCCTGAAAAGGTCGGAAATACAAGGCAGTATCTTGTCTCCGATCAGGCTGGCAAATCCAACATGATGGCGCGCTTTGCCGAATTTGGAATCGAGATCGACAATGCCGACCCGCGGCTGGAAACGCTGATCCGTGTGGTCAAGGAGCGTGAGTTCGAGGGCTGGGCATTCGATTCCGCCGAGGCGAGTTTTGAGCTGCTGGCCCGCCGCACGCTTGGCGAGGTGCCGGACTATTTCAATATCGGCAGGTTCCGGGTCATGGATGAACGTCGGTTCAATGCCCGCGGCGAGCTTGTCGTCGAATCCGAGGCCACCGCCACCATCACCGTCGGCAATGTCATCTATCACGAGGTGGCGCTTGGCAACGGGCCGGTGAATGCCGTCGATACGGCGCTTCGCAAGGCGCTGTCGACGGCCTATCCGTCGCTCGAGGATGTGGAGCTTGTCGATTACAAGGTGCGGATTCTCGATGCGCGTGAAGAGCAGGCCGGCACCGGCGCCGTGACCCGCGTGATGATCGAGTTCCGGACACCGGACGGGGTGATCTGGCGGACCGTCGGTGTGTCGACGAACATCATCGACGCCTCGGTCGTGGCGCTTGGTGATGGCATGATGTGGAAGCTGCAGCGCGACGGGATCGCCGGTCCCGCCAACGCCGCCTGACGCATGACCCTCACCGCGCCGCCCGTTATCATCCTTGTCCGCCCACAGCTTGGCGAGAATATCGGTGCCGCGGCCCGTGCGATGATGAATTGCGGGCTGACCGACCTGCGGCTTGTCGCGCCGCGCGACGGCTGGCCGAACAAGGCAGCGCTGCCGATGGCGGCCGGTGGGGCGTCGATCATCGAATCCGCCACCATCCATGCCAGCATTGCCGAGGCCGCGCATGACCTGACATTCCTGGCCGCGCTGTCGGCGCGCCGCCGCGACATGCCGGTGCGTACAAGTGATCCCCGCGGCGTGACCGCCGATCTTCTGCGACATGGCGGCAAGGCCGGCCTGGTGTTCGGCCCCGAGGCATCCGGGCTGGACAATGAGGATGTGGTGCGGGCCGACTGTCTTGTCACCGCCGACCTGAATCCGGACTACCCGTCGCTGAATCTTGCCCAGGCGGTGATGCTGATGGCGTGGGAGTGGCGCGCCACAGCCAATGCCAATGCCAATGCCAATGCCAATGCCAATAGACATGTCGGCAGCGGGACAGGACCTCGTTCCGAGGCTGGTGAAGCAGCGGATGACATGGCGACCATTCTGGAACGGGACAGGTTCCATGAACGGCTCGAGGCCGAGCTGGACAGCGGCGGATTCTTCATCTCGCCGGAAATGGCGCCGGCGGTGAAACGCAATCTGCGGGCGCTGTTTGGCCGGGCGCGTCCGACAAGCCAGGAAATCAGAACCCTGCACGGCGTCATCCAGGCGCTGACCAAGAAGCGCGACCGGTCGAAATCAGGTTGACAGGAAATCAGGTTGACAGACGGGCCGCTGATGCCTAGTTTCCCGCCATTCCTGGGAACGTGGATTGCACCAGCGGGGTGCGATGCCGGTTCGGCGGAAACGCCGCAACCCTACCGGGCCACACAAGGATGCGCCTCACGCGCCTCCACAGACATATGAGGAGCCATCTATGGCCAAGTCTGATCACAAGCGGCATTCCGCCAAGCACAAGATTGACCGCCGTCTGGGAGTCAATCTCTGGGGCCGCCCGAAATCTCCCGTAAACAGCCGCGAATATGGCCCCGGCCAGCATGGCCAGCGCCGCAAGAAGCCGACCGATTTCGGTGTGCAGCTGATGGCCAAGCAGAAGCTGAAAGGCTATTACGGC
>Ga0181579_10001324_pt1 | contig 20439 bp, 11 predicted proteins | sample 071ome_24_FD_132996 | JGI IMG/M metagenome (GOLD analysis project Ga0181579, IMG submission 132996) | Coastal salt marsh microbial communities from the Groves Creek Marsh, Skidaway Island, Georgia - 071402CT metaG (megahit assembly) | ecosystem: Environmental > Aquatic > Marine > Intertidal... | reverse complement strand
TCAATAGATAACTGTCGGGTGCTTCGGGATAGTTCCATGGTGTAATACGATTTCCAACAAATAAATCTTGATCACCATCGCCGTCGTAATCAAAGGCTTTTACTACACTTCCACTATTGTAAAGTGCTGGTAGTCGGTCGCGCTCAAAGGTGAAATTGCCTTGTCCGTCATTGATGTACAGACGGTCTAGGTATGGGCTTTGTCCCGGAGCATACTCGTTACCTCCACTGACTACATACAAATCATGATCGCCATCTTGATCAGCGTCAAAAAACAGTGCATCAACATCTTCTAAAGTACGATGGCGTAACCATGGGGCATTTTCAAGGGTACTAAAACTCCCATTGGCCTCTTGCACATACAATTGTGCAAAATGTCCTTGTGCTCCACCAACAAAAAAATCTTCTCTGCCGTCTCCGTTGATGTCTGCTGTGGCCAGAGCCGGACCAAATTGTGATAGTTTGTGTGGCAAGAGAACTTGCTTCTCATAATCATCAAAAGCATTTTCTTCATGAACAATAACTGGGTTAAAACGGGTGGTAATATCGGTCAAAAGAGGGGGGGCCTTTTTGGCCATTTGGGGTGCGGTTTTTTCATAGTTTAGAACATGCACCTGGTTGGCGGACAGGTTGTTATAACGTTGCATGCTTCCATCGGGCCAGCGTATTTGAAGACTATCTACCAATTGTGCGTTGCCTAAACCAAAATGCACCAACTGTTCCGAAGTCGAATAAATACCACGTACACTTGTTGTCGTAACAGTTTGCTTGGCTCCTTGAGTGTAGATGGTGACTCGTGTGTCAAAAAGGTTTTCTTGTTTGGGGTGTTTTAATTGTACCCGCAAATAGTTGTTTTGGTTTCTCTCTACGGTATTATTTTGATAAATAAAAGCTTTTTCGTTGACGTTATTAACTACGAGCTCCAAATCGCCGTCATTGTCCAGGTCGGCATAGGCAGCACCATTTGAAAAAGCAGGCTGCGCCAAGCCCCATTCTTCGGCTTTGTTTTCAAAATTGAGGTCGCCCAGATTGTGGTAGGCATAGTTTTTTAGCGGTACGCTGGGTAAGATTTCTAAGGTTTTGTCGAGCGGGAGTATATCAAACAAATCGATATCGCCTTCGTTGGGATGCTTTTCTACATATTCGTTAGAATAGTTAATCACAAATTCACTTACTTTTTTGTCTGCATCGGTATTGCGTATATCCCGCAATAATCCATTGGTGATAAAAATATCTTTGTGCCCATCGTTATCAAAATCGGCAATTAAATTGGCCCAACTCCAATCCGTTGCCGCGGTATGGGTTTGCTGTGCAACGTCACTAAAAGTCCCGTTGCCGTTGTTGAGTTGTAGGGTATTAAACATGTACTGGTAGTAGCCCCCTTCGTTGACCACTTTCCAAAAAGCGCCAATATTCATTCCACTCATATTGGATTTTAAGCGAAAATTATCTTCGGCGACCATATCCAACACTTGAAGATCCAAATGCCCGTCGTTATTTATATCTGCGACGTCGACCCCCATACTATAAAAAGAGGTATGGCGAAGGCTTTGTTCGGTTTTGTAACTAAACGTTCCGTCTCCGTTGTTGAAGTATAAAAAATCGGGGGCATTAAAATCATTGGCAACATAAAGATCTGTCCAACCATCTTCATTGAGGTCTGCAGCCACTACACTGTTGGGAAAACCTGTTCTAAAAAGCCCAGATTGCTCGGTTACATCTACAAAGCGATCTCCAGTATTTTTGTATAATCGGCAGCTGTATTGAGGCAACAATAGCGGGGTTCCAAAAAAAGAAGAATAGCTTCCTGGATTGGGCGGCTGGATCAGCATAAACAAATCGACCAAGCCATCTTTATCATAGTCCAAAAAGACGCTTTGGCGGGTACGTGCATCGTTGTCCACCCCCCATTGGGCAGCTGCTTCTACAAACATGCCGTTTTGTTGGTTGATATAAAGCTTGTTTTTTCTTCGTTCGGGCTCAAAATCATAAAGTTCTTTGCTGACGTAGATATCGACAAATCCATCGGCATTGACATCGGCCATAGCGACGCCAGATGACCAGGTATTGTCATCAATAATTCCGGCTTGTATAGTGATGTTTTTAAATTTTAAACCACCCAGATTTAAATACAATTGATCTCCAACCAAATTTCCTGTAAAATACAAATCTTGCAGCCCGTCATTGTTGATGTCGGCAATTCCAACACCACCACCGCCATAATAATTGGCATAAAGCAAAATATTGTGTTCAGGAGTGTCCACAATGGTGTTTTCGAAAGTAACACCGGTTTGATCTGAATTTAATAAACTAAATAGGGTTTCTTGACCCGATACATACCCTGCAAACAGGAATATCACGAATGAATATAGTCGACTCGTCATCATACAATTTGGTTAAAAAAAAGCGAAGGAGAAATGATTCTCCTTCGCATAAATTTAAGAATAAATTTTAAACATTATTTATCCCACCAAACTCGAGTTGTAAACTCGTTAGGCCCTTGTCTAGAAAGAGCAGCTTCGAAGTTTTCGGGGTTGGTGCTTGCCTCGCCGTTTGGATAAATCAGACGTCTAGGAATGGTACCATTGGTCACGTTACCATCATATACCGCTTCACCACCAAAAGGTTGTAAAGTTGGGTAGCCTGTTCTTCTCCAGTTAGCGAATGCTTCATACTCGTTTAGGAAAGTTGCAGCCCAATATTGGGTATGAATCATTTCCATAGCGTTAGCAGCATCAAACGGATGTGCAGCAAGATAATCGGCAACTTGTGCGTCAGAAATGGCTGCAGCATTAGGATAGAGCATGCTTAACATTTGCATGGCCGCTTTTACACCATTGTTATAGTGTGTTGCAGCATCTGTAGAGATCCACCCGCGAGTAGCAGCTTCTGCTTTTAAGAATTCAACTTCTGCATACGTTTGGAATACCATAGGAGCATCCTCACTAGTGATTACGCCGCGGTTAGGCTCTGCATATTGATCACTAGTAGTTCCATATTTGGCCTCAAGTGCACCAGAAGTCAATCCGTTAGGCAAACCAATTAGGTCCGCAGGATTGGTACTTCCGTCGCTTCTTCGAGCACCTAAAATAGGAAGACGTGGGTCTCCTTGTAAGAAATCTACAAAAGTCTTAGAAAGACGTGGGTTGCCATCGGCACTAAACACCTCTCCATGACCATTTTTGTTGATCCCTTCTGGGCCTAAAGTATGTTGAACGTACGCGATGTCAGCGTTAGAACCCATGGTTCCTGCACTGATTGCTTTGGTTGCCCAAGCTTGAGCTGTAGCAGCATCTGCTTTGGTCAAACGCATCGCCAAACGAAGCATCATCGAGTTTCCAAAACGACGCCATTTGTCCACATCTCCTTGATAGATAAGGTCAGAAACACCAAGTGTACTGGCACCCAATTGGGCAACACCGCCTTCGAGCTCTGCCAACATATCCATATAGATGTCTTGTTGTGCGTCATATACAGGCTTTAAGATGCCTTCGATGTATCCTTTTCCAGCTTCTGAATAAGGAATATCTCCGTATAAATCTGTAAGTCTGTGGTAGATAAACACTCTCCAGATACGGGCAATACCCATAGCGGTTCCGGTGTTTCCTTCTTCGTTTAACTGGTAGATGATATCTTCAATTTCTTTCACCTGCTGTGGGTAGGCGCGGTCAAAAAGTGACGTTGCATAACCCTCGTTGCGGGTGTAGAAGTTTCCGGTCCAGTAAGTTGCTGTAGAAGACATGTGTTGAACAATCATCGAAGAATAGATCAAACTTGCTCTCCAGTTTTCATAACGCTCCCCTGAGGTTCTCAAAAATACCGATGCCAACTTGTTGTTTACATCAATTTTTGCCGCCTTAGTAGGGTTGATGTTCATTTCATCAAAACCTTTGTCAAAATCACAGGCAATGAATAGTGAACTTACAATAATTAAGGTTAAAAACTTTTTCATTTTAATTAAAATTTAAGGTTCACATTGATTCCTAAAGAACGTGGAACGGGCATACCGAACCATTCAAGACCTTGTGAGTTACTCACGTTGTATCCAGACTCTGGGTCCACATTTTCAACGCTGTTACTCAAGAAGAAAAGGTTTCTTCCGATAAGAGATACAGTAGCACTGTCGATATGTGTTCCTTCGAGTGCACTATCTGGTAGTGTATACCCAATAGACATTTGACGTAGTCTTAGGTAATCGGTATCGTATATTGCTTCTTCAGCAATCGAATACGTTTGTCTCCAGTAATCTTCGATACGGTTAGGTGCAATAGAGGTAGTAAATGCGTTTCCGTTTGCATCTACACCAGATACAGTAAATCCGTTTTCACGGCCATCAGCATCGATAGTAGCTTTGTGTGCTCCAAAATACTTAGACATGGCGTTGGTACCAGAATACATTTGACCACCACTTTTACCTTCGATTAAGAAGCTCATGGTGTAGTTTTTGTATCTGAAACTATTGGTAATACCAACAGATGTTGGTGATACACCAAATCCTAAGATTTTACGTGGTCCAATCTGTGGAATCGGAGTTCCATCGGGCTCGATGTTATGAACGATACGTCCTTGTGCATCACGCACATAAGAAGTACCATAAAGTGCACCGTAGCGCTCACCTACGATATGCGTAACATTGAGGTTACGTGAACGTGGCTCGTCAAGTGTGATGTTTGTTCCGGCATCGTTGGTAGAAACAATTGTAGATTCGTTGTTAGAATAGTTAAGCGTAACATCCCATGCAAAATCTTCGTTTCTGATTGGTGAGAAATTCACCAAGGCCTCAATACCTTCGTTAGTAATCACCCCAAGGTTTGCCAAAGCACTTCCATAACCCGAAGTTGGAGAAGCACTTACACCTACGATATCACCGTTGGTTTCGTTGGAGTAATAGGTAAGATCAAGAGATACTTTGTTGTCAAACAAACGAAGATCTAAACCAACCTCAGTTTCATCTTTCTCAAAAGGAGTGATGTCTGGATTAGGAATTGAACCGTTTGAAATCGTACCCAGTGAAGCATTTTGATGTCCTTGTCCGTAGATTCCATAAGTTAGGTTCAACTGATAAGGACTATCAGCACCACCTGCTACTTGTGAATAACCTGCTCTAAGTTTTGCAAAAGAGATTACTTCGGGTAGGGTCATCAAATCTGAAAGCACCAAACTCAAACTCGCAGATGTATACAAGTCGTTGTTAGGCGTTTCTTTGTTTGGCAACGATAAGGTAGAGAACCAGTCGTTACGTGCAGTCAATGTTAGATACATAGAATCTCTAAACCCAAATTCGGCAGAACCGTAGGCAGAGTTGATTTGTTTTTCACTAAAACCATACGAGTTTCCTTGGTTTTGTGTGTTTTTAACATTGTAAAGGAAAGGAACGATAAAGTTGCTACCACTTGCAGAAACTGACTCTGCACGCTGGTAGTTTTGACCGATACCCACAAAAGCAGTTACAGACAAATCATCGGTGATGTCAAAATTGTTCATCCCGAAGAAAAGATCCGCATCGTGTTGGTTGTTGGTCAACTTATACTCACTCATACTACCTAGTGGCTGATACGCTGTACCATAAGGAGTACCGCTTGTTCTGTGGTAGTCATAGCGGTCAACCCCAAAACGTCCTCTTAGATAGAAAATATCGTTAAGGTCAAATCGCATGTCTGCTGATCCAATAAAGCGTTCTTTTACTGAATTGTCAAAGTACTGATAGGCAGCAAACCAAGGGTTTTGAGAATAGGTATTGTCACTGGTACGGAATTCGGTGCCGTCTTCGTTAGTTCCTAATCCTCCAGCACCTAGCATGTCATTAACATCAATTGAAGGCGCAAACAAACGGATACCAAAGTTGGCGTTACCTGGAGAGTCCGAAAGTCTTGGCGCTCCAACTGCATCGTCATTAACGTATTTTACGTTTAATGTAGCCGTTAATTTTTTGTATTTCTGCGTGGTATTAAGACCAAGAGAATTACGCTTCAATGTTGAGTTTGGAATGATATCCACGTTGCTCAAATTGGTAAAAGAAAGACGTGTATTAGAATTTTTACTAGCAGAGTTGATCGCTATCGTATTGATATAGGTTTCTCCAGAGCTATAAAATTTTCTCAAGTTATTTCCTTTGTACGAGTACGGTCTAGAAACACCGTCCCACTGCTCAACGCTAGCACCATTCATACGTGGTCCCCAGTTGGCATAGGTATCGATATTGTCTGAAGAAGTAGAATAATCACGACCTTGACCATAGGTGGTTTGTGGATCATAAGGATCATTTCTAATGTCATCGAACTGCGCAGAACTGCTGATCTCGACACTCATCCCTTCTCCAGCTCCTGCACCAGACTTGGTGGTAATGATGATAACACCATTAGAAGCTCGAGATCCATAAAGCGCTGCAGCTGCACCCCCTTTAAGGACAGAGATCGACTCTACTTCGTCTGGGTTAAGTGCAGAAATACCGTCCCCGGCATCAGCACCTCCCCAAACCCCAGCAGAACCTAAGTTGGAGTTGTTGATGGTAATACCATCCACTACGTAGAGCGGCTGGTTATTACCGGTCAAGGAACTGTTACCACGGATGATCACCCGGCTAGAACCCTTGGCTCCTGCCGCATTTCCGGTGATTTGAACCCCAGCAATTTTTCCTTGCAACGAGTTAATTGCGTTGGTTGTTTTGTTGGCACTTACTTCGGTTCCTTCAACCTGGGTAACAGAATAACCCAGTGCCTTGACGTTACGTTTTACCCCAAGGGATGTAACGATAACCTCATCAAGACTGTTGTCCGGTTCCAAAGAGATGTTAATTACCGAGTCACTCGACACAGAGACACTCTGTGAAGCATAACCGACAAAACTGATCACTAAGGTATCTCCAACATTGGCATCAATGCTAAAGTTACCATCAAAATCAGTCGAAACACCATTGCTTGTACCTTCTACTAGAACAGTTGCGCCTGGAAGGGGCATACCGTTCTCATCGGATACAGTACCGGTAATGGTTTGTGCCTGCGCTAGCGTGGCAAACAAACCAAACAGCACCGTAAAAAAAAGATGTTTTGGTTTCATTAATGTTTAAGTTTTAATGGTTTAATTATAGTGAAGTTAATAAACTTTAACATAATATTCACAAATCCTTTTCCTTTTTTCCAAAGAATCTGCAAAAAAAAAATCAGTTAATGAGTACTTCATCCGCAAACACCCAAGAAGGAAGACCGGCAGCATGGTGCCAATAGGGTGCTGTTGCTGGGTTTTGACCCACTACTTTTACATAACGGGCTTGCTGTTCTACATTTTTTATAGCAAAAATCTGGTGGTCATTTATTTTGCTATCGGGCTGCAACGGCGCTTGGTTGGCTATTGCGGGCAGAGCTAGCCAGTTGACACCATCTTGAGAAACCGAAAATTGTACCTGTGTCGGAAAAAATACGATGTGATTGGTCACCTGCAAAAAAGCAATTTCTAATTGATGAATCTCCATAACCGTCTCCAAGTCAATGACCGCTTCTAGATTGTTACCTTCAAAGCCCAACCAATTTGCATAAAAACTGCTGCCTCCAAAAGCGCCATCGGTCAGTGTTTGTGGATTTTCATCCGCATACTTTTTGGGTTGGGTCAACAATTGTACCCGACTACCTTTTGCCCGATTGGGGGTCTGCATGCGTGTGAGCATGTTTCTATAGTCGGTCAGATATTGCGCTACGGTAAAACGGGTTTCGTTCATCGCCGTAATGTTTCTTTGTGCGGTTACGGTTTCAAATCGGTTGAGCACATCCAAAACACGTGGATTGACCGTCTGGTCAGTGCGCATTTCAAATCCTTCTAGCCCCTTTCGATAGGCTTCTAGCATGGCATAGTCTATGGACAATTGGGCTTCTGCCAATCGGGCCTCCAAGGCTGGTTGTCCTGCAACGGCCTGTGCGCCTTGCTCAAACAAAGCATGATACTTGTTTAACTGTTGCGCACTCAAGAAACTGTCAAAACCTTGCGATGGATCGCCATAGAGAAACAAAAAAAACGGTTGAGCATCAGCCATAGCTTCCGTAATTTCAGTAATGTACTGCAATACATAAGGGCCTGCGGCACCATAATATCCATTGGTAAAGTCTGCTAATAAAAGGTCCAAATCCTGGTTGGGATTCCACAAAAGTTGCGCCGTAATATAGGCGCGCAAGGCAAAAAGCTCGCTGGGCTGGTTGCTGTGTTGCTCAAAAATCCAACGGGCATTATTGGCAACAAACAATTCGATATTGGGCTGTAGGGTTTGCCAATTGGGAAATGGCGCCAAAAAATTGGTAAACTGTGTGGTATAATCCCATATACGGATGTTGTCTGTCAGGGCAGACCATCCGGCCAAATCTTGTGCAAAAGCAGCACAACCCTCCGCAATGGGGACACTGCGGTCGCACTCAATAGAACAGAGGGTGATCAATACATTTTCTGCAGGGCGATTTGTTGGTGGTTTTCGGGTATACTGATAGGCCAAAGTTGATATGGTTTTGTCAGGATAACCGGCGGCTATTCTGTTTACAAAATAAATCATACTCCCGGCAGGGCTTCCGGTTTCTTGGTGAATTTTTTCACAAGCCTCACATTGACAATATTGTGTATTGTCGTCTTGACTTACCGAAAGGACTTTATAATCGGGATAACGCTCAAACAATATTTTTACCGCATCATTGACAATATCAAAAACATCGGGGTTGGTCAGGCACAACTGGGTGGGCAATCGTTTTCCGTTGCGTAGCGCATAATATTCGGGGTGGTCTTGATAATATTTTTCATGGGGCATAAACCTATGAAAGGTATGTACACGTGCCTCAGGCACATAGTCCGGAAAAGCAACGGGGGTTACACGTAGCTTTTCTGCAAATTCTGGATGGTCATAAAAGAGTCGGGCATGTACGGTTCTTGTAGTCACTTGTGGCGTGTGTGCCAAGACCACTCCTTGGGGCAACAAAACCGATTGTTGTTGGGGTACTATTGTCGTTTGCGGATCGTACCAACGCACACCTAGAGATTGTTCTAAGAAAGCATAGACCCCATTGGTTAGCATCTTCTCAGAATTGGCCGTAAAGATCAGGTCGCCCTCCCGCCAATAGACTTTTGTAAAATCGGTCGTGTTGGGATCGATTTCAAATCGGATTTTGGGCCCGGTGTCCCCTTCCGATACTGCCGCCAAACGCACCCCTGTTGCTTGTTCCAAATAAACACTTAGGGTATCCGAGATGCTTTTATGATCTTCGGTTTGTAAAATTCCAAAAGTACTTTTACCCTTTTGTATCAAGGGTATCGAATTGGAAGAACAAGCGATGCAGATCGCTGTCAAAAGAACATAAAAGATTGTGTGTTTCATATTACCAAAATAAAATTTCATCAACAAACAACCAAGAATCCTCTCCTGCGGCAGGATGCCATTGGGGCAATTTTTTGATGTTTTCTACGATCACTTTTAGCTCGGTATGCTGTTGCAATTTGACCGGGACGGTAAAACTCTTTTTGGTGGTTTCTGTGGGGATTTCTGTGGGGCGGTATTCGTAGCGTCCCAATTCTGTAAAAGTACCCGATCCTTTTCGGCCCAATACACGAACACGTTTTGGGTAGATGATCCACCCACCAATAGATTCCATACAACTCACCGTGATGTTATTGATGGTTTCATGAGCGGCGACTTGGGTAGTAAATGCCAAATCGTTTCCAGAAAAGCCCAACCACTTGCCGTCGGCGAAGTTGGTAGAACCCTCTTCAAAATCAAACAATTTGTGTACACCAGAATACCGATTGGACGGGCGGGTTTCCATGGTGTAGTCAGCGATGGTTTTATTGACTTTAAAAAATTGTTCTTCAAAAACCGGACTGGGCAACCACCCCGATTTAAAGACGCGCGCTTTGAGCGTAAGGCTCTTATTGATGACTATGGCATCTTGATATAGTGTGGAGGTCGAATCCGGATCACTGCCATCTAGGGTATAGCGTATCGTATTGCCTTTTACTTTATCATAAAAAGAAACAAGCTGCTCGGTTTCAAATAGTGTTTTTTCGGTATCCAACATCGGAGGTTTTAGACGTTGGGGCTCAGAAAAGCCTTCAAAAACGCCAAAAACCAATTTGATTGGTGTTTTTTCTTGGAGTGTACTTTCTTCTTGACGTGTCACTTGTGTGTTCCAAGCATAAAGCTGTTCTAATTGGGGGTGTTCGGACAAAAGTGAAATGCCCGATGCTGTGATCGAAGTGCCGGCAAGATTTAAAGAACGCAAGGGCAGCTCCATCAATTTTTGAAGCTGTTCGTCCGAGGTATTGGTGTTGTCGAGTCGCAATTTTTGTAACTGCTTAAATTGGGGGAATTTGTCCCACAAAAGGGGGGCAATTGTCGTGTTGGTTAATTCAAGTTCTACAAGCTGATCCGCTACATCAACCAGAGCGCCAATAGCCTTTGGATCAAGTTCCTTTTTTTCAAATTTGACTTGGATAAAAGGGGTATTAGCCAAAAAACTGCTTACCCGAAAGCCATTTTCTTGAAGTGCCAATACATCGTTTGACGATAGCGGAGGTACGTCTGGTAGGGGTTTGGGTAAAAAAACATCCATGGCTTCTTGTACTGTTTCGGGCAGTTGTGCGTATGCTACCGTATGGTCAAACGATGCGCCGGAAGCGATCCAGTGGCTCAGCAGTTCAATTTCGGTGGGGGTCAATTGAGGGCGCCCTTGGGGCGGCATATGCAGATCGTCTTCAAGTGGAAGATTGGCATAACGAATCAATCTACTTTCTGCAACATTACCAATTTCATAGGGCATGCCACGCTCGCCGCCTTCTAAAAGGGCTTGTGGAAGGTGCATAGCCAAACCGCCCTTTCGCTTCGAATAATTGTGGCAGCTTACACATTTGCTGTCGAAGATTTTTGCAACCGCCTGGCTATAAAGCTGTATCGAGTCAAGGTTGACCGCTACTTCTACAGGGGCGGGTTCCGGAAAATCGAGATACCCCTCTCCATGCGTAATGGTTCCTCCAAAATGACCCGTTAGCCCAATAGCAACCAGTACTGTAAAAAATATTGGTGCAAATACTTTTTGAAAAACAACCCGCTCCAATAGATACCACAAGAGTCCTATTCCAAAGGTTGATGCCCATCCTAAAATCAAATGGTTTTGAACAGAAGCCTCATCATAACCGCCTGATTGGTACAATAAGTAGCCCAGTAGGCTAGAAATTAGTGCCCCAAAAAAGCTGAATATCAATCCGATTTTGATGGTCCCTGTAGCGGGATTTTGGTCTCTGAGGGCTAGAAGTACCAAAACAAAAGTAAATACCATGGCACCTATTGGAAGGTGAAGCACGACGGGATGAAACTTTCCTAAATAATCTAACCACGGTGTCATAGTGTTGTTTTTAAATTAATAAATTATCAATTCGTCCAAAAATAACCAGGCAGGCTGCCCGGCTCCTTGGTGCTGTTCTGGAAGCAGTGCAGGCTCAAACTGAAGGGTAAATATTTGTGCCTGAATTCCTAAAGGTACCGATATAAAGTGGTGCGAAGGTCCTTGTGTTTGCCAAGGTAGTTCTAGCATAAATTCTTTCTGAATTGGTGCACCATTGTCCGAAGTTGCAGTGAGTTGCATTTTTGCCTTCGGAAAAATCCAAGCTCCTGCATCGGCCAATACACCCAACACCATGGAGTCGATTGCTTTGACGTGCGCCATTTCGACAGAGACAACAAAAGGACGGTTAGCGCCCGTCCATCCTGCCGATTGAAAGGATGGCCCTTCGCTTTTTCCATCAGTCAAAACGGCACTTCCACCCTTAAAATATTCAGGCTCCGGTTGCGTCTCCCAAGTGAGACTCGATATCAGCTGCCCCTCAGGCAGCAACTGAAGTTCTATTGTCGCACTGGGTTGTAACGGCGGCCGAAGCGAACGGATCTGGTATTTACCCGATAGCTCCAAATCTAGTGATGCTCCAGATGCCATAGTCAAGCGACCTCCGGTCGATTGATGTACGACTTCCAATGTTGCTTCTGGGTCAAGATTGGGGGCAGTCAATTTATTCACTCCATTTGAATAAATTGTCGAAGTTTCTACGACAGGAGTTGAAAGTTGAACCGCATCAGGTTTTAGATAGATCGTTTCTTGAGTGCAGCCAACAAACAACAGAACACCAAAGTACAAACCCCTCCAAATCATACACGTACTAATTTAATCGGGTAGGTGTTTCCAGAATTCCATTGCGCTACATATAGATTTTCGTCTCGATCCACACAAACATCATGTGGATATTGAAACACCCGCATGGTTTGATGGTATAAAAAATCAGCTTTATTTTCAGAGTCAAAGGTTGCTCCAGGGCAAGAAACCACCTGATCATTTTGATCCATAATAAGAACAAATCCAGAGTCTGCATTGCCCACGCCTTTGGATTTTAAGACACTAAAATAGCATTGTTCATTGTGTATGACCGGTCTGCAAATGTAGGCACCGGGCAAACTGATGGTTTCGAGGTGTTTGCCCTCTAGGCTAAACCGTTTTACCGCTTGTTGTTCTCTAGCAGTTATCAAAAGTGTGGGAGAATCTTTTTTTCGATCATCGATACAGATTCCGTGTGCGTTTTGAAAAAGATGAGCCTCGGTTCCATAACCTCCAAATACATTCAACAATTGCCCATTTGGATCATAATGAAGGATGTGTTGTGCTCCATAACCGTCCGCGATATATATACTTCCGTCCGATGCAATTGCAGTTTCTGTTGGCTTAAAATTAGTAGGATCCTTATACGCCAAAACATCTTGAGGTGCATCTATGGTAAGCAAAAGCTGACCGTCTAAGGTCATTTTAAAAACTTGATGCCTTTCATAATCGGTGATCCATAATACTTCTGAACCATTTTCATCAAAAAGGGTCAATCCATGTGCTCCAGGAAATACGGTACCCCATGCGTTTTTGATTTTTCCATCCAACGAGTAGACCAATATATTGTTTCGGGTATGATTGGTCAGAAGATACAAGTCGCCGTTCTGAGTTTGAACCATTTCATGGCAGTCTTGTACTGGAAATTTTGAAGCATCTTGTTTTCCCCAATCGGGTATTATGCGATAACGATATTCGCCATGTCCAATTATTAAGGGATCATCATTGCCGCAGGACCAAAATACACTTGGAGCAAAAGCTGATGCTCCTAGGGCCAAACTCCTATTCAAAAAATCACGTCGCGTGGTCATTGATTAAGATAATATAGAGTGAACCACATTTCCGGCTACGTCAGTCAGTCGAAAACGTCTTCCTTGATACTTATAGGTCATTTTGGTATGATCGATTCCAAATTGATTGAGAATCGTGGCTTGTAGATCATGAACATGCATAGGGTCTTTGACCACATTGTAGCCAAAGTCATCTGTTTCACCATAAGTAAAACCTGGTTTTATACCTCCGCCAGCCATAAAAATAGAGAATGACCTTGGGTGGTGATCCCTTCCATAATTGGTATCGGTAAGAACGCCTTGACTATAATTAGTTCTCCCAAATTCTCCACCCCAAACCACCAATGTGTCTTCAAGCAACCCACGTTGTTTTAAGTCCATTATTAGTGCTGCAGAGGCTTGGTCAACATCTTTGGCCTGCTTTGCAATTTGAGTAGGAAGATTGTCGTGCTGATCCCAACCCATATGATAGAGCTGCACAAATCGTACATCGCGCTCTACCAAACGGCGCGCTAAGATGCAATTGGCAGCAAATGTCCCTGGCGTTAAGGCATCAGGCCCATACATTTGAAAAACATGATCGGGCTCATCTTCGATATTCATAACATCGGTAACCGAGGTTTGCATACGGTAAGCCATTTCGTATTGCGCAATTCGATTGGCAACTTCTGGGTCACCAAAAAATTGTTGTTGTTGTTCGTTCATGGCGGCTAAATAATCGAGCATTTGACGGCGCTCTGCACGGGTTACCCCATCAGGGTTTTTGAGGTACAACACGGGGTCTTTTCCGGAGCGAAATTGAACACCCTGATGCAACGAACTCAAAAATCCATTGCCCCATAATCGAGAATATAATGGCTGACCATTGGGTCGACCGCTACCTCGTGAAAGCATCACAATAAAGGCCGGTAAATTGTCGTTGAGACTTCCCAACCCATAACTCATCCAAGAACCAAAACTTGGTCGGCCAGATTGCTGCGAACCCGTTTGAAAAAAAGTGATGGCAGGATCATGATTGATGGCTTCGGTATGCATGGATTTGACAAAACATAGCTCATCGGCAATTTTTGCTGTATAGGGCATCAAGTCGCTAATCCATGTCCGAGACTCACCATATTGCTTAAAATTATAAATGCTTCCCGTGAGTGGAAATTGATCTTGGCCAGAGGTCATACCTGTAAGTCGTTGCCCGTTTCGAATGGATTCTGGTAAATCCTTCCCTCGCATTTTATTGAGCAAGGGCTTATAATCAAAAAGATCCAATTGAGAAGGACCGCCACTTTGAAACAAATAAATAATCCTTTTTGCTTTGGGGGCAAAATGCGGTAGTGGCACAGGACCGGTTTGCAACAGGTCATTGGCAGAAGGTGTTTTGCCAAATCCAAAAGGATCCATAAGACTTCCTAAGGCCAATCCGCCAATTCCCAGACCCATTTTTTGTAAAAAATGTCTTCTGTTTTGATTTAAAAAATGCTGATGTAATGGATCCATATACTAGCTTTTTTGAGTGGTTTCGTCAAGATTATAAATCAGTAGGGCTAGATCGATGTAGGGATTTTGAGCATCCGATTCCTTATTTTCTATGATTTGATCAAAATAGGTTTCTAACAACTCCCGTTCTTTGGCACTGGGCATGCGAAGCGTAATTGATCTAAAAAGATGTTGAATTTTTTGTGAATCATTATCCAATCCCGCATCATTAATTCTTTGGGCTAAGGCCTCGGCAGCATTATAAAACTGGGGGTCGTTTAACAGTACCAAAGACTGTAAAGGGGTACTGGTTTTTTGACGTTCTACGGTACAAAAATCTCTCGTAGACGCATCAAAAGTAATCATGTTGGGTGGAGGTACGGTTCGCTTCCAAAATGTGTATAGGCTTCGTCGATAACGATTAACTCCGCCATCGGGCTGGTATTGGGTTAATCCTTGTCCAGAGGTAGTTTCTTCCCATAGCCCTTCGGGTTGGTGGGGTTTTACACTGGGACCGCCAATGGTAGAGTTTAATAAGCCACTGGTTGCCAGTGCATTGTCACGAACCATTTCGGCAGGTAGTTTTTGTCTTGGATAAAAAGCCAAATATGCGTTTACTGGATCGCGTTGGACCGCTTCAAAATTGGTTTTACTCGACTGTCTATAGGTGGACGAAGTCACCAGCCTCTTGACAAATGCCTTGATGTCCCACTGGTCTTCAACCCTAAAGGTTACTGCGAGCCAGTCGAGTAACTCAGGATGGGTAGGACGAGCTCCTTGATTGCCAAAATCATCAGGTGTTGAGACGATGCCTCGACCAAAAAACTGTTGCCAAAAACGATTGACCACTACACGAGTGGTGAGGGGGTTTTTTTCGTCAAAAAACCATTGCGCTAACCCCAAACGGTTGGATGGGTATTGATCGCCAAATGCTAAAATACTATTTGGTGTAGCCGGATCTACCTGTTGATCTGGAGCGTCATAGACCCCTCTTTTTAGGGTATATGTTTTTCTAAGGTTGGCCACTTCTTCCATCACCATCAATTCTACCGATGGTATACTATCGGGCAGGTGCATAAACGGCAACTCATTTTCTACTACTTTGTGGTCAATTTTAATAAACGGTGCTGGAGTTTCGCCATATTCTATCCGTCCCTTTTCGTCAACATTATTAAAAAATCCATAGAGACTAAAAAAATCTTTTTGAGAAACTGCATCGTATTTATGATCGTGGCACCGGGCACATTCTACAGTAATTCCCATAAGTGCTTTTGATGTGGTGATGGCGCGATCCGCAACATATTCTACGCGGTATTCTTCATCGATCACACCCCCCTCTTGAGTGATTTTGTGATTGCGATTAAATCCTGTGGCTACGATTTGTTCTAAAGTTGGTGCATCCAAAAGATCCCCTGCCAATTGCCATGTGATAAATTGATCATAGGGCATGTTGCGATTAAACGCACTGATGACCCAGTCTCTCCACGGCCACATGACCCGTTCTAGGTCATCTTGATAACCATGAGTGTCCGCATACCGCGCGACATCGAGCCAAACAGAAGCCATTCGTTCTCCAAATTGAGGTTGTGCCATCAGATGATCGACCATTTTTTCGTAGGCATCTTCTGAGGTATCGTTTAAAAACTGGTCCATCAATTCAATAGATGGTGGCAAACCAATAAGATCAAAAGACAAGCGTCTTAAAATAATTTCCTTTTCAGCAAGAGGTGCAGGTTGCAACCCCATTGTATTTAGTTTTGCTGCGATAAAATGATCGATAGGATTCTTTACCCAATTGTTATTTTTAGCATCGGGTGGCGTGGGCTTTTTGGGAGTTTGGTAGGCCCAATGCCCTTCCCACGGCGCCCCCTGCTCGATCCACTTTTGAAGAATTTGTTTTTGTCTATCAGTCAAAAACAAATTAGAATCTGGTGGAGGCATCTGAGTTTTGGGATCGGTACTGTTGATATGAAAAATCAGAGCACTCCCCTGTGGATCTCCTTTTTTGATGATTGGTAACTCGGATAGATTTTTTGCAAAACCAAAGGCTCCAGCTTCCGTATCGAGTCTGAGATTTGCTTGCAGTGCTTCTTGGTCGGGGCCGTGGCAGGCATAGCACTTGTCTGACAATATGGGTTTGACGTCAAAATTGTAGTTAACAACCGCGGGTATTCCCGATGGTGCTGATTCTGCTATCGTGGTGTTAAATTGTTCGACGCTTGGAGCTTGTGTAATTTTATAGATCCAAACAATTAGAAAAGGGACTATGAAAAAAGCACTTGTTCTAAGCAACTTTTTAGCATTACTTTTTTCCATTACAGTGTGTTTAGGTTAATAAATTTCCCTCATCATCCCATACAGCCGTGTCATTTCGTTTTGATTGATCGATAAATTTGGGCATCCAATCCGCGTCATATTCCATTCCATGATCTGCCAATACATCTTCAGGAACTCCGTCCCACACATTGGGTTGATTGCCTTGGTATCCCAACTCTTTGATTCCAACCTCTGAGGTAAAATAGCCGGTCATAACCAAATTGCGCATCAAAGAAAAGAATTGTACTTCTTGCTTTTGTACTTTGGTATTTGGATCGGGATAAGCAATTTGATCAAGAACTTCTTTTTGTTCGTCTTCAGAACAGTTTACAAAGGTTTTTTGATAGGCATTATTACAATGGTTATCGAGCCACATGATGCCTCCACGAATTGGTGTTTGCATGGAAGGAAAATCCTTAACCATAAACTCAATAAATTCGGGCACTCCTGCTTGTTCAATTGTACCTTCCTCTGTTGGGGGAAGAATCAATTGTGCCAGGGTGGTAATCGTTTGCATTTCGTGACTTATAAAAAACTGCTCTGCAAGCAGTTTTTCATTGATCGCGGCCTCTTTGGGGGTTCTACCGTATTGGTGTTTCCATATCTTATCAACCACTACTTCTTCGGGGGCACCGGCACAACTTTCGATGACAAGTGATCCTGCCATAGAACCCAAAACAATGGATCGTATACTTTCTCTTCTGTTCATGGCTAAATATTTTGTTTTTTAAGTTCTTCTATTATGTACTCTGAGGTTCTCCAAGAGAGGGCCAAGATGGTCCAAGTAGGGTTTTTGTCTGCTTGTGAAACAAAGGGTCCCGCATCGACAACAAAAACATTGTCAACGTCATGCAAACGTTCAAATTCGTTTACCACGGAGTTTTTGGGGTCGCTTCCCATACGAGTAGTACCTACTTCGTGAATAATAGCACCGGGGTTGTGCAGTCCATAGTTTTTGTCTGCTCCAGGTTTTTCGCCTAATGCAATGCCCCCCATATTATGAATAATTTCTTCAAAGGTGTCGTGCATGTGTTTGGCTTGCTTACGCTCGGCATCGGTCCATTTGTAATTGAATCGCAAAACTGGGATTCCAAATTCGTCAACGGTCGTCAGATCGATTTCACAATAATTTTCTTTACGCGCGATCGATTCTCCACGTCCCGACATCCCCATGGTTGCACCATAGAATTTTTTGACGTCATCACGCAATCCGTTGCCATAACCTCCGACTTTGAGTCCAAGATGTTCATTGAGTGCGTTTGGATTGAAGCCAAAGCCATAACCCGGCATCGACAATCCTCCCCAAACTTCAATGTGGTAGCCTCTTGGGAAATCGAGTTTTTTGTTGTCTAACCACCAAGGAGAGTAGAGGTGCATTCCTCCTACGCCATCTTCATTATAGCGTTTTCGGTTCATCATTTCGGGCACAAAAGCCATACGATCCGCACCGGTAGAATCATGAAGATATTTTCCTACCAAATCACTGCTGTTTCCAAGACCGTTTGGATGTTGCTTACTTTTTGAGTTGAGTAGAATTCGTGCGGTACTACACGCAGAAGCGGCCAATACAACAATACGTCCTTTGAGTTTATATTCTTGACGATCTTCTTTGTTGATGTAAGAAACTCCGGTAGCGCGTCCTTCATCATTGACGGTTACTTCTCGTACCATACAGTTAACGAAAAGATCTACTTGTCCTCTGGATTTTTGCGCTGGGAATATCAGACATGATCCCGCAGAAAAATCTGCATATACTTGACACGACCGATTACATTGATTGCAATAAAAGCATACGCCACGTTGATCATTGATGCGTTTTGTAACAATAGACAAGCGAGAGGGCATCACTTTAACGTTTGATTTCTCAGCTCCTTTTTTATAATACAACTCATGCAAACGGGGTTTTGGTGGGGGTAAGAAAAATCCATCAGGCTCATTGTAGATGTTTTCTTTTGTTCCAAAAACACCAATCAGCTTGTCCACTTTATCATAATAGGGCTTGATGTCTTCATAACCGATGGGCCAGTTTTCTCCGATACCGTCTCGATCTTTACTTTTAAAATCTCGAGGTCCAAATCGTAACGAAATACGGCCCCAGTGGTTTGTACGACCACCAAGCATACGAGAACGAAACCAGTCAAACTTGGTGTCTCCCACATGGTTGTAGGGTTCACCATCTAACTGCCAACCGCCATAGGCCATGTCCATTTCACCAAAATGTCTTTGTGAGGTGCTTGCGCCACGTCTTGGTGATTGGTGGGGCCATTTGAGTTGGGTTTGTTGTTCTGGATTTGCGGGATCAAAAAAGGGTCCTGCTTCAACAACGGCAACGCTTAGACCCGCTTCTGCAAGTATTTTTGTTGCCATTCCTCCTCCTGCTCCAGATCCTACAATAACAACATCGTACTTTTTATCGTTTTCTATTATTTGCATGTTAGTTTAAATATATTTTGAAATAAAATTTAATTTAAAAATTATTTTGTAAAAAAAACATCCCCAGGGGGTATTATTCTAAAATTTTAATCTCAAGGTTTTTCCACCTTACCTGTTTTCCTATTTGAGTCGAATCTTCAATACTGTGAACCTGAAGGGCAATAAACCCTGAGGCTTCCATCGTATCCTTTATTTGTGCTGCAGCCACCCCATTGATCCAGGTGGAAATATTTGGCCCCTGAGCTCGCACCCTGAAGTGATTCCATTGGTTGGGTACAAAAGCCTTACGTGCAGCTGGATTTTCTGCAAGTGAAGCAAGCCAACCACGTTTTCCTTCTTCATAAATTCCGGCGCTCCAAGAACGGGGACTTGGGTCAATTTCGATTTGATACCCATGAACGATTCCATTCAGATATTCGGGTCGGGTATGGCTCCTAATTTGAACTCCCGAATTGATGTTGTCATCAATCAACACCTCGTATTGTAGCTCAAAATTGGCATAGGATTTTGTGGTTGCCAAAAAGCTATTGGGCGCGTTCGGCACACAGGTGCCTATGACCGTATTGCCTTCAAATTCATAACTAGCGCTACCTCCATACTGTACCCAATCATTGTGGGGATTATCGGTCGCAATCAGCGGGGTCCATTCTTGATTTTGACAAGCAAAAAACAAAAGTGATGCTGCTATAACAAAACTTCTCATAACAGCGCTTTTAGTTGTGGAATTCCATAGGGACTTCTGTATAACTTTGATCGTTTGAGATTGGCCTCATCGTCTCCGAGAAAAACTTCGTCTTGTGGATTCCAACTCAATGGCCTATTGAGTTCATAAGCAATGTTTGCAATATGGCATATTGAAGCGGATCGGTGTCCAATTTCTACATCACAGACGGGTAACGTATTTTGCTTTATGGCATCTATCCAATCTTGTTGGTGATGTTCGGATTTGTAAAGATGGGTTTCACTTTTTCCGATGGTCGCCGAAACTATGTTTGCTGGATTGCTATCCAAAAACTCGCGACTTACTGTGAGTACGCCCTTTTCGCC
>Ga0181579_10001318_pt1 | contig 20466 bp, 20 predicted proteins | sample 071ome_24_FD_132996 | JGI IMG/M metagenome (GOLD analysis project Ga0181579, IMG submission 132996) | Coastal salt marsh microbial communities from the Groves Creek Marsh, Skidaway Island, Georgia - 071402CT metaG (megahit assembly) | ecosystem: Environmental > Aquatic > Marine > Intertidal... | reverse complement strand
CGGGCTTGTCGGAAACACGTGCCGCGGCGGCGAGAAGAATCGTCAAGGCCTGCGCCGCCCACCCGAACCTGATCTCCGGCACCGGGACCTTCAACAGCCTGACCCTGGCCGAGACCGGCACTCGGGGCCTGCTCAAGGGCGGCGCCGAGGGTGTCTATACCGCGGCGCTTCCGGAACTGGGCCTGGGTGTGTGCCTTAAGGTCGATGACGGATCCGGTCGCGGCTCCTCCGCCGCGATGCTCGCGATCCTCAGGCATTTGGGCGTGCTGGACGAGGCCGCGGCGGAACGCGTCAACAAGGCTGTCGTGCGGGACGTCAGAAACTGGGCCGGAACCCTGGTCGGCGAGGTTCGCGCCACCTCGGCGATCGCGTTCTAGGGGATGACCACCCAGGACCGGTCGGCGGCGGTTCACGCCCAATACGAGAGCTATCCCTATCCCGCGCGCGACCCGGCGGACGAGGCCAAGCGCCTGATCACCGGCTCTCCCAGCCATCTGCTGGAGATTTCGCATTACCTCAATCGAGGTCGATTGGACCTGACGAAGCCGTTCCGCGCGCTAATCGCGGGCGGAGGAACCGGCGACGCGACGATCATGCTGGCACAGCAATTGGCCGATGCCGGCGCCGCCGACGCCGAGGTCACCTATCTGGATCTGTCCACCGCGTCGCGCGGTATCGCCGAGGCGCGGGCGGCGGCTCGCGGCCTGACGAACATCCGTTTTGTGACCGGAGAGATCGAGGCGGTGGCGGATCTATGTCCCGGTCCCCACGACTATATCGATTGCTGCGGCGTGCTCCATCATCTGGCGGATCCGGTTCTCGGCCTGAAAGCGCTGTTCAGCGTGCTGGCCCCCGGCGGCGGCATGGGTTTGATGGTCTACGGCGCGCTTGGCCGCCGGGGCGTCTATGACGTCCAGGACGCGATGCGGGTGCTCGGCGATGGGCTGGACGACCCGGCGCGGCTCGACATGGTCCAGCGCTTGTTGGAGGGGCTACCGCAATCTCATTGGCTTCGACGCAACCCCTTTGTCGGGGATCATTTCCAAGGCGGTCCGGCGGGTCTCTATGATCTGCTGCTGCATCCCAGGGACAGAGCCTACACCATCGACGAGTTTCTGGATTTCATCGCCGCCGGCGGCGGACGCGTCACCGCCATGATCGCGCCGGCGCAATACGACCCACGCCACTATATACGCGACCCAGAACTCATCGCGCGCGCCGCCCGACTTCCAGAGCGCGAGGCTTGGGCCTTGGCGGAGCGGATGTCGGGGGCCCTGACCAAGCATATAGCCTATGTGGTGGCGGGAGACCGCGTGGATGATCCGACCGCGCGGCTTGACGACGATTGGCGCGCCGCCGTGCCGAGTTTTCGCGACATGGATCCCGGCGCCGTCGCCAAGGGCATCGGCGCCGGCGGTGAGTTGAAGGCCGATCTCGCGCCCGGACAGCCCTATCGCGCGCGCCTGCCCATGATCGCCCCGGAGATCGCGGCCCGCGTCGACGGTCAAACCACCCTGGATCAAATTCACGCCGAAATGAACGCTAAACTGGGGCTCAATCTGGATGAAGACGAGTTTCTGAAACAGTACAAAATGTTTCAAGCCGCCTTTGGTGATATAAATCGCCTACTGTATCGCGACAGAAGCACGTGAATTTCCGCCGACGCAATATTTCACATCAAAAATTGAAAACCCCTCGAAATTCGCAATTAATTATAAGAACTTTGTTTGCAAAAATTCTTATAATTACCTGAAATTTCGAATTGTATTGATTCATGGGAATTTCTCTGCTAAAAACCTCGGCTTGGTTCGAGGTAATCATCGCAATCGATTAGATAATCTTGAGTCACTCCGGGATGGCGTCAAATCCGTCGCGGAGTTTCCGTTGATGAGCGGCGGCGCGTCTGGGCTTCTCGGTCGCGCAAGTCGTCATCTCCCGATGGGCCCACGCGAAGGAAGAGGCATGACCACGTCACCCGCAACCGATACGACGATCGAGCAACCATCGTCGGATGTGCCTAAGATGCGTCAATGCCTGCGATGCAGCGATACCTTCCAGAGCCAATGGTCGGGCGAACGGATCTGCTCGCGGTGCAAGAGTTCAAGCACCTGGCGCAATGGCACGCCACTCGGCTCGGCGCCGTCCAGCAGCCGCTAACTCAAAGCCCTCATAGATTTCACGAACGCGTGGTCGCGGTCGAAAGACCGTGGTGTCGACGCGCGATCAAACAGGCCTCGTCGCCGGGCATGCAATCCCGACAGACAATCGGGCGCGCTTCATGGATCACACAAGTCGTGACCGCGCCGATCTTCCCTTGCAAGGCGGCGCAACGATCACCGATACAGCGCATGCGCCCGGCGTCGTGATCGGCATAAACCTCGGGAATGCGCGACAGCGCCGCCTCGGTTTCCAAACTGAACCGCGGCCACTCCGCCGAATAGGCACAACACGCCCCACAGGCTCGGCAATCTTCAATGGAAAGCGCGGAAGGATCTTCCGCGTCGGCGGCGTCGGTCAACGACGCCGCGCCTTGCGGGCGGCGTAGCGGGCATCGCGGGCGGCCTTGCGTTCCGCCTCGAGCGCGATCGCGGCGGCTTCCGCTTCCTCGGCGGCTATTCTCTCGGCTTCCTCGCGCGCGGCCTTTTCGGCGGCCTTACGCGCGGCCTCGGCTTCCCTCGCGGCCTTGCGTTTGGCCTGGCGCTTCTCGCGCGCCTCGGCGATCGCCTTGCGTTCGGCTCTTAGTTTCTCGAACTCCGGATCCCCGGGCTTGAGTTGGTTCTTGATTCTATCCTGAATCGCCTTCTTTGCCTTGGCCGCGTTCTGTAGTCGGGCGTTGAAAGTGTCGTCTCTGTAATTGTTTTTCATCATCTTCCATCGGTGTCGAAGCCACGCCGCGTGGCCTCTGGCATTTTGATCTTGAAGTCCCGGATCGGCCCCTCGGCGGGGGGCGTGTGACAGATCCCGCAGGTCGCGATGAACCCGCGCCCTCCCATATCATCAAGTACGTCGATCCACCACGTCTTGATGGCGCAACCCTAGCGAGGTCACCGAAAATATCAAGGAGCGGGATCGCAACATTCCCATAACCTCGGGCGACGGGCCGTGCTAAACCCATACGGCATCCATCCGGCAACGGGACCAATCATCATGCCCTTCGACGATCTTTCCGCCATATCACAGCCCGCCAAGGTCGGGTTTTGCCCCGATCGCCTCGCCCGGCTCGGCCCCTGGCTGCGGCGGTATGTCGATGACGGCAAGCTGCCTTTTGTCTCTCTCGCCGTGATGCGCAAGGGCCAGATCGCCTATGCCGACCACTACGGGCTAAGAGACATCGAAGCCGGAACGCCGCTGATCCCGGACGGTCTCTATCGAATCTATTCGATGTCCAAGCTGATCACCACGGTCGCGGCGATGAGTCTTTACGAGGAGGGCCGGTTCATGCTCGACGAGCCGGTCGGCGCCTTCCTGCCGGAACTGGCCAATCAGAAAGTCTATGTCTCCGGCCCGTTCGAGGACATGGAACTGGTGAAACCGGACGCCCCGATGACCATCCGGCAGCTGATGAACCACACTTCCGGCCTCACCTACGGACTGTTCGATCCGGGCCCGGTCGGCCGGGCGATGCGCCGCGCCAAGGCGGATTTTTCCAGCCCCGACGAGACCCTGGCCGAGGTGGTCGAGCGCCTCGGCGACGTGCCGCTGTGCTTCCAACCCGGCAGCCGCTGGAACTACGGCGTGTCGACGGATGTTCTCGGGCGTCTGGTTGAGGTCATCGCCGGAAAATCCTTCGAGGATGTTCTGCGCGAGCGAATCTTCGAGCCCTTGGGGATGCGCGATACGTTTTTCGGCGTGCCCGACGACAAGCTCGACCGGTTTTGCGCGCTCTACACAAAGACCGACGAAAATCCCCTCAAGCTGATCGAGAACGCGGAGAACAGCCGCTTCCGCGCGCCGGCGACGATGATGTCCGGCGGCGGCGGGCTCGTGTCCTCGATGTTGGATTACATTAGCTTCGTGGAGATGCTGCGCGGTGGCGGCGCCCTCGACAAGGCGCGGGTGCTGGGCCGCAAGACCGTTGAGTTGATGATGCTGAACCATTTGCCAGGCGACATGGCCTCGATGGGTCAGGCGACCTTCAGCGAGATGCCGATGCACGGGATCGGTTTCGGGCTCGGCGGCGCGGTGATGCTCGATACCACCAAGGCCCAGATTCTCGGCAGTCCCGGGGAGTTTACCTGGGGCGGCATGGCGTCCACGGCGTTCTGGATCGACCGGGCCGAGGAAATCTCGGTGGTTCTGATGACCCAGTTAATCCCGTCCTCGAGCTATCCGATCCGCCGGGAGTTGCGGGTATTGGTCTATCAAGCCTTGGTGGACTGAGCCGGCAAACCCATTGAAACCCACGGCCTGGTTCACTAGGTTCCGAAAACACTACAATGACCACGCGACGAGGTGACGCCATGAAGGGCAAACGCAACCCGGTCGCCAAGGCGGTCCGGCGGCTGCGGCCCCTGGTGATCCGCTCCAAGCGACGCGAGATACCGAGAAAACTGAAGGACAAGGGCCGCTCCGACGCGGCCCTTCGCCGTTATGCGTGATGGCTGATCCGCAAAGCCCACCGCCGAGTGACGATCCCAGGCAAACACAAACCGGCTGGCGCCGGAAATGGCCGTTGGTAACCCTTTTCAGCGCTATCGGCCTGGCGCTTCTCGCCGCCGGCATTGCTTGGACCTACACGGTCCATTTCCGCAAGTTCCCGCCCGATGTCGCGGATCGCGGGGCGCTCGCCTGGCCATTGCCGGATATGCCCTCCGCCGTGGTGCTTCCGATCGCCTCGGTCAGCTCGGCCGACCGAGACATACTGGTCGCGGGACGGCTTGGCGACGACCTCAGGGAGCGGCTCGCCCGCGTGCCCGGGCTATTCGTGATATCGCCCGAGACCAGCGGGCGCTTTCGCGGCGGACAGTTCCGGATCAAGGCCACCGCCGAGGCCCTGGGGGTGCGCTATCTGCTCACCGGCACGTTATCGCAGATCGATGCCGGCAAAAAATATCGAGTATTCCTGCGGGTTATCGACGCCTTCAGCGGCGATACCGAATGGGTGGAGGATTTCGACCTCGCGCCCGAGCGGTCGTTCGAACTATTCGCCAAGGCCATGCCGGAGATTCTCGATGCCCTGGATGTTGACATCGACGACGATGAAATCGCCGCGTTCACCGCGCTCGGGCCGCGGGTGTCCGCCGCCTGGATCGATTTCGCCGAGGCCGTCGCCTATCGGGTGATCGAGGATCGCCAGAGCATGGCCGACAGCCTGGCGAAACTGAAACGCGCGCACGACGCGGACCCCGGATGGAGCGGCCCGGCGCGGGAGATCGCCTGGAGTTATCTGCATCTGGCGCGCCGGGGGTGGACCGACGCGACCTTCCCGACGACCGACGCGCTGCTCCGCGAGGGCCTGCGTTTCGCCGATGCCCTGATCGAGCGCGACCCAAGGGACCCGTACGGCCCGGCCCGCAAGGCAGCGCTATCGGCGGCGGCGGCTAACGAGACCGAGGAGACCCTCGCGCTGTGGCAAGAGGCCGCCAGGCTCGGCCCGAACACCTTTTCCATCCAATGGGAACTGGCCCAGGTTCTGATCCGCGCCGAGCGTTACGAGGAAGCCTTGCCGGTTATGAAGCGTGCCCTCCGGGTGCATCCGCGCCATCCGGTGGCGCTGACCCAGGCCTTGGCGGAACTCGAGTTCGCCGCCGGAAACCCCGCGGTGGCCTTCACGACGCTGGACACGGTGATATTAAAGCGCCCGGCGGCGGAGGACCCGCGGTTGATGCGAATGTATCTATTGGCCAAGATGGGCAGCGAGGGCGAAGCCATGGCCGAGGCCGAAGCTTTCCTCGCGCTACATGACGGTTTTGGTTTTTCCGCCTGGTCGGAACGCCAGATCCGGCGCGGACGCCCGGGCCGCGCGGAGTGGCGCGAGACACTGCTCGGTATCGGCATCCCCGACTGAAGCCCCGGCTTGATCATGTCCGCGTAAATCTATTGAATGCGGGGCGTCATCAACGCAGCGCCGGATATCGGGAATTTCGCCATGTCTCTCAACGTCGCCCACGATCACGCGAGCGAAGCCCTTGACCTTCCGGATCCGATCCAGGGCCCACAGGTCTGGTATGGCCCGGAGATGAGCGCCAGCGACGCCTGGATCCACCAAATGACCGACGCCGATCTCGACGAGATCGAGGCGACGATGAAGCCCCTGGTGGCGGCGGAAAAGGATATCGCGCGGATATCCCAAGCGGATTTCCCGCTGCCCACCCTGGCACCGAAACTCGCGGCGATCCAAGACGAAGTCATGCGGGGGCGCGGTTTCGCGCTGATCCGCGGCCTGCCGGTTGATCGCTGGTCGATCCGCGAGTCGGCGACGGTCTATTACGGGCTCGGCACGCATTTCGGCAATGCCCGCTCGCAGAACGCCAAGGGTCACGTACTGGGCCATGTGCGCGATCTAGGACGCGACGCGGTAAATGACCAGAACGCGCGGATCTATCAGACCCGCGAGAGACAAACCTTCCACACGGATTCCTGCGATATCGTCGCGTTGCTCTGCCTGAAGACGGCGCGCTCGGGCGGCGCGTCGGCTCTGGTCAGTTCAATGACGATCTACAACGAGATGCACAAGCGTCGTCCCGACCTGCTGCGCCTGTTGTTCGAGCCCTTCGCGACCGACCGTCGGGGCGAGGTGCCCGAGGGCAAGAAGCCGTATTTCGAGATCCCGGTCTACAACCACCACGCGGGCTATCTCTCCGCGATCTACGCGCGCCGCTATATAGAGTCCGCCAGGCGCTTCGAGGACGTACCGGACCTCACGGCCGATCAGCGCGAGGCCCTGGATCTGTTCGATTCCCTGGCCAACGATCCGGCAATCAATCTGAACATGGATTTCCAGCCCGGCGATATGCAGCTGGTGCACAATCACACGATCCTGCACGACCGCACCGCCTATGAGGATTGGGACGACGAGGAGAAGAAGCGGCATCTCCTGCGGCTCTGGCTCGCGGTGCCTGGCGCCCGCCCGCTGCCCGAGGTCTACGCCGAACGCTATGGCCAGGTCACCATTGGCGATCGCGGCGGGATCATCGTGCCCGGCTCGCGCCTGAACGCGCCCCTCACGGCGGAGTAATACCGAGTTGCGATACTGAAGACTCACGTCATGACGCCTGTTGACCGTCGCCCTGGCGAAGGCCAGGGCTCTTGCCGCCACCGTCACGAGACCAGGACCGGTGGAATCAATCATATATTTCAGAATGTTAAGCTTCCTCGCCAAAAGCCCTGGCCTTCGCCAGGGCGACGGCAAGCTTGAGGAGGCCAAATGGGACGAGAGTTCTGGTCAGCGCGGGTTGGTACAAGCCACCGGTCCCCTCGCCGGACTACTCTCCGGGCTCGACCATGTGCAGGGCGCGGATACGCCGGGCGGTCAGGATCGCGCGCATGCGGATGATCAGCACCACCACGAAATACAGCTGAAACCCCAGAGCCATCAGCAGCAGCGGGCTCAACATCGCCGGGTCGATCGCCGGCGCGTCGAGACGGGTCAGACTGGCCGGTTGATGCAGGGTGTTCCACCAATCCACCGAGAACTTGATGATCGGCACGTTCACCACGCCGACCAGGGCCAGGATCGCGCCCGCCCGCGCGCCACGCTCGGGCTCGTCAAAGGCGTTCACCAGCGCGATATAGCCGAGATAGAGAAAGAACAGGATCAGCACAGATGTCAGGCGCGCGTCCCACACCCACCAGGTTCCCCACATCGGCTGGCCCCAGAGCGCGCCGGTGATCAACGCCATCGCGGTAAAGCCGGCGCCGATCGGCGCCGCGGCCTGGGCGGCGACATCGGCCAGGGGATGCTTCCAGATCAGAAAGCTGGCGCTGGCGACGGCAAGGGTCATGTAGCAGAACATCGCCATCCAGGCGGACGGCACGTGGACATACATGATCCGCACGGTCTCGCCCTGCTGGTAATCCGCCGGCGAGGCCAATAATCCCTGATACAAGCCGATGGCGATCGATAGGAGCGCCGCGCCCGCGACCCAGGGCAGCAGCTTTTCGGCGATCCGCATGAAGCGGGCGGGGTTGGCGAACCAATGCATGGCGGTTTATTGCCTCATGTCACGGCTTGCCGCAAGGCCGCCGCGGCGGCCCAGGGACATAGCGGGATGGCGGCCAGCAACAGCGCGCCCAACAACATCAGATGCGGCCCGGCCCCCTGCCCGATCGCCGCGGCCTCGACCGCGGAAACACCGAAGATCAGCACCGGCACCGTTAGCGGCAGCACCAGCAGCGAGACCAGAACCCCGGCCCGCCGCGCGCCCAGCACCAAGGCGGCGCCAACCGCGCCGATCAGGCTCAATACCGGCGTGCCCAGAGCCATCGCCGCCAACAAGGTAAAATAAGCCTCGGTGTTCATATGCAGCAGCAGGCCCAGGAGCGGCGATATCAGCATGATCGGCAGGCCCGTCACCAGCCAATGCGCGAGGCATTTGGCCAGGACCAGCACCTCCAGCGGCCACGGCGCCATGACCAGAAGGTCCAGGCCGCCATCCTCGTGATCGGCCTGAAACAGCCGGTCCAGCGACAGCATCGCCGCCAGAAGCGCGCCGATCCAGACCACGCCGCCCGAGATCCGTTCCAGAACACCCGGTTCCGGCCCCACGCCGAGCGGAAACAGCGCCACCACCACGACGAAGAAAATCAGAGCGATGGCCGCGTCGCTGCCCTGGCGCATCGCCAGCTTCAGCTCTCGTCTTATGATCGCGGCAAAACCCTTCACGCGCCGAACTCCGACCAGATGTCTCCCGCGCTGTCGACAAGAGCCGCGCGATAATCCGCGAGATTGAGTTCATCCGCCGAACCACCGAGCGCCACGTCGACATGGCTGGCGAGTACCACGATGCCGCCGCTCTCCCGATGCGCGGCGATCGCGCTTTCCAGCGCGGCCTGGCCTTCACGGTCCAGACCGACCGTCGGCTCGTCCAGCAGCCAGAGCGGCGCCGGCGCCGCGAGCAGGCGCGCCAGCGCCAGCCGGCGCTTCTGACCGGAGGAGAGGAAACGCACGGGAAAACCGGCTCTGTCGGTCAGTCCAAAATCCTCGAGCGCCCGGCTCTCGGCCCTTGGGTCGCCATGCAGCCGGAACGCCGACCAGAAACCCAGATCCTCCGCCGCCGAGAGCGCCGGTTTAACGCCGGTCGCGTGCCCGACATAGTGCGCGCGGGCGCCATGGCCCTGGCGATCGGCGGCGATATCGACGCCGCCCCAAAGGATGGTTCCGGAGGCCGGGGCCGACAGACCGGCCATCAGCCGCAACAGGCTCGACTTTCCACTTCCGTTCGGGCCGATCAGGACCAGGGCGTCACCGGCGCGCAAGGCGAAATCAAGACCCGCGAAAACCCTTCGCGCGCCCCGCACGCAGCTTACCGCGTCGCCCCTGAATATCGAGCTACCTACCTGATCCATCCCGCTCCAATAGCCGGGCGGGGCCGCGGCGTCCAGTACGGGTTACCTATACCAGGTCCTCGTTCGAGAGCGTGAAATGCAGGCGATAGGTCCCGAGTGCCGCGCTGGACGCGCCATGTTCCTTCAAGGTTTGCTCGGACAGATCGCCATCGCGCCAAAGCGGGTCCAGCGGCGCGGCCTCGATGCCCTCGACGAAGACGACCCAGTCGGCGACGTCGTCGGGCCGGTCACGCATGGCCTTTTCCTCGGTCTGGGTGGCGCTGGAGTTATGATCGCCCCGCAGCAGATGCGCCGCGACGATGCCAGGGCGTCCGATCAGCTTGGGTAGGACGTCGTCACCGAGCCAGGTGGAGAGTTCAGCGTCGCGGCCTGGCGCGGCTTGCAGGCGTCCGGTCAGAATGGCCGCCCCGCCCCCGATGCCGTGCGAGGCGACCACGTCGCTCAAGGTCCGGTTATTGTCCTTGATGTTCGGGCCGACGCGCCGGGTCCATTCCGTCGGATTGTTGAGCCGCTCCAGATAAGCCTCGGAGGTCAGGGTCGCCAAGGTCTCGGTCTCGTAGAAATGAAAGAATTCCGGCGCGCCCTCGATCGCCACATAACGCCGGCCGCGCAGGAAACCGGGAATGCCGACCCGCTCCGGCACATGCTCGTAACAATGCCAGTGGTTGTAATCGACCTGAAACTCCGGCGCCACGTTGTGCCAGATCGCGGCCACGCCCTTGCCTAGAAGCGGCATCGCTTTCTCCCATTCGCTGGTACTTTTCCGGCCCCAGCCGCTAGACTTGCGGGCGTCGCCGAGCACCGTTTGAAACAATCGCCAGGATATGCTGCCATGAAAATCCTCCTTCTCGAAGTCTCGCATTGGCATTACCCGCTCTATATCGAGGCCCTGCTGGACACAGGCGTCGAGATCGTCGGCGTATCGGATCGCGATCCCGGGATCCGAGGACGCGAGGCCTCGCGCTTCGGATGCCCCGGCCATGCCGATTGGCGCGTCGCGCTCGCCGAAAGCACGCCGGACGCCGCGATTGCCTTTGGTCGCCACGCCGAGATGCCGGAGATCGCCCGCGCGCTGATCCACCACCGCATCCCCTTCGCGCTGGAAAAGCCGGCGGGGTTGACCGCCGAGGACGCCGAGGCCCTCAACCGCGAGGCAAAAGCGGCGGGCATCCCGGTCGCGGTGCCGCTGGTGCAAAGGGTCGGGCCGCTACAAGCCCTGTTGGACCGGCTGATCGAGGACGAGGGCGCGCGCTTTACAATGACGTCCTGGCGCTTCAACGCCGGCCCGCCGAGCCGTTATCCGGTCTCGGGCAACGGCTGGATGCTGGACCCGGAGATCAGCGGCGGCGGCTGCCTGATCAATCTCGGCGCGCATTTCATCGATCTGGCGCTTGGCCTGCTGCCGAACCCGCCGGACCGGGTCCACGCCCATATCGACAACAGCCTGCACGGCGAGGCGATCGAGGATACGGCTCTGTTGAGCATCTCGGCGGATGGCGGCGGACGGGCGCTGATCGAGACCGGCTACAATTTTCCGGATTCCCCGGACAAGCGGGAATACTCCTTCAGCCTGGCAAGCGCCGGCCACTATGTGCAAACCCGCCCCGGCGGCGTCGCCATCCACCGCCCCGGCGCGCCGGTCGAACTGGTCGACATGAACCTCGATTCCGATCCGATGTACGGGCTTTTCACCGAACGCTTCCTCTCCGATCTCGCGGCGGGCCGACCGCTTTCTCCCGGCCTCGCGGACTTGGTTCCGGCGATGCGGATCATCGACGCGGCGTATCTGTCGGCGCGGGAGAAGCGGGTGGTGGAGTTTCGTTGAGGATTTGCCTCCCGCGCGGTCTCAGCGCGCGGTCCAGCCGCCGTCGACCACCAGGCTGGTGCCGGTGACCATGGCCGAGGCCGGGGCGGCGAGATAGACGACCGCGTCGGCGACATCCTCGACCTGGCCGAGCTTGCCCATGGGGATGCGTTCCAACACGTCCTTGGCGAAGGCCGGGTCCTTGAGGAAACCCTTGGCGAGGGGCGTTTCCACAAAGGTCGGGCCGACCGAGTTGGTGCGGATGCCGTGCGGCGCGAGTTCGACCCCCATGGCCTTGGTCAGCCCTTCGATCGCGTGCTTGCTGGCGCAGTAAGCCGTGCGAAGCGGCGCGCCGACATGCCCCATCTGCGAGGACATGTGGATGATCGAGCCGCCCTTGCCGCGTTCGACCATGCCCCGCGCCACCGCCTGGGCCATCAGATAGGCGCCGCGCAGGTTCAGGTTGAGGATCGTGTCGAGATGCTCCAGCGACACCTCGAGGAACGGCTCCGGGATATTGGTCCCCGCGTTATTCACGAGAATGTCGATCGGGCCCAGCGACGGCACCACCTCGGCGATGGCGGCGGGATCGGCGGCGTCGCAGACCGCGGTGCGCGCGATCCCGCCATCCGCCTCGATCCGCGCCTTCAGGGCATCGAGTTCACTCTGGGTGCGGCTCATCAGGATCACCTCCGCGCCCGCCTCGGATAGCGCGATGGCGCAGGCTTCTCCCAGGCCGCGACCGGCCCCGGTCACCAGGGCGACAAGACCATCCAGACGAAATCGATCGGGCGAGCGGGTGCGGGACATGGGCGAAACTCCGTAATGCGACGGCTGGACTGAAATCATCGGGCGCCGGCGCCCGTGACCCCCCGTCTTAGAGAAATTTCGCGGCTGGGAAAACGCCCTATCTTGCAATATCTCATAACAACCCCTTATTATAAGGTATGCAGCCCAACCGCACCAAATACGCCCTCCTCGGCTTTCTCTCGCGGGGCGAGAGCAGCGCCTATCGCCTGCAGGAGACGATCGCCGGGTCGGTGGCGAATTTCTGGCGCGAGAATGACGGACGGGTCTACCCGATCCTCGCCAAGATGGAGGCCGAGGGCCTGGTCACGGCGCGCGAGGAAGCGACCGGCGGGCGTAAGGCCAAGATCCACACGATCACCGACGCGGGCCTCGCGGCGCTTGACGAATGGCTCGCCGAGGACCCGGTACCCCGCCCGCCGCGCAATGAGCTGTTGCTGAAGATGTTCTTCGGATATCGGCGGGACCCGGCGACCTTGGACGGATGGTTGAAGGACAAAATCACCGAATCCGACGCCGATCTCGCGCGGTTCGCCAAGGTTCGCTCAAGGCTTGAGGGCATGCTCTCGGATGTGCCCGACGCGGCGTACTGGTTGATGACCCTAGACTATGGAGAGCGTCGCGCCGCGTTCGAAAAGGACTGGGCGTTGGCGTGCCGGGAGAGGCTTAAGGATCCGAGCCGAGGGGAAGAGGCATGACCGAGGACGTCATCATGTTCCTGCATCTCGGCGCGGCCCTGGTGGCGCTCGTGCTCGGGATCGTCAATCTGGCCGGCGCCAAGGGCACTCCGAGGCACCGGGCCATCGGTTGGATCTGGATCGCGGCGATGCTGGCCGTGACCTTGCCGTCCCTTGGCCTCAGGGAGATCAATCCCGGCGGGTTCAGCTGGATTCACGGCCTGACAGTCATCACCATGGTCACCATGGTCGGCGCGATCTGGGCGATCAAGCGGGGCCGGGTTCGCGCCCATCAGCGGATGATGCTTGGCATGATGTCCGGCCTGACCATCGCCGGAATCTTCACGCTGCTGCCGGGACGATTTTTGGGCAACCTCTTGTTCTTCGGCGGTGGCTGAACGAAGGCATGCCTCGCAAACCCCAACAGCCGTCGCCCTGACGGAGGTTGGGGCTTATGCCGTGATGGCCGCCATGGAGAGAGACGGTCACCGTTTCGCCACATGATCCAAGCCGGCGGCAAGAACCATTGCCTTCGCAAGGGCGACGCGTGGCGAGGACGGACACCCCCTGGCGCGGAAGATCAACCCGTATTCTTGCCGCCATAGCGCCGCACGCGGATATCAGCCTGTTCCTGGTGGCCGGCGAAGCCCTCGATGGCGCAGAGCCGCGAGCAATACTCGCCGATCATGGCGCTGGCCTCGGGCGTGGTAACCCGCTGATAGGTGCAGGTCTTCAGGAACTTGCCGACCCAAAGCCCGCCGGTATAGCGCGCGGCTTTCTTCGTGGGCAGGGTGTGGTTGGTGCCGATCACCTTGTCGCCATAGGAAACATTGGTCTCCGGGCCGAGGAACAGCGCGCCGTAATTGGTCATGTTCTCCAGGAACCAGTTCGGATCGCGGGTCATCACCTGGACATGCTCGGAGGCGATGTCGTCGGCCACCGCCAGCATCTCGGCCTCGTCCTCGCAGACGATCACCTGACCATGATCGCGCCAGGCCTGCCCCGCGATCTCGGCGGTCGGAAGGACGGTAAGCTGGCGCTCCACCTCGGCCATGGTGTCGTGGGCCAGTTTCTCGGAATTGGTCACCAGGATCGCCGGCGAGGTCGGGCCGTGTTCCGCCTGCCCCAACAGATCGGTGGCGCAGATCTCGCCGTCCACCGTCTCGTCGGCGATCACCAGGGTCTCGGTCGGTCCGGCGAAGAGGTCGATGCCAACCCGGCCATAGAGCTGTCGCTTGGCCTCGGCTACGAAGGCATTACCCGGTCCGACCAGCATGTCGACTCCAGCGATGGTCTCGGTTCCGAGCGCCATGGCGCCCACCGCCTGGATTCCGCCGAGACAGTAGATCTCGTCCGCGCCGCCGAGATGCATGGCGGTGACCACGGCCGGGTTCGGCTCGCCATTGAAGGGCGGCGAGGCGGCGATGATCCGCTTCACCCCGGCGACACCGGCGGTCACGATGCTCATATGCGCCGAGGCGACCATCGGGTATTTGCCCCCGGGCACGTAGCAGCCGATGGCGTTCACCGGGATGTTCTTGTGCCCCAGCACCACGCCCGGCAGGGTCTCGACCTCGACATCCTTCAAGGCGTCGCGCTGGATCTTGGCGAAGTTTCGGACCTGCTCCTGGGCGAACTTGATATCGGTGATGTCCTGGGCGCTCATCCGGGAGAGACAGGCCTCGATCTCTTGCTCGGAAAGCCGGAAGCTCTCGCGCTCCCAGCCGTCGAACTTGGCGGACAACTCGGCGACGGCGGCATCGCCCCGGCTCTCGATCTCGGCCAGGGTTGCCTCGACGATTGCCCTTACCTTGGCGTTCTCCTCGGCCTTCTCGGTTTCGGATTGTCCGGATTTCAGATACCGCGCCATGGTCCACCGCTCCATGCAAGTTCAAGTCGGCGTGGTTCTAACAGCTTGTCCCCGATGGCCCAAGCCCCTCGGGCCGGCGTGGTCCTTGCCTAATCGGTGGTATCAAGGATCGACCACAGCGCCGCCCTGGGCTTCAACAGATCCTCAAGCGTATAACGGTCAAGCACCCCGACGAAGGCGGCCAACGCCTCGTCGAGGACCCGAGGCAAGGCGCAAGCCGGTGCGATCGGACAGGTATTGCTCGGCGGATCGAAGCACTCGACGATCCGCATGTCATCCTCGCAAGCTCGGACCACGGCGCCGATATTGATGTCCTTCGGTTGTAGCGCCAAACGCATGCCGCCGCCGCGCCCCCGCGTGGTGGCGACGAAACCGGCCAAGGCCAAACGGTGAACCACTTTCATCAAGTGGTTTTCCGAAATCCCGTAGGCGCCCGAAATCGCCTTGATGGTCACCAGTCCGTCCTCTGGAGAGGCGCCGAGATACATGAGAACCCGCAGGGCATAATCGGTGTGCACGGTGAAGCGCATGAGGGCCCCCTTGATTCACAAAAGATGTATTATAAATATTGATTTTAGGCAATCCACGATATAAAGTGCATTTTCAATATACCTTAAAGACGGGCCATGCCATGGCGGCGGTAACCGAGGCGTTGATCGAAGAGGTTGTCCGAGGTCTTTACACTCGCGTTCGCGACAATCCGGATCTCGGCCCGATCTTCGACGGCGCGATCGAGGATTGGGAGCCGCATCTTCTAAAGATGATGGACTTCTGGTCGGCGGTGATGCTGTCGACCCGCCGGTTCAAGGGTAACCCTGTCTTGAAACACAACGCGCTCGGCGGCGTGACACCGGCGCATTTCGATACCTGGCTCGGCCTGTTCCGAGAGAATGCCCGGGAGCTCTGCGTGCCTGAAATCGCCGATGAGTTTATCCGCAAGGCCGAGATGATCGCGGAAAGCTTGAAACTCGCGAAGTTCGGCGTGCCGGGGATTCCCCGCGCACGCTCCGCCGGTGGGCCGCTCTAGAAGCGCCTCGGAGACCTTCGCCCCGATGGGCTAGCGTTCATACACCACCCGGCCGCCGAGCACCGTCATGTCGACCTTGATGTCCTTGATCTCGCTCGAATCAACGGCGAACAGATCCCGCTCCAGCACCGCCAGATCGGCGAGCTTGCCGACTTCGATCGAGCCTTTCAGATGCTCCTCGCGCCCCGCGAAGGCCCCGAGCCAGGTATAGGCGCGCAGGGCCTCCATCGGCGTTACCGCCTGGCGCTTGTCCAGATCGCCGCCGGTATCCGTTTCCCGGTTTACCATGGCGTGCAGGGCGGTGAAGGGATTGGCCTTGCAGATCATCGCGTCCGAATGCCCCGGCGCCGGCACGCCGGCGTCGATCAGAGCCCGATGCGGCCACATATCCACCATCGCCTCCGCCCCTCGATTGGCGCGATAGGCGTCGCCAAGCTCGAACATGAAACCGGTGGCCGAACTGTCGATGACGCCGGCCTTCTTGAGCCGGGCGAGAATCGCCGGGGTGACATGACAGCAATGCTCGACCCGCATCCGATGATCCTCGCGCGGCGCGGCGGCAAGACACGCCTCGATCGCGTCCAGCGCGAAATCAATGCCCCGGTCGCCGACGCCCTCGATCATGACCTGCAAACCGGCCCGATGCGCGGCGATGGCGCGGGTCTTGAGATCCTCCAGCTCGTACAGCAGCACGCCGGTATTGGGCACCGGCTCGCCCTTGATCGGGGTGCCGACATAGGGCGTGTGGTAGGCCGCCGTGCGCCCGCTGGTGGAGCAATCGGGGCACCATTCGACCCCGATGATCCGCACATCGTCATCACCAAAGCCGGATTGAATACCCGAGGCGACGAAGGACTCGATCAACCCCTCCTCGGGACCACTGACGATGATCCCAACCCGCATGGTGAGCCGCGATTGCTCCTTCATCAACTGATAGGCGCGGATCGCCCGGCCCGGGGTAAGGGAGTTGTAAACGGTGGTAATGCCGACGCTGTTCCAATCGGCGAAAACCCGCTCCAAACCCTCGGCGATGCTCTCGGGCGTATCGCCGTCATGCACCCGGTCAAGAAAGATATGCGCCGCCGTCTCGCGGACAAGTCCGGTAAAGGCGCCGGTCTCGGGATGGCGGTCGAACTGACCGAAGGGAGGGTCCGCCGCGTCCGGCGCGATACCGCAGACCGCAGACCGCGAAGGCTCGCGAATTCGCCAAGCCGAGATGACCGTCGGTGCGCAAGATAAAAAGCGGCCGCCCCCCACTCGCGGCGTCAAGCTCGGCGAGACTGGGATAGCCGCCGGACTTGTTCTCGTTCAACCGATAGCCGACGAACCAGTCATCCGGTCCGAGCCTGGCGCAGCTCTCCTCGATCCGGGAGAGCAACACCGCGCGGTCTGCCACGTGGTCCGGTGACAGCTCATGCCAGCTCATCAATCGCGCGGCATAGGCGTCGGGATGACAATGGGAGTCGACGATGCCTGGGATGATCCGCCTTCCGGCCGCGTCGATCACCCGCGTCCCGGGGCCGGCATGCGCCATCGCCTCGGCGTCGTCTTCGACTACGATGAAACGCCCGCCCGCCACCGCGACGGCCTCGGCCTCCCTTGGCGCTTCCGCTGGCGTTTCGGCGGCCATCGTGGTGACCTTGGCATTGGTAATGATCAAGTCGGCGTGCATGATGACCCTGGAAATCGCGAGAAAGACCTAGACCGGAGTGGACAACACCGCGTCACCCGCCGCAAGCGATCTTGTGTCGGAAGCGCGCGGGCGGGCGATCAATGCGCCTCCACGCCGGTCCCCACTCTCCTCCCACCTCGCCCTGACCAAAGTCAGGGCTTTTGCCGCCGGCCCTGGATTCGTGGCGAAATGGTTACCGCCTTGCCCGTGGCGATGATCGCCGCAAAAGCCCTAGCCTTCGCCAGGGCGACCGAACGGGAGGGCCACCCCTTCACCAGGGCGGCGGGTTCACGAAGCCACGCCCAGCCTTGGGATTTTCCCGGACGGCAATGACCCTTCGGCAGGATGACGGCGATGGAACAAATTGTCTTGGTTTCCTACAGAGAAGCCCTAAGGTTTAAGTCATGAGTTACGCCATCAAGCCGAGAACACAAGAGGGCGAGCGCGCCATCGCTCTCACGGAAGGGCTGATCGAACGATTTCGCGCCCGGGCCGACGCGGCGGATCGGGCGAACGAGATTTGCCCGGACAACTACCGGGACATGCAAGGCGAGGGCGTCGCGGCGGCCTTCGTTCCCGAGGCGCTCGGCGGTCTCGGTCTTCGTTCCATGCATGATTGGACGTTGCTCATCGCGACCCTGGCCAAGGGCGACGGCTCGGCGGCCATTGCCATCAGCATGCATCTATCGGCGACCCGCGGGCTGGCGGCGCTGTACCGGGCGGTGGAGCCCGGATCTTCGGCGCATGACCGCGCGCGGGGCATTCTCGAGGCGGTTGGTCGGGGCGAGGTCCTGATCTGCTCGACCACGACCGAGCGTGGCACCGACAATCTGCACCCACTGACGGAGGCGCGCCGCGACGGCGACGGGTGGAGCCTCCACGGCACCAAGTATTTCGTCACCATGTCACCGCTTGCGACCCATGTCGCGACCAATGTTCGGATAAGGGACGAGGACGGCGATCATATCGCCAATGTCCTCCTGCCGATGGACGCGCCCGGCCTGTCCCAGGGCAACGATTGGGACGCGTTGGGCATGCGCGCCTCGGGCAGTCAATCGCTGACATTCGAGGGCTGCCGAGCGCCGCTTGACGCGCTCAGGGTGATCGGCCCTTGGGGGCGGTGGAGCACGCCGGTTCTGGTGAACCGAACCCTCGCCAACGTCCCGCTGGTCGGCGCCTTCCTGGGCATCGCGGAAACCGCCATGGAAGTCGCGGTGGACGGCCAATCGAAAGCGAGTGCGCGCACCGGCGCCCACCACGCGCTGGCCGAGATGGAGATAAAACTGGCCACCGCCCGGAGCATTCTGGCGCGGCTCGGCGAGACCCTGGATGCCTTCATGGAGGCAAGCGACGAAGGCCGCGCCGCCACTTATGAGCAGGGTCATGCGCTGATGAAGGATTATCAGAGCGCGAAATGGGTGGTGAACCGCAACGCCATCGATATCGTCGGCCAGGCGATGGATCTGAGCGGCGGCGGCGGCTTCATGGCGCGCAACCCACTCTCCCGGCTCTATCGAGACGTCCGCGCGGGACCTTTCATGCAGCCGTATTCCCCGGTGGACGCGCGCGCCTATATCGGCAAGGTTCTGGTTGGGGATCTTCCCGAGGAATAGGCGGAACCGATAGAGATGGCACTCCAGCAGATCGAGATCCTGGTGATCCTCGCCGCGGCGATGGGGCTGTTCGTGTGGGGCAAGTGGCGGGCCGACGTGGTGGCGCTGCTGACACTCGCGGCGGCGGTGGTCCTCGGGTTGGTCCCGGCGAGCGAGGCTTTCCTCGGCTTTGGCCATCCCGCGGTCATCACCGTCGCGGCGGTGCTGGCGATTTCCGCCTCCATGGCGCGCGCCGGCCTGGTGGATCTTCTGGTCGGCAAGCTGGTGCGCGTGGTCGCGGCGGGCCAGGGCCGGTTCATCATGCTGGATTGTCTGGCGGCGGCGGTGTCCGGCTTTATGAACAATGTCGGCGCGCTGGCGCTTTTGATGCCCGTCGGGCTCGGCATCGCCCGACGCGACGGGGTGCCCGCCTCGCGCATCCTGATGCCACTGTCCTTCGCCTCGATCCTCGGCGGGTTGGTGACCCTGATCGGCACGCCGCCGAACATCATTGTCTCGGGATTCCGCCAGAGCGCGGAAGGCGCGGGCTTCGCCATGTTCGACTTCGCCCTGGTCGGCGTTCCAGTGGCGCTCGCCGGCATCATCTTCGTGGTGATCGCCTCGCGCTGGCTGCTGCCGGAACAACGTGGCGGCGAGACCTCCGGCCCTGATTTCGATCTCGCGGGATACGTGACCGAGTTCGTGGTGCCGGACGGCTCGCCGCTGATCGGCCAGAAGGTCGACGCCATCGGCCCGGTGACCGGGGACGAGGCTCGACCCACCGAGTTGGCTCTGATCCGGCGGCGGCAACGCATCGTGCGCCGGCTGCACCACGAAGCCCTGATCGCCGGCGATATCCTGATGATGCGCGGAACGCCGGAACAGATCGAGGTCGCGATCGCCAAGGGCCTGGAGATCCGAGAGCGCTCCAAGGAGAAGGCTCGCGCCGAGGCGGAGACGCAGGAAGGCGACGCCAAGGGAAAACCCGCCGAGGAAAAACCCGCCGAGGAAGGCCCGCTTGTCCTTGAGGCGGTGGTCCCGCCCCGGGCGATGATCGACGGACGCTCGCCCGCCGACCTGCGCCTCAGATCACGCTACGGCGTGAACCTCCTGGCGATCGCCCGTGAAGGCTCGCCGATCCGCACGCGGCTGCGGGATACGCGGGTGCGCGTCGGTGATGTCCTGCTGGTCCAGGGCGAGCCGGACACCCTTTACGGCACCCTCTCGACCCTCGGTTGCTTGCCGTTGGCCCAGCGCGAGATCAGCCTGGATCACAACCGCTCCTTCCTGCCGCTCGGGTTTTTCGCCCTGGCGATCGCCGGGACCGCGTTGGGTCTGGCGCCGGCGGCCCTGTGTTTCAGTCTCGCGGTGCTGGCCATCGTGCTGAGCGGAACCATGACCATGAATCAGGTCTACGAGGCGGTGGACTGGCCGGTGGTGGTGCTTTTGGGCGCGATGATCCCGGTCGGCGGCGCCATCGAGAGTACCGGGGCCGCCGCCGCGATCGCCG
>Ga0181579_10001317_pt1 | contig 20467 bp, 17 predicted proteins | sample 071ome_24_FD_132996 | JGI IMG/M metagenome (GOLD analysis project Ga0181579, IMG submission 132996) | Coastal salt marsh microbial communities from the Groves Creek Marsh, Skidaway Island, Georgia - 071402CT metaG (megahit assembly) | ecosystem: Environmental > Aquatic > Marine > Intertidal... | reverse complement strand
CGGTTCATGGTGCCGATATGATCGGAAAACTTAACCCAATCGACCATGTCACCGATGACATCGAGCATTTCCTCGATATACGTCACCGGCAAAGCGCCGAAATCGCTCAAGACGGTAAAACTTGTATTTCTGGGTTTCGGGGTCCCGGGTGGTACTTCCAGGAACGGCATGGTCGGTTCATATTGTGCGGTCATCGATCCCCCCCCCCTCGGCTTTGTTAACGTGATGAATTTCGAAAACGCTTTTGATTCTACCTCGTTATTCTCTTATGCAGTTCCAAAAAACACGTTTCGATACCATAAAAAACATCTCAATATGGCTTGATTCCGGCCTCTGCAGTCTAATTTTGAGCGATTGGCGCCCAGATATTTGGCCACGGGTATTTTTCGTCTATTCTACCTTTCCTATAATTCATGGGTTTTTTGTATCAATACTTAAATCCGTAAGTTCATATGAAAACAAACAACCAAAGTTAAATGGTCAATGGACATTCTTCGTATCGTTATTGCAATTTTTCTTCCGCCAGTCGCCGCGTTTCTGACCGTCGTTATTGCGCTGCATTTTTGGCTCAATATTTTGCTGACAATATTATTTTTCGTGCCGGGAATGATTCACGCCCTGTGGCTCGTCGTAAAAAAAGGTAAAGCCACGGTCTAATGTAAGGTTACGAAATACCAAATTTTCGAAATGAGTCATGGATTTGGAATTTAAACCACTGTCTGATCACTTCGGCGCCGAGGTTCTCGGGGTCGATTTGTCGCAACCGATCGACGATGAGACTTTTTCAGCTATTGAAAAAGCATATGCCAAATATGGCGTTCTCGTCTTTCGGGACCAAACGCTGACGGAACCCGATTTTATTAATTTTACCAAGCGATTTGGTGAGCTGCATATCTATCCGCTGGCCGAGTACGCCCATAAAACGTATCCCGAAATTCTCGTTCTTTCGAACATCGTAGATGACGAAGGCAATGCCATCGGCCTCAATGACGGCGGCTCGACATGGCATACGGACAATTCGTACACGAAAGTCCCGCCGCGGGGTACATTCCTCTATTCCCTCGAGGTTCCCATCGATGACTCCGGTAACGCGCTTGGCGATACGGTATTTTCAAGCGTGACCGCTGCATATGATGATTTACCCGAGGCGACGAAAACGCTTTTGCAGGGCCGAACCACGACCCATTCATACGAAGGTAAACACACCCTTCGCATGAAAATAGGTAAATACAAACGAAAACCGATGACCAAGGAAATACTCGATAAGCTGCCGCCCGTTGAGCACCCCGTCATTCGGGTCCACCCCCAGTCCGGGCGGAAGTGTATTTACGTGATCGCCGGCGAGTGCAAAGGAATCTCCGGCATGCCGGATGATGAAGCGGAGACCCTGCTGGATGATCTGGCGGAAAGATGCCACCGGCCCGAGTATGTTTATGCCCATCAGTGGCGCAAAGGCGATGTCGTCTTTTGGGATAATTGCGTCGTTCAGCACTCAGCAACCCAAAATTACGATTTACCGTTGCGGCGCCTGTTATGGCGCACGACGATCAAAGGCAGCATTCCCGCCGCAAATTAAGCTGTATGATCTTCTGAATTTTCCGGGAAAAATGGTGACCCCTACGGGATTCGAACCCGTGTTGCCAGAATGAAAATCTGGTGTCCTAGACCTGACTAGACGAAGGGGTCAGCGGCAAGCTTCGTAGCCCGAGCGGACGGGAAATGCAAGGCTTTCTCGGCCCAAAGTTATCCCCGTTTAGGCCGTTGCGAAAGGCCCCGTCCCTCGCCTATGTTGGGTTTGAAACGATATCGGTCCGTGATATCGCGTGTCATTCAAGTAAGGAATTGAGCCCATGCCGCAAGGAAAAGTCCTCGTCGCCCAAGGGGGCGGCCCTACCGCCGTTATTAACGAATCCCTGGTGGGAGTCGTTACCGAAGCCCGCAAATTTGACAGTATCGAGCGGGTTTACGGTGCCCTGCACGGGGTTTCCGGCATCGTTAACGAGGATTTCCTGGATCTAACCCAAGAGACCGATGCGAACCTGGAAAACGTCGCCAAGACGCCCTGCTCGGCCCTCGGTTCGACCCGGGTCAAACCGGACCTCGCCTACTGCCAGGAAATTTTCAAGGTCCTGCAGGCGCACGAAATTTCCACGTTCTTATACATTGGCGGCAACGATTCCTCCGACACGCTGAAAATCCTCGCCGAGGAAGCGGTGAACGCTAATTATGCGCTGCGCTGCATCCACGTGCCCAAGACCATCGACAATGACCTGATGATCAACGACCACACACCGGGGTATCCTTCCGCCGCGCGGTTTGTCGCCAGCGCGTTCGCCGGTGTCAATCAGGACAACCGCGCCCTGCCCGGCGCCTACATCGGCGTCGTCATGGGCCGCCACGCCGGGTTTTTGACGGCTGCGTCGGCTCTGGCCCGAAATTTCGAAGACGACGGGCCGCATCTGATTTACCTGCCTGAAACCACGTTTAATGCGGATCAATTCGCCAGCGATGTGAAACGGGTCTACGACAAATACGGTCGTGTCGTGATTGCGGTCTCAGAAGGCATTCATGACGAAAGCGGACAACCGATCATCACGACGCTCGCCAAGGAAGTCGAGCGCGACGATCACGGCAATGTGCAACTATCCGGCACTGGTGCGCTAGCGGACCTGCTGTGTGACGTGGTGAAAGCGAAAACGGACATCAGCCGGGTACGCGGCGATACGTTCGGTTACCTGCAGCGCTCGTTCTTGGGCTGCGTTTCCGATGTCGATCAGCGCGAAGCCCGAGAGGTCGGCCAACGGGCCTTGCAGTATGCGCAAACCGGCGACACCGACGGTTCCGTCACCATTCACCGCGTCGACAAGGGCGGCCAATACGCGGCGGAATATCAACTCAGCCCGCTGGATGCGGTCGCCGGGAAAACCAAAGTAATGGACCCGTCTTTTATCGCCGATTCTGGCCATGACGTCACGGACGCGTTCATGGATTATCTGACACCGCTGGTGGGTTCGGATATGCCGGTCGTCGCGCGGCTCGAAGCCGATCCCGTCGCAAAGATTTTAAAGAAATAGCGGCTTAAACATAACGTACACCTGAGCGGATTGCGATATACGCGCCGACGGCCATCAAACTTACGAAAAACACTTTTTTGAACTGCTCTTCGGAAAGTTTTGCACGAATTTTTTGGCCCAGCACCATCCCCAATGCCGCGGGAACCAACCCCGCGACCGAAATTGTCGCCAGGTTTTGCGGCATCAAGTCGTTGGCCGCGAGTGAAAACGCCAACATAAACGTCGACATCGTGAACACGACGCCCATGGCCTGAATAAAAATGTCTTTCGCCATGCCGAGGGATTGTAGATACATAATCCCCGGCACGGTAAACGAGCCGGTAAAGCCTGTGATCACGCCGGCAACGGCACCGACGATGGGCGTCAGCCAGCGCTCGGCCTTGCCGGGCGGCGGTAACGTTCGGGCAAACAGGCTCACCGCACCGTAAAGACACAGCAGAATGCCGAAAAAGCCGGACAGCATAACCGCATCCGCCTTGGCGAGCTGTCCCGCGGCAAACCAAATCCCGAGGCTGCCGATGAGCAGAAACGACCATAACCGGCGAAGAATTGTTAGGAACTGTCCACCGACGACCGCCTGCCACACGTTGGTTACAAAACTCGGGAACAGCATCAGCACCATGGCCTGTTTCAGGCCGACGGTGGCAGTCAATATGGCCAGAGAGATGGTCGGTAGGCCGAGACCGACGACGCCTTTGACGAAACCGCCGAGCAGAAAAGCGACGGCGGCAATCACGATAATGTCAGATTGCCACATAGATCACCAAACGGCAGCTACATCGTCGATCAAGATTTGCGGGCGGGTCACGCCTTGCCATGTATTCAACCGCAAGCGTCCGGCAATATGAAACGGCGCGCCGTTATGATTTAACAAGGTTTGTGCAATCGGCGTATCGGTCGCGCGAAAACAAATGCCTTGTAATTTGCCGCCACCGTCACCGGTTAAAGAGACTTGCAGATGGGTTTTATCGCGCCCAACTAAATTAGCATAGGCAATCTGCGCGTTCGAAATCGCGAATTTCGGCTCCGGATTTCCCGATCCGAATGGCCCTGCCATTTCAAGTGTTTCGATCATCTCGACCGTTGCACCGCCAGCTTGAATGGCACCATCAAGCATCAATGTCGGCACGATACCCGCCGTGTCGATCAATGAGCTGATTTGCTCGGCCAAAAATGCCGATAAGGCATCGAGTTTTTCACGCGCAACCGTAAACCCGGCCGCCATTTTATGTCCGCCGCCTTTAGTAAGTAGCCCGGCTTGGCGAGCGGCAATCACGGCAGCGCCCAAATCGATTCCCGAGACCGACCGGCCCGACGCGACACCGAATTCTTCATCCAACGCAATAACAATTGCCGGCAGGTTGTAGCGTTCCTTCAACCGGCTCGCGACAATGCCAATCACGCCGGGGTGCCAGCCCTCGCCGCACGCTATCACGAGCGGCATGTTGGATTGGTCCGTTTTCTCGACTGACGCGATGGCCGCTTCCAATACGCCCGCTTCAATTTCCTGGCGTTCTTTATTCAAACCATCGAGTTTTTCGGCCAGCATGTGGACTTCGGCCTGATCATTTGATGACAACAAACGCGCACCGAGATCGGAAGCGCCGATCCGTCCGCCGGCATTAACCCGGGGGCCGAAGATAAATCCGGCATGGAACGTTCCCGGCGATTCGTTCAGGCCGGCAACATCTCCCAGCGCGCAAAGTCCGGCATTGCCGCGCTTGGCCATGACCTTCAGGCCTTGCGATACCAGCGCGCGGTTCACGCCGGTCAACGGCACCATATCGCAAACGGTCCCAAGCGCGACGATATCGAGCCAGTCGAGCAAATTCGGCTCGGGTCGGCTTTCATACCAACCGGCTTGGCGTAAAGTCCGGTTGAGCGCCACCAGCAATAAAAATGTCACCCCGACGGCGGCGAGTTGTCCAAGGGTTCCCGTTTCATCCAACCGGTTCGGATTGATCAGCGCCGATACTGCGGGCAATTTCGCCTCGGCGACATGGTGATCGACGACGATGACATCGATGCCCGCGTCCGCAGCGGCTTTTAACGGTTCATGGGATGCGGTACCACAATCGACGGTCACGACGAGTGACACACCATCATCACGTAGTTTCAGCAGTGCATCGGTATTCGGGCCATAGCCTTCCTTTAACCGATCCGGTACATAAAGTACGATATCGCTGCCAACAGCACGAAAAAACCGGATCAGCAAAGCCGATGATGTGGCGCCATCGACATCGTAGTCACCGAACACGGCAACCCGTTCACTTTGCATGATCGCCTTCGCGAGACGTTCGGCACCGGCATCCATATCTTTGAGCGTACTTGGATCCGGTAAAAGCGTGCGCAAAGTCGGATTAAAGTATTGCTCGGCTTCATCTAAACCGATGTGACGTGCCGAGAGCACACGCCCGACAACCTCCGGTAAACCCAAACGTTGTGAAATCGCGAGTGCGATACGCTCATCAACCGGCCGTGTAAGCCACTTTTTACCGGTTAGCGATCGTTCGATACCAAGGAACAGATCGGAATTATGGTCCTCTGAATGCAGCGCGGCTTCGGGTTGAGGCATATCAATCCCCGGAATGATTCCGACGCAAATGAGGACGCTCGGCAAAGCCATGAAAGGATTCGATCACACGGAGAATGCCCGTTGAGCGGCGCATAACAATCGATTGTGTTGTCGGCACGCCATGCCTTAATCCAACACCGGAAAGAATATGGCCGTTGGTAACACCGGTCGCGGCAAATGTAATGTCACCGGATGCTAGCTCCTGGGTGTTAAATATTTTATCCAGATCACCGATGTCGGACTTCTCGACAAGCTTTCGATCTTCCTGGTCACGAAACACAAACCGGCATTGCATTTGTCCGCCCATACTCGACAGGGCGGCCGCCGCGAGAACCCCTTGCGGGGCGCTGCCGATACCCATGAGAATATCAATTTGACTGCCTGGCCAGATTGTCGCCATAGCACCACTGACATCACCGTCTGAAATTAACAAAACGCGGGCGCCGGCGGCTCGAACCTGTTTAATCAGCTCACTGTTGCGCGGACGGTCCAAGATACAGGCGATAATTTCACTTACACTGCGGCCCTTTGCTTTGGCGAGTGCCGTTAGATTTTTTTCCGGCGTTTCATCCAAGCTGACGACATCTTCGGGCAGGCCTTCGCCGACCGCGATTTTTTCCATATAAATATCGGGAGGGTGCAAAAAACCGCCCGGTTCCGTCATAGCGATAATTGACATGCCGTTCGGCGCGCCACGCGCGACGATTGACGGCCCCTCAACGGGCATCAACGCCACATCGACTTTTTGATGTTTGCCGATGCCGACTTTCGTTCCCGGTTTTAATGACATCGTTTCTTGTGACTCGTCCGTGCCGATCCGAACGGTTCCATCGATATCGAGTTCATTCAATGCATCGATCATGGCAGCCACGGCGGCTTCATCGGCTTTGCGTTCATCACCGCAACCGATCATTTTTGCTGATGCCAATGCGGCCGATTCCGTAACCCGAACCGATGAGAGTCCCAGATAACGAATAGAAGCGTGCCCTTCAGGCATGTGCGTCAACCTTTTCCGATAGTGACCCGCCAAAGATTAGGGGGTCATCGAGAGCAATTCAGAACGACTCGATCCGAATGATACAAGGTGACTCGGCTACTGCGTCAAGTGAATGAATCTGTTTAACGGCCTCGGCCATGTCCGCTTCCTTGGCTTCATGGGTCGTCAAGACAACCGGCACCGCTTCGCCGGGATCGCGGGCGCGCTGTAGCACCGCTTCCATGGAGACGTCATGATCACGCAGTATTGCGGCAATATCGGCAAAAGCGCCCGGTTTATCCACTACCGTCAGACGGACGTAATATTCGCCGACATGCTCCGTCATGGGCACGGGTGGCGCTTTTTTCAGGTCTTTGAGCGGCACCGAAAGGGTTTGTGTCCGCCGGCCGGCCGCAATATCACCGATATCGGCCACCACGGCGGATGCCGTCGGCCTTTCGCCGGCACCCCGGCCCACTTGCATGACGGTATCGACAAAATCCCCTTCGGCGACGACCGCGTTGAATACACCCTCAATCGGCGCGATAGGCGCTGATAAGGGTACCATGCACGGATGAACGCGCTGCACGAGCCCCTTCTCTGAGATTGTGGCAATGCCAAGCAACTTGATTCGATAACCTAATTCGTCGGCGTATTGAATATCCGTTGCCGAAACCGAACGAATACCCTCGATATGCACCGAATCGAAATCGATTTCACAGCCAAAGGATAAACTCGATAAGATCGCCAGCTTGTGAGCCGTATCGATGCCATCGACATCAAATGTCGGGTCGGCTTCGGCGTAGCCTTTTTCCTGTGCTTCTTTCAAAACCACTTCAAAATCGCGCCCGGTTTCGCGCATTTCCGTCAAAATATAATTACAGGTGCCATTGAGAATGCCGTAAACCTTGCTGATCGTATTCGCGGCTAAACCTTCGCGCACGGATTTGATAATCGGGATGCCCCCGGCAACAGCGGCTTCAAATGCAAGTGTCGCGCCTGATTGCTCAGCAATTTTTGTGAGCGCCATGCCATGGTGCGCAATCAAAGCCTTATTCGCCGTTACGATGCTTTTGCCCTTTTTGAGGGCCGCTTCGCAAAGTTTTTTGGCGATGCCGTCTGACCCGCCAATAGTTTCAACAATAACATCGACGTTCGGGTCCTCAACTAACGCCAATGCGTCATCGAGCCATTCAACGCCATCTAGGCAATCATTAAGACGATCATGGCGGCGCGGGTCGGCCACGGCGCACAAGTGGATCGCACGACCACAGCGGCGCGCCAACAGATCCGCATTTTCATGCAATATTCTGACTGTTCCGCCACCGACCGTTCCAAGACCGGCGACGGCGACATTTAAAGCTTCACTCATGGAATGGGATTTCCCAAAATTAAGACGTTATTCCGCGGCTGCTCTTTTCTTTTCCGTATCTTCGAGCACTTTATCGTAATTTCGCAAAAATGTCTTAATGTTCCGGATCGCCTGACGAGTCCTGTGCTTGTTTTCGACCAGCGAGATCCGCACATGGCCGTCGCCATGCTCACCGAAGCCGATCCCCGGCGAAACGGCGACTTCGGCTTCACTCAATAACAGCTTGGAAAACTCCTCCGATCCCAAATGCTGAAAGGCCGGCGGGACCGGCGCCCAGGCAAACATGGTGCCGCGCGGACTTGGTACATCCCAACCCGCCTCGTTGAGGCCTTTGATCAAAACATCGCGGCGGCTGCGATACAACGCCCGCATATCGTCGATACAATCCTGCGGTCCATTCAATGCCGCCGTCGCTGCTGCTTGGATCGGTGTGAAAGCGCCGTAATCCAAATAGGACTTCACCCGTGCCAAGGCAGCAATCAGCCGTTTGTTGCCGCTGGCAAAACCGATCCGCCAACCGGGCATCGAATAGGTTTTGCTCATGGATGTAAATTCAACAGCAATGTCCCGTGCCCCTGGAACTTGCAGGATGGATGGCGGCGGCTGAACGTCGAAGTAAAGTTCCGCATAAGCAAGATCGGAAAGAATGTAGATGCCATGATGGCGGCAGAACGAAACTACCTCGGCATAAAAATCCAAATCTGCAAACTCGGCCGTCGGGTTATTCGGGTAATTCAGCACCAGCGCCGTGGGTGGCGGCACGCTATGAGTGACCGCTTGCTCAAGCGCTTCCATGAAGGCCGGCCCCGGTGTCACGGGAATACTGCGCACGGCTGAACCGGCGATGATGAAACCAAATTGATGAATGGGATAACTCGGGTTCGGCACCAATATAACATCACCTGGTGATGAAATCGCCGAAGCGAGGTTCGCCAGCCCTTCCTTCGAGCCGAGCGTTACGATCGTTTCTGTTTCCGGATTGATATCGACATTAAACCGGCGACCGTAATAGGCGGCAATGGCGCGCCGCAGACCGGGAATACCTTTGGATGACGAATAACGATGGGTACGCGGATCTTGTACAACCTCAACAAGCTTATCGACAATATGTTGCGGGGTCGGACTGTCGGGATTGCCCATCCCTAAATCAATAATGTCTTTCCCCGCGGCGCGGGCACGCGCTTTCATCGCGTTTACTTCCGCAAACACGTAAGGCGGCAACCGTCTTATGCGATGAAATTCCTGTTCCATTCTTTTCCGCTTTTCCTGGCCTTTTTGCCCATCAATTGTGGCCGAAAAATGAGCAAATGCCAGAAGGCTCTACCGGAAACAAGTCATTTTCCCACTCAACGCGGCCCGGCATTGGCCTCCTGGTAAAAAAAGGGCGAAAATCAGCCAATTTTCTACTAGTAGTTGATGTAAATATCGGCCCGACGGTTACCAGCTTCACCGGACGGCATGACCTCGTAATAAATCGGCTGGCTATCGCCGACGGCCTGTGTCTGAACGGATTGGCCCGGCACGCCGAGGCGGCGTAACGCACGCGCCACTCTATTCGCCCGGGTTTGCGACAACTTAAGATTCACATTGCGGTGCCGTGCCGGGTTCATATCCCGGGTCCGGCTGCTGGCATGACCGACAACGACCAACGGACGGCCGCCGCTTTCGCGTTGAATCTGGGCGACATCGCTCAAAATCTGTCGATCGCGCACTGATAACCGTGAAGAACCATTCGGAAACAGAATCGTCGCAACTTTCACCATGCCCTGCCCTAATGCGGGTTGGCGAGCCATCACGGCACCGGCCGGATAACCGGGCGTTGCTCGTTGCGTCAATTGCGCCAAAGACCGGCTCGGCAAAACTTGTTGCTGCATGGGTTGCGCCATCATCGCTTGTGAACGGGAATTTCTGTCCATTTCCATGCCTTTTGAGGAAACGACAACGGTTGCGAACGGATCATACGATAATGACGGTGCCGGTTGGGTGGGCTGCACCATACGGGGTGCCGGCATCGTTGCTAATTGTTGTGACGGTTCGCGCAGCTTCGGTGCGGGCGGCAAGGCAGGAGACGGTTCCGGCGCGCGCATTTGCGGCGGTGGGCGCAACCGCACCGGCGGCAGTGATTTTTGCGCTGTGGATGGCGGATTCATTTTCGCCGGGGCCCGTGAAACGGGAGGTGCCGGGGACGCGACCGGCGGCGGCGGTGTCGAGGCGACCTGTGCCGGCGCGGGTGCAGGCTTGGCCGGTTCCGGATCCTTCGTCAGGACGTTTTTCGCTTCACCCTGCCGGGAAATCTGTTTGGCATATTTGCGGCCTTCCGTATCGGCCCGAAGTCCGCTCGGCACTTTGCTGAGGTTTGGAAACGGCTTATCGGCACCCGGAGCCGGTTTGCCGCGATCCGCTTTCAACTGGTTATCTTTTGTATCGGTTTTACGTGCGGTTTGGCCTTCCTTATCGTCACCGGTAAAGAATTCCTCGGTACTTTTATACCATTCAACCGGATTGATAGCGTCAGGAACCGACGAACACCCGCTCAAGACGGCCGTCAAACCAAAAACCAGCCCAAACGCGGCATGTTGGCCTTTGATCAACCGATTTTGTGGAATTAGCTTGGATGTCGCCATCGTTAAAAAGTCTCCCTTACCGGCACATATAACGCTGATACACGAGTCGCAGCTTCGTATCTAGTCTGGCGTAATATTATTAACACTCTGCAAACGAGCTTTCGATTTTCAACGCTCAAGCCACTTTTAGGACAATGTGTTATAATGGCCCATCAAAAGCCGGTCGATAGGTGAAATGATGGGCTTCTACCGCTTAAATCCCCACATCTCATGAGGCTGCCGATCAATAATAATCCTGCCTTAATGGTAGAATGATAATGGATGTTTTCATGAGCAATCAACCGGACTCCGACAATATCAACGCTAAAAAAATCCTGCCTGCCGACCCTATGGGTATGGGCCGGGCGGTTTTTTCAGCGACAACCAAGCTTATGTCGAACCCGGCAAAGCTCATGCAGGCACAACTCGCCTTATGGCAGGACTACCAAGACCTCTTGCGCTCGACAGCGCAACGGTTGCGGGGTGAGGACGCCTCCCCTGTCATCGAGCCCGAAAAAGGAGACCGGCGGTTTAAGCATGAAGATTGGGACGAAAGCGAAGCCTTTAATTTTATCAAACAATCTTATTTGCTGACATCACGCTGGCTGCAAAACACGGTTAAAGACATCGACGGCCTTGACGAACAAACGGCCAAAAAAGCAGATTTCTTTACCCGGCAATTCGTCAATGCCATATCGCCGACAAATTTTGTGCTGACCAACCCGGAAGTCTTACGCAAAACGTTCGAGACTAAGGGTGAAAATTTAATGAGCGGCTTGCAAAACCTGCTGTCGGATTTTGAAAACGGTGACGGCCGGCTTAATATCAAAATGACCGATCCCGATGCTTTTGAAATCGGCCGCAATATTGCGACCACACCCGGGAAAGTCGTTTACCGCAATGACCTTTTTGAACTTCTGCAGTACGAGCCCGCGACGGACAAAGTTTCCGCCACGCCATTGCTGCTGATCACACCGTGGATCAACAAATACTATGTGCTCGATATGCAGCCGAAGAACTCCTTGATCAAGTGGCTGGTCGATCAAGGTCACACCGTATTCGTGACATCATGGATCAATCCGGATGAAGAACTCGCCCATAAGTCGTTTTCCCATTACATGACAGAAGGCGCACTTGAAGCGATTGATGCGGTCATAGCCGCTACCGGCGAAAAGAAAGTCAACGTCACCGGTTATTGCATCGGCGGCACCCTGCTCGCCTCGACGCTCGCCTACATGGCTGCAAAAAAAATCAACACCGTTCGCTCGGCGACGTTTCTGACGACATTGGTTGATTTCACCGACGTCGGCGACATGCGTGTCTTTATCGATGAAAAACAAGTCGAACAGCTTGAAGAAAAAATGAACGAACGCGGTTATCTCGAAGGCCACGAAATGGCTGGCACGTTTAACATGCTGCGCGAGAACGATTTGATTTGGTCGTTTGTGATTAACAATTACCTTCTCGGCAACGAACCGCTGCCGTTCGATTTATTGTATTGGAATTCAGATTCGACACGCCTGCCTGCAGCCATGCACAGTTTTTATTTGCGTGAAATGTATATCGCTAACAAATTAATCGAACCGGGTGCCGTCGAATTGGCCGGCGTGCCGATCGACCTCACGAAGATTAATGTACCGACCTACATTCTCTCCACACTCGAGGATCACATCGCACCGTGGAAATCAACATTTGCGGCGACGCAAATTTACCAAGGGCCGGTGAAGTTTGTACTGGCGGCATCGGGACATATCGCCGGTGTAGTCAACCCGCCCGCATCGCAAAAGTACAGCCATTGGACCAATAACAAAAAAGTTGCCGATCCGGAAACCTGGTTCGAGGGAGCCAAGGAGCATGCCGGGTCCTGGTGGACCGATTGGGACAAATGGCTGAAACAAAAAGCGCCAAAGCAAAACGGCAAGCCAAAACAGGTCAAGGCCCGTGTGCCCGGCAGCGGCAAACTCAAAGCACTCGAAGACGCACCGGGAACGTATGTAAAGATGAAGGCTTAAGCGCCCTTCTCACCTTTCATATAATCCTCGCCCAGCTCGACATAATGGCCCGGGATGCGTTTCATCATCGCCATTTCCTTTTCGCCGATTTCGCGGATCGGTTTGGCGGGCACGCCGGCCCACATCTCGCCCTTCTTAACCCGCTTACCCGACGTCAGCAGCGCGCACGCTGCAACCATACCGCCGGATTCCACATAGGCGCCATCCAACACTTTCGCGCCGATTCCGACGAAAGAATTGTCTTCGAGGGTGCAGGCGTGAATGCACGCCATGTGACCAACCGTAACGTCGTCGCCGATGATCGTTTCGCCGCCTTCCTGCGATGAGCAATGCACGATGGTACCGTCCTGAATGTTCGTGTTTTTACCGATGCGGATCTTGTTCACGTCGCCGCGAACCACACAGCTGAACCAGATATTGCAGTTATCGCCCAGCACCACGTCGCCCATCACGGCGGCATTGTGGGCAATGAATACATTTTTCCCAATCGTTGGCATGATTCCTTTATACGGTAAGATAAGTCCGAGCATATATTTCCTCCGCTCTTAGTTTAGCCATCTTGTAACCAATAACGCATCACCGCGCTCACCGTGCGCGGCCGTTCCAAAGGCGCCAGATGACCGCAGTCTTCAACAACGACGAGATGGGCATTCGGAATTCGATCCGCCATTTTCTCATGAACCCTCAAGGGTGTTAAGGCGTCTTCTCGCCCACATAATATCAATGTCTGACAGGCAATGTTGGCAAGATCACCACTGCTGTCCGGCCGTGTCATGATCGCATGTTGTTGGCGAAGATAGGCGTCCTTTCCAACGCTCTCGGCCATGTTGAATACCGTTTCAGTCAAATCTTCATCCTCAAGCCTGCTTTCATGGATCAACATCGGCAGCAAACGTGACGTCACCCCCTTAAAGGCGCCTTTCTTCGACAATTCGATTAAACCCCGGCGGTAAGCCGATTGCTCGGGTGTATCCGGATAAAACGAGGTATCGATCAACGCCAGCTTTGCAACTCGTTCGGGAGCCTGGCGCATTACTTCCTGCGCAACATAGCCGCCCATCGAGAGGCCGGCTAAGGCAAACAGGTCAGGTGCTTCGGCCAAAGCCTGCTCCGCCATGGCTGCCACCGTATCACCCCGCGTTAAATCGGCGACGGTAATATCGGCAATATCCCCGAGTGTCTCGACTTGATGACGCCATAAGGCCTCGTTGCACAGCAAGCCTGGCATTAAAATCAACGGTTGTTTTTCGGACATAAAAATTTTGTGACCTGAATTTAAACCTGAGCGCCATCAACGGCTTGGGGACCTTAAGCTATCCTATCAGACGGGCCAAGGGGATGGGTTGTTGACAATAGCCCGGAACTCCCTAATATCCCGGTACTTTTTCATTAACGGCACCGGACCTGTGAGTTAGTCACTGCTATTTAGACCCGGGCGATAACCATTATTTCATGACCTTTTCCGATCTAGGGCTTAACGACGAGCTGCTGCGTGCTGTCGCCGATGCTGGATACGAACAGCCCACCCCCATCCAAGAACAAGCCATCCCACAGGTCCTAATGGGCCGTGATATCTTGGGGTGCGCGCAAACGGGCACCGGGAAAACCGCCTCATTCACGCTGCCGATGATCGAAATCCTGGCGGCAGGTCGCGCCAAGGCCCGCATGCCGCGCTCGCTGATCCTCGAACCGACCCGCGAACTCGCCGCGCAAGTTGCTGAAAATTTCGATATCTACGGCAAGTATCATCGCCTTAGCAAAGCGCTTTTGATCGGCGGCACATCAATGGACGATCAAATCCGCATCATCGACAGAGGCGTAGACGTGTTGATTGCAACCCCCGGGCGTTTGCTGGACCTATTCGACCGGGGCATGCTGTTGCTGACCGACGTTAAAACACTAGTTATCGATGAAGCCGATCGCATGCTGGATATGGGATTCATTCCCGATGTCGAAAAGATTGTCGGGTTTCTCTCGCCGATCCGCCAAACATTGTTCTTTTCGGCAACCATGCCGCCCGAAATTAAAAAGCTCGCTGATAAATTTTTGATCAATCCGAAAGAGATCACGGTCGCCCCGCCCTCGACACCGGCGGCGACGGTCACGCAAGGGTTGATCATGGTCAACACCAAAAACGAGCGGACACCGAGCGGCATTCAAAAGTTAAAACGCGAAGCCCTGCGCGAAATCATGAAACGCGAGAATGTCAAAAACGCCTTAATCTTCTGCAACCGAAAACGCGATGTGAGTATCGTTTGCCGGTCCTTAAACAGTCACGGTTTCGATGCCGATCAGCTGCACGGCGATATGTCACAGCATGTCCGCACCGAAACGCTCGCGCGGTTCAAAAACAACGAGATTTCATTATTGGTTTGCAGCGATGTCGCCGCGCGTGGACTCGACGTCGAGAGCATGAGCCATGTGTTTAATTTCGACGTGCCGACCCATGCGGAAGATTACATTCACCGTATTGGCCGGACAGGCCGCGCCGGACGCGAAGGCCGGGCGTTTATGATCGCCACAGAAGAAGATACGAAATACATCGACCTGATTAACAAACTGATGGGGAAACCTATTCCGAATATCGACCTCGGCCCCTTAACGAGTGCACCGAATACCCAAAGCGATGATGCCGGCGATCTCGGGAATGGTGAAAACGAACAACGCGGCGGAAAACCTAGACGGGGCCGCAAACGGCAACAGCGTTCAAAACAAAATAACGACCGCGACAACAAGTCAAACAGCCGGCGGGAAAACGATCGTGGCGACCAGAAGCCGCAACGCAAATCACCCTTAAAACAGCGCGATGACACACCGGACGAACCCGTTGTTGGTCTTGGTGAACATATGCCGGCGTTTTTACAAGAGCCGCCGAAAGCAAAAGCGGCGAAAGCTAAGCGCAAACCCTCGAAGCGTGCTCCGCGCAAGAAGAAGCAAAGCGCCGATAAAGCTTAACGACGCCCTGATTCCCAATAAAAAAATTAAATGTAATAAGCTTTGAGCGGCGGGAAACCGTTAAAGCCGACAGATGAATAAGAAACAGTATAAGCGCCGGTACTTAATATTTGGATTCGATCACCGGTTTGCAATGACTCCGGTAGCGTAAAGCCGGCATTCTCATACAGCACATCGATTCCGTCGCACGTTGGCCCGGCTATAACGACAGGGCCTTCGGGTTCGCCATCGTGTTCGGTACGGATCGGATATTTAATCGACTCGTCGAGTGTTTCTGTCATGCCCGAAAACATCCCCACATCGAGATAAACCCAACGAACCGGATCATCGTAGGATTTTTTGGATACCAGCACGACTTCCGTTTGAATCAAACCGGCTTCGGCGGCAATCATACGGCCCGGCTCGACGATGACATGCGGAATGTTATTGGCGAAGGCATCCGTCAACGCTTTGGAAATTGTATCGGCATATTCGGCAAATTCGGGAATTTCGTCACGGTATTGCGCCGGAAACCCGCCACCGAGATTGATCATCTTCAACTCAATCCCGGCATCACGTAAATCCGTAAAGACCATAGCCGCCTTCATGATCGCGACTTCCCATTGCTTAGCATCGCGTTGCTGCGAACCCACATGAAAGGAAACCCCATATGGTTCCAGTTTCAACTCACGGGATTTAATCAATAAATCTTTTGCCATGCCGATATCGCAACCGAATTTTTTCGACAGCGGCCACTCCGCCCCTTTATCGGATGCTTGCAAACGGCAATAAACTTTCGAACCCGGTGCATGCCGGGCAAGCTTTTCAAGCTCCTCTAAACTATCGAAAGCAAAAAGACGAACGCCGCATTGAAACGCGCGCTCAATTTCGCTCGCCTTTTTAATTGTGCTGCCGTAAGAAATTTTTTCAGGCGCAACACCGAGATCGATGCAAGAATCAATTTCGTAAGTACTGGCCGCATCAAAGTACGAACCGATACCGTTCAATGTTTCGATAATTTCCGGTGCCGGGTTGGCTTTCACGGCATAATAAATATCTGCCAATGGCAATGCAGACTTCAAGCGTTCGTAATTCGCTTGAACAACATCCAAGTCCAATACCAAGCAAGGTGTCAGCGGATTTTTTTCCGCCAGGAAACGATCAATTTTTGGAGTCATCGCCACCCTCTCCCAATGAGAAGCAGCGCTACTTACTGGATTTAAATCAGCCCAGCAAGAGGTGATGATGGGTCGGCATACATTTTTTTTGCCATGCGGCCTGCCCGATAGGCTAAGCGCCCGGATTCTATGGCTAATTTCATGGCCTGGGCCATCTTGACCGGGTCCTTGGCCTCGGCGATGGCGGTATTCATCAGCACGCCATCACACCCGAGTTCCATAGCAATCGTAGCATCCGATGCCGTGCCGACGCCGGCATCAACCAATACGGGCACTTTCGATTGCTCTTTGATCAAGCGAATATTAATAGGATTTTGAATACCCAAGCCTGAACCGATGGGTGCTGCCAGCGGCATGATCGCGACACAACCTAAATCTTCAAGACGCTGTGCCATGATGGGGTCGTCGCTACAATAGACCATCACTTTAAAATCTTCTTTGATAAGGGCTTCGGCGCACTCGAGCGTTTCGATCATGCGCGGATATAACGTTTTTTGATCCCCGAGAACTTCCAATTTTACAAGCTCCCAACCGCCCGCTTCGCGGGCCAAGCGCAATGTTCGCAAGGCATCGTCGGCCGTAAAACAACCTGCCGTGTTTGGTAAATACGTGTATTTCTTAGGATCGATGAAATCGGTCAGCATAGGTTCCTTGGGATCGCTGATATTAACCCGGCGCACAGCAACCGTAACGATTTCAGCACCGCTCGCTTCGACGGCGCGCGCATTCATTTCATAATCCTTGTATTTGCCCGTTCCGACGATCAATCGGGAATGAAACGTATGACCGGCGATTTCCCACGTATCGTCATCGGACGGCACAGCGACATCATCCGGCGCACCGCCGCCGATAAAATGAACGATTTCAATCCGGTCACCGTCATTTAACGAGGTCACCTGATAACGGGATTTCGGCACAACTTCGAGATTGCGCTCAACCGCAACCTTTCTTGGATCCATGCCGATTTGCTCAAGCATCTCATCGACCGTTAAGGGGATGCCAAAATCACGCTGTTCGCCGTTAATCGTTAACCGCATATATTAAAAGTGCCCTATCCATTGAATGCTCTTCCTAAACCATGTTTTGGGATGCCTGGCAAGGAATTCAAGGGCAGACCTCAGAAGCCTGTATTCCTGATACCTAGGTGCATGCTATATGTTGTAGCCAATGATTCTAACCTAAATATCTTGGTCATATGTCATCTAAAGTCCTTATCCTAAACGGCCCCAACCTCAATATGCTGGGAACCCGCGAGCCCGAAATCTACGGCGCCGAAACGCTGGCAGATATCGAGCAAGCTTGTCAAAAAACGGCGAAATCCCTCGATTTGGATGTCGATTTCAGGCAAAGCAATACCGAAGGTGAGCTTGTCGATTGGATACAACAAGCCGGCACAGAAGGCTTTGCTGGGATTATTATTAATGCGGGGGCCTACACACACACCTCCGTGGCGTTATTGGATGCTTTATTGGCATGTGATTTACCCGTCATCGAGGTTCACTTATCGAATATTTTCCAACGTGAAGAGTTTCGGCATCATTCATTTATTTCAAAAGCGGCACAGGGTGTTATCTGTGGTTTCGGCGGCAACGGATATAAGCTATCACTAGAGGGCATGGCCGGACTTTTGCAGGCTTCAAAATAATTTGGCTTCCCGGTAAAGAGGAAACGGCGATCAATGAGCGACACGAATAAAAAACATGAAATTGATGAAGACCTAGTCCGCCGACTAGCGGATTTGCTGGATGAAGTCGGTCTCACGGAAATTGAATACGGTGAATCCGACTGGCATATTCGGGTGGCCAAAGGGGCCCGCGCCGTGATGAGTTCGGCCCCCGCGGGAGCCTCCCCGGCCGCATCCGGCACGGCTGCTCCGGGTGACACGGGCGGCAGTGAATCATATGCCGACCACCCGGGGCTTTTAAAATCACCTATGGTCGGTGTCGTTTATTTAGCTGAAAAACCCGATGAACCCCCCTTGGTTAAAGTCGGCGATACGGTAAAGGAAGGCCAAACCGTTCTCCTCGTGGAAGCCATGAAAGTTTTCAATCCCATCGCGGCTCCCCGGGCTGGTACCGTTACGCAAGTTTTCGCGACCAACGAAGCGCCTGTTGAATTCGGCGAACCGTTGTTGATCATCGAGTAAGACAAATCAATCTGGTCCGGCAAATAAATGTTTGAAAAAGTCCTCATCGCAAACCGGGGTGAAATCGCATTGCGCATCCAGCGCGCTTGCCGCGAAATGGGAATCCGAACCGTTGCGATTCATTCCTCTGCTGATTCCGATGCTATGCATGTCCGGCTTGCCAACGAAGCCATTTGTATCGGCCCGCCCGCGGCGAAAGACAGCTACCTGAACGAGCATGCGATTTTAACGGCTGCCGCCGTTAGTAATGTCGATGCGATCCATCCGGGTTATGGCTTTTTATCCGAAAACGCGGCATTCGCCGCAAAAGTAGAGGAACACGGATTTACGTTTATCGGCCCTTCTGCAGACCATATTCGTGTCATGGGCGATAAAGTCGCCGCCCGAAAGATGGTTTCCGAAGCCGGCATCCCCTGTGTTCCCGGCTCCGACGGGGCAATCGATGATGTCGATGAAGCCAAGAAAATCGCCGATGATATCGGATATCCGGTTCTTATCAAAGCATCCGCCGGCGGCGGTGGTCGCGGTATGAAGGTCGCGCAAACACCGGACGATTTTACCGAAGCCATGCAGCTTGCCAGCAGTGAGGCTCAAGCGGCATTCGGTAACGGCGAAGTTTATTTGGAAAAGTATCTAGCGAAGCCCCGCCACATTGAAATTCAAATTCTTGCCGATCAGCACGGCTCGGTCGTCCACCTGGGTGAACGGGACTGCTCCCTGCAGCGGCGTCACCAAAAACTTTTGGAAGAAGCGCCCTCGCCTGCCTTGAATGCTGAACAGCGCAATGAAATCGGAACCATTGCAACCGATGCTGTCAAAAAAATCGGTTATCACAATGTCGGCACGATGGAATTCCTTTATGAAGACGGCAATTTTTATTTCATCGAAATGAACACCCGTTTACAGGTCGAACATCCGGTGACGGAAATGATCTGCGGTCTCGATCTCGTTCGCGAGATGGTCCGTGTCGCCGCCGGCGCGCCGTTGGGTTTCACGCAAGAAGACATCAAATTTTCAGGCCATGCCATCGAATGCCGCATTAATGCTGAAAATCCGCAAACCTTTGCGCCATCGCCGGGAACCGTCGGTATTTACCATGCCCCGGGCGGACTGGGCGTTCGGGTCGATTCTGGGCTTTATACGGGTTACAAAGTACCGCCCCATTACGACAGCATGATTGCGAAGTTAATCGTGCACGGCACCAATCGAAACGAGTGCCTTATGCGGCTACGCCGTTCCTTACGCGAATTCGTCGTCGACGGTCTTGAAACGACCATACCGCTGCATCAGCGCCTGATGATGGAGACGGACTTCATCAACGGCGATTACGATATTCATTGGCTCGAGCACTTTGTTGAAAATAATAAGGATTAAGTGACTGGGCAGATAGAGGGCTGACGATGAGCCGGCCGATACCGAAACCTAAGTATTTAACACCTGAGCTGGTTTTGCGCGCTTATACGGCGGGCATTTTTCCAATGTCTGAAAGTCGCGATGATTCGAATATTTTTTGGGTCGATCCAAAATTGCGCGGCATTATTCCCCTCAATGCCTTTCATGTTTCCCGACGTTTACAAAAAACGATCCGGCAAAACAT
>Ga0181579_10001316_pt1 | contig 20474 bp, 20 predicted proteins | sample 071ome_24_FD_132996 | JGI IMG/M metagenome (GOLD analysis project Ga0181579, IMG submission 132996) | Coastal salt marsh microbial communities from the Groves Creek Marsh, Skidaway Island, Georgia - 071402CT metaG (megahit assembly) | ecosystem: Environmental > Aquatic > Marine > Intertidal... | reverse complement strand
CTGTGACCTTGGGGTATCCGGCTGCCGGTTTGCGCGACACCTTGGCCGTACAGTTGGCGGAATTTCTGGGGGTCGATAGCGTGGATCTGCAGCTGAGCTTCGCGCCGGGGGGCGGCTCTGGTTTTGGGCAGGTGAAACACCTAGTGCTGGTGAGCAGCGGCAAGGGCGGGGTGGGTAAGTCGACGACCGCCGTGAATCTGGCGCTGGCGCTGGACGCCGAGGGCGCCAAGGTTGGTTTGCTGGACGCGGACATCTACGGACCGAGTCAGGGCATGATGCTGGGAGTGGCTGACGGACGCCGCCCGGACATCAAAGACGGTAAGCACTTTGAGCCCATCCGCGCCCACGGTCTTAAAGCCATGTCCATGAGCTTTATGACCACGGACAAAACCCCCATGGTGTGGCGGGGGCCCATGGCCAGTGGTGCACTGCAGCAAATCCTCGGCCAGACCCTGTGGGGGGATCTGGATTACTTGATCGTGGACATGCCGCCGGGCACCGGCGATATTCAGCTGACCCTGTCGCAAAAAGCGCCGGTATCCGGCGCGGTGATCGTGACCACGCCCCAAGACATTGCCCTGCTGGATGCCATGAAGGGTATTGAGATGTTTGCCAAGGTCGACATTCCCGTGCTGGGCATCGTGGAAAACATGAGCGTTCACGAGTGTCCAAGCTGTGGGCATATCAGCCACTTGTTCGGGGCCGATGGCGGACGACGGGTAGCCGAGGATCTTGGTGTGCCCTTGCTGGGACAACTGCCCTTGGCCATGTCCATTCGTGAACAGGCGGATGGTGGGCAACCCACGGTAAAAGTAGAGCCAGATTCGCAGATTAGTGGGCTTTATCGGGACGCTGCACGTAATATGGCGGCCCAGCTGTGGGGTGGGAACAGCGCCAGCAAGGCGCCAACCATCTCCATGGTTGACGACTGATAAGACGACGAATAGACAGGCAGGAAAGCAAGGGCACCCATTATGAGCATCAAGTCTGATCGCTGGATCGTTGAACAAGCCAGCAAAGGAATGATCGAGCCGTTTGAGGCGGGTCAGATCCGCACGAACGAAAGCGGCGGCAAAGTGATTTCCTACGGCACCTCGAGCTATGGCTATGACGTCCGATGCGCCAATGAATTCAAGGTGTTTACCAACATTCATTCGGCCACGGTAGACCCGAAGGCGTTTGACGAGCGTAGTTTTGTGGATGTTCAGGGCGACTGCTGCATCATTCCGCCAAACTCCTTCGCCTTGGCCAGTACCGTTGAATACTTTCGCATTCCGGAAGACGTGCTGACGGTGTGTTTGGGTAAGTCAACCTATGCCCGCTGCGGCATCATCGTCAACGTCACCCCTTTGGAGCCGGAATGGGAGGGGCATGTGACGCTGGAGTTTTCCAACACGACGACGTTGCCGGCGAAGATTTACGCCAACGAGGGCGTGGCGCAAATGCTGTTTTTCCAGTCCGATGAACGCTGTGAAACGACCTACAAAGACCGTGGCGGCAAGTACCAAGGTCAGACTGGGGTCACACTGCCAAAAACCTAAACCGCAGCGCGCCAGTTTTGGCCGGCCCCGAAAAGAACGAGCTCGAAAACAAACCCAAGAACAAAACAAGAACAAAATAAGAACGAAAACAAGGCCGTGGTCGCCGTCTGGGTGACCGCTTTTTAACCTACGACGATTTCACCTAGCCTAGGCTGATGGCCGGCATTCACAATGCTGCCGATGACGACCGGCGCTTCACCTTGGTCCCGCAGTACCTCTAAGGCGCGTTCGGTGTCGTCATTGGGCAGGATTAGCAGCAGGCCTATGCCGCAATTGAACGTCGTGAGCATTTCTTGTTCGGAAATGTTGCCCGCCTGCTGCAGCCAGGAGAACACGCTGGGGCGCTGCCAGCTGTCCACGTTGATCAAGGCAGCGATGCCGTCGTTGTTGAAAATTCTGGGTATGTTTTCGTAAAAACCGCCGCCGGTGATGTGCACCATGCCGTTGACGCCGACGCTTTCGAGCAAGGTGCGTACTTGTTTGACGTAAATGCGGGTAGGGGCCAAAAGCTCGTCCAGCAGGGTGTCATCGGGCACAAGCTCAGTGTTTTCCAGTACCTTGCGGATCAGTGAATAGCCGTTGCTGTGCGGTCCGGAACTGGGCAGGCCGATGATAGTGTCTCCAACGGCGATGTTGCTGCCGTCGATGATCTTGCTTTTCTCCACGACACCGACCGAGAACCCCGCCAGATCGTATTCGCCCTCGCTGTAAAAACCGGGCATCTCGGCGGTTTCGCCGCCGGCCAGTGCGCAGCCGGCGAGGTCGCAGCCCCGGGCAATACCCTTAATCACGCGCTCGGCTACGTCAACGTCCAGCTTGCCGGTGGCGTAATAATCCAAGAACAAGAAAGCTTCGGCGCCGACCACCAGCACATCGTTTACGCACATAGCGACGAGGTCTTGGCCAACACCGTCGTGCCGGTCGTAATCGATGGCTAGCTTTAACTTGGTGCCGACTCCGTCGGTGCCTGTTACCAAGACCGGTTTTTCGTAGCCTTCGGGCAGTTCTGCCATGGCAGCGAAGCCGCCCAGACCGCCCAGTAATTCTGGCCGACGGGTGGCCTTGGCGGCGGGGGCAATACGTTTCACTAGCTCAGCGCCTGCCTCGATATCGACGCCGGCAGCCTTATAGGTCAAACCGTCTTGGTTTGAATCGTTACCTTGGTTGGCGCTGTCGTTGTATGAATCTGACATGCTGGGCTCGTAGTAAAAAAAGCGAGTTTACAGTGCTCGGCTGAAGTATTCGATTGTTGGCTCCGATTTGAGCACGTATTTGATCCGTTATTTGGGCGGCTGGGCAAGAACGAAGCTCAGACTGAGTTCCAGCCACCGGCGCAGGTCTGCATCTTCCGCCAACCCCTGTGGCTCGATGTAGACAAACCCCGTCATGGTTTTTCCCGAAAAATCCATGGCTCGGCAGTGTGGGTCCGCCAAGGCGTCCTCGTACCGGTTCGCCCCCACGCGCAGCAGCAGACCGCCACTGGCATCCGCTGACGATTCGGCATTGCCCCGAGGACGGATTTTGCCGCCGGGTTTCGCGCCGGAGATGCCGCAGGTCATATGGCCGTTGACCATGGTCATTAACGCGCCGAACATCTTGCGTTCGCTGATGTCGGCAAAGTCCGCCAGTTCCAGCAGCGTCTCTCGGACCCTTTGAGCCAGTCCCTCATCAATCGACATATTTGACCTCCGTTCGCGGGAATTTTGTCAGACCGCCAGTATAGCGGCGGCCCCGATAACTGCGTGGCGGAATTGGCCGGACAAAAAACCTCAAAGTCACGCTAACTTCGCTACACTGGCCGATGAATTTGCTTGAATCGATACTGTCCATGCCCATTTTTGCTCCACGCCGCCGTCATCGTTGGAATGCGCTATGCGTAATTCTGCTGGCATGGGGTGGGTTGCTGGCCGCCCCCGCCGCGCGTGCTCAGAATCCCCAAGGGTTGGTAGTGGACTGGCTATACGAAGTCGATCAATACGTTCCCGATCAGGATACGAGCAACCGGCTCGAAGCCGCCCAGCGTTCCCTGCTGCGGGTGCTGTCTCGAACCACGGGGCTGGTGTCAATTCCCCGCACGCCGGTGATTGTCGAAGCCCTGAGCCAACCCCAAAGGTATTACGCCAAATACGTTTACTTTAATCCCAGCGCCGTGGACTCTCAGCGGCGGGAGAGAATCGACAACGCCAAAATGGCTGATCAGACAGATTTGGCCGTCCGCTTTTCATTCCAGACCGAGGCCATTAAACAACTGGCGCGCGAGGCGAAGCTGCCCAACTGGTGGTCCAGGCGTCCGCTGACCTTGGCATGGATCGCGCTGGCTTCGGCTGAGGGTCGAGAGATCGTGAATCCAAATCAAACCGACCTGAACAGTGTGTTGAATCGAGAAGCCGCCCGGCGGGGTTTGAACGTGTTGATCCCCTCTATGGATTTGCAGGACGTCCTGCTCGTCAGCCCAGCCGTGGTCTGGGGGAAGTTTACTGATCTGCTGGATGAGGCCAGTGCGCGGTATCAAGCTCAGTATTACTTGGTGGGGCGGTTCAGCGTGCAAGAGGTGCTGGGTCAACGTTTTTACACCGGTGAGTGGCTGGCCCGATCTGAGAATAAAGAGGATTCGCGTTTTCTGCGGGGCGTGAGCTTCGAGGAGGTGGCGCGGGTCGGGGTTGATATGGCAGCACAGCGGATACTCGACCGGCATCTGGTGTTTGGCGATACCGTGAGCCGACATGACTTGGTGGTGAGTGGTGTCGGTAGTTTGGAGGCCTACGCCCAGCTTCTGGATTACTTTCAATCGCTGGAGTTTGTGGACGGCGTAACCCCGCAAGAAATAAACGGCGATGCTCTTTCTTTGAGTCTTGAATCCGTAGCTGGCCGGGATCAACTACAGCAACTGCTCGTTGATGATGGGCGTTTCCAGCCCATGACCGACCTCGCCGATGCAGATGTGCGTGGGTCGGTGTACCCGCCTCAGCCGCAGACGAAAACGCTCCTGCAATGGTGGTCTGACCCATGAGCACCCTGCCCAATTATCTGAGCATGTTGCGCATCGCCCTAGTGGTGCCCATAGCGTGGCTGTTGTGGCGTCATCAGGTCATGTCAGCGTTTTGGCTGATGCTGCTCGCCGGATTCACCGATGCCTTAGACGGCTTTTTGGCCCGCCGCTATTCTTGGCAAACCGAGCTAGGTTCCATGCTGGATCCGCTGGCGGACAAGTTTTTAGTAGCGGCCATGTATCTGGTCTTTACCCTTCATGGTCTCATTCCAACGTGGTTGGTGGTGCTGATTCTGGGCAGAGACGTACTGATCCTTCTGGCGGTCGGTGCCTACCGCGGTATTTTCGGAGATCTCACGGTAAATCCAAGCCTGCTCAGCAAAGCCAATACGGCGGTGCAGATATTGGTGGTTCTGTTGCTGATGGTCAGTCAAATGCCCATAGGCGAGTTGGGGGACGACTTGCTCGGGTTGCTGCAGATTTACGGTTTTCCTGTTTTGACTCTGCTCTGCGTGGCCTCCGGCGGCCACTATCTGCTGGTATGGGGCCGTCACGCCTGGCAGCGGCTCGGTACCGAGGACGGGGATCGGGCCAAGGCCTTGCTAAAGAAAGGTGACCGTTGAGTAGCCAAGGTGTTTTATCGATAGACGTTCCCCATCAGCCTAAGCTGACGAATTTTGTGGTGGGCGACAACGTCGAACTGGTTGAGGCGCTGGCCTCCCCAGTCTCCGGCTTTGGCGGTTTTTGGATCTGCGGAGAGGAGGTGTGCGGCAAAAGCCACCTGCTGCGCGGTGCCGCGTTGGCCGCCGCGGAGACGGGCCAAGTAAACGCCTATTTGGATTGCGCCCAGCTGAGTTCAGCCAGCATCGTGGAGACTTTGGTCGGTCTCACTGCCAAGGTTCGTGACGGCATGGATCTGTCAGTAACCGTCGCTGTCGATCACGTGGCGCATTTGCAGCATCAAGGTGATGCGGAAGAGGCGTTAATGGCTTTGTATAACGCCCTGCAGGAACTGCCCCCCCAGGGCGGTGTGATTCGGCGACTGCTGGTCGCTCATCGCCAAGGCGCGGGACAGCTAGCGTTCGGGCTGCAGGACTTAAACTCACGGATGCGGGCCATGGCTCATCATCGGGTGCGGGAACTGTCTGATTTCGATAAGGGTTGTTTGCTGCGCGATCGTGCGCAGCGCAGCGGTTACCATTTAAGCGAAGCGGTATTGGAGTATTGGCTGCGACGGGGACCGAGAGGTATGGACCGACTGCTGGCAGACCTAGCGACCTTGGATCGGGCTACCTTGCAGCACAAACGATTGTTGACGGTGCCTTTGTTAAAGTCGGTTTTAGGTTACTAGCTTTGAGCCGCACGTGTTTGGTCGCCAGAGAAAACAGAAATAAATCGCGAGAGACGCAACGCCATGGCCGTGTCACAGCCACCTAAAAAAAACCAGCGTAAGCCGATAGTGATAACCGGTGGCGGTAGTGCCGGCCATGTGATTCCCGCCTTACCGGTGGTGGATTTACTGCTGGCTCAGGGGGCAGCCGTCCACTTCATCGGCACCCGAAGCGGGTTGGAGCGAGGCTACCTAGGCAGTCGTGATATTACCTTTCACGGCATCGCAGCCGGCAAACTGCGTCGCTACTTCTCGTGGCAGAACGTTACCGATCTTTTCCGCATCGCGTGGGCGGTGTTTCAGTCACTGAGGTTGCTGCTGCGGCTAAAACCCAGCGTCCTGTTCTCAAAAGGCGGTTTTGTCTCCTTGCCGCCGGTGTTTGCCGCTTGGCTGCTGCGCATTCCCGTAGTTGCCCATGAGTCGGACCTAACCCCCGGCCTTGCAAACCGCCTGAGTCAGCCGTTTATCAAGACACTGTGTACGAGTTTTGACGACACCCACTTTGCCGGCTTTAACGGCCGCAAGGTGGTGACAGGTACGCCGGTTCGCCAGTCGCTGTTGGACGGTGATGGTGCCAAGGCGCGTGTCCAATACGGCATTGAAAGCGACCTGCCTGTGCTGCTGATTACGGGAGGCAGCCTTGGGGCAGAGGGTTTAAATCGCATCATCACCGACAACATTGAAGCGCTAACTCAGCGATTTTTTGTCGTTCATATTTGTGGCCCCGGCAAAACATCGGATGACCGGCGAGCCGGGTACCTGCAGCTGGAATTTGTTGGCGATGGCTGGGGCAACCTGCTGGCCGCCGCGGATCTGGTCATCTCTCGAGCTGGGGCTAATGCGCTGTTTGAGTGGGTAGCCCTGACCAAGCCTAACTTGCTGGTGCCCTTGCCTTCCGGCGGATCGAGGGGCGATCAGTTGGCCAACGCAGCCTTCGCCAAGCATCAGGGCTGGAGCGAGGTTGTTGACGAAGCGCGGTTGAACAGCGATACCCTGCTGGACGCCTTGGATGTGCTGATGTCCGAAGCGCAAGGCTATCGGCAGGCGATGGCCAGCGCCGCTGCCCGAGACGCGGCAGCAATGCTGTTGAATGAAATTCAGCGTCTGACCGCCCGATAGCGTCTGACGGGGAATAATGTTGCAACAAGGCGCGCCGTTTGAGCGTGGTCGTGCCTGTCGACAACGCCATTGGTGTGGCGCCCAACTTGACATCAAACAGGTGAGTGCCTAACGTGCCGCTCCTTTCAAAAAGGCGCAGCAAATGGACAACAGCAAATCCTTTAACGTCAAAACCTATAACGCAATTGCACCAGTAGGGCTGCAGCGGTTTGATGCCGCCAAGTACACGGTTAGCCCTGAAGTCGATAGTGCTGATGCCTTGCTGCTGCGCAGCCACAAGCTCTCGGTTGATGAATTAACCCCGGGTCTGCGAGCGATCGCCCGTGCCGGCGCCGGAGTGAACAACGTGCCGGTTAAGGCGTGCAGCGAGGCGGGCATCGTGGTGTTCAATACCCCCGGAGCGAATGCCAACTCGGTTAAGGAACTGGTGCTAACGGCCATGCTGCTGGCATCACGGGACGTTATCGGCGGCATCAACTATGTGCGCTCGCTGGCGGATGTCAGCGATGACGGTGAACTGAACAAGCTGGTGGAAGCCGAGAAGAAAAAATTTAAGGGCCGGGAGTTGATCGGCAAGACCTTGGGTGTGGTCGGCCTCGGAGCCATCGGCTCGATGGTGGCCAGAGCGGCTCTGGATCTTGGCATGAACGTGCTGGGATACGACCCGGCGCTGTCCGTTGAAGCGGCATGGCGACTGCCTGCGGAAGTGGAACGCATGCAAAATCTGCCCAGTCTCTTTGCCCGAGCAGACTACGTAACCCTGCATGTGCCGCAGATTCCGGCAACCGAAGGCATGATTAATGCCGAGGCCCTGCAGGCCTTTAAACCCGGCAGCGTCCTGCTCAACTTTGCCCGCCAACCCATCGTTGATGCGCAGGCTTTGAAAGCGTCACTGGAGAGTGAGCACCTGGGACGGTACGTGGCAGACTTCCCTGTCCCCGGTCTAATCGACCATCCCCGAGTGATGCTGACCCCGCACTTGGGAGCCAGCACCGATGAAGCAGAAGAAAATTGCGCTGTGATGGCGGCTAATCAGTTGGTGCGTTTTCTGGAAACCGGCAGCATCGTCAATTCCGTGAACTTCCCCGCGGTCAGCCTTGAGGCGGTAGACGGCTATCGCGTTGCCATCAGTAACCACAACGTGCCCGGCATGTTGGGTCAGATGACCGCGGTGCTGGCTGAGCGCAACATCAACGTCATCGACCTGATCAACAAAAGCCGCGATGACCTGGCCTATAACCTCATCGACCTCTCCGAGGCGCCGGATGAAGGGTTGCTGCAGGCCATTCGCGACATTGAAAGTGTGATTGACGTTCGCGTGATCAAGGGCGCCTAGGCTTAACGACCCACCGGCTACCCCTGCGAGGGGTCAGTTGCAGGCCCCACGACTTTAACGCCCCGGCGCGCCTGTCGCGCTGCAAAACGTGCCGGGTCGATGCACGCCAACACTCGCCGGGACACCGGCGCTACCCATCCCATAATTTGGCTGGCAATGATGGCGCCGGCTAACGGCGCCGACGATGTGCCGATAGAACCGTGGGCGGTGGAGACCCATCGCTGATGCCCCACACTGCCGATCACCGGGTCCCGGTCACTGGAAACGCACCGGGGTCCGCGCTTGTAACTTAGGCAGGTGATGGGGTCATTGCCTATGAACCGTCGGTTGCTTTGGATATTACTGGCGGTGGCTTCCGAGCTGGGCCACGGGCGCTGTTCGTAGCTGCTGCCTACCACCCAAGCGTCGGAGCCGGGAATCGCATAACCGTTACCAACGATGGGGGCAGGCAAATGCGCGGATGTCGGTTCGATCCAGTCCAGCTGTCCCCAAACGTCGCCGATTTCTAGCGGTGCGGACAAACTGTAGTCTCGGCTCTTAGTACCGCAGGCAATAACCCAGGCTTCGTCGGTGGTGGGTTCCTTGGTTTCGGCGCGAAACTCGATTGCGGGGTGGTCCAACAGAGCCGCGCAAAGCTCGGGTAAATTCACCACGCCGGCCCCGCCAAAATACAGGCCGCCCAAGGCTTCGAGGTTAAAGTCCTTGGCCAGTTCCTCAGGCCCGCAAAACGAGAGCCAATGATCTTGCGTCTTGGGTAAATCGCCTTGGTAGACATCATGGATGCGCTGAATTTTGCCCAGTTCCTGGGCCGTTAGAGCCAGCTGCAATGCGCCCGTGAACTGCAGCGCGGGAAAAAATCCTGAGCTGGCTCGGGCGTGGTGGAAGGCTCGGGCTCGGAATTCGGCTGCCGGACTTTGATCGCCCAGCAAGCGGGCATGCAGGGCGCTGACGTTCATTTTGGAGCCACCGGTGGCGATGCCCGCTGGATCAAAAACACGAACGGCAATGCCCATGTCCGCCAGTTGCCGGGCAACGCTGGCACCGGCTATGCCGCCGCCCAATACGTTCACTAGATTCGGGGGCTGATGGCTCGGCTTGCTGGTTTTCGGGCCAAACCTGCCGAGGAGACTTGTGCGCTTGAAGGGACGCTGATCCACTTTTTCCATGGCGAAACCCAGAGCTGCGAGATCCCGGCGTACCTGACCCGCTGCGGTAAAGGTGGCCACCGTGGTGCCGGCATCACTGAGGGTCGCGAGTTTGGCCAGCACGGTCTGTTGCCACATGTCCGGATTTTTGCTCGGGGCGAAGCCGTCCAGAAACCACGCGTCAACCGGCTGGCGCTGGTATTGCTCAAGCTCGGTCAGGGCGGCGTTTACGTCGCCGTGAAAAACGCTGAGCTGTACCCGACCGCCGTGCAGCGAGCGGCGATGCCAGCCACTGAGCAGGGGCGGGGGAAACTTGGCGAGGGCCTGGGCCGTTGCTGAGTCGGGCCGCAGTCTGGCCACGATTTGCCAATCTGAATCCCGCAGCGGGTGGGCCTCGACGCTAATGAAATGCAGGTTGCCGCAGCCTTGCTGAAGGAATGTATCGGCAGTAACGGTGAAGTTAAGAGCGCTGCCAAAGCCCAACTCGCCAACGGTGAACCAAGACCGGGCACTTTGACTTGCCCGCTCAACAACTCGGCTGGGCTGTAAAAAGATACGCTGGACTTCCTGTGCGCCATCGGCGCTGAAGTAAATGTCGTCGAAGTGTTCAGAAAGAGGCTGTTGATCACGCCAGCGCAGAGCCGCGGGGCTGATGTATTCCTGATGATCGCTCATGGCTGGCTTTGGGACTCGGGTTGGCGCGGGGGCGACTCAGCGCCCGATAGGTCGCGTGCGGTCGGTAATCCAGCCGCTCCAAGAGTCTGCATAGAGCGCGGGTTCTGCTAAGCCGGCAACCTTCATCGCCAACACGTTGTGGGTGGCGGTAACCCCGGATCCGCAGTAGCAAACGGTTTTGTCCGCCTGCAGGTGCGCAAACCGTTGGCGTAGCGCCTGCGGCGATTTGAACAGGCCGGTTTCGTCAAGGTTGCCGGCAGACGGCAAACAGACCGCGTCTGGTATGTGACCGGCCACCGGGTCAATGGGCTCTTCTTCACCCCGAAAGCGTACCTCGCTCCGTGCATCCAGTAAGGCGTGATCCTGAGTTTGAAGATTTTCCATCACTTGGCCGACCTGCCACAGTCGGGTTAGGGCGGTGCTGGCTGAGAAGTTGCTGGGCTGGGGTGTCGGCGCCGCACCGGTCTCCAAAGGCATCGGCCAGTGCTGCAAACCCCCGTCCAGTACAGCGACCGCTTCGTGCCCCAGCCAGCGCATCATCCACCAGGCTCGGGCCGCCATTTGTCCGCCAATGTCGTCGTAAACCACGACCTGTTCTTGAGGCTGCAAACCCCATCGCTGAACCTGAGCAAGCCATGCGCGTCGCGTGGGCAGCGGATGTCGTCCCCGTTCATCGGGTGGATCGGATAGATGTTGATCTAAGTCTGCGTGCAGGGCGCCGGCAATGTGGCCAATGGCAAATAGCTCGGCACCGCGCTGGGGGTTACCCAACTGCGCCCGGCAATCGAAAATGCGCAGCGGGGCGTTGTTAGTGACCAAGGCCGCCAAGTCTTCGGCACCAATAAGGGTGTGATACTGCCCAGTCATCCAAACCTCCAGCGGCCTAACTCATGCCGGCTTTACATACGGGGGGCGACGCCAATGCCCAGCAGGGTTAAACCGTTTTCCAGTATCTCACTGGTTTGTTTGGTCAAGGTCAGGCGTCGCAACTTTGTCTCGTCGTCGCTGGTCAGCACCGGACATTGCTCGTAAAACTGTGCAAAGCGGCCAGCAAGATCGTATAGGTAGGCACACAGCTGGTGGGGATAGCCGTCCTGTGCAACCTGCTCGAGCAGATCTTGATAACCCGCGATGGCCACCCCAAGGCGGCGCTCGGGTTCGTCCACGCTGATAACCGGTGCGGTCAGGGACTCAGGGTCGATGTTGCCGCGACGAAAAATACTGCGTGTACGGCTGTAGGCATACTGCAAGTAGGGTGCGGTATTGCCGTCGAAGCTGAGCATTTGGTCCCAGTCAAAGACATAGTCACTGGTGCGGTTTTTTGACAGGTCGGCGTATTTCACCGCGCCAATGCCAATAATTTCGGCCAGCGTTGCCAGCTCCGCATCATCGATGTCTGGATTTTTGCCCTGTACGTCGCGATCAATCAGCAATTGAGTTGCGCGATTGATGGCTTCGTCCAATAAATCCACCAGTTTAACCAGCTCGCCCTGTCGGGTTTTGAAGGGTTTGTTGTCCTTACCCAGCATGGTGCCAAAGGGCATGTGCACCAGCTCGACATCGGCATTGCTGATCCCGGCTGCCTGAGCCACGGCAAATACCTGTTTGAAATGCAGGGCTTGGCGCGCGTCGACGAAGTACAGAACCCGGTCGGCCTCAAAGTCGCCAATACGACGTCGCAGGCAGGCAAGATCAGAGGTGGAGTACAGGAAGCCGCCGTCGGACTTCTGCACGATGACCGGTAGCGGATCGCCGTTCTTGCTTTTGAACTCATCGAGGAAGACGCATTGAGCACCCTGGGATTCCGTCAGCAAACCTTGGCTGGCGATGAAGTCCACCGTGTTCTTTAGGTCGTCGTTGTAGGAGCTTTCCCCGTCCATATCCGCATCGCTCAGGCCGATGCCAAGTCGCTCATACAGCTCTCGGCAATGAGACATGGAGATGTCGATAAATTTTTGCCACTGCGCCAGCATGGCCGGATCGCCGGACTGCAGCTCGACTACGGCACGCCGGCTGCGCTGCTGAAAGCCCGCATCCTCGTCGAAACGCTGTTTCGCGGAGCGGTAAAATTGTTCCAAGTCCGCCAGAGAATCTGAGTTGGCACCGGTCTCGTCCATGTAGGTGAGTAGCATGCCGAACTGGGTACCCCAGTCGCCGACGTGATTTTGTCGGATGACCTTGTGTCCCAGCGACTCCAGCACTCGGGCCACGCAGTCGCCGATGATGGTGCTGCGCAGGTGCCCCACGTGCATTTCTTTGGCGAGGTTGGGGCCAGAGTAGTCGACGACTACACATTGCGGATTGTCGCTGGGCGTGGGTCTGGTGCTGGCTGCGGCGATAAATTCCGGTGCCAGCCTGATGTTGATGAAGCCCGGACCGGCGATGCTGAGCTCTTGGGCAATACCCTGCAGGTCAACGGCGTCGATCACCTGCTGAGCAACCTCTCTGGGGTTGAGGCCGCCGCGTTTGGCAGCGGCCATTACACCGTTGCTTTGATAATCTCCGAATTCGGGCCGACTGGCGGTTTGCAGCAGAGCGTCGCCCTGCAGCCCAAGGCTGGTAAAGGCGGCCTCGATACGCTCGGCGAGCAGTGAGCGAATGTTCATGGTGATGCTAACCCTAGAAGGCGACTAGCCTTCTGCGATGGTAACGCGGTCGGCTTGCACACCCTTGTCGTGTTCGACAACGACAAAAGACACCGCTTGGCCATCGCGCAACATGCCCCGTTGGCCCTCGCTCTGAGGAACAACACAGCGTTGATGAACGAAAATTTCCTCGCCGGACGCGCGGACGATAAACCCATAACCCTTGGTGCGATTAAACCATTTGACGGTGCCGCGTTCTGCATCAGCTGGGGCGGGTTCGGGCACCGGGTGGGCCGGCTTCTCACGTTCTGCGGGCTTGGGCTGAGGCTCATTCTCGCCGGTACCGCGGTTGCGGCCGTTATCGCGGCGTTCTGAGCCTTCCTCACCTTTGCCCCCGGCGGTTCCTCGGCGATCACTGCGGGTTTTGTCGTCCCGGCTTTGGCGCCGTCCGCCTTCTTTGTCACTATCTTTGCCGGTTGCTTTGCCGTTTTTAGCGGCGTTACCGCGTTTGTTGTCGTTACGTCGATCACCACGACGATCATCGCGCTTGTCGCGCCCTTTGCCACGGTTACGGCCTCTGGCTGGTGCGTTGGGCAGCGCCAAGCGCGCGTTAAACAGACCGTTGATCACCAGTGCAACGGTGGTCATGACCAGCAGAGCTAAGTGGTTCTGGACCGTTAGCTGGTCATCGGCAAACAGAAGTACGTTGAGCTGAATAACAATAAAGGCGAGCAAAAGGGCGCTGGCCAGAGCGATGATGAAGGTTCGCATGAGTAGAGGGGTGCCTTAAAAAAACGGGCATTCTACATGAATTCTGCCGGCTAGTGCTGGCGCGGGCCAAATTGATCGACGGATTTTACCGCGCCGTAACTGACAAAATAACAATCGGCTGTTCGGGTACGCCGGCCATGCCTTTGCGAAGGTGGGTGTCCGTCAGCTCGATGCGTTCTACCGTATCAAAGCCGTCAACGACTCGCGCAAATACCGTATAACCGGGCTTGCCCGGCTGGGCATCGAGGTAATAGTTGTCCCGCACGTTGATAAAGAACTGGGTGCTCGCAGAGTCCGGGTCATCCAGCCGGGCTGCCGCCACGCTGCCGCGTTTATTTCTCAGGCCATTGAACGATTCATTGGGCACGCTGATGCCGCCGGTTTCCTTGTAGTTCACATCGACATCGTAGCCGCCCGCTTGAATCATGAAGTTGGGAATGACCCGATGGAAAATCAGCCCGCCGTAGAACTCGGCCTCAACCAGATTGAGAAAGTTGCCCACATGTTTCGGCGCAAATTTAGGCAGCAGTTCAAGTTCAATGTTGCCCTGGGTGGTCTCGATGAGCACTCGTGGATTCACCGCGTAGATGCGCTCGGATTCCAGTCGTGGCTGTTCGTCGGCAGCGGCCCCCGGGGACATGGCCAAAGCGCCCAGCCCAGCTGGTGAAAAAGCCAATAACAAAGCCAATGCCCCTATTGAATGTTGCATGCGTGTCGTGTTCATGGGGTCAGTATCTCGATATAGCGTTTGATGGTTGGGCCGTAACCCGCCTGCAGTGCCTCGCACATAATGGCATGCCCGATGGAGACCTCCTGCAGGCCGGGTAGGGTCGCAAACAGGGGTAGATTCTCTTGATCTAAGTCATGGCCTGCGTTAATCCCCAAGCCCGCCTCGGTAGCGGCCTTGGCAGCGTCGCAAAACTCGCTAAAACAAGATCGGGTTTGCGCATGCTCAGCGCCCTGTGCCCAGAAAGTTTCCGCATACGGACCGGTGTAGAACTCAATTCGATGGGCGCCCAAGGACCGGGCCACGGCCATATGCTCAGGGGTAGGGTCCATAAATAGGCTGACGCGACAGCCCATGGCGCCATAGGCTTGAATTTGTTCCTCTAGGGCTGGCTGAGGAACGCTCAGATCCCAGCCGTGATCGGAGGTCAGTTGGTCGTCGCTGTCCGGAACTAGGGTTACCTGATGAGGTTTTGTTGCCTCCACTAAGTGCCGAAATCCCGGATAGCCGTGTTCGGTTGGCCCGGCAAACGGGTTGCCTTCAATGTTGTACTCGATGCCCGGATACTCCTTGCTCAACAGGCTGGCCAGGGCGTAAACATCGTCCGGGCGGATGTGCCGCTGGTCCGGGCGTGGATGGACGGTAATGCCCATGGCTCCCTCGGCAATGGCCTGACGGGCAGCATCGGTGACGCTAGGTCGGCCGCCGTCGCGGGAATTTCGCAGCAGGGCGATTTTGTTTAGGTTGACGCTAAGGGCGATCATGACGGGCTGTCACTGTTGGCCGAGGTGCCAGACGAGGTGCCAGAGACTGCCTTCGCCTGCCCGGCGTCACCGTCGTCTTTCAGGGCGCCAATGCTGACCAAGTAAACGACCATGATGACCACGTAGAGCAGGTTCAAACCCAGCAGCCCGAAAAGCTTAAAGGTCACCCAAGCGTCCATGGAAAAGTTGTTTACCACCCACAAATTGATGACGCCCGACAGCGCAAAGCCGGCGGCCCAGCCGTAGGTGAGTTTGCTCCAAACGCTGTCCTCCAGCGTCATGGCGGCTCCCATCATTTTTTTTAACAGGGAAATCTTGGCGAAAAGCTGAGCGCCGATGAGTCCCAGGGCGATGGCCCAACTGACAATGCTCGGTTTCCATTGAATGAAGGTTTCGTCTCTGAGCACTAGGGTCATGCCGCCCAGCACCAGACTGACCCAGAATGTCACTTTCAGCTCGTTGCTCAGCGGGCGATTCGTGAGCTTGTAAAAAGCCACTTGCGCCGTGATGGCTACCAATAAGACGCCGGTGGCCAAGAAAACGTCTCGGGTCAAAAAATAGACCGCCACGAAGGCGATAACTGCGAAATATTCGAAAAACTGTTGCATGCAAAAAACCGAAGTTGAGGTCATGGTTGGCGGCGGCGGGCAAATTAACGCTCGCCGATGGTAGAGAACCGCACTGTGAAAGCGCAGGATAACGCAGGGATCAGCGGTTCGGGTAAAAAAGTCACTCATGAGCCTTGGCGAGTCAATGCGCCGGCACGTGCGGAAAATCCCCATGACCGGAGACGGCGACAACGCTGGTTTGGTCTACACAACGCCAACAGCAAGCAAATGGAAAGGATCGATTATGGCTCAACGTTTGGATGTGCACCCCACCCACCCGCAAAAGCGCCTGCTTGGTCTAGCGGCAAAGGCTTTGCATGGCGGTGAGCTGGTGATTTACCCCACCGAAACAAGTTACGCCATTGCCTGCCATATCGGGGATAAAAACGCCTTGGATCGACTGACCGCCCTGCGCAAGCTGCCCAAGGATCACCAGTTCACGCTGATATGCCGGGATTTAAGTGAACTGGGCCAATACGCTCGGGTGGAAAACGGTGCCTATCGAATCATTAAGCGCAACACGCCGGGACCGTTTACGTTTGTGCTGCCCGCGACCAAGGAGGTGCCAAAGCGTTTGGTACATCCCAAGAAAAAGACCATCGGTTTGCGGGTACCTGAGCACGCGGTCGCCAGGGAACTGCTGGAAGCCGTGGGTGAACCGCTGTTGACCACGACTTTGCGGGCACCGGATGCGGCAGAGGATGAAGGCCCTATGTGGGACGCCGACGACATCGTGGATCGGCTGGGAAAGCAGGTCGGTCTGATCTTGGATGCGGGCCAAGGTCTGCAGGAGATGTCAACGGTGGTCGATTTTACGCGGGAGGAGCCCTACATTGCCCGTCAGGGCATCGGCGAGCTGCGCTAGCCGAATCAGCTGGCCAAAGGCGCGGTTTCTGCTGCGGAAATTTCTGCCATCGCGCTGTCCTAGCCCTTATACTGGGCGCTTGTTTCACAGCAAGGATGCCGATTGAGCAGCAACGATTCTAGCCAGCGCGTGGTGTCAGGAATGCGCCCCACAGGGCGTCTTCACCTTGGGCATTTGCACGGGGTGTTAAACAATTGGGTTCAGTTGCAGCATGAGTACGAATGCTTTTTCTTCGTCGCCGACTACCACGCGCTGACGACCAACTACGAACACTCGGAGACCATCGATCAATTTTCTTTCGAGACCGTGGTTGATTGGCTGGCTGCCGGAGTTAATCCCGGTGCGGCGACGGTATTTGTGCAAAGCAAGGTGCCAGAGCACGCCGAGCTGCATCTGATGCTGTCGATGATCGCACCGTTGGCGTGGCTGGAGCGGGTGCCCTCATACAAAGATCAGCAGCAAAAGCTCCATGACCGTGATCTGGCCACCTATGGGTTTCTCGGCTACCCGCTGCTGCAAGCGGCCGACATCCTCATCTACCGCGCTGGCTGGGTGCCCGTGGGCGCCGATCAGGTTGCCCATGTGGAACTGACCCGGGAAATCGCCCGGCGTTTCAACCACGTGTATGGCCGAGAGCCGGGCTTTGAGGAACAGGCCGAGGCCGCGGTGAAAAAAATGGGCAAGAAGGCGGCCCGGCTCTACGCTGACCTTCGGCGTGAATACCAAGAACGGGGTGATGCCGAAGCCCTAGATCGCGCCAGAGCGCTATTGGGTGAGCAGCAAAACTTGTCCATCGGCGATTCCGAGCGCCTGTTCGGTTATCTGGAAGGCGGTGGTCGTATCATTTTGCCGGAACCCCAATCGCTGCTTTCCCAGCAGTCGAAAATGCCCGGCTTGGACGGCGAGAAGATGTCCAAGTCCTACAACAACACCATCGGGCTGCGCGAAGATCCCGCTTCGGTGGCGGAAAAGATTCGGACCATGCAGACCGATCCGGCAAGAGTGCGTCGTAACGATCCGGGGAATCCGGACCAGTGCCCGGTGTTTGCACTGCATGAGGTTTACAGCGACGACGACGTGAAAAGCTGGGCAACCGAGGGTTGTCGTACGGCGGGAATCGGCTGCGTGGACTGCAAGCAGCCGCTCACCGAGGCGGTAAATCGAGAACAGGAGATTATTCGACAGCGCGCGGTGCAGTTTGAGGAAGATCCAGACTTGGTGCATGCGGTGATTCAGGAAGGTTCCGAGAAGGCTCGCGCAGTAGCGCGGGAAACCATGGAAGAAGTCAAAGCAGCGGTTGGGATCGGCGGTCGATGACCCTTCGCTTGCGCAACTCAGGGTTAGACGATAATGGATAGCGCTCAGACCCAAACAAAGCTCAGCGCTGCCCGGGCAGTGAATCAAGAGACCATTGCCTTGGTGGCCGGTGAAGAGATTCAGCAGCTGCCTAAGGATTTGTACATTCCGCCAGAGGCTCTGGAAGTATTCCTTGAAACGTTTGAAGGCCCCCTAGATCTGCTGCTCTATCTGATTCGCCGTCAGAACTTGGACATCTTGCAGGTGCAGGTGTCGGTCATTACCGCCCAGTACATGAGTTATATCGAGCTGATGCAGGCGCTGCAGCTGGAGCTGGCGGCAGAGTATTTGCTGATGGCGGCCATGTTGGCGGAGATTAAATCTCGCATGCTGTTGCCGCGACCGGAGGAGTTTGAAGACGAGGATGACCCAAGATCCGAGCTGATTCGCCGCCTGCAGGAATATGAGCAAATCAAAACCGCCGCCGAAGATCTCAACGAGTTGCCTCGGGTTGAGCGGGATATCTTTGTGGCCGCGGTCAGCAAACCGAAATTGGTGCGACAGCACGGCGAACCCGATGTGGATCTGCGTGAGGTATTGCTGTCCTTGTCGCAGGTGCTGCGCCGGGCTGAACTGTTCACGAAACACGAAGTGACCTTTGAGCCGCTGTCGGTTCGGGATCGGATGGGCGATATTTTATCGCGGGTGAATCAGCACGACGGCTTTATCGGATTTAACGAGCTGTTTACTGCCGAAGAAGGCCGGCTTGGGGTGGTGGTGACGTTCTTGGCCATCATGGAACTGATTCGAGAATCATTGGTGGATTTCGTTCAAGCCGAGCCCTTTGCACCGATTCATGTGCGGGTGGGCAAAAATGCGCAACTGGGTATTCGCGACAATATTGGCGCCGACCTGCAATACGGCGGCCCCTCGCCGGAGGATGCCGGTGAAGATGCCGGCGATAATCAAACCGCAGACCCCAGACCGGAGAACAACGGATGACCTCAGACAACGTGGATAAGTCGGGCAGCGCAAGCCAAGACGCAGCGACAGCTGACCCTGAGGCAGAGCAAGCGCTGCCCGAGGCTGGACAGGCTCTGAGCGACCAACAGATTCAGCAAATTGTTGAAGCGGCGCTGCTGGCAGCGGAAGGGCCATTAACCGTGGACAACCTCTTTCGTCTGTTCGAGATCGGTGAGCTGGATGAGGAAGAAGGCCGCAAACAGATTCGGTCGGCGCTGCAAGGCTTGGAAGCCGCCTGCGAAGATCGCGGCGTTGCGCTGCAAAAGGTGGCGTCGGGCTATCGCTATCAAACACGTCAGGAGCTGAGCCGCTGGGTGAGTCGTTTGTGGGAAGAAAAACCGCCCCGCTATACCCGTGCGTTGCTGGAAACACTGGCGCTGGTGGCCTACAAGCAGCCGGTGACCCGGGGCGACATTGAACAGGTGCGGGGCGTCAGCGTCAGCCAAAACATCATGCGCACCCTGATAGAACGAGACTGGATTCGTGTCGTTGGTCAGCGCGAAGCACCGGGCCGGCCCTCAATGTACGGCACAACCAAGGCGTTTTTGGATTACTTTAACTTGAATAAGCTCGACGACCTGCCGCCGATGGAAGAGATCAAGGCCATGATCGAACCTACCTTGGCGGCCGAGGCCGGCGTGGCCGTTGGCCCCGAGCCGAACAGCGATGCTGAATCCACCGTTGATGAGGTGCAGACCACCGATGGGCTTGAGGAAGAAATTCAAGGCGACGTGGCTGCCGGGGCCGATGAAGGCCCTCAATCGGCCCCAGTAGCGCCGGATTCCACCGAGGAAGAAAGCAACCGCTTATGAGCGCACCCCACGAGCCAAGGCCGACACCGGCGGATTCTCAGAAACTGCAGAAGGTCATTGCCGCCAGCGGACGCGGCTCCCGGCGTCAGATCGAGGCGTGGATTGCGGCCGGGCGTGTTCAGGTCAACGGACAGGCAGCGCATTTGGGCCAGCGGGTGAATCCTAGCGATGAAATTGCCGTGGATGGCACGGTAATTGAGACCGGGGGCGCTCATGTGCCGCAGGTGTTGGTGCTGAACAAGGCCGCGGGCTTGGTATGCAGCCGGCGTGACCCGGAGGGGCGCAACACGATATTCGAGCAGCTGCCGCGGTTGCAGGGTGGCCGCTGGATCACCGTCGGGCGCTTGGACATTCAGACCACCGGTCTGCTGTTGGTCACTAATGACGGCGCTCTGGCTCACCAAATGATGCACCCCTCAACGGGGCTGGATCGAGAGTACGCCGTACGGGTAAATAAAAAGCTGGAAGATGCGGAAATCGAGCAGCTAAAAGCGGGTGTCGAAATCGACGGCGAGGAGATGCGTTTTAGCGACGTGCGCTATTACAACGGCAGCGAGTCGAACTTTTGGTACCACGTAGCCCTGATGGAGGGCCGCAACCGCGAAGTGCGTCGTCTATTCGATTTTGCCGGCTGCACCGTCAGCCGCCTAAAGCGTGTGCGCTACGGGCCGGTCATTCTGCCTTCTTGGCTGACGGTCGGGCATTGGGCGTCCCTGCACACAGATGACTTGAAAGCGCTATACAAAATGCTGGGGTTTACCCTGCCCAAGGGCGCCTCGCAAAAGGTGAAGCGATCCAAGGTGGCCAAAACCAGTTGTTTGATTCCCT
>Ga0181579_10001311_pt1 | contig 20527 bp, 22 predicted proteins | sample 071ome_24_FD_132996 | JGI IMG/M metagenome (GOLD analysis project Ga0181579, IMG submission 132996) | Coastal salt marsh microbial communities from the Groves Creek Marsh, Skidaway Island, Georgia - 071402CT metaG (megahit assembly) | ecosystem: Environmental > Aquatic > Marine > Intertidal... | reverse complement strand
CGAACGCGGACACCCCCGACGATGCTCGGCGTGCGCTCGCCGCCGGCGCGCAGGGCATCGGTCTCTGCCGCACCGAGCACCAGTTCCTCGGTGAGCGGCTCCCGCTCGTGCAGCGCGTCATCCTCGCGAACACGCCCGAGGAGGAGGCGGCCGCGCTCGCGCCGCTCGAGGCGCAGCAGCGGGCCGACTTCGAGGAGCTGCTCGAGGTGATGGACGGCCGGACCGTCGTCGTGCGGTTGCTCGACCCACCGCTCCACGAGTTCCTCCCGGACGTCGAGGAGCTGCGCATCAAGGAGGCGGTCGGCACCCTGACCGCAGCCGAGGAGCCGCTGCTCGAGGCGGCCGCGCGACTTCGCGAGCATGACCCGATGCTCGGCATCCGTGGGACGCGACTCGGCGTGCTGCGTCCGCTCCTGTACGAGGCACAGGTCCGCGCACTGCTCGGCGCGGCATCGACGCTGCGTGCGCGCGGCCTCGATCCTCGTGTCGAGGTCATGGTGCCCCTCATCGCGACGCGCGGCGAGGTGGCGTGGGCGATGGAGCTCATCCGGCGTGTCGCGGAGGCCGTCGAGGCGGAGCACGGCGCGAAGGTGCAGTACACGACCGCGACGATGATCGAGACACCTCGAGCGGCCCTGCGCGCCGCCGCGATCGCCCCGATGGTCGACGCATTCTCCTTCGGCACGAACGACCTCTCGCAGCTGACGTTCGGTTTCTCGCGTGACGATGTGTCGGGCAACTACATCCCGGCGGCGCTCGCAGGCGGTCAGCTCGACGATGATCCGTTCCGCACGCTCGACCGGCATGGAGTGCGCCGGCTGCTCGAGATCGCTGTCACCGAGGGTCGACAGGCGAAGCCGGAGCTCATCACCGGCATCTGCGGCGAGCACGGCGGCGACCCCGACTCGATCGCGATGTGCCATGCGCTGGGGTTCACCCATGTCTCGTGCTCGGCCTCGCGCGTGAAGGTCGCCCGCCTGGCGGCCGGACGCGCAGCGCTCGGCATCGGTGGGCCGTCCACGACTGCCTGACGGCCGTCGTCCGACGGTTCTCCACAGGTCCGCGATCACCCGCGCGCGCGTCAGGGCACCCACCTAGGGTCCGGTTGTGGTCAGGGTCCGGGGTCCGGTACCGTTCCGGCGTCCCGCACGCCCGTGAGGGCGGTCGAGGGACGGCACCCCTGCTCCGGACGCGATGTCGCCGCGCGCTCGCACGGCGGACCGGCCGGGGCCCCGCCGCGAGGCGAGACCGGAGGAGGTGCGGCATGCGCCGCTACGAGATGATGCTCATCGTGTCCGACACGATCGAGGAGGACGCCGCTCAGGCGGTCGTCGAGCGGGCCAAGCAGGCCCTCGCCGACCAGGGCGGCACCGTGCTCGACGAGGCCTGGTGGGGCAAGCGCGCCCTCGCCTACGAGATCGACAAGCGCGACCACGGCTTCTACGCCGTGCTCGACGTGGAGGCGAGCTCGGAGGCGATCGCCGAGGTCGAGCGTCAGCTCAAGATCCTCGACGAGGTCGTCCGCTTCAAGACCGTCCGCCCGGATGTCCGCATCCGCGCGAACCGCTGAGGCGTCCGTCCTCTCCTTCGCATCTGAGCCGCGGGGCGACCTGACCAAGTCACCCACCGCGCCGACATCGAGGAGCACCGCATGGCATTCGAGTCCAACTACGTCACGTTCATCGGCAACCTGACCGACGACCCCGAGCTGCGCTACACGCAGGGCGGCACGCCGGTCGCCACGATCCGTCTCGCCTCCAACCGTCGCTGGAACGACCGCGACGGGCAGCAGCAGGAGGAGACGACCTACCTCAACGTCACCTGCTGGCGTGACATGGCCGAGAACGTCGCCGAGACGCTGCACAAGGGCGACCGCGCGATCGCGATCGGCCGCCTCAAGGTCCGCAGCTACGAGAACCGCGAGGGCCAGACCGTCTGGACGACCGAGATCGAGGCCGACGAGATCGCGCCGAGCCTGCGCTGGGCCCGCGCCAACGTCAACCGCACCGGCGGTGGCGGCGGTGGTGGCGGCTTCAGCGGTGGCGGCTCGTCCGCCCCGCCGGCCGCACCCCTGCCGCCCGAGGACGTCCCGTTCTGATCCACCCCACCTGACCACCTGACCACTCGTCGCCGGTGACCCACCGGCCGTGCGATCCACGAGGAGCACGTCCATGCCGAGCAAGCCGAAGCCGAAGACGAAGGCCTCCGACCGCAAGCCGCGGAAGGAGAAGCCATGCCCGATCTGCTCACGCGGCATCGAGTACATCGACTACAAGGATCTGTCCCTGCTCAAGCCGTTCCTGAACGAGCGGGCGAAGATCAAGGCGCGCCGCACCAGCGGGGCCTGCGCCGCCTGCCAGAAGCATCTCGCCGCGGCCGTCAAGAACGCGCGCGAGATGGCGCTCATCCCCTACTCGGCGCGCTGAGGAGACCGGACATGAAGCTGATCCTCACCGACGAGGTCGAGAACCTTGGGCTCGCCGGCGACGTCGTGGACGTCGCGGACGGGTACGGGCGCAACTTCCTTCTGCCCCGTGGGCTCGCGATCATGGCGACCAAGGGTGCGATGAAGGAGGCGGCGGCCCTGACGCGTGCCCGCAAGGCGCGCGAGGCGAAGACGCTCGACGGCGCGCTCGCGGCGAAGGCCGCGCTCGAGTCGCGGACGCTGCGCATCGAGGCGCGGGTCGACGACCGCGGCCGGCTGTACGGCTCGGTCACCGCGGCGGACGTGCACCGCGTCCTCAAGGAGCGTGGTCACGAGGTCGACCGGCGCAGGATCGACCTGAAGGGTGGCATCAAGCAGGTCGGCGTCTACCCGGTGCCGGTCCGCGTCCACCCGCAGGTCACCGCGCAGGTCAGCGTCGAGGTCATCGACAGCGAGGGTGACGAGCGCGCCGCGGAGGCCGCTCGCATCGCCGAGGAGCGTGCCATCGCGGACGCCGCGCTCGAGGCCGCCGCGAAGCTCGAGGGTGCCGACGCGGCACCTGCGGGCGACGCGGCCGGTGACGAGGCCGCGGCCGCGGGCGACGCGACCGGTGCCGCCGAGGCGGCGGCTGCGGACGTCACGGCCGAGGCGTAGGGTCCGAGGCAGGTCCGAGGCGCAGGCCGAGCGGGGCGACGGAGCGGGGGGTTCACGGGGCATGAGCGACGCACCACCGATCGCGCCCCCGCCCGGCCTCCCTGACGACCGTCCTGCGGCGTCGTCCGGCGCGATGAACGGGGCGTCGCGTGGTCCCGACCGGGTCCCACCGCACTCGCTCGAGGCGGAGGTGTCCGTCCTCGGCTCGTGTCTGATCTCGAAGGACGGGGTCTCCGTCGCGCTTGAGGTCCTCAAGCCCGACGACTTCTACCGCAACGCCCATCGCGTCGTCTTCGAGGCGGTGCAGGCGCTCGGCACGGCGAGCGAACCGGTCGATGCGGTCACGGTCACCGAGTGGCTCGCCCGGCACGGTCGGCTCGACGAGGTCGGCGGGGCGGCCGCGCTGTACGACCTCACCGACCAGGTGCCGACGGCGGCGAACGCGTCCTACTACGCGCGCATCGTCCGTGACCGCTCGCTGCTGCGTCGGCTCATTGAGGCGGGCGGTCGCGTCACGCAGCTCGGCTACGAGCCGACCGACGATGCGCTCCAGGCCGTCGACCGCGCGGAGACGATCGTCTACGAGCTCTCGCAGGCCGGGGGCTCGGGTGAGCTCCAGCCGCTCAACACGCTGCTCGCCGAGTCGTTCGAGAACCTCGAGCGGCTGTCGAGGGAGCACAGCGAGGTCACAGGCCTCGCGACCGGCTTCGACGACCTCGACCGGCTGACCGCGGGGCTCCAGCGTCAGAACCTCGTCATCGTCGCGGCGCGACCGTCGATGGGGAAGTCCGGGCTCGCGCTCGGGATCGCCGAGTACGTCGCGATCGACACGCGCAAGCCGGTGCTGCTCTTCAGCCTGGAGATGTCCCGCACCGAGATCGTGAACCGCATGCTCAGCTCGCAGGCGCGCATCGACTCGGGGCGGCTTCGCACCGGACGGCTCGACGACGCGCACTGGCGTGCGCTCGGCGATGCGCTGGGCCGCATGAACGACGCACCGCTCTACATCGACGACACGCCGTCGATCACGATGCTCGAGATCCGGGCGAAGGCGCGCCGGCTCAAGCAGCGCGTCGGGCTCGAGCTCATCGTCGTCGACTACCTGCAGCTCATGTCGTCCAACCGGCGTTCCGACAACCGTGTGCAGGAGGTCGCCGAGTTCTCGCGCGGGCTCAAGATGCTCGCGAAGGAGCTCGACGTCCCCGTCGTCGCGCTGTCGCAGCTGTCGCGCCAGCCGGAGTCGCGCACCGACAAGCGGCCCATGCTCTCCGACCTCCGAGAGAGCGGATCGATCGAGCAGGACGCCGACATCGTCGGCTTCATCTACCGCGACGAGGTGTACGACGCGGACTCGCCGGACAAGGGCACGGCCGAGCTGATCATCGCCAAGCACCGCAACGGCGCGGTCGGCAAGGTGCAGCTCGCGTTCCTCGCTCACTACGCCAAGTTCGCGAACCTCTCCCGCCGCCCTGCGAGCGCGAGCGGACCCGGCGCTCCGGCACCGAGCGGCTTGGACGGAGGTGGAGGGGCGAGCCCCGTCTGACGGCTCCCGCCGGTGGTGGCCGCTTCGCTACGGTGGGCGGACCGCCGGTGCGGGGCGCGCCGGACGACCTCCCGAGGGACGGCCATGCCGACCTGGCACACCGGCAGACTCCTGGTCGCCATGCCCGCTCTCGAGGATCCCGCGTTCGCTCGCGCGGTCGTGCTGCTCATCGATCACGACGAGGACGGTGCGCTCGGCGTCGTGATCAACCGTGCGTCCGAGGTCCCGGTGAGTGAGGCGACCGAGACGTTCATCGACCTGGTCCCCGCACCCGGTGTGCTGTTCGGTGGCGGTCCGGTCGAACCGGATGCACTCGTGGCGATCGGTCAGGCGCAGGAGGGCGCGGCGCGGACCGAGAGCACGTTCGTCGAGGGCCTGCGGCTCGTCGACCTGGACCAGGACCCGCTGCTCGCCGGTGCGGAGCTGACGCAGGTGCGCCTGTTCGCCGGCTACGCGGGTTGGGGTCCGGGACAGCTCGAGCACGAGCTGTGGCACCACGCCTGGGTGGTCGTGGACAGCGAACCCGGCGACGTGTTCACGTCACGCCCGGAGACCCTGTGGCGTGACGTCCTCGCGCGCCAGCGGGGAAGCCTGCAGCTCCTCGCGGACTTCCCGGCCGACGCGCGGGTCAACTGAACCCGATCAGCGCTCGCAGAGGAACGGGGGCAGCCCGTCCTCGCCGTGGTAGGCGAGGCGCCGACCCTCGACCTCGAGCGTGAGCAGGTAGCCGTCGACGAGCGCCTGCGTGGAGAGCATGTCATCGTCGGGGCAGCCGAGCGACCCGTCCGCCCACACGACGTCGAGTGCACCCGCGACGGCGACCTCGGCCTCGGGGACCCCGAAGCGCTCGGCGGCGTCGGCGATCGCCGACTGCACCTCGTCATCGAGTGCATCCAGGGAGATGAACGACGCCTCGGCCGCGCCCTCCGGTGGTGTGGCACCTGTCGTGCCGCTGTCGCCCCCCGCGGCGTCGCTCCCCGTGCCACCGCAGGCGCTCAGCACGAGCGCGCATCCGACAGCCAGCAGCGTCCTCCGCGACCGCGTTGTCACGCGCCACCCGAGTCGGCGACGCCGCGCAGTGCGGCACCGAGCCCCGCGACGGCCTTCGCCGCGGTGCGGCGGAAGCCGACGGCCATGAGTGGTTCGAGCACGAGGAGCGGACCGCGCAACGCGAAGGTCGCGTCCCATCGCACGACCGAGCCACCGTCCGTCGCCGGCTGCACGTGGACGACATCGCGCCCGCGGTACCACGAGCCCGACGTCTCGAGCACGACGTGCGTGTCCGGCTCGTGCACGGTCACCGTGTAGGTCATGAGGACGTGACGAGAACCGAACCGCAGCTCGACATCGAAGGCGCTGCCGACCCCGACCGGTCCGTCGTCACGCCGTCGCGCGGCGTCGATCATCGGATCCCAGTCGACCGTGTTCGTGAAGTCCGCGACATACGCGAACGCCACGGCCGGTGCGACCGGGACGGTGAGCTCCTCGACGATGCGTGCCATCGGACGAGCGTACGGTCATCCGGCGGCTCTGGGGCCGCCGATGACGGAGGAAGGAGCGGTCATGGGGGACTCGTCCTGGACGTTCCTGCTGGTCGGCTCGTTCGCGGCGATGGGGGCGGCGATGGCCGTCGGCACGCTCGCCGCGCTCGTCCAGCATCGGCGGACCGGCACGATGCCCGGCTCGGACGAACCGGTCGAGCTGAGTCCTGCACGGCGTCGGACGCTGTGGCTGCGCGTCGGCGTCGGCACGGTGCTGACCGTGATCGGTCTCGAGGCGCTGCGACGCGTCGGGATCCTCTGACGCGACGCGGTTAGCCTCGCGACCTTCCGGTCGGGGACCGGACATGAGCCGGTCGGGAGGGGACACCGTGCAGCTGCAGCGACGCATCTTCGAGCCCGAGCACGAGCAGTTCCGTGAGGTCGTCGCGCGCTTCGCGCAGGCCGAGATCGCGCCGCACCATCTCGACTGGGAGCGCGCCGGGATCGTGCCGCGCGAGATCTGGCTGCGCATGGGCGAGCTCGGCCTCCTGTGCACCGACGTGCCCGAGGAGTACGGCGGAGGCGGCATGCCCGACTTCCGCTACAACCTCGTCATCACCGAGGAGCTGATGCGCGTCGGTGCGTCCGGCCTCGGCACGATCCTGCACAACGACACCATCGTCCCCTACTTCCTCAAGTACGCGACGGACGAGCAGAAGCAGCGGTTCCTCCCCGGCATGGCGCGCGGCGAGCTGATCACCGCGATCGCGATGACCGAGCCGGGCGCAGGGTCCGACCTCGCCGGTGTGCGGACGACCGCCGTGAAGCAGCCCGACGGTTCGTACCTGCTCAACGGCACGAAGACGTTCATCACGAACGGCATCCACTCCGACGTCATCATCGTCGTCGCGAAGACCGACCCGTCGGCCAAGCATGCGGGCATCAGTCTGCTCATCGTCGAGCGCGACATGGCGGGCTTCAGCCGTGGCCGCAAGCTCGAGAAGGTCGGCATGCACGCGCAGGACACGGCCGAGCTCGTCTTCGAGGACGTCGTCGTCCCCGCGGAGAACCTGCTCGGCGAGGAGGGCGCCGGCTTCCGTCAGCTCATGGAGGCGCTGCCGCAGGAGCGGCTGTCGATCGCGGTGTCCGCGATCGCCGGCGCCGTCGCCGCGTTCGACCTGACCCTCACCTACGTCAAGGAGCGTGAGGCGTTCGGCAAGCCGATCGGTTCGTTCCAGAACTCCCGCTTCATGATGGCGGAGATGGCGACGAAGCTCCAGGCCGGCCAGGCGTTCGCCGACCAGTGCGTCGAGCTGCTCAACGAGGGCCGTCTCACCGCCGAGCACGCCGCGATGGCGAAGTGGTGGCTCACCGACCTGCAGGGCGAGGTGCTCGACGCGTGCGTCCAGCTCCACGGCGGGTACGGGTTCATGCGTGAGTACGAGGTCGCCCGCTGGTGGACCGACGCCCGGGTCCAGCGCATCTACGGCGGCACGAACGAGATAATGAAGGAGATCGTCGGCCGCTCGCTGGGCCTCTGAGCCGAGCGGAATACGTAGGGGCGTCACGGCGTTCCTCCCTTCACGGAACCGACCCGACCCGAGCGACCCGAACGGAGCACCGCATGCCGACCGTCGACCTGACCGCCACCTCGTTCACGAGGACGATCGAGGACAACGGCATCGTCCTCATCGACTTCTGGGCCGAATGGTGCGGACCGTGCCGCATGTTCGCCCCGTGGTACGAGGAGGTGTCGCAGGAGCACACCGACGTCGTCTTCGCCAAGGTCGACACCGAGGCCGAGCAGGCGCTCGCCGGCTCGTTCGGCATCCGCTCGATCCCGACGCTCATGGCGTTCCGCGACGGCATCCTCCTCTACAAGGAGGCCGGTGCGCTGCCGAAGGAGGCGCTCGGTCAGCTCGTCGACCAGGTCAAGGCGCTCGACATGGACGACGTGCGTCGTCAGGTCGCCGAGGCCGAGGCGGCCGCGGCTGGCGGGCACGACCACGAGGGCCACGAGCGCCACGAGGGCCACGAGGGCCACGACCACTGAGTCGTCCCGGCAGCGGCTGGACGCTGTCCGGTCGGAGGTAGCGGTGCTCTGTCGGTCGGCGGCGTCGCGGCGTACGGTCGAGACGTCCGCAACACCGCCGATCCCGACAGGCACGTCGATGTCCTCACGAGGCGAGCCACCCCTGGCGCGGCTCAGTGCGGTCTTCGCGGTCGTCGTGGCGATGGCCGCCTGCGCCGACACGGCGCCAGCACCGCTTCCGGAGCCGACGCCCGCGCCCGCTCCCGCACCTGACGCGTCAGCGGGCGATGAGGCGGTGCCCGAGCCGGAGCCGGATCCGCTCGCCGCGCTGACCGCCGAGGCGCTCGCGACGCGTGATGCGCTGCTCGAGGCGGCCCGCGTCGACGACTGGGACGTTGTCGGCGCGCTCATCCCGAGCGACACCCTCTTCACCTCGAACTACGGCGGCGACGACGAGCACGTCGCGCGCTATCGCTCGCTCGACGAGGACGTGCTCGCCGAGATCGTCCTGCTGCTCGAGGGCGACTTCGCGCAGCTCGACGACATCACGGTCTGGCCGGAGCTGTATGCGCGCGTGCCGTTCGCCTTCGGTGCTGACGAGCGCGCGACCCTCGAGACGCGCTACGGCGCGGACGCGCTCGCCGAGTGGGAGGCGGCCGGCACCTACCTCGGCTGGCGCATCGGCATCACCGACGCCGGCGAGTGGATCTTCCTCGTCGCGGGCGACTGACGCCCGACCGGCTCACTCGCCGATCAGCTGCTGCCACAGCTCGAGGCTGAACACGCCCGTGGGCGGACGTCCGGTCCGCAGCTGCAGCCGTGCGACCGCGCGTGCCGTCTCCGGCCCGTACACACCGTCGGCCCCGACGCGGTCGAAGCCCATCGTCGCCGACTGCGTGTTCAGGAACTCCTGCAGGCGACGGACGACCGGTCCCCGCTGCCACGGGTCGCTCAGCACGAGGTCCGCGGTGGGGACCGGAGGTGGCGGCGGTGGCGGGGGTGGACCGGCGGGTGCTGACGGCACCGGGATCGACGAGCCGGCCGTCGTCGGTGCGGACGAGGCCGCGGCGAGCGCATCCGTCCCGATCGCGGCAGGCCCACGCGCTCCGACGCCGATGCGCTCGGGTGACGACAGGACCCCGTCGGCCGCCGCGTCCGCGACGATGCCGCCCGCGCCGTCCTCGAGGAACACGACCGACGCGGCACCGGCCCAGCCGGGACGCGCGGGCAGTCCGACGCGACGCACGTTGCCGGGCGGCAGCTGCATCGCCTGCAGCGCGTACGCGGACAGCTCCGCCGCGCTGAAGCTCGTCGTCGACCGCCGGCGCACGATGTCAGCGACGAGCTGCGCGGCCTCGGCGGTCCCGCGTGCATGGAGGTGCGCCTGGCCGACGGCGAGCAGCTCCGCCTGCGAGCGCGAGCGTGTGAAGTCGCCGCCCGGCCGCGTCTTGCGGTCGCGCGCCCACGTCAGCGCCTGGTAGCCGTTGATCGCCTGCAGCCCTGTCGTCGGGATGTCCTCACCACCCGTCGACACGGGACGGGTGATGTCGACGACGAGCCCGCCGAAGTCGTTCACCGCATCGGCGAAGCCCCACATCGAGGTGACGACCCAGCCGTCCACGCGGAGCCCCCACAGCGACTCGACGGTGCTCACGCACGCCTGCGGTCCGCTCACCATGCACGAGTTGATGCGGGTGGTGCCACGTCCGGAGACCGGGACCCAGCTGTCGCGTGGCACGGACACGAGGCTCGCATGCTGGCGGTCGGCCGACACGAACAGGAGCTGGAAGCCGTCGGCACGGCCGCGCGTCGGATCGCCCGCACGAGGCGGTCCGGCGTCAGAGCCGAGGAGCAGCACGGTGAGCACGCGCCCATCGGCCGCGTCCGCGCGGGCGACGACCACCGCGAGGACCGCGGGGACGGCGAGGATGGCGGCGAGGGTCAGGACCAGCGCACGGCGCAGCGGCGACGGATGCGTCGAGCTGCGCGTCATGGGCTCCCCGCGACTCCCGGAGCGGGTGAGGGGAATCGAACCCCCGTTCCGAGCTTGGGAAGCTCGTGTTCTACCATTGAACTACACCCGCGAGGGGCCGCAGAGTACTCCGCGGCGGGCCCGGGGTGCCGACGGGGGAGTGCCGCGTGATCCTGTCCGACCGCACGATCCGTGCTGCGCTGGCCTCGGGCCGGATCGGCATCGACCCGCTCGACGAGGACGCCGTCCAGCCCTCCAGCCTCGACGTCCGGCTCGGCACGAGCTTCCGCGTGTTCGCGAACCATCGCCACCTCGCGATCGACCCGCATCAGGTGCAGCCCGACCTGACCGACGTGGTCGACAAGGCGGACGATGAGCCGTTCGTCCTCCACCCCGGCGAGTTCGTGCTCGGTGCGACGCTCGAGCGCATCACGCTCCCCGACGACGTCGTCGCGCGTCTCGAGGGGAAGAGCTCGCTCGCGCGCCTCGGGCTCGTCGTGCACTCGACGGCCGGTTTCATCGACGCGGGCTTCGACGGCGACGTCACGCTCGAGCTCTCGAACGTCGCGACGCTGCCGATCCTGCTGCACCCCGGGATGCGCGTCGCGCAGCTCGCGTTCTTCCAGCTCGACGGCCCGGCGGAGCACCCGTACGGGTCAAAGAAGGTCGGCTCGAAGTACCAGGGCCAGCGCGGACCGACCGCGTCGCGCTACCACCTGAACCTGGTGCCGCCGCCCGACGACGCGAGCTGACGCCGCTCGGGGTCAGTGCTGCTGGGGGACCGCGACACCCTGGGCGACGAGCGGCAGCATCCGGCCGCGCTCGAGCACCTCGGAGATGTCGAGCACCTCGACCTTGCCCTCCGGCAGCGAACCCTCCTGCACCTTCTGCGCGACCGCGTCGCTCAGCATCGTCGTGCAGAACGGGCACGCGGTCGAGATGAGGTCCGGGTCGAGCTCGAGCGCCTCGTCGATGCGCTCCATGTTGACGCGCTTGCCGATGGACTCCTCCATCCACATGCGCGCGCCGCCCGCGCCGCAGCAGAACCCGTTCGAGCGGCAGCGGTGCATCTCGGTCGGCTGGATGCCGGGTACCGCATCGACGACGCGGCGGGGTGCGGAGTACACCTCGTTGTGTCGGCCGAGGTAGCACGGGTCGTGGTAGGTGACCTTCGCGTCGACCGGCGTCGTCGCCTCGAGCCGACCGTCCTCGATCAGCTGCGCGAGCACCTCCGAGTGGTGCAGCACCGTGAAGTGGCCGTCGAAGTCGGGGTACTCGTTGCGGATCGTGTTGAAGCAGTGCGGGCACCACGCGACGATCTTCCGCTTGTCCGCGCCGACCGACTTCAGCGTCTCGACGTTCTGCTGCGCCATCGCCTGGAAGAGGTACTCCATGCCGAGGCGCCGGGCCGGGTCGCCGGTGCACGTCTCGCCGGATCCGAGGATCGCGAACTTCACGCCGGCGTCGTTGAGTAGCCGCGCCGTCGACTGCGTGATGCGCTTCGAGCGGTCGTCGACAGCACCCGCGCAGCCGACCCAGAACAGGTACTCGACGTCGTCGGCGAGCGGTGTGCCCGGACGCGCGACGGGGATCTCGAAGTCGAGCGCCTGCGTCCACTCCTCGCGCTTCGCCTGACCGACGCCCCACGGGTCGCCGGAGTTCTCGAGGTTGCGCAGCATCGCGCCCGCCTCCGGCGGGAAGCTCGACTCCATCATCGCCTTGTAGCGGCGCAGGTCGACGATCGTGTCGACGTGCTGGATGTCGACGGGGCACTCCTCGACGCAGGCGCCGCACGTCGTGCACGACCACAGCACGTCGTAGTCGATGACCGCGTCCTCCTGGCCGGGACGGTCACCGACGAGCATCATCCCGAGGATGTCGACGCCGTCCTCCGGACCGCGCTGACCCGTCAGGTACGGACCCTTCGCGAACATGTGGTCGCGCAGGTCCATGATCAGCATCTTGGGGGACAGCGGCTTGCCCGTGGTCCACGCGGGGCACTGCGACTGGCAGCGGCCGCACTCGGTGCAGGTCTGCAGGTCGAGGAAGCGGTCGAACGTCAGATGCTCGATCTGACCGACGCCGAGCACCGTCGACTCGTCCATCGCCTCGAGGTCGATGAGCTCCGTCTGCAGCTTGCCGAGCGCCTTCGGGCGGTCGGGGTCACGGCTGAGCTCCTGGAACGCGATCGTGAGGATGTGCAGGTGCTTCGAGTGGAGCGTGAAGACGAGGAACGCACCGACGATCGCGAGGTGCACGACGAGGTTAACCGCGCCGATCCACTCGAGCGTGAGCGGGTCGATGCCCTCGAGCGCACGGCCGAACAGGTTCGAGACGAAGGCGGCCTCCGTCGGTGCGTACCCCTTCGCGAAGCGCGCGCCGTGCGCGACCCACAGCGTCCAGACGACGAGCACCTCGGCGCCGAGCACCCACCAGCCCTGGTCGAGTTTCGAGCCGGCAAAGCGCGAGTCGCGGCCGCGACGGTGCGGGTCCTGTGCGAAACGGATGCCGGCGAAGATCGCGATGCCGGTCAGCGACAGCAGGCCGAAGGTGTCCTGGAGGAAACCGAGGACGTCGTAGGCGGTCACGCCGCCGAGCGAGATCGCGTTCAGCAGCGGGAGCTGGAACGACGGGCCGACGTACAGCTCGCCGATCGCCTCGAGCACCGTCGTCTGTAGGACGAAGAACGCCCACATGACCCAGAAGTGCGCGATGCCGGGCAGCGTCCAGCGCAGGAGCTTCCGGTTGCCGAGGATGTTCACGAGCGACTGACGGATCGTGCGGCGCAGGTTCCCCATCATCGAGCGCGCGGGGTTCGGACGGGCCGCCCGTGTGAGCGCGATCAGGTAGCGCACGCGGCGGACGGCCCAGCCACCGAAGAAGGCGAGCGTCGCCGTGCCGACCACCACACGGAACAGGGTGAGCGCGAGCTGCGCGTCCATCATGCCCCCGTTCGTCCGGGCCGGGAGTCTAGGGGTGGCGCCTACGCTCGGGCGCAGCGCGCGTGTGACGGGCCGCGCGGTGTCGATGACGGGGACCGGGCATGGTGCGCAGATGGGCCCGACCCGCGAGGGTCGTTCCGGCGCTGCTCGCGCTGTCGGTCGTGGCTGCAGGCTGCGGGGTCGGGACCGGCACGCTGCGCATCGATGAGGCGGAGGCGGAGGTCGTCGCGGTCGTCGCGTCGATCGTGGAGGAGGCCGGGCTCGCGCCGGAGTCCCCGGTCGCAGCCGAACCGCTCGAGCAGTGCGAGCTCCGGACCGGCGGCGCGGGTCTTCGTACCCGGGTCACGGTGCGAGCGGCGCTCCCGGACGGGCCGGATGTGCTCGCGGAGGCGATCGACGCGGCAGCGTCGGTGCTCGTCGCGCGCGAGCTCATCATCGTCGAGTCCGGTGTTCCGGGCACGCTGCTCGGCCAGCGGGACGGTCTGACGGTGACGGTCGGGAGCGACGGCCGCGTGCTCGAGGTCGACGCGCTGACCGGATGCAGGCCCCGGTGATCGTCGTGCGTCGTCGGCGCGCACGCGGTCCCGCAACGGTCGTCGCGTCGATGCTGCTGCTCGCCGCCTGTGGGCCGGTGGAGGGGCCGCGCGGCGACGGGCCCGAAGCGTCGTCGTCCGTAGCGGTCGACGAGCTCGCGCGAGCCAACGACCTCGCAGGGCTGACGCGGGCGCGTGTCACGGTCGGGGAGGGTGACGGAGCGCTCGTGGTCGACGCGCTCGTCGCCGACACCGACGCCGCCCGCGCACGAGGGCTGCAGGGCGTCCCTGAGGTCCCCGACGGTGTCGGGATGCTCTTCGCCTTCGACGGTCCGCCGGGGCCCGGCGGGCGGCCGGGGTTCTGGATGCTCGACACGCTCGTGCCGCTCGACATCGCGTTCGCAGCCGACGGCGTCGTCGTCGGGATCGCGACGATGGTCCCCTGCACGGCGCGGCCCTGTCCGGTCACGCACCCCGGCGTCGCGTACGACGTCGCGCTCGAGGTCGCCGCCGGGGTCCTGACGGACGCTGGCATCGTGCCCGGCGACCTGTTCGTGCGGCAGGACGGTGCCGCTGGCTAGCGTCCGGTCCCAGCGCGAGCACCCGCGAGGACCGAGGAGGCGACGATGGTGTGGCAGCTCGTGGTGGGGGCCTTCCTTGTCCTGCTCCCCTTCGCCATCATGTTCGACCTGCATCCCTCTCGCGAGCGGCTCGACGCCGCGGGGCGTCCGCTCCGACGTGACTGGCAGGCGCAGTAGCCTGCATCGGAACGCCGCAAGTAACCTGAGCCGCATCGGCTCACATCTGGCCCTACCCTCTGGATGGTCCGTATCCTCGCTCCAGACGCCGTTCCAGCCCATCTGAGCGCCCCCGGCGCAGTACGGGCCGCGGCGGACCGAGCAGGACGAACCCGGACGACCCGGATCCAGGAGGACCAGGCATGGCCAAGGCTGTCGGCATCGATCTCGGCACGACCAACTCCGTCGTGTCGGTCATGGAGGGCGGCGAGCCCCAGGTGATCGCGAACGCCGAGGGCGCGCGCACGACCCCGTCGGTCGTCGCGTGGTCCAAGAGCGGTGAGGTCCTCGTCGGCGAGGTCGCCAAGCGGCAGGCGGTCACCAACCCCGACCGCACCATCCGCTCGGTCAAGCGCCACGTCGGCACCGGCTGGACGACCGACATCGACGGCACGGCCTACACGCCGCAGGAGATCAGCGCGCGCGTGCTGATGAAGCTCAAGCGCGACGCCGAGGCGTACCTCGGCGAGGACGTCACGCAGGCCGTCATCACCGTGCCCGCGTACTTCGACGACGCGCAGCGTCAGGCCACGAAGGAGGCGGGCGAGATCGCCGGCCTCGAGGTCCTGCGTCTCGTCGCTGAGCCGACGGCCGCGGCGCTCGCCTACGGCCTCGAGAAGTCCGAGGAGCAGACCATCCTCGTCTTCGACCTCGGTGGTGGAACGTTCGACGTGTCCGTGCTCGAGATCGCGGAGGGCGTGTTCGACGTCAGGTCCACCGCCGGCGACTCGAAGCTCGGTGGTGACGACTGGGACGACGCGCTCATCGACTGGATGGTCACGTCCTTCAAGAACGACCACGGCGTCGACCTCTCCAAGGACCGCATGGCGATGCAGCGGCTGAAGGAGGCCGCGGAGAAGGCGAAGATCGAGCTGTCGAGCTCGCAGGAGACGTCGATCAACCTGCCGTTCCTCACTGCCACGGACGCGGGCCCGCTGCACTTCGAGGCGACGCTGAGCCGCGCGAAGTTCAACGAGCTGACCGCGGACCTGCTCGAGCGCTGCGAGGGTCCGTTCACGCGCGCCATCAAGGACGCGGGCATCGCGACCAGCGACATCGACCACGTGATCCTCGTCGGCGGCTCGACGCGCATCCCCGCCGTGCAGGAGCTCGTCGCCCGCCTCACCGGTGGCAAGGAGCCGCACAAGGGCGTCAACCCCGACGAGGTCGTCGCGGTCGGTGCGGCGCTGCAGGCCGGCGTGCTCAAGGGCGACGTCAAGGATGTGCTGCTCCTCGACGTCACGCCGCTGTCGCTCGGCATCGAGACGAAGGGCGGCATCACCCACAAGCTCATCGAGCGCAACACGACCATCCCGACGCGCCGCTCCGAGGTGTTCACCACCGCCGACGACAACCAGCCGTCCGTCGAGATCCACGTGCTCCAGGGCGAGCGCGAGATGGTCAGCGACAACAAGACGCTCGGCAAGTTCATGCTGACCGACCTGCCGCCCGCCCCGCGCGGCGTGCCGCAGATCGAGGTCGCGTTCGACATCGATGCGAACGGCATCGTGCACGTGTCCGCCAAGGACCTCGGCACGGGCAAGGAGCAGTCGATGACGATCACCGGCGGCTCCGCGCTGCCGAAGGACGACATCCAGCGCATGGTCGAGGACGCGGAGAAGTACGCCGAGGAGGACCGTCTACGCCGCGAGGCCGTCGAGGTCCGCAACCAGGCGGACAACCTCGTCCACCAGACCGAGAAGACCCTGAAGGACCAGGGCGAGAAGCTCGACGCCGCACTCAAGGCGGAGGTCGAGGGCGCCCTGACCGGGCTGAAGGAGGCCCTGCAGGGAGATGACACCGACGCGGTGCGCAACGGGGTGGAGAACCTGTCCGGGTTCAGCCAGCGCCTCGCAGAGGCCATCTACGCGGCGAGCCCCCAGGAGGCGGACGCCGACGCCGCGACCGACACGAACGACGCGGTCGACGACGCAGAGATCGTCGACGCCGAGGTCGTGGACGAGGGCGACGACCAGGCCGCGGCGAGCTGACGCCCGTGCGCGGTCGTCCGCATCCACCCCGCTCCCATGAGCGCACGACGACCCGCACCGCAGGAACCGCACGAGCCGTCGGAGGAGCGACCCGTGAGCGACGAGCAGACCGCCGAGGACTTCGTCGAGGACGCGCCGCCGGTCGCCGCCGAGACTTCCGACGAGGCTGCTGAGGTGGCGGATGCCGCCGCGGCGCTCGAGACACGTGCCGAGTCCGACCCCCGCTCCCGCGTCGAGCTGCTCGGCGAGCTCGAGCAGGTGGAGCTCCAGCGTGACGAGTACCTCGACGACCTGCGCCGCTCACACGCCGACTTCGAGAACTACCGCAAGCGCGTCGCGCGTGACGGCGCGCTCCAGCGTGATCACGGACGCGCCGACGTCGTGAACGCGCTGCTCGACGTGCTCGACGATCTCGACCGCGTCGCTGCCGCCGCCGACGCGCTCGACGGTGCCATGCTCCACGCCGACGTCGGTGCGGTCGCGTCCGGTATCCGCGTCGTGGTGGAGAAGGCGCAGCGTGCGCTCGCGACCTTCGGCGTCGAGCGTGTCGACGCGACCGGTGTCCCGTTCGACCCGACCGTCCACGATGCGGTCCAGCAGGTCGACGCGGACGCGGTCGAGGGCTCCGGCGGCGGCGACGCGACCGGACCGACCGTCCACCAGGTGCTGCGTGCCGGCTACCGCCAGGCCGACCGCGTGCTGCGGCCGGCCATGGTCGTCGTCGCCCAGTGACCCGCTGACCGGGGGACCCCATGGCTCCACAGCGCGAGTGGCTCGAGAAGGACTACTACGCGACGCTCGGCGTGTCCAAGGACGCCACCGCGACGGAGATCAAGAAGGCGTACCGCCGGCTCGCGCGGGATAACCACCCGGACGCGCGGCCCGACGACTCCCGTGCCGAGGCGCGGTTCAAGGAGATCGGCGAGGCCTACGCCGTCGTCGGTGACGCCGAGACGCGCAAGGAGTACGACGAGCTGCGTCGGCTCGGTGCGTCCGGGTTCCGTGGCATGGGTGGCGGGTTCCCCGGTGGCGCAGGCGCCGGCTTCCCCGGCGGGTTCGGCGGCGCCGACCTCGGGGACATCCTCGGCCAGATGTTCGGGGGCGGCGGTGCTCCGGGAGCCGGACGCGGCCGCGCGGGCACGTCGCGCTCGCGCCCTCGCCGTGGCGCCGACGTCGAGACCGACCTGCACCTCACCTTCGAGGACGCGCTCGAGGGCATCTCGACCACGATCAACATCACCACCGAGGGTCCCTGCGCGACCTGCCACGGCAGCGGCGCCGCGCCCGGCTCGAGCCGGGTGACCTGCAGCGCCTGCTCCGGCAGCGGCGAGGTCGTCGTCGACCAGGGGATGTTCTCCTTCGCGCAGCCGTGCGGTCGCTGCGGCGGTGCCGGCACGATCGTCGAGACGCCGTGCCGGACCTGCTCCGGGACGGGCCGGACGCTCACGCCGCGCCGCATCCAGGTCCGCATCCCCGCCGGTGTGCGCGACGGCGCGACCGTGCGCGTCGCCGGACGCGGACAGGCCGGACGGGACGGCGGCCCGGCCGGCGACGTGCTGGTGCGTGTCCGTGTCGCCGAGCATCCGGTGTTCGGTCGTCGTGGCGACGACGTCACCCTCGAGTTGCCGCTGACCTTCGCGGAGGCCGCGCTCGGCACGACGGTCACAGTCCCCACGCCCGGTGGCGAGACGCGACGGATCCGTATCCCCGCCGGGACGCAGCCCGGCAAGGTGCTGCGCGTCCGCGGTCAGGGTGCACCCCGCACGCGCGGGACCGGCAGCGGTGACCTGCTCGTCACCGTCCGCGTCAGCATCCCCGAGCGGCTCGACGCCGAGCAGGAACGGCTCGTCCGCGAGCTCGCCGCGCTCGACGACACGACCGCACGCGACGCCGCCCTCGGCGTCGGCACGGAGGCCTGACATGGCCGAGGCCCAGCGCTACCTCGACCCCGCCGAGGGCGGCTGGTCGTGGTCCCGCCGGCCCTCGGGCCAGCAGCGCCCGCACGCGTCCGACGCCGAGCCCGACGACGGATCCGGGGTCGGACCGGGGGCCGGTCCTGACGTCGAGGACGACGCACCCTTCGACGCTCCCGCCCCGGAGCACGACCTGCCGGCGTTCGTCATCTCGGTCGCGGCCGAGATGGCGGAGCTCCACCCGCAGACCCTGCGCGCCTACGAGCGCGATGGGCTCCTCCGTCCGTACCGGACGCCCGGTGGGACGCGGCGCTACTCGATGCGTGACGTCGAGCGGCTGCGCCTGATCCGCCGGCTCACGCAGGACGAGGGGCTCAACCTCGCGGGCGTCCGGCTCGTCCTCGAGATGGGGGAGCGGCTCGAGCGCTCGCGTCGCCGCATCGGCGAGCTCGAGGAGATGGTCCGCGTGCTCGCGTCGCGCCTCGAGCAGCGTCCGGCCGGCGACCGCTTCGAGATCGTCAAGGCCCCGCCCGCGTCGATGGAGCTCCACCGCTCCTCGCGCCGTACCGGTGCGCGGGCGGCGCCGCCCGTGCAGCGCGCCCGCCCCCTCCCGCCCCCCGAGCTGCGCACCGCCGACGCGCAGCCCGCCGACCGCCGCAGCTGACCGGAGGACCGGATGGATCTCGAGCGACTGACCTCGAAGTCGAAGGAGGCGCTGCGCTCCGCGCTGACCCTCGCGCGCGACCGCAACCATCCGGAGGCCGCGTCCGCGCACCTGCTGCGTGCGCTGATCGACCAGCCGGACGGGCTGACGATGCCGCTGCTGCAGCGTGCCGGCGTGAACCCGTCCGACGTGCGTCGGCGCCTCGACGGGGTGCTCGATGCGCTGCCGGCCGCGTACGGCGCGACGGGCGAGGCGCGCATCAGCGACGCGCTCGTCCGCACGCTCGAGGCGGCGCTCACCGATGCGCAGGCGCTCGGTGACGAGTACGCGTCCACGGAGCACCTCGTGCTCGCGATGCTCGCCGGCAGCGACCGCACCGCAGGCGCGCTGCGCGACGCCGGGCTCGAACGCGATGCGCTGCTCCAGGCGCTGCAGACGATCCGTGGTCAGCAGCGCGTCACCTCGCCCGACCCCGAGTCGACCTACGAGGCGCTCGCGAAGTACTCGCGCGACCTGACCGCCGCCGCCCGTGAGGGCCGACTCGACCCGGTCATCGGCCGCGACGAGGAGATCCGGCGCGCTATCCAGGTGCTCGTGCGCCGCACGAAGAACAACCCGGTGCTGATCGGCGAGCCGGGCGTCGGCAAGACCGCCATCGTCGAGGGGCTCGCGCGCCGCATCATCGAGGGTGACGTCCCGACGCTGCTCAAGGACAAGACGCTCGTCGAGCTCGACCTCTCCGCGATGGTCGCCGGCGCGAAGTACCGCGGCGAGTTCGAGGAGCGTCTCAAGGCCGTCCTCGAGGAGATCGAGGCGTCGGACGGGCGCATCATCACGTTCATCGACGAGCTCCACACCGTCGTCGGTGCGGGCGCCGCCGAGGGCGCGATGGACGCGGCGAACATGCTCAAGCCGCTGCTCGCGCGCGGCCGCCTGCGCATGATCGGCGCGACGACGCTCTCCGAGTACCGCGCCATCGAGAAGGACGCGGCCCTCGAGCGTCGCTTCCAGCCGGTCCACGTCGCCGAGCCGTCCGTCGCTGACACGATCGGGATCCTCCGCGGCCTCAAGGAGCGCTACGAGGTCCACCACGGCGTCCGGATCACCGACGACGCCATCGTCGCGTCGGCGAAGCTCTCCCACCGCTACCTCACCGAGCGCTTCCTCCCGGACAAGGCCATCGACCTGCTCGACGAGGCGGCCGCAGGGCTGCGCATCGCGATCGACTCGATGCCGCCCGAGATCGACGAGGTCGACCGTCGGCGTCGCCAGCTCGAGATCGAACGGGTGGGGCTCGCGAAGGAGGAGTCGGCGAGCGCGAAGCAGCGGCTCGCCGACCTCGAGGTCGAGCTCGCGGAGCTCGGCGAGAAGCTCGACGTGATGAAGGCGCGCTGGCAGCAGGAGAAGGACGCGATCGCCGAGCTGCAGGCGCTGCGCGAGGAGCTCGAGGCGGCCGGCCACGAGCTCGGCACCGAGACGGACACCGAAGCCATCGCGCACCTCGTGGAGGAAGCCTACGAGGGCGACCTCGCCGAGGCCGTGCGCAAGGCCCTCCATCGGGCGCACGGCGCCTATGCCCT
>Ga0181579_10001308_pt1 | contig 20560 bp, 25 predicted proteins | sample 071ome_24_FD_132996 | JGI IMG/M metagenome (GOLD analysis project Ga0181579, IMG submission 132996) | Coastal salt marsh microbial communities from the Groves Creek Marsh, Skidaway Island, Georgia - 071402CT metaG (megahit assembly) | ecosystem: Environmental > Aquatic > Marine > Intertidal... | reverse complement strand
ATAACCATCCCATGGGATATCGGAGGAGAAGATGACAAAAGGTACGATTTATGATCTGCGCGATCAACTGGCGGTCGGTCAAATATCGCGGCGGCAATTTCTGAAGCGAGCAGGGGCGCTGGGGATCAGTGCGGCGGCGACTTCAACCCTCCTGGCTTCGGCTGCGTCCTCGGCGGCAACCCGAAAGACCGGGGGTACGCTTCGCGTCTGTATCGCAAGTGGCGGTCAAACAGACAGCCTGGATCCAACCAAATTCCTGTCCACTGGTGACTACGCCCGCGGGCACTCAATCTACAACCCGTTGGTGGCGCTTAATCCCAGCATGCAACCCATACCGGCGCTTGCGGAATCCTGGGAATCGAACTCAACCGCAGATGAATGGGTCTTCTCGCTGCGTAAGGGTGTGACCTTCAGCAACGGAAAAGACTTCACCTCAGCTGATGTCCTTTATTCCTTGCAACGTCATTTAAGGCCCGAGTCGGAGTCCCCAGGCAAACCGTTGCTTGAACAAGTTACTGAAATGAAAGCAGACGGCGCGCATGTGGTTCGAATGAAAACCGCATCTCCAAACGCGGACCTGCCGATTCTCTTCACCCAACCGCAGTTCATGATCTCACAGGAGGGCGAGGAAGAATTCGTCAATCCCTCAGGGACTGGCGGGTTCATCATGAAAGAGTACGAGGTGGGGATCTACGCGCGTGTTGAGCGAAATCCCAACTATTGGGGTGATTGTTACCTTGACGCCCTGGAGTGGATCACCAATGTCGACGGCACCGCACGCATGAATGCGATGATGGCCGGTGAGTACGACATCGCCACCGAAGTGGATCGAAACCTGATTGATCTGGTAGAGCGCGCACCGGGAGTTGAAATCGTTGCGTCTGCTTCCGGAAGGCACACCAATCTGTCGATGATGTGTGACCGTGAGCCAACCAGTAATCATGATCTCAGGCAGGCGTTGAAATATTGCATTCCACGTGAACAGATCATCCAGAATGCCTTTAAGGGATACGGCATGGTGGGTAATGACCACCAGGTGTCCCCTACGGATCCGTTTTATTGCGATGAGATTGCCCAACGGACTTTTGATCCGGACAAAGCGCGGCACCACTTTAAGAAGTCTGGCGTGGATGGTGCCAGTATTACTTTGTATACCTCTGATATGGCCGTCTCAGGCTCAGAAGCGATTGCACTGATTTATGCTGAGGGCGCGAAAGCGGCTGGGATCGACTTGCAGGTTCAGGTTGCGCCTCCTGGATCTTATTGGAGCAAAGTCTGGATGCAGGTGCCGGTGTGCGTGTCTGGATGGGATGCGCGGCCGACCGCCGATCTGATGTTGACCATTGCAAATAAATCCGACGGCTCATGGAACGAGACGGCCTGGGGAAGTGAGCGTTTTGATCAGTTGCTGGTGGCGGCACGCGGTGAGACTGACGCGACCAAGCGAAAGGGCATGTACTGCGAGATGCAGCAGATGCTCCATGATGACGGCGGCGTTGGAATGCTTGGGTTTTATGACATGATCGACTCAAGACGTGACAATGTTGTGGGTTTTGATCCACATCCGGCTGGATACAACCGCGACGCGTTTTTCGCCACAGATATCTCCTTCGCTTAAGGCGGGCAATTCCGTTAATAGAAGCAACGAAAAAGGGGCGGCTGATGGCCGCCCCGTTTTTCTTGCGTGTCTGATGAGATGTCATGGTTAGACTTCTGATTCGCCGGATCCTGCTCGGTATCGTCGTGACCTGGGTGGTCTCGATGATGATTTTTGCTGCGACAGAGTTGCTGCCCGGTGACGTCTGTCATGCTGTTCTGGGGCAGGGGGCAACCGAGAAATCACTAGAGAGCTGTCGCGAACGCCTTCAGTTAAATCAGCCCATGCACACGCGGTATCTTCAATGGCTGGGGAGACTGACGACGGGGGAACTCGGAACTTCTCTGGCGAACGATCTTCAAATCTCTGACCAGATTGGGGCTCGCGCATGGAACACCGTAAGACTGGCGGCACTGACCGCGCTGATTGCTGTGCCACTGGCAGTTCTCCTGGGTTTGATTGCGGCCATTCGGGCCGACAGTTCGGTTGATCGGGGCATCTCCATTGGAACGTTGTGTTTTATCTCTGTCCCCGAATTTTTTACCGGAGTGCTCTTGGTTTATATCCTGGCGGTACAACTTCGGTGGATGCCGGCGGTAGCGAATTATCGCGACCTTACGAGGGGGGACTTTCTCGAAGTGATTGAAGCGCTGGCACTGCCTATTGCGACACTGACGTTTGCCGTTCTCGCACATATGACACGGATGACCAGAACCGCCGTGCTTAACGTCATGTCGTCGCCCTATATCGAGCAGGCAGTTCTTAAAGGTGCATCAAGAACTCGGGTAATCATTCGACACGCATTGCCCAATGCTGTTGCCCCGATTGTCAATGTGATTGCGCTGAACCTTGCCTATCTGGTCAGTGGTGTGGTGGTGGTTGAGGCAATTTTCAGGATTCCTGGCCTGGGCACTCTGATGGTTGAGTCTGTCATTTACCGAGATATCCCCACGGTGCAGGCGATCGGTATGTTGTTTTGTGTGACTTATGTTGGGTTTAATCTGATCGCAGATGTCATGGCCATCATTGCCAATCCCCGATTAAGGCATCCGCGATGAGTGCAGCTTCGCGAGCACCGTCTGAGACGGATCTGAAGACGCGATTTACGCCTTCACTCATTATTGGGGTGGTGATCGTCGGTTTCTGGCTGTTGGTGGCACTCTTTGGCCCCGCACTTGCTCCTCATCTGGAGTCGGATATTGTGACGGACATGAGTTACGCGCCCGCAGGGGAAGTCGGTCTGCTGGGAAGCGACTATCTTGGTCGGGATGTGTTCTCCCGCCTGTTGTACGGCGCCCGGATGACGATGGGTCTCGCGCTGCTGGTGACGCTGCTGTCATTTTCTCTGGGCGTGATCCTGGGATTTATTGCCGCAATCAGCGGTCGCTGGATTGACGGGTTAATGAGTCGGATCAATGACGCATTGATGGCCTTCCCCTCGATCATCCTGGCGCTAATCGTGATGTCGGCACTCGGCACCTCCTTGATGATCATGATCGTCACCGTCGCAATAATCGACTCGACCCGGGTATTCCGACTGTCGCGCGCCTTGGCGATGGATATCTCGGTGATGGATTTTGTCGATGTGGCCCGCTCCCGTGGAGAGAGCTTGTGGTGGATCACGGTCCGCGAGATTCTGCCCAATACACTCGCACCCCTCGCGGCAGAATTTGGGATCAGGTTTACTTTCGCGATCCTCTTTATCAGTGCGCTGAGTTTTCTCGGGCTCGGGGTACAGCCCCCCGCCGCTGATTGGGGTGTAATGGTGAAGGAAAATCTTCAGGGGTTGCTGTTTGGTTCTGCCGCTGCACTGATGCCTGCCGCCGCCGTTGCTTCATTGACTGTTGGAGTGAACCTGATCGTCGATTGGTTCCTGCGGCGCATGGGCGGTGACGTCTCTCAGGAACTGATGAACTAGCCCGAGCGCAGTATGAGCGCAGTTATCGACATTCAAGATCTTTGGGTGGAGGCCCGTTCGTCAGGCGGCAGCTTTCAACCTATTGTTGAAGGAGTCAGTGTCAGCGTGTATCCGGGTGAGGTGGTGGCGCTCATTGGCGAATCCGGGTCCGGAAAGACCACAACCGCATTGTCGGCCATGGCGTACAGCAAGCCTGGGTGCCGTATCGTAGGCGGCAGCATCACCCTGAATGGTCGTGATCTTCTAAAGCTGGATCAGGAGGAGCGCCGTCAGTTGCGCGGGCGAGAGGCGGCCTATGTGGCTCAAAGTGCAGCAGCTGCTTTCAATCCAGCGATCCGTATCGGCGATCAGGTTATTGAAAGTACAGCGATTCACCAGCTTATGCCTCGTGATGATGCGCTGCGTGAGGCAGTAAAACTCTATCAGCGTTTGGATCTTCCCGACCCCGAGCGGCTCAGCAGCCGATATCCCCATCAGGTAAGTGGGGGCCAGCTACAGAGGCTGATGGCGGCGATGGCAATGTCATCAAGTCCTGCACTGCTCATTCTTGATGAACCCACGACAGCGCTCGATGTGACGACTCAGATTTCGGTCCTTAGCGCTTTTAAAGATCTGATCCGGGGTCAGAACACCGCTGCTATTTATGTTACCCACGATCTCGCGGTAGTGGCACAGATTGCGGACCGCATCGTCGTAATGCAAAACGGCAAAGTCATGGAAGCGGGTGCTACTGAACAAATCATCTCCCGTCCAGAGAATGCCTATACCCAGACGTTGATGGCGGCTGTCAGGCCGCCGCCAAAATCGATATCCGTTGAGGGTGAAGGCTCAGATCAGACTGACGATGAGACGATAGTCAGCGTGGACTCGATTACGGCGGGTTACGGTCGAACCGAAACGAAAATTGTGCTGCAGGATGTGAGCGTGGCGGTGCCCAAGGGAAAGGTCGTGGGCGTCATTGGGGAGTCAGGCTGTGGCAAGAGCACCCTGGCGAGGGTTATTGCCGGTTTGCTTCCCCAACGCTCAGGTGAGATTTACTACCATGGGCAAGAGCTTCCGAATGTAGCAAGACGCAGAACCCGCAGTGTGCTTAAGAGTATTCAGATTGTCTTTCAGATGCCTGACGTTGCGATCAACCCGCGTCATCGCGTTCGGGAAATTCTCGGTCGGCCGTTGGATCTTTTTGTTGGCCTGTCTGCAAGTGCTCGGGAATCGCGTATTGATGAATTGCTCGAACTGGTTGAACTGCCGACGTCTTATAAAACCCGACTGCCGGGAGAGCTGTCGGGCGGCGAGAAACAGCGGATCAACCTGGCCCGCGCGCTCGCGGCTGAGCCCGAAGTCATTTTGTGTGATGAGGTCACCTCGGCCTTGGATACGGTCGTTGGCAAGGCCATCATCGATCTTCTAAAAAAGCTTCAGGCAAATCTCGGGGTCGCTTATCTCTTCATCAGTCATGACCTGTCCACAGTCGCCTCTTTTGCTGACCACGTTGTTGTTTTGTATGCCGGCCGGGTCGTCGAGCAGGGGCCGCTTGCCTCGGTTCTGGCGCCCCCGTTTCATCCCTACACGCGTTTGCTGCTGAATTCTGTACCCGAACTGCGCACTGACTGGCTTGATGGCGTGGTTGCCTCGAAAGCGCACCTGGATCATCTCGGTCAGGCAGTGAATAGCGGCAAAGTCGGTTGCCCGTTCTTTAGCCGGTGCGCCGTGGCGGTTAATGATGTTTGCAACCGGCAAGATGCGCCGCTTCGGCAAGTATCGCAAGGACATACTGTGGCCTGTCATCTTGAGTTGGATGCCTTGCGAGAATAGCGCCAACCACCAAGCGCGGTTTCTCAAAGAAATACTCTGCGCACACGGAAAGTGGTATCGTCCGGCCTCTACCGCAACTTAATCAGAAAATGACAACTGAAAAACCAGAAGGTTTTTCCGGTTACCACCGCAAGCAGGACTGGACTGAAGATCCGGAGTTAACGCATATCACCCGGGGCACACCCTGTGGCGAATACTTGCGGCGCTACTGGCATCCGATCGCGATGACCGAGGAGGTCACCGACCTGCCGTTGTTGGTTAAAGTCTTAGGGGAGGAGCTGGTCCTCTTTAAGGACAAAAGTGGAGACTTTGGGCTGCTGCATAAGCACTGCTCTCATCGGGGCGCCTCTCTTGAATTTGGCATTGTTGCGGATCATGGGATCATCTGTTGTTACCACGGATGGCATTACGCGGTGGATGGCACCCTGATTCGCGCAGGCTCAGAGCGCGAAGACGGACCAATCTGCAAGAAGGTGGTTCACGGCGCCTATCCGGTGATTGAGAGAGACGGGCTGGTATTTGCTTATCTTGGCCCCCCAGAACTCAGACCGCCTTTTCCAATATTTGATACGCAGGCCGACACAGGGGTCGAGAAGGTCCCTTTTTCCCTATCGACACCATGCAACTGGCTGCAGATCTATGAGAACACTCAGGATCCCGTGCACGTGGTTCATCTGCACTCCAATGTCAGCGGAATCCAATTTGGAGCCGCTTCTGGAGTAGATCAGATCATTGAGTATCAGGACAGTCCTTTGGGAATGATCAATATTCAAACACGGCAGGTCGGTGAATTTGTCTGGAACCGAACGGTGGAGTCGATCCTGCCCAATGCCAATCAGACTGGCGCAATCTGGGAAGAAGCGCAAAATGAGAAGTTTTTCCAGCGAAGCTCCCTGTTGCGCTGGGTCGTGCCGTTGGACAATACCTCAACACGCACCATTGGCTGGCGCTACTTAAGCCCTGAATTGGATCCCGAGAATCAGGGCGATCGTTCGCAGATTGGCAAGGAAGGGATCGACTTTATCGGCCAGACCGCGACCGAGCGATCTCACGAGGAAGCGCAGAGGCATCCGGGAGACTATGAGGCACAGGTATCCCAAGGCCCGATTGCCATCCATGATCGTGAAAATCTTGCCAGTTCCGATGCCGGCGTTGCTCGTCTGCGGCGTCTTTTGCGAAAACGTGTGACAGAGCTGCATTCGGGCGAGGAGCCGGCGCCTCAGGCAAGAGAGGAAGGCGAGATCGTCCCGACCTACACCCAAGACACGGTGTTCAGGACGCAACTCAACGACCAGCAAAGAAAGGGGTTTGGGCAAGCGGTCGCCAACACGGTAGTTAACAGCGGGGATAAGGACCCTCAAGAGCGGGAGTTGATGGTAAAGCAGACCTGTGAGACATTTGAGGGGGAGTAGACGAGATTCCACCACAGTAATAAAGAAGTTTAAGGAAGTTTTTTAGTTTTAACCCGAGAGGAAATAACGGAGGAAGTAACCCGATGAATCAGTTTAAGAAATTAATTGCGCGAAGTATTTTTGTTCTCGCCGCGCCGTTGCTGGCCACCAGCGCGCAGGCGGAGGACTCCGTGCTCCATACAATTCTCAAAGAGGGTGTATTGAAGGTGGGTACCACCGGTGACTGGAACCCTATGACGATGCGCGATGCCGCGACCAACAAGTACACCGGTTTTGACATCGATGTCAGCACCAAACTGGCCGAAGATCTTGGCGTTGAGATTGAGTATGTCCCGACGGACTGGAAAACCCTGGTGGCCGGCGTTACCGCCGACAAGTACCACATGACCGGTTCGGCTTCGGTAAATCCCAAGCGTGCCAAGGTCGCAGGATATTCAATTTCTTATGTGGAAGTCGGTCAATTGCCGATGATCCACAAAAAGAATGCAGACCGTTTCAAATCCTGGGATGACATCAACCAGGCGGGAGTGAAGGTTGCGGCCAACCTTGGCACCACACAGGAGCAGTACATCAAGACCTTCTTCCCCAACGCAACTCACGTCGTCGTTGAATCACCGGCCCGTGATTGGCAGGACGTTTTGGCGGGGCGCTCTGATGCCAGCATTACTTCAAACATTGAAGCACACAAACTGGTCGAGAAGTATCCGGATCAGATGATGATTGTGCCGGTGGATCAGGCAAAGGCCCGTACACCGCTTGCTGTCTTGCTGCCGCAGGGTGATCAGGTTTGGATCAACTACGTGAATCACTGGATTTCACTGCAGCAGGCTCGCGGCTTTTTTGACGGTCTCAAAAAGAAGTGGGGCCTGTAATCAGTTGTAGTCCTCAAGACTGACGGAAAAGGCCCGTTTTCACGGGCCTTTTTTGTTTCTACAATATCGGCTTGATCCCTACATGAATAGGTCTAGAACTTGAATCTTCAAACGGCAACCAGCCAGGAGGTCGAAGATTACCTAAAGACCTGCACCGCCATTATCTTACCCACCGGTTCGCTGGAGCAGCACGGCCCAGTTGGACTGATCGGGACAGATGCTATCTGCGTTGAAACCATTGCACTGCGGGCAGCAGAGCAAGAATCTGTTCTGGTTGCGCCGGTTCTGAACTATGCCCCAGCGCAGTTTAATCTTGGGTTTGCCGGAACGATTTCGCTTTCTGCGCAGACTTTTTCAAGGATATTCACTGAAATTTCAAACTCACTCATGCGCAGTGGGTTTGACCGGATCTACGTATTAAATGGCCATGGCGCCAATCTTGCGCCATTGAGAAGCGCAGTCCATGATCTTTACCTCAGGCACGACGATGCCGCCCCGAGGATCAAGATCCGTAACTGGTGGGATTTCCCTAAGGTAAATGCCTTGCGTCAACAACTCTATGACGAGTGGGAAGGCCTGCACGGTACCCCGTCCGAAGTCGCGATCACCCAATATGCTGTGCGCACGGTTAAGCGCGAGAACGCGGATCCGCCGCGTGCATTGTCGAAAGATGAAATTCGCGAAACGGCCGGCGATTACCACGGGCCCGCGAGTGAGCACAGGGAGAATTTTCCAGACGGCAGGGTGGGGTCTTTTTCAGAACTCGCTGAACACGAGCACGGCAGGCAGTTTGTCACAGCCGCCGCCAACGCACTGATTGAGGAGTTCAGGGCGTTTGTGAAGGAATAGCCGCTTGATCGTGTCTATTGCTTAGCGTTGCCGATCAACGCTCTTCGGTGTGCATCTTCCGCTCCAGCCATCGCACACCGGCCGACACGATCAGAATCAATACCAGGTATTCCAGAATCAGGAAGGTGTAGATCTCCAGCGGGCGGTATTCGGTTACGACAAGCTCGTTTGCCCTGCGGGTGAGTTCCTGCATGCCGATCACTGATGCCAGTGATGACATTTTCAGCATATAGACGAACTGGTTGCCCAAAGGAGGCAGGATCACCTTAATCGCCTGAGGAAGAATAATGAGGCGCATTTTCTGGCTGTATTTCAGGCCCAGTGCGTCTGCCGCCTCAATCTGACCTCTTTGAATCGATTGGATTCCCGCCCGGAAAATCTCGGCCTGAAAGGCGGAGTCGGATATCCCAAGTGCCAGCACGCTCGCCAGGAAAATACTGATACTCATGCCAGCCACCTGGGGAAGGCCGTAATACACCCAGAGTATCAGGACCAGCAGAGGGACCGCTCGAACCAATTCCACGTAGGCGACGTTGATTGCCTGCGCCGTTCGGTTGGTTGCGATACCCGGCAGTGCGATGAGAAAGCCCAGCACCATCGCGAGCGCGATGGAAACAATGGACAGCACGATCGTATCCTTCAACCCGCCAAGCAGGAATTGAATATTGGTCATGCCCTGCGCTGTGCTGGGCGAGATAACGTACCAGCCCCACGTGCCACTGTCGCCGGACCCAGCGCAACCGCCAACAGACACCACAGCAGCAAACAGAAATAAAAATCTAAAGCGCTTCTTCATTCAGGTCACGTGTTGCATCGAAGTGGGACGAGCATCAAAATGCCCGCAGTTGCGAGACTGGCGATTATATCCAGATAAACCGAAGCTCAGTGGCAGAACGTCTCTCATTCGGTGAAGTTAAGACGAATAAATAACCTTGCCGAGTTAATGCTTAATTCATCACATACCTAGGCCATCGCACCAATGGACGCACTTGCCGATTTCATCGACCTCGAACGTTATCCGATTGACAACTTGGAGTCCTGCGCTGGCCGAACTCTGATTGAGAGTTGTCAGGTCATGATGCGAGAGCGGGCCATCTGCGCTCTGAAAGGCTTTCTGAAGCCTGTCTTTTTGCAAGAGATATCAGCTGAAGTGACGCAACTTGAGAGCGAGATGCGTCGTGTAGATTTTCCTGCGACCCCCTATGGCTGGCTCAAGAACACAGGATTCTCGAAAACCCACCCCAGAAGCCGTGTTTTCGATCGGCGTTGTGGTGTCTTGACCAGGGACCAATTGGACTCCAAGGGGCTTTGCGTGCGCCTTTTCCAGTTCCCGGAGTTGACCGAATTTGTTCGACAACTTCTTGGTTATGAACAGCTGTTCAATTCGGCCTGTCCCAATATATCGGTAAGGCTCAACATCATGGAATCCGGTGATGAGTTTGGGTGGCATTACGACACCAACGACGGAGCGGTGTCATTGGTTCTTCAATCTGCGGAAGAGGGTGGCGATTTTGAATATGCCCCGTTGATCCGTAACGAGGCAGATGAAAATTATGATCAGGTAGGTGCGATTTTTTCAGGAGAGGAAACTCCTGATGTAGCCGATGCCCCTGCTGGGACGTTCATCCTTTTCATGGGCAGGCGGTCGTTGCATCGCGTGGCACCGATCGGCAAGAGTCGACGATCCCGTCAAACCTTGTTGTTCAGCTATGACCGTCAGCCCGGGATGGTCTTTCCGGAGAAGATCCGCAAAAGAATGTTGGAGCCTTCCCGCGAGCCTTTTCTGGGTCAGTAGGTGAGCGATTTATCCTGCGACCAGATTCAGTTGAGTTTTGTCGCGATCCAGGCGGCTATGGCGGCCCGATTTTGATCAATAATTTGGCGAACCACGTCGGTTTCGTAGAGGGCGCGTCGCCAGCCAATAATCTTCTTTGAGATTCGAGGTGTGAGGCCCATGCTGGTTGCGATGTCCTCCATCATGAACAGGGTGGTGGCATAGGCACAGTCGGCGAGCGAGAGCGTTTCTCCCCCTAGATACGGCCTGGGGTTCACAAGAACATCCAGACGATCGAGGTGTGCATTCATCATCTCAATCGACGCCCTGGCGCCCTCGATGTGCTCAGAATTGCCTACCAGCGGAAAAAGCGTGCGAAGAGCAGGCTCAAGGCGGGTATCGTGGAATCGGGTAATTGATTTCAGAATGGCCCGATCAAGGGGGTCAGCCGGGCGCATTTTGGGCTCGGCAAAGAGATCTTCAAGCAGTTCTACGATGGCGTCAGAGTCGTGAAGAATTCTGCCGTTGATGTTTATGGCCGGCACGGAGCCCGCGGGCACAAGGCGGCGATAGTCCTCGCTTTTGTAGCTCCCGCCAGCCGGCCGCTCCTCGGTATATTCAATGGACTTTAGTTCAAGCACAAGCCTCACTCGAGCACAGTAAGTGCTCTCGGGCACGGCATATAATGTGATGAGCTCAGGCACTGATGAAGGCGCTCCCGATGAAGCGGGTTCAAGATAACTCGATTTGGGAAGTGGCCGGATCAGATCAGCATAAACGAAACAGGGACTGAATACTATGACAGCGTGGATCAGGATGATTGAGGATCAGGATGCAGATCCTGAGTTGTTGGAGGTACTGAAGCTCGCCCGCACGCCGCACGGGACCGTGGACAACGTAATGCGTGTTCATTCCTTGCGGCCCAACACCATGAAAGGGCATGTGATCCTTTATCGTGCTGCCCTGCATGATGATGCCAACACACTTCCCATGTGGCTTCAGGAGGTAATAGGCTCCTACGTCTCTTTGCTGAACGACTGTGATTATTCCTATGCAAACCACTGGGCAAATGCCAAGCATCTTATGGGTGATGATGCGAAGGCTGATGCCGCAGAGAGCGCTCTTAAGAATAGAAAGCCAGAGGATGCTTTCGATGGCAAGACGCTGGCGTTATTGCGTTATGCACAGAAGCTGACGCTGACGCCGGGAGAAATCGTGCGAGAGGATGTGACCGCGCTGACCGAGGCAGGGGTTGATGACGGAGAAATTCTCGAGGCCAATCAGATTATCGGCTACTTCAACTACGTCAACCGATGTCTTAACGGCTTGGGCGTGACTACTGAAGGAGATATCGTGGGGTACTACAGTTCCAGTGATTCAGCCTGACACGTTGGGAGCACGTTTTGACTAATTCCGATAACCCGCACGGCCAGGGTCTGGCCAATATGCTGGAGGGCGCGGTCACGATCCCGCCCGGTGCAAGCGTGCTGGTCGCTTATGAAGATGCATCGCTGGGCTGGTATGACGCGGAACTTAAAGACCGAGTGATCGAGTATTGCCGGGAAAGACTGACTGCCAAGGTCGACTCCGTGGAGGTGGGGCTTCCCGCCAATACGCCGTCTGCCCCGTTGGAAGAAAAGCTTCAGGAGAAAAGATTCGACTGGATCATCTTTCTTGCCCGTCTGGGAGACCAGGGTCGTTTTGATGAGGATCACGATGGGCCTCGCAAACTGATGGTCTACACGCGCCGATTCTCGCAGTTGGCGAGCACTTTTGGCACGGTGCCTCAAAATGCCATGATCACATTGAAAAAGGTGGTCGATGATCTAATCAATAACGCAACAACCATCACGATAACCTGCCCTCATGGCACAAAATTGATCGGCAAACCAAACCCGAACGTTTCCAAGACAGGCGAAAGCAAAGACGTCACGGTTGTCAGGTTTCCCGCAGCGGTCAGCACACCCGTTTCTGCCAAAACCTTTTCCGGCCAGGTCGTATTGAGACAGGGGCTTACCTCGACCGGCTCAAAGGTTTATGACCCGCCGAACCTGCCGATTGCCTCGCAGGTCGTGGCGCATGTAACCAGGGGGCGGATTGAGCGCTTTGATGGACCTGAGGAAGACGCCCAAGCGGTACGCTCTCACTACGACAAAGTAGCTGGTCTTTTCGGGATCGAGCCGATGATTGTTGACTCATGGCACCAGGGTTTGCATCCGGGAACGGATGCCAGCCCCAGGCCTGAAGAGGATCTGTGTCTTTGGGGTGAAACCCTGTTCACGAGCCCTCAATACCTTCACTTTCACACCTGTGGAGAGTATCCGCCCGGTGAGATCTGCTGGATGGTTGAGTGTCCGACGGTACAGTTGGATGGCCGGAGTCTTTATGAGAATGGGCACATACAGGTGGAGAAGTTTGAGGCCTTCAAACCCTGTCTGGATCAGCACCCTGAATTGCGAAGGCTTTTTCAATCTAAAGCAGGGTCAGCGTCAGCAGTGCAGTGACGCGGCTTCCTATCATTCAGGCGGGAGTCTTTGAGTAGATGTTCAGATATTTAAGGCAGATCACTCTCAGGCAAGAAGCCAGATTCTTGTCGTTGGCAACGAGGCATTGATCTGCGATTTCCTGAATGACGCCGTTAACGCTCATTTTATGGTCGTGGGCGATCTCGTCGAGTACGTTCCAGAACGCACGTTCAAGTCGCAGGGTTGTGGACTGACCATGGATGCGCAGGCTGCGTTTTTCGGGAATGAATTCGTTAATCTGTTCGGTCGTACAGGCATTAAACATATGTGCCAGTGCGCTGTCTGATTCAATAAAGATGGACACAACAGATCTCCCGGAGGTTGTAAGCAATAAATACCACCTGCTTGCGCTGATTATAGCCATGATCAGGGGGTGCGCCAGTTCAAGAATCTGAGATAAAACTTCATCGTTAATGGAACTATTCAGAAAGACACTTGATCCCGTCATCGCGTTATCCGCGATTGCTGTACTGGATATTTTTCTTTTTCTGATCGTCGGCGCCTGGACAGTGGGCGGCGGTGAAACAATGATGACGGGCCTCATCGCCCAGTTCTTTTTGGGCGATACCATCGATCGCATTCCTTTCTGGCATGAGGTTTTCAAGCCGGACGCGGGCTACTGGAAGATTTACATCTCCCTTGGGATGTTATTTGGCGCGATTGTGGGTGCTGTTGCCAGCAAAGAATTTTTCTGGCGCTTCCCCAAGCGGCTTTCCGAGTGGGTCATGATCACGGTCGGCGGACTACTGATGGGTATCGGTATCCGCCTCGCATTCGTCTGCAACGTCAGCACCTTCTTTGGTTTGACACCGGAGCTTAATCTGGGGGGATACCTGGCGATCAGCGGAATTCTGGCTGGCGCCTGGTTTGGTTCGCTCATCTACAAACGTGTGCTGGAGGGCGGTTGATGTCTGCACTTGCTGAGTGTCTTGTTGCTTTTGTGTTCGGCTCGGTGGTGGGTCTACTGGTACAGCGCTCCCGGTTCTGCAACACGGCTGCACTTCGCGATGCCATGCTTTTCAAGACATTCCGAAACACCAAAGCGCTGCTGGTGGCGATGATGATCCTGACGATAGGATTTACTGCGTTCATTTCCATCGGCGCAGGCAATCCGATGCGCTTTGACGTTGGGGTCAATCAGATTCTCGGGTTGTTTCTGTTTGGGACTGGTATGGTGCTGGCAGGAGCCTGCACGGTGTCGACATGGGTCAAGGCGGGGGAGGGAAATTTCGGTGCCATATGGGCGTTGATCTTCACTTTCGTGGGCATGTTCCTGTTCTCCCTGATTTGGTCCTATATTTATTGGCCCCCGGCGCCCTCGGCGATGACCGGAGAGTTATCGGTCGAGCGATTGCAGTTTGGCTTCTCCAACGCGGAGACTTTGCAGGAGAAGACCGGGATCCCGGCTATTTTCTTCGGCATGATTCAGGCCGCGGTGCTGTATGGGCTGTATCGGGCAATCAAACGTCGAGAAGCGACATCGGCTGCGACAAGCTGAGGTCGCCAGGTATTCGGCAGATGGCAAACAGTATGGAGCTCGGAACACAAGCGTTGCCGCTTTAATTTGTTCAGGTCAACGTCAGGTCAACGTCAGGTCAACGATAGAGGATTGACGATGGGGTTATTTGGAAAGAAAAAAGACTCAGCAGCAGGACAGGATAACGGCAGTGTATCGGTCGCGCTGAGCGATGGCTCATCCGTAGCCGTCACGGCAACTGTTGACTGTATCGGGGATTCGTGCCCCAGACCACAACTTATGACACGAAAAGCCGTCGGTTCAGCAGGGGCCGGCGATGTGGTTGCGGTGCTCATTGATAACCCGACCTCAATGGAGGCGATTCCGCCCATGTGTCCGGAGATCGGAGCAACGCATCTTGAGACGCTGCGCCAGGACCGGGGATGGCAGGTTCTGGTTCGCAAGGATTAGATCTTTATGTTCATGACTCAACCAGGAGCGCAGAGCATGCAGAGCATACAGAGCATAAAGACGAAACGCCTCGCGTGGCGCAGGGAGAACGTTGAATGACTGCCGAGCGTCAGTTCGCGGTGTTGGTACTGCTGATTGTTGTTGGCGGCGCCGCAGCTTTTTTCCATCTTGCAAGTGCTGCGCCGGCAAGCCTGCGGTTCAGCCAGAATGGCGCACCGTTTTACGCGCACAGCGTCCAGCACCCCGAATCCGGAAAGTGTCTTTCGACCCGGGAACTTGTCCAGCATTTCCTCAATTAGCCATGGATATTCTTCTAATCATTCACCTTTGCGCGTTCGTCGTTGCGTTCTATTTTTTTGCTCTGTCCATCATCGGACGAACATTCAAGTGAATAGAGCCGGAGTCATTTTCTGCGTTGTCTCTGTTGTGCTGTCGCTCGCACTGGTGATGGCCTTGATGCCCTCCGCCATGGTGCCTGCATCGGTGGCGGCGGACGCGGCAACGTGCAAGACGCTTGAGGATGATATAGAAGTGGAACTCTCAGGCGTGCTGGAAGGGGTCAGTATGTATGACCTGTTGAGTCATTATCTTGAGAATCCCCCCACTGTGCAGGCAGGTGCAGCTGCGAGGGTACGACAGTTCGGCGGTTGTTGAGTCTGCGAGGAATCTGATTGAACATGGACGTCAGAACAGGATCCCGTCGGTTCCGAGAGACCGTCCTTGTCGCGTTTATCGCGGCCTTAGTGTTCGCCAAGCCATGCACCGCCCCGGCAGATGAGCTGATTCCTGCAGTTTCGTCTTTGAATGCGCCTGCAGATATCGTGTTCGTAGATGCCGGCACTGTCACAAAGTGCCTTGAGACTGCCCATCCTGGCGCATTATGTCTGCCTCTCGATCGCGTGTTGAACAAAGAGGGCCGCCTCGCCAATATGAGGGATGTCCGCTGGTTGTTGGGAAGTTTTGGGCTCACAGGCGATGAGCGGGTTGTCATCTACGCAGATGATGAGAAAACTCGGGATGCCATGGCCGCGGTCTTGTATCTCGCTGGCCAGGATCGGGTCGATCGATTAATTAATAGTGCTCAGGTTGATTTCACCGGACAAGGGGTAGCGGGTGCGCTCAGTCGCCGGGCGCTTTTCGTTGGGAAAGTTCGGCTGGAAAACCTGCAGCCGGCACCCTTTGGGCGAGTTTCATCGGCACAACTGGCCGATTTTGTAAGCGACCTCAATCGGGATCCGAGTGCGCTCTTTATGTGGCCGGTGGGGTATCTCTGATGCTGCTGATCACAGTCACACGGCCGGATAGCGAAAACATACTTAAAAATATGCTTGGCGCTTGCTCTCGCAAAGCATGCGCGGTTTCCGTGTTCTTCACTGGCCAGGGGGTTCAATCGCTCGGAAATCATGAAGTGCTGACTGCTTTGACTGAAGCGGCTGAGGCGGTGGCTTGCGCCGATTCCTGGAAAGAGTTCTTTGAGAATGACTGTCCCGTCACTTCAGGCAGTCAGACTGACCACAGTCGTCTCATCGGTGGGGCGGTACAGGTAGTGAGTTTGTAGTTTCTGATGGCGGTCACAAAAAAGATTCTGGTGATGGCGCGCGACGATGCTGAGGAAGCAATGCGGGTTGCGGCCGGGCTGACGATATTCGGGCATAAAGTGCGTTTTCTCTTTGCCGATGAGTTTGAAGTGACCCCTCGGTTTGAGGAGAACGCGGAACTGCTGGAGCTGGCAGATGTGGATGAGATCACGACTTTGGTGCCTTTTGCAGATTGCGAACAAGTCTCGGGTGAACAAGCCGCATTGTTTGTAGCAGAAGCCGACGCGACGCTGGTGCTGTAGGCCATGAGAATAGCGACAGAGACAGGCCCAAGAATAGGAATAGGGACAGCGGCAGGAACAGGAACAGACGAATGAAGAAGGTGGCTCTACTGGTCCGTGGTCAGCATCGCACGAGCAATTCGCTTAACAGCGTAGTCGAAGCCTTGAGGCGAAGCGAGGACGTGATGGAGATTGATCTTGACAGTCTCGGCGATGATGCCGAGGCATGGGATGGGGCTCTGGCTCAGATTCTTGAGTCGGAGCAGTGTGTGTGTATCTAGTCTTCCAAAGGAGGAGAAAACTGAAATGAAGCAAAAAATGACTAAGATGATGGCCTGGGTAGGCGGTGCGGTCACCTGCGCCTTTGCAGTCTCAGCAATGGCAGCACAGCCTCTGGTAGATGTCGCTTGGATCAAGGAGCACTCCTGTGATCCGAATGTCCGGGTCTTGGATATCCGGAATAAGTGGGATGGTTCTCGAAAAGGGGACTATCAGAAAGGGCACATCCCTTGTGCGATCTATTCAGATTATTCGTCCGCTGGCTGGCGTGCCAAAGTAGACAACACCCCGGGTCAGATGTCGCCGGTTGCAAAACTTGAAGAACTTATCGGCGGTCTTGGGATCTCCAATGACAATCATGTGGTGATCTATAGCCGGGGGACCAACGCTTTGGATATGGGCAGCGCTACCCGGGTGTACTGGACGTTCAAAGCGCTTGGTCACGATGAAGTCTCCATTCTGAATGGCGGTTACTTTGGCTATATTGCCGATGAGAAAAACCCGGTCGAAAAGGGCACCCACAAAGCCATGCCGGCCAAATTTACCGCCGATCTGCAGGAAGATATGATCCCGTCCAAGGACGATATCGCTGCAGCCTCGAGTTCAGGAGGGGTTACCGTTGACCTGCGGCCTGCCCATCAGTACCTCGGCATCAACAAGCATCCCAAGGCATCACGCTATGGCACCATTCCAGGTTCGGTCAATCTTCCCGAGAGTTGGCTAACTGTTAATGGCGGAAGCAAATGGAGAAGCGAGAGCGAACTGAAGCAACTCTTTGCGGCCGCGGGAGTGCCGGAAAGCGGGGAAGAATATTTCTTCTGTAATTCAGGCCACTGGGCGACCCTTGGCTGGTTCGCCAGTAGCGAGATCCTCGGTAATAAAGATGCGAAGATGTATGATGGCTCGATGATTGAGTGGACTAACGATAAATCATTGCCGATGGAGGCAGCGGTTAATCTGAATTAATTGTTCAAGTCATTCGTTATTGCAGGATGTATCGTAGCGGCCGGACTTTGTCCGGCCGCTGTTTTTTGTGCCGGACTGGGTACAACTCTCGATCGGGCGCGTTTCCCCGCGGAAGTTCTGATCATTCGGGGGGACCTGCAAAGGCTGATCTCGCCCACGGCTCTGAGCTCGGCTGAAGTGGCGGGCCTGGAAGGGCGAATCAAGTCCGCATTGACAGGTCTTTCGTGGCTTGCGCTGGAGTATGGCGCGCTGACAAGGTCAGAGATAGATAGAAAACTTCTTGAGGATCTGGATCGATCGTGGGTAAAAAGAGATCTGGTTTCGGCTCAGGCGCTGGTTGACGAGTTATCCAGGCGGTATCCCCTCAACTCCGCAATATTTTCAGCAGACCGCGCGGGGGCGGAGGATATTGAAAGAGTTCGGGAGTTGGATATACAGCTCTGTCAGGGGTGCCATATCGACAAAATTGGCACAGAAAAAATCCTGCCTGCCTATCCTCTAAAAGAAATGGCGGCAACTATGCCGTCAGACGAGTTCTTGGCGCGCCTGTTGAGTGGAGTCAGAGGCACGTCTGACACGGCGCTCGCCAACCCCCTCAGTTTGGGAGATATTCGCGGCTTGTTGCGTCTGTATCGGGAAGGCGCCGCCGATTGAGCACCTTCGCTGAGAGCTAGTTGGCCTGCTGATCAGCACGCATCGGCAGCGGTGTGATCGTTTCCAGATTGGCTGCCGAGACCCCCGGCGGCACGAAGAAATAGAGAAACTCACGTTCGCTTCCCGGAAAGAAAAGCCCCGGCTTCGCCGTCACCTTGAGTGGCGCCAGCCGATACTCCGGAAACAGTGTATTGGCATTTTGCAGGCACCGGATATCTGATTTCAGGCAGATAACAGCCATGCCGTGACGTGCAATGTCTTCTCGGGTGATCCAGGGGCTCCATCGATGGCTAAGATGCTGAAGAACTGACGGATGATCCGGTGAGTGAAAGGCGATACTGTCGGGCGCATCGTGACCTCCGCCGACGATGCGAAGCGGTGTCTGGTGAGCGCTTCGCCAAAGAGCAGTAATGTCGCGCCCAAGTTCTTTGCCCGGAAAGTAATACATCGCGTGGCCGGATGTCACGAGCCCGGTGAAGAGCAGCACAGGAGGCAATAACAAAAGCCATCCGAACGCAGCGCGGACCAGGTGCTTTAGTGCCGGGGAGTTCGCAGCGATTGGCCAATAAAGCAGTAGTGCGATGCCCGCCAAATTCAGCGTGGGTCCACCCCAGCGGCTGGAAGCGCCGATGCCGGCAAGAAAACCCACAACCGCAGTCCCAATCAGGGGAAAAAGAAACATCCAGTATATAAAAGAGGAAAGACCCTGGTTCTGCGGGATCTCGTCAGATGTTTTTACTGGAGTCTTTCTCCTTTGATAAAAGAATACCGTGAAAAAGACGAGCAGGAGGGGGGTAAGGTATAGAAGTTGTGCCCCCAGAAAACGGACAGCCTTGATCCGAGACGAAAAATCCGACGCAACATAATCCCCGATATGGGTCACGGTCCCCATCTGGTGACTATCCACGTACCATAGATGCCAACCCATCATGATCAGGAAAAGGGTGAGGGACAGATACGGCCCGGGAGTCTTCAGGGTTTGTCGGCCCCTCGCGAAGAGCAATAGATAAAGCGCGATGCCTGGAAGCATGGCTGCCGAGTAGTATTTGGTCAGCATCGCCACGCCGGAAATGAATCCAAGCGCGATCCAGTAGCGGTATTGACCTCTTTGAATGGCGAAGTAGGCAAGCAGGATAGTCAATGCCCAGATCGGGATCAGCATTGAACTGTGATTGAGCCGCATGCTGAAAAAACTGAAATAAGGCAGGAACTCGAGCAGGCAAACTGCTGTCAGCGCCTGAACTGGCGGCAAAACCTCTCGAGCGAGCCGCCAGACGCAGTAGAGGGCAAGAACAAAATTCAGCTGGGTCAGCAGGTTGTAGGTCCAGTTGCTGATACCAATCGTCTTTAGGAAACCGGCAACCACCCATGGCAGCACCGGTGGATGGAGATGATAGGATCCCATCCATTCCTGCCCCCAGGCAAAATGCATCATGCTGTCGGTATCCAACTCGTGGCGGCCGAGGGTCGGTAAAAGCGTCCACAGAAGCAGATGGGTAAGCGCAAAGAGCCAGAAGATTCGGCTGCAGTTCCGGGAAGTGGGGGTCATGAGGCAGCGCCAGCGTCCGTTGGGCCGGGGATAGTAGCCCTGAAGTGGAAAAAACCCAAGTATTCTGGGAGAAATCAACGTCCATCGGCCCGATGTCGCCGTAGAAGCCGACCGACCCCAGTTTTGGTCAAACTGACCCTGGGGGGCTACCGTCTGGCTCCAGATTCAGTTAGAATCGCGCACCCGCACGAGATGTAGTTGCCCGTAGCGGAATCCGAATGCGCTGGGGATCGGGCCCGCCATTCGACAATCCAGATTTAATTGACCAGATTCCGAGACTTCGCGAAGTTCGGTTTCGCGCTTTTCGGAGGGGTTCCCGAGCGGTCAAAGGGGGCAGACTGTAAATCTGTTGGCTCAGCCTTCGGAGGTTCGAATCCTCCCCCCTCCACCATTTGTTTGGTCGGTGTGGCAGGTGAGCACGGAATGGCAGTTCAGTGAAACCAGGATGACGCGTGATCAGTTCGGGAATGAAAAATTTATGGGCGGGTGTAGTTCAATGGTAGAACCTCAGCCTTCCAAGCTGATGATGTGGGTTCGATTCCCATCACCCGCTGCAGCATGGATCTGCGCCCACATAGCTCAGTCGGTAGAGAACTTCCTGGGT